>Ga0070741_10003027_pt1 | contig 43015 bp, 37 predicted proteins | sample Coa_R1_4_FD_66440 | JGI IMG/M metagenome (GOLD analysis project Ga0070741, IMG submission 66440) | Surface soil microbial communities from Centralia Pennsylvania, which are recovering from an underground coalmine fire - Coalmine... | ecosystem: Environmental > Terrestrial > Soil > Unclassified ... | reverse complement strand
AACATCAAAGCTCAGCCGCAGGCTCCTGCCTTAAGTGTGTGGTCCCCGTCGTCTAGCCCGGCCTAGGACATCGCCCTTTCACGGCGGTAACACGGGTTCAAATCCCGTCGGGGACGCCAAGATTCCAAAAGACTTACAAAAATCGGCCCTTTTGAATCAGGGTCCATTAGGGTCCAAGTGGTTATTGGAGAGTCGGCGTGATCGCTTTTGATGCGGAGCCATCCGCCATGATCAGCTTTGCAATCCGAGCTTGAGCATCGCGTTTCACCGGCGTAACGGCTTGTGTGTAAGTGTCTGCTGTGACTTTGAAGGTAGCGTGGCGCAGCAGTTCTTGGATGGTCTTGATGTCTTCCCCATTGGCTTTCATCAAGGTTCCAAAACTGTGCCTTAGCGTGTGCCAGCCGACTGGAACAGAAATGCCCGCCCTCAGCAGCGCAGGTTTTAGGTGCGCCCTGTAAAGCGATCCAGGCCAATACGGTTGGATTCCCGCCCGATGTGGGCTTGCGAAAATCCAGTCGTCCGGTTGGTTGTATGGAGCTTCCTGCCTCCATCTCCAAAGCATCTCTGCGATTTCTGCATTCATGGGAATCGGCTTGCGTGAAACTTCCGTCTTGCACGGAGTAACGACCTGACGGGAAACAGAGCGGGTCACGTTCAATTCGAGCTGATCGAATCTCACGTCCTCCCACTTCAATCCCAACAGTTCTCCCACGCGCAAACCGCTTACCGCATCGAGAATCACCGCAGTCCGGCATGGTTCCTTGATGCAGGAGAAGAGGCGTTGAATCTCTTCCACTGACAAGACGGTCGGAATCTTGGAGCGTTTGGCGCTCTGACGAACTTGCGTGATTGGATTCTTGTCCGTCCATTCCCACCGTATGGCGTGGCTGTACAGGGCGCTCATGATGTTTCTGATCTTCGCCCTGCTGCCCCGTGCCAGAGGCACAGTCTTCAGCCACTGTTCCACCTGGACTGCTTTGACATCTCCGAGTCGGTAAGACCCCCATCTCGGCACGATCCACTTTTTCAGGTAGCCCTCGTAAGTTTCCTGCGTCGAATAGGACTTGCGCCCTTCTTCGTGCTCGCAAACTGTCCCGATACCCGGACGCTTTTTGGAGAAAACGTCCGGCATCTCGTGTTCGCGATAGTGTTGAACGAGAGTCGCAATGGTGATCTCCTTCAACTGCTGACGAGGGGTTTGTTCGTTGATGGTTAAGCGAAGTGCATCCGCTGCCGCTTGCGCCTTGGACTCGTTTGGGTATTCCTCCAAGTTTCCAAGCTGCGCTTTCCGGCGAATTGGTTTTCCTTCGGTGTCTTTCTCCCACCATCGGTAAACCCATACGGCAGGGCCTCTCTTTCGCTCTTCTAATCGGAGACTTCCTCCTTGATATCGTGTGCGTCCGAACAAGATTCCTCCTTTGTTCAGACGACACCGACAGCCGTGCTTAGAATAACCCATTCGCAAAAGCCGTTTCGATCTTTATTCGCCTATCCATGAAAATTATTTAGCTCGCGATTTTTTCCAGCCATTCGTTCAAGGCCGACGCGCGGAATCGCCAAAGCTTGCCGATCTGAACTGCCACGATCTCGCCATTTCGGGCTAGCTTCTGAAGTGTTTTTGGATGGATCTTCAGCAGAGCGGCTGCCTCTGAACTGTCGAGCAAGGGCTCGAATGCGGCATCCTGAGAAGAGACTGGCATCTTGCGCTCTTGAATTTGAATGTGATTCCCGTTGCCATTGGCTTTCATTGGAATGCCTCATCCTCACGGAAATACGTGATTGCGATGCCGAGCGGATTCGCCTGAATCAAATCGTTCGGGACCGAATCGCGAAAGAGAAAAACGAAGTGTGCGGTATAGAGCTTTCGCTTGATCTCGACATGTTCCGCTGGCGAATAGGCAATCTCGTAGAAATCAACCGTTGCCTTGTAGGGAGCCGAGCGTAAGTCCTCAATCGACACCTTCCCTACGTCAATGTCGATATCCGGGGCGCTGGAGTCCTGGAGATATCCCTCGACTGTGTGATTCTTCCGGTAAGCTTCGGCGACGCTATTCGCGAGCTGGGCCTCCATGAAGAGCAGTGACTTCTTGAAATTGTCGCGAACCGTATAGCGGTTCCGGCTGTAATAGAGCCGGCAGAAATCGCTCAGGAAATACTTGATCTCCGCGTCTTGGGGCTTATAGCCGAGCGTATCGTACTTGACGGCCTCCGCTCTGCCGATGTCATTGATGCGGATGACCAGTGGCTTGAAATTCTGAACCATGCGAACAGTTCTCACGTTCGCATAGATCAAGCCAGCCGAGACCAGGGCCATTGCCAACAACGCGAGCTTCAAATACGTGTTCGTGACAATGGCATCGCCAAACTGTTCGGCGTAGAGCTGCTTGGCGGCATTGAAACTGGAGTCCTGTTTTCCTTCTGCGCTCATGCCTCTACCCCCGACTGATATAGGCGATCATTGCCGCCGCCAGTCCCGAATCTGCTCCCGCCGCTCCGCTGAAGAGGTGATTCGTCAAGGCTGGAATCTTGAGGAGCCCGTATATAGCGATCAGCAGGAAGATGAACATCGCAGGGAATGCGGTCATCCACTGTTCGACCGTCATCCCGCCAGTATCAATCGCGAAGAACGCCAGCAGTAGTTTTCCGAAGATGTACACGAACGCGCTGGCCACGACCTGATAGAACGAGTACTGAAGAAAGGCCTTGAACCAGCCCCAGAAAAGCCAATCCATCTTTGGGACAACGAGGAACGGAACGAATACCGGCCCGACGAGCAACAACACGGCTTGGGCGATCAATCCAAAGCCGATAATCATCAGGACGACGGCTTGAATGGTCGCCAAGATCACGTACAGGACAACGAACGTCAGCGTCTCGTGGAAATTGATGGCGCTGGGCTGTTCCATCCCCTGCTCGACCTCAGTCACTTTGGTTTCGATCAGACGCGCCTGGTCCATGCCAATGCTGTTTGAGAGGGACGACGCCTCTTGCATGATCAAGTCGGGGAAACTCATTCCGAAGCCTGGAATCGGCGTGCTGTAGTACTTGACCATCGCAAAACAGAACGCGATCACAAGCAACAAGCGGCTGAATCGGGCGAAGTTGAAGCCTTCGCCACCTTCCGCGCTTGAAAGTGCCGACTGAACTCCGAACCAGGCAATCAGGATGGTCGCGAAACCCCGGAAGAGGTTCTGACCCATCCCGACGAACAGGTCGAGCTTCGAGGTCATCAGCCCTCGAATAATGTCTTCAAGGGAGGTGAGCGGATCTTGGACGGGAGCAAACATTGCATACTCCCCCTCTACCGGCCCGTCGGCGTTTGAATCTGTGTCGGGATGGAGCCAGTGAAACTCATGGCTTCCGAGAAGTGCTGTTGCCGATACAACTCTGTGTTGATGGTGCCAACGCCCGTCGTGCGGTTGCGTTCGGTCGTCACAAGTTGCTGTTCCAGCAGCGACGCCAAAAGCTTGTTTGTGTCCTGCATGGTGCGAACAAGCAACATGCTGGCAGCATTGATCTTGTTCAGGACCGCGACCTGTGTGTTGAGATCAGAGTCGGACGACAGCGAGTCGTCTTCGAGTTGCTTGATGTGCGTCTCAAGTTGCTGGGCATGATTCCGCATCTCGCCTATTGTGGCCATACTGTTAACCGTGGAGCCATCTGATAACTCTTCCAGCCCATACGAACGCTTGAGGCCGTCGTAGGTGTTCACTCCGGTTGGATCGTTCAAAGACCTATTGATCTGCCCGTAGCCCTGCTGCGCGATGCTGTAAGTTCCCGAGTTGATGCCATTGACCCAACGGGACGTGTTGCCGAGCGTGTTGGCCGCACTCAGGTTCGTCCAGAGCGTTGGAATGGCGCGATACCGTGCCACCATGTTCTGGAGTTGGCGAGCCTGAGACTGGATAAACATGAATTGCTGCATGTGGACGTTGTATGACTGCTGAAGCTGCTGCAGTTGCTTCTGCAATTGCAGATAGCGCAGCACGGCGTTGTGGTAGTTCGTCGGGTCGTACACGATTCCGCTGCCAAGTTGAGCGAAAACAGGGCTGACTGCGAAAGCCAGCAGAAGCGATATCAATGCGATTTTGCGTTTCATAGGTGCTCCTTAAATGTCCGAGGGCATTTCGTGTTGTGCGTAGTCGGGAACGAGAAGGTCTTGCATGAGGTACACCTTCACGCGGTGTCCTTCTCGAATGGTGATCGTTGGGAGCAGGTTCAGGAACCTGTCCAGAATGTGCATCGACGACTGCGAAAGGCTTGTGGCGACGCCCTGTCGGTAGGCATCTGCCGGAGTCTCGGCAAGTCCGAGACTCGTTGTGTTGGTGCCGACTTCGGCCAGGCCCCCGATCGCGCCAACCGCGATGGATGCGCCAAATATTTGCAGGTAGTGATGATTAACTTTGTCTTTGAGACCCGTCTCTCCAATCTGGTTCAAGCCCTGGAATTGATCGAGGTCAACGGAGTAGCCGTCCGGCATGATGAGCCGATGAAAGACCAATGCGAGCCGTGTCTGACCGAAGCCCTCGACTCGCTTCGTTTGTCCCATGACTTTTGTGCCAGCAGGTATGAGCAGGCGCTGTCCGTCGTGGGAGTAGATGCTATTGGTCATCATGCAAATGACAGGACCGCTGAAGTCACCGTTCAATCTCGTGACCAGCGTGGTTTCAAGCACTGTCCCTTCAAAGACCACGTAGTCTTTGCCGCTCGACTGATTGAAATTCGGATTGCTCCTCTTCTTCGACGGCTCTTCAGAATTAGCGGACAGTTGCGATGCCTGCGGCACGCCATTGGCAGGGGGAGTTGGGGGAGGGCTCGGCATCTCAAGGGCTGACAAATCCAACGCCAATTGCGCTGTCGGGTCCGCAGCCATTTTGGTTGGGTCGCCAGCTTGTGGCGAGCGATAGCTCAGCGAAACGTTGGACGCGAAACGCGCCATGTACTCCCGACGACGCAAATCTTGTTTGATCGGATCTTGCTCCGCGGGCGGAGCGGAGCCTTGATTCGCTATAGACGGATTCGGGTCATCCACACGTCCGGGCTGTTGGCCGAAGAGACGCTGTGCCGGAGTGAGAGGCGTCTGCTGGTCACGCCGTACCTGCTCAAGGCGGGACGCGATTTCCGCAGGACTGAGTCCAACAACCGTTTCGGCCTTTGCAGTCTCCGGCTTCTGAGATGATTTCGCGCCTTTCGCCGGCCCCGACACCCAAAGCATGATCATGATGACCGCCGTCAGGCCCATCACAACCCAAGTCTGAGCATTCTTGGGCAGGACGCCCGGAGCAGGTTTTCGCTTGTCTTGGACGTTGGGCGCCAGATTCTGAGTTTCGTTAACCTGCGACATGGCACTACTCCTGCCTCTTGAAATCCATGCGGTGCTTCCCAATGACGAGATAGCCGGAGTCAAGGATTTTAGGCACGACATAAACGCCGTTCCGGAGATCAAAGTTGATGAGATTCGGTGAGCCGTCTTTGACCTCGTATAGCGTGGGCTTCTCTTGTGCGGCGGAGCGGATGTACGTGAACCTGTCATCGTGATAGATCGCCGACACGAGAAAGGGCTTCTTGTCCTTATCAAAGGCGTAGTCGAATTTCAGCCTGTTCACCGGATAGTCGGACCGGAAGGTTTCTTTGTCTCGTTCCGCACGAGTTGCCGCAATTGCCGCCTGCACACGCGACGCTTCCACGTCGCTCGATGGCACGAACTTGGGAGGAGCATTAATAGCCTGGACGATGGACTGATCCTTGGGCTCGATGAACACCTTCACGTCGGGATCATCGCTTTCTCCGACTTCCTTCACGAGGAACGAATACACGTTGCCCGACGCAGTAATCAGCGTCACGTCCGTGCTCGTTCCTTGCTTCGCCGGTTTGATGTAACAGAAATTCTGGGTTCCTTCGACCACCCAGAAATCCTTGTCTCCGGTAACGAAGTCGAGAATCTTCTCGTTCTGGGGGAGGACAATCAGCGTCGTATAGCGGAGCTTCGCCTTAATCAGAACGATGTCCTTGGCTGCGTACTTGACTGTTCGTGCCTCGCGATTCTGGGCCACAGCCGAAAGAGCCAAGACCGCGAGGAAAGTGATTGTGATTACTCGTTTCATAGGGAACTCCTTGCCAAAACCTCCAAACCTTTTTCAAAGCCATGTTCTCGAAAGGCCTGCTCGCGCCTGAAACTCTCGTTCGGGTCACTCGTGTACAGCCAGTAGCTCTTTTCATCAACCTCAAGGTTGACGACCTTGGCCAGATCGGGCCGCTTTACCAAAGCCTGCCGCTTGGGAATCAGGGTCGAAATCATCTCAATCTCGTTGTCGTTCAAGTGGAAAGTGTTCCGGTACAGATCGCGATCCATGTCCGGGTTCGCCAGAAAAATCTTGGTTGCGCAACTTTCAATCACGACATTCACAATCTCGGACTTATCCAACTCATCGAGCGATTGCGTGGAAAGGATCATGGCGGCATTTTTCTTGCGCCAGGTCTTCAGGGCTTCCACGATGTAATTGCGAATCGCCGGATGCCCAAAGAACCGCCAAGCCTCATCAATGAAGAACGCCTTGAACTTCGTGACCGCCTCCGAGCTGTAGATGAATGCATTCGCCCGATGCAGGATGTAGAAGAGCAGAGGCTCAATCAGTCCGGGGTAGCGGTCCATCCCCTCGAAATCGAAACACTGAAAGTGCGAAAGCGTCAGCGTATCGTTCTCGTTGTCGAAGACGTGCTCGTATTGCCCGCCCCGCACCCACTTCTCCAGCCGGTTGGCCAATGATTTCTGCAAGGTGTTTGCCAGGACGCTCAGGGTGCGCAGGTTCGTCGGCAGGATGTATAGGTTCTGGATCTGCCCGAAGAGATCCTTTTCTTCCGCCTGTGTCAGAGGAATCACGCCACGGCCTTCGGCGAGCACCTTGACGAAAGAGAAAAGGAAGTTCAGGTTCTCAGGTGTCGGCTCCAATGAAAACGGATTGATCGTGAATTCCGAATGCTCCGCGCTGACCCTTAGATAAGCGCCGCCGAAGAGCTGCGTGACGCCGCGAAAGCTCCCGCCCAAGTCAAAGATGAAAGTGTAGGGATCGTACTTCTGCAAGTTCGTGATGAGGAAGTTTAGGAAAAACGACTTGCCCGATCCGGTTCGGCCCAGGACAACGGTGTGAGCCGTATCCTGATAATGCAAGTTTAAAAAGTAAGGCGTTCCGTGATTCGTCTCCAGCACCGCCAAGTATTCGGCTTTAAGGTGCTTGTTCTGTCGCTCCCCGGTGTGCAACGTGAACAGAAAGGAATAATCAGCGTAGTTCGCATTCAGCAACCAGAGATACCGAAGATTGAAATGACGGTTTCCCGGAACCGTCGCGAAGAATGCATTCAGCAGGTTGTAGCGTTCCTCGAACAGCAAGCCATCGTGCATGGAAAACACTTTGTAGAACTCAGCGCACGCCTTTTCGACGGCAGACAAGTCCTTGTCGTAAACAACGACAGTGAGGGAGAACTCTCCAAAGTAGTTCCCATTCAGCTCAATTTCCTTCAGGCATTCACCAAGGCTGCGGACGAGCGATTCCTTGGAGTCGTCCACCAGCAGTTCGCCCGGATTCGTCGAACCATCAGCCTTGAGCTGGCTAAAGAGCGAAGTCTTGCTGTTGTGGAAGTGCCGCCGCATGGATTGAATCCGCTTGCGGGCGGCCGTATTGTCCTGGGCCTTCCACTCCGTAACAATGTGGTAGCTGGCCCCGACTTCCAGCAATTGCCGGAGAATCAGGGGCCAGCTCTGCGCGGTGGGCTCTTTTAGGGAGAGGGCTTTCACGTAGCAGTCGTCGATCAGGAGATGACCCGGATAACACTCAAGCGCCGAATCAGCCAGGAAGTAATCCACATGCGTGTCATATTTCAGCCGCGCATGTGCAATCTTGGTCGGGGAGAAGTTCAGGAGCCTTTTCAGAACCTTGAAGGCTTCCTGCTTGCCGCACATTTCAATCGCCACAAAATCACTGAGCTGAAGAATAAGGCTGCGAACTTGATGCCTCAATGTGCGGTGTTGCCTGTCAATCGCACTGCCGATCAGTAGCGTTTGCTTCTTGGTGCTGAGAAATCCCCTCAGCTCTTCTAGCCCTTCTTTTGGCTCCGACGCGAGCCTCGCAATCGCGCCCGTGATGCTGCGATGATGTGCCGTTCCTTCGTAGAGGATGACGTAGTAAATCTGGAGGGAGTACAGTTCGCCGGCTTTCCTCTCAAAGTAGGCTGTCCGGTCATCAACCGCTTGTCTCACCACCGGGTTGTCGTATTCGCTGTGGGGAACCCTCTCCCCACTGGACTTGAAGAGGATTTGATAGACGCGGTACTGCGGCCCCAGAAGCCGGAGAGCCGATTCCAGGCGCTTGGTCAAACTGTCAGTCTGCTTGTAATCCAAACACTCGTAATCGACTCCCTCGACTCTGAGTACAACGCCAACGTCACCGCCTTTCGTCAAAAAGATCTCATCATCCAGAAAGCCAAAGATCGCCACATGCTCGTTGAGAGCGCCGGTCTCCTTGTAGCTCTTGACGATCTTTGAAAGCCTAAGCATGTTCAATCACCCGAAGATTCGGCTCGAAGAATTTTGCAGGGTCATACTCCCGGCGGAACTTGCCTGAGTTGAGCAGGATTCGCAGGATTTGGGGGTCCGTCCGCGTCGCCCACTGCGCCAGAAGGAAGAGGCAGCCGAAGAGCAATATGCCGCCGAACAAACTGCCGAAAAGGTTGAAAGCCGCCGCGCCCATGATGAGCGCAACGAAAAACAGCTTTCGTTCCGCGCCCAGAATCGTGAGCGGTTTGTTGATCGCCTTGTGAGTGGCGTTGATGCGGCGTTCCGTTGGCATTGCCATCTCCTACGATCCCGGAAAGAGCCAGGACAGAAAGTTCACAGCTGCGATTGCCATTCCAATGCCGAAGACAATCCCGGCAAACATCCGCTTGTTTCCGCCTTCACCGAACGCAAACATCAAACCGCCAACCACGATTGCGACAAGGCTCAGGCCCTTCGCAATCGGGCCAGTGAAGGCCGTTTGAAGCTGCTGGACAGCGTTTTCCCATGGACTGTTGCCGGATTGCAGAAAGATCAGCGTTAGCATCAGGTTCATAAGTCACATCCTGAAACGTGCATTCTTGCTGCACGTATAAACACTCAGACGCGGCAGAGATGCTGAAAGTTCTACATTCGCAGACCAAATGCGGTTTTGGTCCACGCAGTTTAAGAAAATTGATTCCGTTGAACTCCGCGCCGGACGCGGCATACAGCGGCATGGGTCTCCGGCTAGTCGAAGTTTTGACAATTCAGAGACATTAAAGACTTACTTGAAGGGTGAGAGGCGCATCCAATTTTCAAGAGTACGAATACGGAGCGCCGGTTTTTAGGCCCGTCCGAGCGCGAGCTGCGTCAGTCGAGAAGTTTATGACGTGCGCCACTGCAACTCTTCGCGTGCCGCTGGGTTCATATTGGTTTGTCCATTGCCTCCCTGCGTCTATCTGGCAATCCCCCACAAACAATCAGCAACTCTCGTCTCGTAAATGGGTTGGCAATTGTTGTGTTCGTGTCTCTTTCAGGCAAGAAAAATCTGGGGATTGAATCGGAGGTGCTTTTGATGACCGCACGGGTTATTCAAAAGTTTAACGGCGATGAGACTCATCGAGATATTAGAAAACCGCAAAGAGGCCCTGAAAGTTGCTGAGGTGGCAAAAATGCTGGGCGTTACGCCACAGCACATCTACAAGATGGCCAAGGCTGGACTGATCCCTTGCTTTCACGTCAAGGGCGCAGTGCGCTTTTGCCCCGCAGAGCTTGCAGAATGGATCAAACAGGAAATCGAACAGGCGAACCGAAAACGCAACGCGTCGTCAGGGGGCAACGGTATGAAGTACGGGACATGAAATCACGGACCAAGTCAACTCGGAATCAAACGGGCTGGCATTTGCCCGTCCATCTCGATCTTGTCGGAAGGGCACGTCAGCGGCACTCTCTCGAACGCCTACTTGTTCGAAAACTAGTACAGCGTTTGGAAGAATGAGAAGCGGACTGTGAAATGTTAGTGATAGTGAGCAATCACCTGTACATCCACATTGCAACCGGGGCCAGGCGCAGCCCCAGGGCCGCAGTAAGTGTGAATTTTGAGTTGATTGCCCTCCAAGCGAAGGTCGCTCACGGCCCAGTAGTATCCCCCTGAAACGTGAACTTCTAGTCCCGGCGGGATGTCCGCAGGCGTAATCCTAGATGACGCTCCTCCGCCACAACACGCAAAGTCTCCCTGATGGAACGTCGAATCCAGTAGCTCGACATTTGGCACATTGCACAATTCGTCCTTATTCCATGCCGGCGAACCCTGACTGGCTTCTCCGTAGAAATGACAGATTGCGGCGATTTTGACTGACGGAATACTGATCTTGTCGAGAGTGACGCGCAGCACGGCCTTGCCTTGCACCCGCCTCGTGTCCGATGAGTTCTCGCCGTGCCCCTGCAAACGGACCTTCCAGCACACCTGGGAATTACTATGCGAAGATTCGGTACATTCAGCATAAAGACCACACTGTCGGTCCTGAGCTATCAGATTAAAACTGGCGGCAACAACTCGATATTCTTCGGGAGCGGGATCTGAACATAGCTGGTACACATTCCCCCAATTCGCACCTTCGCCGCTCAGCACGTCTAAGCTATATTCGCGACTTGTCGCGTTCGAAGAATTCCGTATCGGCTCCAGCGATACTTCCAGCACACGGTTTCTATCGTCCCCCTCGATCAAACCATCCCTGGCGGTGAATCCGTCAGCCACAACTGTCATGCGGATTGGCCCTCGCGAGCCCGCTTTGACGGGCAGCGTAATCGAGGCCATCCCGTTGTCATCGGTAAGCGCCGCGAAAGCGCCGTCCTCAGCGACCACTCTAACTTGCGCGTGAGGAATCGATGCGTGCGAATTCGCGTCCGATACTTTTAGGACTAAACGCACAACGTCCGTCGTCGGATGAGGACGCCCGAAGTAATAAACGACAGCCAAGACAATCAGCCCGCTGATTGTGAGAAGGGCTACTATTCTTGGTCTTTTTGTCGGTTCAGAGCTCATCACGGACCCCAATCATTTCACAGAAGCTCCTTTACCTTCTTCAAAACAGCTTCAAGTCCCAACGCGCCTGCACAAAAGCCGTACGTTAAATAAGCCATTAGTGAGGCTGAATCGAGCTTGATTGCCTTCAAAAAACCTGCATCTTTGAACAAAAACACAACGGATGAGACACCAAGTGCCAAAATGAGCTTGGAGTAACGATCCATCGTCAGAAGAGCCCACCAACTCTGATTGTTACCGCCGGAAGTCTTGTTTAAGGCCGGAATGCTCTCTATCCCAACATAAAGCAAGGCACCCAGCACGGTCATAAGAAAGAGAATCCATTGGGGATAGTTCGTCCGGTAGTGCAGAAAATATGTTCCTAGCGCCCGTGCCTCATCGCCCTTGAAGACAGAGACTTTGATCGTTCTGGTTGTTCCCCAATGGCCGTCATTGATTGTGAAGCCTGGTGACGTTCCTGGCGGAAAAGTTACGCGCACATTGGAACTTGCCTCCGCTTTGACACCATCGGCTGTGATTGTTGGATCACCGGCGACGTTCTCTCCACTGACCTCAACCAATGCCGTTAGAGGTAGCGAGAAGTAAAGCGTCTTGTCAGTGCTTGCTCGAACAAAGTTTATGGAAAACGGAATCCTTCCCGAATCAACCGTCGTCGTTGGCGTTTCAAGAAGTTCAATACCCTGCGTGGGGCTTTTTACTATGACAATATCGCGGAATCCTGCGTCAATCAGGTGAGAGTCTGCACAGTCGGTACTTGATGCTGTTGATACCGTCAGCGATATAAGGCCAGGATTGTCTGGCCCCAATTCGATCGCGAACCGGGTAAGATCATTTGGTTTAAGAGTGCTCTGGTCGATCTTGTTTCCTTCGGAGTCTTTGATCTCGTATAGGTTGTGCACTCCGAAATCAACTTTCATCTCGGTTAAGGATGCGGAGGGCTCCGGTGTAAATTTCAAGGTGAACTTGCTCAAGGTTCGCAACGGTTCCTCGAACTTGGTCTCGATCTTGTAAGGGCATGGGGCTTGATTATTGGCACCCATCGCCAGCGGAGTGCCGAGAAAAAGCAAACACAAATTAACGGCGAGTGCTCGTCGGCCACCGTAAATGCGGGTGTTACGAGCGAAGGTTGGTGTCTTCTCATCCAACAAGCGGTCACCAATCGGGAGCGGGCTGATGAAATCCTTCCGCTGAGTGTCCTGTCCACTAGATGCATCAGCTGGCCAGAATATTTTGGCAGTGATGGTAGCACATTCTGTTATCGGGGCTGCTTATATGCGCAGGATTGTTCGATTTCCCGTAGAGATAGTCGGCAGACAGACAATGTAAACCAAGCCTTTGGCCTAAATCGGTTAAGGTCGGCAGCGCTTGTGCGAAAAAAGTATTCAACAGTTTCAACTGGATTGTTTCTTTTCGGCTGACCCGAATCAGTGCCCTAAGCAGTCGCGTCTGAATAGGTGGAGGTGCGAGCATGATAGGTAACGCACTGCTTCTGGCTCTAACGCTTTTCATGGCGTTCGGGTTTCTATTGATGGATCGTCTCAAATTTCTAGTTCCGTACCGGCAGCTGATCTTTCGCGACTACGGATGGGCCATCGGCTTGTACGCGGCACTCCTATTTGCCAATCTGTTCGCCACGTTCTTTCTGCTAGCCAGACGGTTCTTTCTCAAGCACACCGGCCAGAAGCTCGTGTATGTAGATAAGCAGCTCAGAATCGGGGAGGACGACCTCTCAACTGAGATTCGCGAACGGTCCGAGGATTAGCACATGGGCCGTTCTCTGAATGACGATTCCCTGAGACCCAATCCAGACCAGGGCAAATCGACCGACCGCTCTCCGCGCCAGATTTCTCACCAGAACCGTGAGCAGGACTCTAAAAGCATCTACCAGAGTCGCAGCCAACGGTATCGGCTGAATTCCGACCAGTCAAGAATGCTTCAGGACTTGGGAGCCTTCAGAACGATCACCGCCAACTCCCTACGAAAACACCTATACGACAACGATGACGGACGATTCCGCAAAGACCTGCGAAGTCTTCGCGAGCAACGGCTTCTCACCGTCCAGCCCGGTTCCAGGACGAATGGTGAATACGTCGCGTTGACCAAAGCCGGGAAGGAGCTAACGCAGTCTGCCCTCCGCTCCAACCGAGACCAAGCCGTCTACTCAGGAATCGTGAAGAAACGGGAGCTGCGCCACGATGCCGCTATCTATGACGTGTATCAAAAGGAGGCGAAGAAGATCTCCAACGCGGGAGGCACACCGAAAAGAGTCGTGCTCGATTTTGAGCTGAAAAAGCAAGTCAATCGCCAGCTCGTACGAATCCAAAATGCTTCGCCGGCAGAGCGCGAACGGCAACGCCACGAGATTGCCGAGGCGCACGGACTAAGGATCGTTGAAGGCAAGATTCAGTTCCCGGACGTTCGCATCGAATTCGAGTCCCGAGACCAGGAACTCTCCAAAGTTGACCTTGAATGTGTGACCGGACACTACAAGGCCCGCCAGATCGCCGCCAAACAAGCGGCTGGATTCAAGCTCTACAACCAAGACTATCGCGGTAGGTCAGCCGAACGCGGCGAGGACCTAATCGGCGAGGTGATGTCGTTATGAACATTCCTATTGAATCGGTCGATGCCCTCAAACAGCTAGGTTACACAGAACGCGAAGCCGAGTTCCTATACATCGTGGCCGTTCACTCGGGGTTCTTCCTCCAACGGCAGTTCATGCAATTTGTGGATGTTGCTGGCCGGGGTCCAGCCACATATTTCCTCAAGAAAGCTATCCAGAAAAAACACGTAAGGGAACATCTGCCGGAGCGCGGCACTCAGAAGATTTACCACCTGTTCTCACGGACGGTCTATGCCGCACTCGGCAAGGAGAATTCTCGACACCGCAAACCAGGACGCTACGGATTGTTGGAGAAGGCAGCCGTAAGAGTCCTGGGCTTGGACTTTGTGCTGTCACATCTCGACTGCCAATTCCTCGAAGAGGAGACCGACAAAGTTTTCTATTTCGCCGAGTCGAAACACGTCAGCGCAGATGCTCTGCCCGCGAAAACCTTTCGCGGGCAAACCGGGGCAGAAATACGCCGCTACTTCGTTGAGAAGTTCCCAATATTTGTGTCCGGCGACGCATCATCATCGCTTACGAATTTCACCTACATCGAGGACGACATTCGCTCACTGCAAACCTTTGCTTCCTTCATCCAGAGGTATCGGGCTTTGTTTGATGCTCTGAGCGGCAGTTTCAAATTGATCTTCGTCTCGACCTCCACAAGGAGCTTTTCATCCGCGAGAGAGCTATTCACTCAGGGTTTGTCGGGAACCGAGCGCCAGCGGGAACAAAGACACCTTGCAACGTTTTTCAGGCTGCGGAAGATGGCCGAAGAAAAGCGCTTCAAAGAACTCGCCCACCGAGAGGTAATTGAGTGGCAACGCGGGCTCAAACGGTACTCCGAGGTCAAGTACGAGAGTCAATACCAAAATTGGAAACAAACAGGAGAGTTCCCGGAGATCGACTGCGGGGCCGAGGTCGGTAGCCCTGGCGTGCATTTTGAAACATTCCTTGTGGTACCGAACCTTGGGCGGCACGCTCCATCTACGGTTGAAGAAGCCGCCCAATCATCCGCCCAACTCTCGGAACGGGAGCGTAGTGCATAAGGGGCTCAAAACAATGGAGATTCCAGACATGCGTGCAAGGGCAGAAACAAGGTCAAGTGCAACGGTACTGCGGGGAGCGACCCCACCCGCCGCCTAACGCGGCGTGTCCGTGACCGGCTTCGGAGGTCGCTCCCCGCAGTACCGCAAATGAAACGAAAAGGAGAATGAGATGCCAATTATCCAGGTCGAGAAAAAGCAATCCAGAACTCAGATCAAAGCTGCAATCGAAAACGACGTGCAGGAGACATTGCGTGCCTATTGCCGGTTCAGCGGCGCTACAAATGATCAAGTGGTTTCCGGTGCGCTGAAGTTCTTATTCCAAAGCGACGCCGAATTTAAGCCTTGGCACGACCTTCACAAGAATGATTCGCAACCACGGCGCGGCCCACGCAGGCGCGTGCTGACAGATCAGAATCACAACGGGACTGCTCAATCGTCAGACAAGAGTCTTCCAACGATTGCCTCGAAAAGGTGAGTTGCCATGCTGGAGAGAATCGCCAATTCGCGAACATTTGTGAGCTTGGTTCTTGCCGGCATGACCGGGCTGATTCTGTTCACTATGTATCCATTTCCCCAGGGCAACCTGTACCTGCAATATGTAGCCCTCAGAGACCCGCTCGTTTACTCGGTACTTGGGGGGAGCTACACGCTGTTCTTGTTCAGCACGCCGTTCTTCATTTACTCCGCTGCCTTCTCGGGGATTTACGTATTGAGTTTTGCCCGGAAGCGGAAACAGAAGCGGAATCCCCTTCCGCTGTATCCCGATCCAAAATTCAGGGACGATCTGTTCCTTGTCGTCGGAGAGATTCATCACCCGACAAGAATCACTCCCGCCAGCGACCCGCAATGGCTGACGATTCCAGAAAAAGGATTGTTTACCGGCATCGGAGTGTTCGGGGCAGTTGGAACGGGAAAAACAACATGCTGTATGCGTCCATTTGCCGAGCAGCTCATCGCATTCAAATCTGATGAGCCGGCCAAACGGATTGGCGGGCTCGTGCTGGAGGTCAAAGGAGATTTCTGCCACCAGATTCGAGAGATTGCCCGACAGCATGACCGCGAGGACGACTACGTGGAAATCGCCTTGAATTCCGACTACCGCTACAACCCTCTGCACAACGACCTAGATTCATCAGCTTTGGCCTATAGCGTCGCTTCGCTGCTAAACAATTTGTACGGACATGGCAAAGAACCATTCTGGCAGCAGGCTTACACCAATATGCTTCAGCACATCATTCTGCTGCATAAGGTGCTCTACGATTACGTGACATTCTTTGATGTTTACGAGTGCGCGATCTCACCCTCGAAGCTTGAAAAACGAATTGAGGAGGGCAAAGCCAGATTCGAGACTCGCGAGTACGTCTGCGTAACCCCCGAGGCATATGGAAACGAAAAGTTTGCCAACACATTTGCGGAGGTCGCCTTTGCGTATGACGAGGCCAAAGGGATGTACAAGGCCCCGGCATCGGCCAGGTTGGAGGAACTGCTCAGCAAACAAGGAACTTCTCTCGAATGCCAAAGATTCACCGTCGAGGCTTCCTCTGGCCTGGACGACATCAAGCGGCAGCAATTGGAAGCTGTAAAGCGCTGGTATTTCGACGACTGGATGGGGCTGGAGAAGAAGCTACGCAGCTCGATTGTCGAAGGTGTTTCTATTTTCCTCTCACTCTTCGACATTAATCCGGCAGTGAAGCGGATTTTCTGCCCGCCCAAGCAAACCTACGATCCAGCAGTCAATGTGCCCGATGAGAACGGGTCCTTCCCCTATGGGAAGCCCTTTCCGTCATTCAATTGGCTGATCGAGCACGGAAAGATATGCGCCCTCAACTTTCCGATTTCGTTGAATGCCAGTCTCGCCAGAATTCTCGGAACGATGCTCAAGTTGGATTTTCAGCGGGCAGTCCTGGGCCGCGTACCAGAAATGGAGCGCAATCGGGAAAGATCCTTCAGACAGGTCTTCTTAATGTGCGATGAATATCAGAGTTTTGCGACGGTTGGAGAGAGTGACCCAATCGGCGACGAGAAGTTTTTCAGTTTGTCACGGCAATCGAAATGTATTCCAATCGTCGCGACACAGAGCATCAGTTCGTTGAAGTCAACGCTCTCGGGTGACAGCTACAGGACGCTTCTCCAAACCTTCCGCACAAAGATATTCCTAGCCCTTGCCGACGATTTCTCAACCAGGCTCGCCAGTGAATTATGTGGCCGAGAGGATAGGCCGTTCGTGACCTACAACATCTCCGAATCTGGGCAGGATTCAAAACTGAGCCTATTGACGGGAAAAACCGTTTCAGATCGAGGCAGCATCAGCGCTTCCAAAAGCTACAGCGTGAGGCTCGATTACAGATTCAGCCAGAAGTTTCTCGCAGAACTCGCGAACGCTCAGGCAGTCGTACTCCCGTATGACGGTCTGAATCCAATGGAGGCCACGCTCTGCTATTTGAAGCCGTATTACCTCGACCCGAATGTTTCCTATTTTGACCAGATCGCCCGTGGGCTGTTGTGAGGAATGCCATGCAGTTTGAAACGATATTGCCATTCTTGAGGCCAATAGAACATCTCATTCTGGACCCAGACATCTCCGAAATCATGGTGAACGCCGGGTCTCAGATTTTCATCGAACGGCGCGGCCAGCTCACTAAGGTTCCAGGCATCACCATTTCTGAGCAAGCGCTCAACGCTGCCGTGCGAAACATTGCGCGCCGCTTAGGGGACGATATCTCCGAAGAGAAGCCGATCTTGGATTCCCGCCTGCCAGATGGGAGCCGCGTGGCCGCGGTGCTCCCACCGTGCAGTGTTGACGGAATAACCCTCACAATCCGTAAATTCAACACCAGACACTTTATGATGACTGACCTTATCGAAAACGGAACCCTCAGCCAGGAAACCGCCATATTGCTCCGCGAGAAGGTCGGCAGCCGGCAAAACATTCTCATCAGCGGAGGTACGGGCAGTGGAAAGACTACGCTTCTGAATATCCTTGCTGATTCCATTCCGGATGATGAACGGATTCTCCTGATTGAAGACACGGCGGAACTCAACATTCGCAAGAGCAACCTGGTACGGTTTGAAACCCGCCGCGAACAGACAGGATTGCCAGCCGTGACCGTCCGCGACTTGTTGAAGGCAGCGCTGCGCCACAGGCCGGACAGAATCATCGTGGGCGAGGTACGTGGTGGGGAAGCCTTCGATTTGCTCCAAGCATTGAACACAGGACATGCAGGGAGTCTCTGTACGCTCCATGCCAATTCTGCCCGCCAAGCCGTCACTCGATTCGCGGATTGCGTTTTGCAGAGCGGGATCGAATTACCGCACCGGGCGATCATGGCGAACATCGGCAGCGCCGTAGACCTCTTGGTTCACATCGGTAGGACTAAAGGACACCGTTCAATCTCGGAAATCGCGGCCATGCGTGGGTTCGACAACGAGAGAAACGAATGCAAACTCGACGCTCTGACCCCCTGAGATCACGGCAAGTCTTCCACGCGGAAGAGGGTTCCGTTTGATGTTGCGAGATGGGTGTTGCAAAACGTCAGTAGATGTGGTTAAGTAATGACGTATTGGGACACTCTATGGCCAAGCCTTTCCAGAAGATTATGCAGTATGTCAGCCAACACGGGATCGTTAGACCCCGCGACATTGAGGCCATCGGCCTTCCACGGGAGTATCTCGTTCGCCTCCACAGGCAAGGCAAGCTCAACCGGCCTGGACGTGGAATCTACACCCTGCCAGACGCTAACGTGACGGAACGCCACTCTTATGCCGAAGTGGCGAAGCGTGTGCCCGAATCTGTTATTTGCCTGCTTTCGGCACTTACCTTTCACGAGATCACCACTCAGAGTCCTGCTTCGGTTTGGATCGCTCTCGGTAAAGGGGCAAGAACGCCTGCCCTCGCTTCGCCTTCACTCAGGATCGTCCGCCTGTCCGGCCCGTCGCTCACTGAAGGAATCGAAGAACATCAAGTCGAGGGCGTTCCCGTCCGCATTTATTCAGCCGCCAAGACCGTGGCCGACTGCTTTAAGTTCAGGAACAAAATCGGACTCGATGTCGCGATCGAAGCCCTGAAGGACTGCCTTCGCCAAAAGAAGGCCACCGTCAACGAAATCCACCGCTACGCCAAGGTCTGCCGGGTCAGCAATGTTATTCGCCCTTACATGGAGGCGCTGTGACACGCGAGAGAGGCAAGAACACAGCAGCATCCGTCCGCACCCGCCTGCTTGCACTCGCGCAGAGCAAGGGCGAGGACTACCAACGGGTACTCGGCAGATTCGCCATTGAGCGCTTCTTGTATCGCCTTGGGCGGTCGCCACACCGGGACAAATTTATTCTCAAAGGAGCCACTCTTTTCACGCTTTGGATCGGCCAGACTCACCGTCCTACAAAGGATCTGGACCTACTCGGACGCGGATCATCCACTATCAGCGAGGTAGAAGAAATCATTCGTGTAATCTGCAAAGTCCAAGAAGAAGATGGCATTGTCTTCGACAGCAAATCGGTCGAAGGCACAAAAATAAAGGAGGAAGACGAGTACGATGGCGTGCGCATCAAGTTTCAGGCCGACTTGGCGGGAGCGCGAATTCCAATGCAGATCGACATCGGTTTTGGCGATGCCGCATATCCGGAGCCCGAGCTCGCTTCATTTCCCGTCCTCCTCCCCATGGAAGCACCTGTGATTCGCGCCTATCCACGAGAAGCCAGCATTGCTGAGAAATTCCACGCAATGGTTATCCTCGACATTCGCAATAGCCGGATGAAGGATTTTTACGACATCTGGTTCATGGCTAACACTTGGACATTCGATATGGCGTCCCTAAGCAAGGCAATACTTGACTCGTTTGAAAGGCGCGGGACAGTGATTCCCAAAGAAGTTCCCTTAGCCTTGACGAAGGAATTCCTGAACGACTCGCAGAAGAAGCAGCAATGGGCTGCATTCGTGAGCCGCCTCAATCCTGGAGATAAGGCTCCGTCTCTTGAAGAAGTAGGAGCGATACTCCAGACATTTCTCTTGCCTTGTATTTCAGGTAGCGCCCCGGCACAAATAGGCATTCGTTCTTGGAGCCCGGATGGGCATTGGAACGGAACCGAAGCGGATACGTCTTCGAAACCTCATCAATAACCCTGCAAAACAAGAATCTGGCACGTCTGTCACTCGTTAGAGGACACGTCATCCGTCAGACCGAGTTCCTGCAAAGCGACCCTGGTTTCTTCTACCTTTTGAGGGGAAATTCCGCCCTCTGGAGCAACTTCGACACTGAGAGTCAACTTGAGTCCCTGCCCACTGACAAATTTGGATAAAACCTTAGTATAGAAATTCATCCACTTCTGAGGTGGAATTTCACCAGTCCATCGCAAGATCCCTTTACGAGCGGGCGGCTTTGTCGCTGACGGGAACGCCGAGCCTACTTTGGCCACGGTCACCGTCGCCGAGCCTTTGACCGCTCCAACTATCGCTGAAATGACGAAATTACCTTCATCCTCGCCAGCCGTGAAAACGCCATCTTTATCGATGATTCCCCCGGAGGCTTTCCATTCAATTTGTCCAGCGGCGATATCCCGCCCATGCTGATCGAGTCCTTTAATAACAAACGCTTGCTTTTTCCCAGGCTGGACCTGTGTTGCGCCGGGGGACAGAACTAACAACGTCAGTGTAGGCGGCTTCTCTCTGAGATTCTTGTAATTTTCCGCAGTCTCGCGCGTGATGATATACATCTCATCAGAAATTTCCACATCTTGGGCGCTGAGGCTTCCTCCAAAAAAGAACGGCTCATACTCATCTGCTGGGGACTTCCCAACATATCCGAGCAATCCGCCTTCAACCCCTCTCGCGATAGTGTCCTTCACCGCATCAGGGTTAAGAAGCCGAGGAAAAAGAGGCGATGCGAAAAATGCATCTCGCACAGATTTGGTGCTCCACTCTTTAAATGCAGGGTTCCAATTCCTGATCAGCAAATTGGGACTGATATCCTTCTCGACCTCTCCATCCTTGCGCAATCGCTCCAATATGAATGTGACCATCGAGTCTGCAACGCTGGAGTGCACGAGTCCGAGGTCGATCACGCGAAACTGATTATCTTTGCCAAGAAGAACCACGATTTTGTAGGTACGCCAGACGCTCTCTTTGAGGTCTCGCTGGGCTTTCTTCATGTTCTCGTTAAGCTGCCGCCTTTGTGTCTCGTCAAGGTGTAGATCTTCCGCTTCGTCTTCAATATCCTCCCAAGCAAGCACCTTCCGTGCATCGTCGTGAATTGTCCCGGCAGAATCAGCAATACACCATAGCAACGCGCTCTTGAACGTCCGGGAAGAATTCCCACAGTCCCTAGTCATCGTCTCGACCATTTGCAGAGTCTTATTCTTATCCTGCATTGACACATCTGGCGCGAGAATGGCCAGAGTCAGAACAGGACGGTCTGGCACCTGGTTACTCTGTTCGGGGAAGTAGATACGCTCAAGACCCGATCCGGCGCTGAACACCTTTTGAATCTCTGCGCGCGCACGTTCGTCGATTTTTGGTGCTTGGATGCTCGCTCGGCGATCCGCAAAGCGCTTGTTGAGATTTTCCTTCAAACTGAAGTGGTACCGCGTCCGTTCGACAGTCAGGTAATAACACGCCTCTGTCAACGATTCGAGCACGGTCTCGACATTCCCAATGTCGAGGTCTGCTTCTGCAACGGCTAGTCGAATTTCCGGAACGGTTGCCTCGATGCGAGTCTGCCCTCCATTCGACTCGAAGAAGATTGATGTGGCTACCTTTCTGTGAAGACGCGCTTTCCTGATGGAATCGGCAGCCTCCTTATCTAGACGGACGGCGTGCGAATCTTTCTTACCACAAATGTCCGTGGTGATGGCGCCCTCAAGACGCGGCTCGCCCAATTGCTCAAAAAGCGCAGCGCGAAACATGGGGTCATCTAGTGGTGCTGTGCCAAGTCCAATCAAGGGATCACGGTGTGCCCCCTTGAAGCCTTCTTGGTAGGCCTTTGATACCCATAGCGCGAGAAGTCGCAAAATGCCTCGGGTTCTCTGGAATCGCGGCAGCGCTTGCCACTTTCGTTCGAAGACCGAAAGCACCGAGGGATGGAATGGGTACGTTGCTGCAAAGGCTTCCCGACCGGTATCGATAGGAAACCACTCTGGGATCTGCTGACGATGGTCGAGAATCCAATCTGATGATTCCGCAAGTGTGGCGCGAGCGTCATCCGGCAGACCATGCCATTCGAATAGTCTGCGGCGAATGATCTCAGATGTTTCAGCCTCAGCCGACATAATGACGGGCTTGCCCAGGCGATCAAGCATCTTTTTGAATCTTTGCTCGTCGGCTTCGTCCTCGGAGGTATATTCAAGCTCAGAGGCGGGTATCGAAACCACCAACACGACGTTATCCTGACCTCTCGCCGTCTCGGAAAGTGCCTGGATGAAGTTGTAAAGAGAGTTGTTGTAGCCCTTCTTCCGATACGTGCTGACGTAATTGATAATTTCATCCATCAAGATCAGGCAGGGACGATCCTTGGGTAGCATCGCCCGAATCACGTCACCCTTGGGCTCTATGAACTGTTTTTCGTGTTCGGCTACTAGGGCAAACGACTTCTCCCCACCAATCTGGTAAGCAATTTCTCCCCACGGAGTCTTGCGCAATGGTGTTCCGTCAGACCCTCCGCGCCCCGTGAGCGAATCGAACTCAGTTCCAACGAAGACGGCAGTGGCTGCCTCAGGTACCGACGTGATCCCCGCCTTCTCCAGAAGTGGAGACACACCGGTCCACTTGTCCGCATTCGCTCCACCTTCCGCGAGGTGATAGAGCAAAGTCAGCGCGTGGGTTTTGCCCCCTCCGAACTGTGTGGCCATATTGAAAACGGCGGATGTTTCCGTCTTTTCTCCCGACAGGCGACGAATCACTTCCGCTGCAAGCGTTGTCAGCGTTTGAGTAAGGTACGTGCGTTCGAAGAATAGTTCCGGGTTCTGGTAGTCGGAAGGAGCACGCCCGTCGCGCACCTGATCGAGGTGGACGGCAAATTCCGCCGCGTCGAGCGGTTTCCCCTCGCGCAAATCCTCGCGCGGTGTCACGACCTTGTACCACGGTTTGAGGGCCATTACTTGTCCTCCAAGATTTCAAACTCGACTGAACCGTCCCACGTTGGGGTCAAACAGCCAGTCCTTAAAAAAGCCGTATGGAAACGTTTTCTTCTCATCGCGGGAACCCACGACGACGAGCGTTTCACCCGTCAATGCCGTCCGTTCTGGAATTTCCATCGCTCGCGCGACTTCGGCGGCCAAATGACGTACCAGTCTTGATCCATCGCCTGAGTCCTGGCGGTAACAAAACACCACGCGCAGTTGTGATCGAACGCACAGAACCTTCCACAATGAATAGGCCACTCGGTCGTCGGCAGTACTGTTTTCAAGCTCAAACACCGCAACCGGGAAACGCCAGCGGCGTTCACCAGCAGGCTCGAACGCCACGGCATCAAGACCCAGGAATTCTTGGCGCGGAACCGGCAAAATCGTTGATCTATGCCCCTTCGCAACACCCTTCCATGCCATTGCCTCACACGACCCAACGACGATAGTTGTCAGGGCTCGGGTCCATTCCGCGAGCTTCGCCTGCTGCGCAGCCTCCTGTAGGGCCGGCGACGCCGGGTGTCGGCGGACCGTCTCCATAAAGGTTGCAAACCAACGCGCAGCGAGTCCGTCCGGCATCAGAAGCCCAGGCCTTTCTTCCTTGCGAGCACGCCCTCTACCCAACGTCTTTCATCGGTCCCTTTGGGGTACAGCGCCGAGAGCGCCTGCGCCAAGCGCCAAAATCGCTGATCTTGACCTACGCCTTCGTCTACCAGAAAACGCTTCAGGGCCTCGCCGCGGCCCGCCGCAAAGAGGATCAAGCTTTGGTGAATCCGGTCGAGAACCGTGTTGCCCACCTTCGAGGCGCTGCTTTCTCCCCATCCAGATTCGATATCGGACTCACCCATCGCTTCCAACAACGAGAGCTGCTTCGGTTTACCCTTGCGTTTCGTTGGAGCTGTACCTTCATGTTTTCCAAAGAGGTGATTAGCACGCTCAGCCACGGGCACAAGCCGAGCCTTGTCTCCCCGGATTTCAATGAGGCTACTAAGGTGTTCTAGGTGTGCCCCCAACCCTTGGGCAATCTTTCGGGCGGCATCATATTCCAACACGAAGCCACTCATCTTTACCTTTTTGCCTGAATCATCTTCGTCCGCTACAACTTCGTCGTCTTCCGTTTCAGTATCGCTCCCATCAGAACCCGTCGATAAGGTCCAAAGCCACATCGCGGTTAGCCTGGCGTCCTCCTCGAATCCCGTAGCATCAGCGCCTTCGAAAATCATGTTCAGGGCTTCCTTTGCAACAGCTGCCCACACATATTCGAGGTATTCTTTCAGCGTGACTCGTTCACCGCTCGCTTTTTCCACGCTACCGTATCGAGAGAAAATTTCCAGAGCTGGTCCCAAGCAGGCAAAAATCGCATCGGCTCCGACTATTCCTTCTTTTGCGAGCCGAGGCATCCATTCGTGAATGCGCTTGGGGAGCTCTGCTAAGACATCCCGCCAATCACCAACCGCATTCGGGTCGGGAATTCCGTCATCCTTGATACGGGCGCGGCACACCAAATGGACGGATGACGCCAGAGCAGCCGAGTTATTCGCTCGAAGTCGTCCGGGTCTTTCAGTGTCAATCGGCCAAGAGCCGGTCACGACCCACCCGGCATCAATCATGGCCTTAATTTGGGTCTCCCACCCGGTGGTAGTCTTATGCGCAAAAACGACCACACCAATGCCTTCCGGCCTTAGTATTCTTCGGCCTTCGGACATCGCCTGTGTCATCAACTCTTCAAAATACTCTCTTGTTTTATAAGAGTATTGCGGGTTTCTTTCCGCTAATTGGACAACTTCGCCCTTCTTAGGCGAAAGACTTTCGAGAAACAGCCCCTCATGGTATTCGCCAACAGTCCGCTTCAGCCAAACATAGAAAAAATCTGAGAGATCCGCATATGGAACCGCATCGTAATACGGAGGGTCAGTAACAAACGCTTGAGCGCTATCATTCGGAAGAGGATGCTTACATGCCGATGCAAGCTCAGCATGACCTTCAGATTTAACCGAGCCTTCTCGTTCCACTACTCGACAAATCCACTCAACCGCTCCGAGATAGCTCCCTGATGCATCCGCGAAACCATTCACTTCAGCGTAGTCCCAGATTATCCCGAGGGCCTGCCTTCCAAAAGTGTGTGCAACAAAATCACCAGCCCACACTGCAAGAGAGCTCCAATAGTCTGCACATCGATCCACTGCCAGAGATAAACAAGTTCCAACGGCAACTGCAAATCGCTGGTCACCCTTAGCGTAGATTTGTTTAATGACGGCTCTAGTTTGAGCGACTAATACTGTCAAGGCGAGAGCTTGGCGTCTGTTAAAAAGCTTCCCCCACTCGTCAACTCCAAGCAGATTTATGTTGAAAATACTCCTAAGGTACGGAAGAGGCTCTTCCGGGATATTTGGCCTTTGCGAACTACTGTCGGGCATTTTCTCTAGGTGTCGGCTAGCCGCACGGAAGGACTTCAAGTCGGATTCAGTTGCTGTCCGAAACCTTGTTCGATTGTGCCGGGGACTCTGAATTGCCACGGCTACCAGGCGGGCATCATCGGCTCCTCCGCCTCTGTTCTTGAACTGGGTCCTGACGTTTTCTGCGGGAGTAGTGTACCCACATACGGGACACGTAGCCGAACTTCTTCGCACCGTGCCATCACCTACTTCTCTTGCCTTAGCATTCTCAACAATCTCAAAATCGATGCGCTTATTTCCCTTCGGAACAACTCGCAAAGCAATCGAATCGCTTCCTTTCTTCACGAGCCACAGTGACCGAAGAAGAGGAATTTCCGCTCCGCAACTAGGGCCTTCACAGACGATCGTCCGCGCCCAAAGATAAGCAATCGGTATTGATCCGTCTGGGTCGGTGGGATAAACATCTGCGAGCTCTTTCTTAGCATTCTCCTGGATGAAAGCTCCCCATTTCTCAAGATCGTCGGCAAGCCGCTGGCCATACCTCGGGATGTACTCCAACAGCACTTTGTTCAGTAGAACCGCTACCGGGTTCAAGTCGCTGGCAAAGGCATCGGCTCCCACCCGCAAAGCTTCGAGCGGAATTGACCCACCGCCCGCAAATGAATCGACAACTAGCGGTTTTGTGCCGGGCGCACCACCTAGCGCTTCGTGTGCCGCACGAGTCAGTTCGTGGCTGGTTTCCAAATATTCTTCAACAGTAGAATTGTCCCAATTGGAAAAATCAGCTATGAAATCGAGTAAGGCAAACCGCAACACGTTCCAGTGTGATTCCTGATGCGAATCCAAACCACCTGTTTTCGCAATCTGCTGCCATTTGGCCCAACTTTCAGGGGAGCAATGCTCGGCTAGTTCTTTGTGCGTGACTGCTTTCCGAGCGAACGCGTTGATTAGACGAGATGCATCATTGCGAAAGCTTTGAGGGCAAAGCGAGTCGGCTGGATCAGGCCACAGGGCCGCGCAGATTACCGCCCGACAAGCCGCCAATGGCCTCCGAGCCCACCAAATGTGCATGGTAGAGATGTGCCCGTGTCGGATGCTCTTCTCACGCCTCGCGTGCTCCGATATGCGCTTGATGGGCAGGTCTACTTCAATCAATCTCTTGGGGAACTTCGTCATCTTCTTGAGGCTTCCTTTAATTGATCCCTAAGGCTAGTGGCTTCCAACTCCGATATCCCGTTCGCGTAAGCCCGAGCCATTTCAGCAACAAGAGCATCTTCACTGACGTTGACCCGCTCTGCGAGCCTACTGCACCACTCATGGTGATCTACTCCACCGAGACCTGCTGCGAAATCAGGAAGATTCAAGGCATACGTTGAGTGAATCAGTGCCCGCACACCTGTGTTTGCAAATAGTTCTTTTTCTGGAGGTTGAGTTCCAGGCAGCTTGAAAATGTTGGCGTTTGGAACTGCGGGCTTGTCGCCGTCCAATACAACCGCCACTGGGAGCCCCGTGGCCTTGATTGTCCTGATCGCTCCCGTCAATTGCGATGCACCACCGGCAACATACAGCGCTGTGGTGGATAAGAAAGTTGGATCAACTCTTCTCAACAGCTCTCTTAAGATTGCACTTGCTACGGCATCTTCAACCAGTACATGCAGGGCTTTCTCGTGGCCTCGGGTCATCAAGCTTTTCGCTTCGAGTGCTGTCAGGCCGGAGATGACCTCGATTCCCGCTGCTCCGCCATGCAAATATAGTCTCGAATCCGACGGAAGTGCTCCCAGCAGTGGTTCACTATGAGTGGTCAGCAGAATCTGGTGACCCTTCCTGACTGAGACATCGACCAGAAAACGGCCAAGTTGATGTTGAGCATGAGAGTGGAGAGAAATCTCAGGTTCTTCGATCAGTACGAGACTCTTCAAAGGGAGAGACTCTATTTTCGCGATTAGAAATTGGCTTCGCGCCTCTCCGTAACCCATGTGTGCTTCGGAGTAACGGCTTGCACCCCGTTGGACGCTAACGACTGCCCGTTTCTGTGTTGCATATGAAACAGTGTTCCGCTGCATGTTGTCGTATTGTCGGTCCAGCACCGCGGAAGTCCACGTCCTGATCTGTGCTGCGACATCCTCTGTGTTCTCCACTGTCAAATCGGCGGCGTGTCGAGCAACGGCATGTCGCTGCTCGACCCACGGGAGATATGAACTAACCCCTGCGAAAAGCACTACCCGCTCTGGACGCCTGCCGTACCCCGACCATCGCTTTGTCGTGGCAACCCTTGAGATCGTCAACGACTTGAGAGAACGATCTTGTTCCCAAAACTTGTATTCAACCGTGGCTTGATCAGAAAAAGGGTTCGGGTCTAGCTTTCCCGCAACGAGAAAATCCTTGATGTAGTAGGTCGGCAACTCTTCTTGTGCCGTCGGTCGCTTACACGCCGCCGCAGCAAGTTGCAAGAGAGTCGATTTTCCAGTGCCGTTTAACCCGCAGAACGCGGATATCGGGCTACCAATTTCGATCAATGTATTGTTGTGACATCGAAAACCCTTAACGTGCAATTGCATGAGTACAGGGCCGAAGTTGTCGAAACGGTGTTCAATCGCAAATTTTGCCTGCAATGTCGGTCGAAGATCACTCATTTCGCACCACGAATGATGCTCTGAGCACTCGTGTGGTAATGTTCAACTTGAACGATCGGTACCCATCCAAGACGCACCGGGTCTTGGACAATATGAATTTGCGGTGTCGAACCGCAATTAAACACGACATAGAGCCAGTAATCGTTCTTCAACCGCTCAGCGGTCTTGTATTCATTGCTGCTCAGGGCGACCTCACCGATTGCCGCGCGTCCCTTCACCTCAATAAATCTGACCTCAATGGCTGTTCGTGGATCTTCAGGATGCGGTTTGCGTGAGATAAGGTCAAAGCCCCGATTGTCTTTCTCCACGCTTTCCACACGCCAGCCACGTGCCTCCTCGTGAGCAATTACGAAGCGTATAGCCAGGCGCTCGATATCATCGTCACGCACCATGGGAGCAATGCCCGGAGACATTCGTTCAGGATGCGGTAATACCCACGCCCTTCCATGATGGCGAATATCCGCAATCGTGCAATGTCGCTCCTGCTTCAGTTCCTCACGCCGCCGTTCCAATCGCCCGTTTAGCTCATCCAGGCGATCCTCTGTGGTCTTGAGGTTTGCAGCTAGTAAAGGGGAGGCATCGCCCTTCTGCTGTTGCTCGAAGAGTTCGGCCATATGGAGGTTTTGCCGGTCAATCAGGGCATTCAAGCTGATTTCGACATGGCTGCCAATCGTCGCAATCTCCTTTTCCCGTTGCCCTGAAATCTCGCCAAGAAAAGGTTGTAACGCTTCTTCAACGAGAGCGTGCTCCACACGGTCCAATTCTGGCAAGTCAGCACTCTCGGGCGTCTTGGGAGAATCCGACGGTGTCGCCGAAACCAAGTCCAGAAAGAGTGTGGGTTGTCGAACGGTCATTGTACCCGTCATTCCGGTCTCAACAATGAAAAGACGCCGGTGCAAGATATTGCCCCGACCATCCCTGATGGCTGCGGAAAAAACGTCGAGGCGTGCGGGTTCTGTACGGTTGATGTCATAGAAGAGCGTTCCTCGACTCAGGTCGCTCTGGACACGTTCCCAGACATTTTCACGGACACACTCAAAGAGTGAATGGCCTGGCGTCACCCATTCAAGAGTCGGGTCATCCGTCAAAAACCGCTTGTCGAAAGCCACCTGCTTGTATTCTCGCCCCAGCTTTCCGAAACGTCCCTCCAAGCGCTCACCCACGGGCCAAAGCGTTCGAGGAATTCGCCCAACGCGAAAGACGTGCTTATCCTTCTGGATTTCCTTGGGATAAATGCCAGTGACTGGAGCTGCCTGCAAGAAGAAGTCCTCGACAACTTCCGGAACCAGGCGGCGTTCTTTGGCTTCCGCTGACTTGCCAAGGATTGCCGAGAGATTCAATTCGCGTTTAGCGAGTCCTTCGAGAGCAGAGTGGGCGATCTTTTGGAAGCGGTCGGTATCCACTTGCTCGACGATACGGCTCTTAATTACATCTTCCGTCAAGTTCCTGGCGTACATGTCACGCAACATCTTCTCAAGTTGGTTTGCCGAAAAAACATCACCGAGGACATTGAAAACCGTTCCCATGCGCTTCGGGTCAAGATCGTCCTCGATTTTCTTAATCCGCTCGAATAGTTTTTGGAGAACGCGGCCCTCGCGCGTATTGGTCGAGACAAAGTTGAGAATCAGGCAGTCTTTTTCTTGTCCGTAGCGATGGATACGGCCCATGCGTTGTTCTAACCGCACGGGATTCCAGGGAATGTCGTAATTGATCATGAACCAGCAAAACTGAAGATTGATTCCCTCTCCCGCTGCTTCTGTGGCGACCAAAACCTGACAGCTCTCACGAAATTCCCGTTCCGCGTAGATGCGGCTTCCAGGAGTATCTCGGTCACCAATTTTCATCCCGCCGTGGATCTGAGTAACGGAAAGTCCCCATTTGACAAGTTTCCCGAGGGGCCGCCCGTCCTTTCCATCACCCGCTAGGAAATCAAGTGTGTCCTTATGCTCCGTAAACAAAAGCAGCTTCATTTTGGGATCACTGAAAACCCCTTGCTTAGTGAGCACCGATTTGAGAACGACTAGCTTTCGCTCTACTTCTCGCTCCTCAAGCTCACAAGCCTGGACGATCAGCTTGCCTAGTTGTAGGATTTCCTCGCGGAGAGCAATAGGGTCAACAGACGCGACCACGTCCTCAAGTTGCGCAGTGATCTCTTCACGTTCCTCTTCGGGGAGGTCCTCAAAGTCCTCTGGGAGCTTGCGCGCAATTTGCTCCTGCCGGTAGGCTTCCGGGTCGGCAAGAATTCTCTCGCGCTTATTCTTCATTCGCTCAAGAGTTCTGCGCACGGCATAAACACTGGACGCAAATCGCCGCTGTAGCATGGCCATCGTAAACCCAAGCGCACGGCCACGAGGGGAATCGTCGGAGGCCGCTTTAATCGACTGATCTTCCACATATCTAGTCAGGGCGTCGTAAAAATCCCATTCATCGTCATCAATTTGGAATTCGGTCGTCTGAACATTTCGCTTTGTGAACAGTGTCTTGACCTTGCCTGTTTCAGGATCAGGAAACGTGACCAATGCCTCTTTAATACGCCGGAGATAAAACGGCGCCTCATGCCGCTTCATTGCCTCATCCAAGCTCTGCACGTCACCGTAAACATCTCGATCGAGCAAGCTAAGAAATAGGCAGAAATTGTCCGGGTCGCCCTTGTGAGGCGTTGCCGTCATAAGAAGGTAGTGATCTGTCCGCTCAGACAGGGCTTCTCCGAGCTGATAAGCAAGAGTCTTCTTGTCAGTGCTGTACGCACTCATCTTGTGAGCTTCGTCAACGATGATGAGATCCCATTGGCTACGGAGCAGACTCTCATTGGCGTCTTCTATCCGCGATACCCAAGATACCGAAGTGATGACTTGATTCTTGTCCTGCCAGGGATTCGAACCGTAGTTTGCGCGAAGAACGTCACTGCGAATGATCTCAAAGTTCTCTCGGAACTTATCCTTCAATTCGCGCTGCCACTGGAAAGAAAGGCTCGCTGGAGTGACTATCAACGTCCGTTTGATGAGCCCGCGTATCTTGAGTTCCTTGATCAGCAGGCCCGCCATGATTGTTTTGCCGGCACCGGGATCGTCTGCGAGAAGAAATCGAATTCTGGGAAGTCGAAGAAAATGGTCGTATACCGCTTCGAGTTGGTGCGGGAGCGGATCTACCCGAGCGATGGAAAGAGCAAAATACGGATCGTACTCATAAGCTAGACCAAGCCGGAGCGCCTCGATTCCCAATCGAAATCTTTGCGGATCGCCATCGAATGGAGCCTTCTCGGGTGTTGCCTCCAAGGTAGCAACTTGGTCCGCATCAAGTATCGGTTCGTGAACTTGACCAGTAATAAGGCCCTTACCCACGAGTTTGACCGATGTCCCCATTGGAATCGATACGATTACCTGCACCGGTTCCGGAAATATCGGTCCCCGGACGATCACGTTCGGTTTGAGTTCGGCTAAGAGCATGGCTCTTTCTTGAGGCCCTTCTTGAAGACTAACCGACGACTTTGCCAGAACCGTCAGGTCGGGGGTAGACAATACATCTGAGTGCAAAGGCCTCGTAAATATAACAAACCAGACAGGATATGCGCTACCCGTGAGCAATTTGGCAGCGGATATCGTGTCTACGTTCGTCAGGCGGCAGCATGAGTTCAGCGAATTTGTCCAACGAACCAGATCCTTCCTGTCCGGACCTACCGGTCCATTTTATTACTTTCACTTTCTATTCTTGTTGGAGATCCTCATTTCTAGAGCCGAGCGGTACGGAGCCGGTCTATTCCATATTAATCTGCTTGACATATCAAGCAACTTGTTCATAATAGCAAGCATGGGGAAAAAGGTCGGACAGCATTTGGCGGAATTCCGTAAGAGGGCCAATCTTACGCTTCGAGCGGTGGAGGCGGAGACGGGAATTTCTAATGCATACTTGAGTCAATTGGAGAATGGGAGGGTCCAGCAGCCTTCCCCAAAGATGCTGAAGAAACTCGCAGAGCTCTATCGCGTCGACTTTGTGGATATTCTGAAATTAGCGGGGTATCCCTTGCCATCGGTGAGCGATTCAGGCTCTTCTCTCCACGCGCGACTAGGCCCAACAACCGCAGACGAGGAGGAGGCACTCGCGGACTATCTAGCCTTCCTTCGCTCTAAGCGCCCGGGACGCCTGCCAAGATGAGGTGGTCAATTTCTGACAGCAAAACCTTCAAGCGATGCCAGCGTCAGTGGTACTACAAGACGATTGCTGGAAACGCAATCTCGAAAGATGCGGCGAGGAGAGAACTGTACCTCTTGAGTAAGCTTCAGAGCATCAGCGCATGGCGGGGACAACTTGTCGATTCGGTAATCTCGGAAACCGTGATACCCGCAGTGCGGCAGCGACGTGCCATTACGCTTGAGACTGCAAAATCCGTAGCGAGGAAGATGCTGTTGCAGCAGTTGGCTTGCGCACAAAGACACGAGCTCTTTTCCGCGGGATTTTCTCCCGCGGCTATGGGCAACAAATTTGCTGCCCTACATTGTATGGAGTATGGCGGTTCCATCGCTCAGTCCGAAGTCGAGATCGCAAAGATCGAGGTCGAGGCCGCTCTCAGGAATTTTTTCCAGCTGACCGAAGTGAAGGATCTCATGAAGGGCGCAAAATACTTGGTTGCACAGCGTGCGCTAATGTTTTCTGCGGCAGGAGTTACTGTTCGTGCTGTGCCCGATCTCATCGCCTTCTTCCCAGACAGAGCACCCATCATTTTCGACTGGAAAGTGCATGTATTTGGCATTGATGAAGCATGGCTCCAATTGGCGACCTACGCGCTGGCGCTCACTCGTTGCAAGCCGCACAAGGATTTCCCAATACCTCACCCTACAGAGGCAACTGAGGTTGAGCTGGTGGAAGTGCAACTGCTGACCAATAAGGTCCGAAGATATAAACCCACCGAAGAGGAACTCCAACGCACAGAGGACCATATCGCTGCGACAGCGACAGAAATGTTGTTGGCGACCGGTGGCAAGAAAGCTACTGACCTGTCTGCAGAGGATTTCGCCGTCGCACGTTTTGGAAATACATGCCAGAGCTGCGCGTTCAAGAAAGTTTGTTGGGAGAGGAGCGTCCAGTGACCACACTACGGACAAACATTTTCCGCATTCTCAACCTCGATGAGTTAAATGCGAAATATCGACTATATCGGATCAGAGGTCTCAGCAAGGAGCAGCCCGAGTACTACCAGAACAAACAGCTCCTGATCAAGAGCCTAAGTTATGCTCTTCGGACACCCGCCACAATTACTGACCGAGGCGAAGAGGGCATATTTCTGGTAGTACGTGACGACGCCGGCAGGCCGCAGTCGCCATTTTCACTGGTTCGAACAACGGTCTACCTCGACCCAACCGATGAAACTCATGAGCTTGATTTCACCGCGAGAGACAACGAAGATCAGGAGATTGCTGCACGCTTCCTAAATTTCATGATTCAGAATCCTCTTTCGAGCCATTCTCATCTCTGGCAACCAGGTGCCGGTCGACCGTTCTTCGAGAAGCGTCCTCTTCAATGTTCGCAAGGGATATCACACTTCCAGGGCTTCAGCGTTCGAGTTATCCCGCTGACGAATTCGGGTCTCGGTCTCTGTGTGGATGTGGCTAACAAGTATGTGCAGCAGCAGCCGCTGCCCATGGGGCTAACGCGACCGGAGTTCAGGCCTTATAAGGGCAGACATTGCATCTACCACTACGGACACAAATGGTATGAGATCCAACTTCGCGAGTTTGCCGACGTGACAACAAGCGAATACATTCTTACCAATGTCGAAGGAAAGCCGAATCTTCTAGAGTTTATTGGGCGTGAATCTCAAAAACCGATTCCTCAAGAGCTTGCATCTTTGTCGGGAGATGCCTCGGTTGTACTCTATTCCAGCAACAGAGGCGAACTTAGGGCAGCCCCGGCGGCTCTTTGTTTTCCAGTCTTGGATAGTTTTGATACTGCTGAGAAGAATCGTCCCAACGCTCTTCTCGCGCCGCACCAACGATATTCTGCAACGAGGGCATTCGTTCGGAAGTACCTGCAAAATCTACGCTTTTCCAATTGCTCCTTGAAAGTTTCCACTGAGCCTGAGGCTGTGCCCGGCAAGATATTTTTCTTGCCGGATTACGAGTTTGGGAATGGTACGAAGCTTTCTGTCCGTGGCACTCAAGGAGCCAAGCATGTAGATATTGACGGCATCGGAAGAGCACGGCTTGCGATGTTGCGCGATCCGCGCGCAGGTTTTTACGTTCGGGATCCCCTGCAAAGGCAATATCTGATTCTTCCGCAGAGTGTCCAGGATGGCTTTGGTCCCGCATTCACTAGGGACTTGATCAAGACGGTGGCGGAGTTCTTCCCGCATCCACCGGTCTACAGTCCCGAAGTAGTTACATATAATGACCGCCTCAAGCGAAATTTTGTGGACCAGGGCAATTCGATCATTGAGGCTGTTCAGAAGCAGTGCTCGAAGTCAGGCTATGCGGTCGTAATGATACATGAGACCGAAGAACGAAGGATTCGGCAACACGATCAACTTGGGGCGATGGTCATTCGGAAATTGCGCGAGTTTGACATTTGCGCGTCCGTGATTCATTCAGAAGTGGGGCACAATAGCTACAAGCTTGTCACGAGCAATACCGGACAGCGGTCGTACTTGCCTAAGCCGGAAAAGCAAGGTCGTCTGAGCGGCTATCTGCGCAATGTTGCTTTGAATAAGGTCCTTCTGACTAACGAGCGTTGGCCGTTTGCGTTGGCCACTCCACTCCACGCGGATTTGATCGTTGGAATCGACGTCAAACAGAATACGGCCGGCTTCACGCTTGTAAATCAGAAAGGCGATCTGGTCCGGACCATCATCAAGACTTCAAATCAAAAAGAGCAGCTCCTCTCCCAACAAGTGCGAAAGATGATTGTGGAAGTGATTTCCTCTGAAGCCGACACTGGTCTCCATGTTTTGCCTTTTGCATCGCTTGCAATCCATCGAGACGGAATTCTCTGGAATTCAGAGCGCATCGGACTCAAAGCTGCAATTGGTGATTTAAAGAAGGCCGGGATACTTGCCGAAAACACGGAATATGCGTTCTTGGAGCTTCCGAAGAATACCGCCTCATCTGTAAGGGTGTATGAGGTTGAGGAGATGAACGGTCGTGAAAGGGTGGAGAACCCGCAAATTGGGGTGCACTTTAGCTTTGAGGAAAGCAGCGGTTATATTTGCGCAACGGGACGTGCATTCCCTCGCCGGGGTACGGTTCAGCCCGTGCATATTAAGCGTATCGAGGGCAATATGGCGCTTAGCAATTGTCAGGAGGACGTGTTCTTTTTGACCGGGCTTACTTGGACCCGCCCAGAAGATTGTGCCAAAGACCCTATAACAATTAAGTTGACGGATCGTCGGCTCGGGGAAGACGCTGAGTCGTTCGACGCGGACGCGCTTGAATTCTACGTTCCCGAAAGAGTTGAGGAGGTCAATTCTTGAGTGATACGGGCTTATACTCGGGACTCTATACCAAAGTGCGGGATGTCGCCGCGCTAATTGATGAAGTTCTTATGAGTGCCAAACTCGGAAGCTCGAGCTCGACCGACTCCGAGCGAAACAAACTTGCGACCCAGCTAGCAGCCGTTGCAGCGCCGACGGATTTTCCAACAAACTATTTTTCGGCAGTAATTAAGGATATGGGCTCTGGGTTGGATTTGAAGAGCCTGGTCGCTACGCTACAGACATCCCAGTCATTGTCACAGGCAGTAATTTGTGACCTTGAGCTTCTTGCGTCCACTCTGGAGTCAGAGCGGACACGTATGCTTTCTAAAATGCGGGGACGGTAGATGCTGGACGCATACTTTACGGGATCTGTTCCGCAGTTGATCGAACGAAGCAGGGAACTCACAGCCAAAATCCCACGTAATCTGCCGCGAGCCTATGACGCGCTCGCCCAAACGGCAAGGTCCCGGCTCAACAATCTCATTGCGCAATTCGGATCGCTGATCGAAGACCAGCGACTGCTCGACAAGAGCCTGCGCCCGGAGCGGCTAAGAAAGTTCAAGAGACTTGTCTCGGAACTCGATACACTTGAGGCGACTGCGATTCTGGCACTCCGCAAGGCGCAAGACGAGGATCATAGGCTGAATGATCTGCTGGAGCGCATCACGAAAGAGATTGCGTATCCCGCAGTCACTCCGACTGTTACCACTCTCTCGCGAGATTACTTCTACATCTTTCCCGAATTCAGGCTCCTATTTGTGCCGCTGGTCGAGGGGCACTTTTTGTTGCATCTACCAGACCTCTATCATGAACTTGCACATCCAATCCTAGTGGAAGAAAATGACCCGATCATTGAGCCACTGCAGCATTCATTTTCCAAATGCTTGGATGAATGCATAAGTTACGTGCAGTATGAAACGCAGAAGCTCCAACGTCGCAAGAGTCCAGTGCGCTCCGAATACATGCTTGGAACCTGGGAGAGGAGCTGGATTCGGTCCTGGCTGTCGGAATTCTACTGCGATGTATTTGCGTTGATCACCGCTGGTCCCGCATTTGCGTGGTCACACCTTCATCTCGCGATAAAGCGCGGCGAAAACCCATTTGTTGTTCCGACCGTAAGCGCATCATCGCATCCCGCAGACGATGCCCGAATGCGGGTACTTCTCGCCACACTGGCACTTCTGGGACTGCGTCAGGAATCGATCGATATCCAGAATGCATGGCGCTGCTTTACGGGGAGCTTAGGAGTAAAGGCTGAACCCGAGTATTTTTGGTGCTATCCCGACGAATTACTCAAGAAGATAAGTACGTATGCTGTCAGCGGCGCGACGCAGATCGGAGTTCACGTGTTTTCACCTTCCGAAAAAGGAACAGTCACATCGGTCTTAAATGCGGCTTGGGGGCAGTTTTGGACGCATCCGGGATCATATGTACAGTGGGAAAAAAAGGCGGTAGAGAAACTGTTAGAAGCGAAGTGTTAGACCGGAATCGAAAAAAGGGTTTTAGACATGAATAGTGTTTGTGGGTGAACAAAGCACCGCTGCAAAACTGTTGATCATCTATGCACTCACAATCAATCTGCTACAAGAAAGTCCAATCAAGTACGCGTTTAACGAACTGAAGCGAACTGCAGGCGAGCAGGCTTCAGACAGTGCTCTTGCTACCTTGCAGTGAAGAACGCCCGCACTTCTGAAAAGAGAGTTGGGTGCGGATTGAATACCGCGGCGATGCTTTTCAGCGTTTCACTTACAGTTGCGGCGTACCTGCGTTCATCGTATATCACTGCGTTCGTCCTGCGCACGAATTGCGTCTCGTCGCTGATAATCTCAATGTAGGATGATGTCTGCGCCAGTACTCCGATATTCTGCAATGTGGCGGCCTGCAGCAAGGAGGCTATTCCAAACACTTCGACCTCATCGTCTTTCTTCTCTTTCCACGATGAAAACTCCTGATTGGATGAGAACGAGGTTGGACTTGCCAGTCGAAACGCGTCTTCCAGCGCAGCGACAAACACGCCTGCACTGCCGGTGCGTCGCATCTGCCCGTCGAATTTTCGCATCAGCCGTTCCAATGACTTGGCCGAATTTGGGTGCTTCACTTCAACAAAGACCTCCTGGACCAGCATGTCGCCTCGTGGATCATTGGGTTCTTCGAGAAATCTCACGGGCAAGCCGGCTCGTGCCAGTGACGCAGCGATGAACAACTCCGCCTCGAAATCTTTGTAATAGATCATCCTGAACGCAGAGCTAGGCTCGGACGGAACTCCGAAATCAGTGCTTCCGGTCGTCATCTGTTTTAGATGCGCTGTTATCGGTAGACCGGCTGTCTGGCACGAATCTAGGCTGTCGTACAGTGCCCACACATTGTGAAAGGCTCGGACAGAGGCCAACACGTCTGCCTCGTTTGCCGGTCCCGAATGTTTCTTGCCATCAGCGAGCGCTTCCGCCTCATCCAGCGACTGTGCCAGACCCTGCCCACGAATGAGTTCTATCTTGAGTCCCCGACACAACTCCCTAATGTGTCGCACGCGGTCTCGTAGCTCATGCCATATTCCGGTCATTCTTCGCCCCCTCCACGTCATGCCCATTCCTCGACCGCCCAGGGCGAGGTAGCGTCATAATGAATGTATGGCGACTTCACCTCAAAGCTCCACCACCGTCGAACGCTCCTGCATTTTCTGCGGAACAAGAATGACACCTTCCGGACGGAATCGTCCAGATTCTGAAACTGCCGAACATGTATTCGCGCAGTGGTTTCGGTCCCTGTTCGCGGCGCAAACCCTGAGCATGTTCCGGGCGACCCTTGCAGGGGAACGTCAGCGGGTGAGGCGGCCTCCCGTGAATAACATCACGATGAGGAGGGTTTGCAAGCTCTGCAATAACGGGTGGATGTCTGACCTTGAGGGCGCGGTCGAGCCGATCATGAGCGCGGTCCTACAGGGCAAAGATGTCGATGAACTTGGAGACCCAGAACTGAAGATCGTCGCCAAATGGAGCGCGAAGACAGCCATTACTCTAAGCTACACGACTCCCCAAAATGCTCGCGTACCCATGCAAGCATCGCGGAGCCTACATCCTGCTTACGGCGGGCCGGAGGTCCGTTTCGCCTTTTTCTACGCAAGGCTCTTGGCGGACACCCCACTGGAAAACGGGCACCTGCAAGTGGTCTACGGAGGCGAGGTGGGGCTCATAGGCACCGACGAAGTTCCAGGAACAAGGCTCATACTGTACCTCAACGGCCATGCATTGATCGTTGACTTTCCTCCAACCGCTGTGGGATTCCGCTTCAATCTCACTGATTCGTGCGCCAGTCAGCTTTGGCCACGGCGGCAGGCAGCCGGAACACGAGCCCTGCCTGTCTCGCTGCCAACAACGCTTCCAGATCTTATGCTGGGATTGTGTCGCATGATTAGAGTCGAGCTGGACTCAAACGCATTGCGTGCCTGATCTGCACATCAAACGCCCCACCTCTGTGACACCCGATACCTAACAACCATCCCGCATTTCTGAAACGGAAGGCTACGCCGTCGTTTTCCCACTTCGCACTCCTCCGGGTGGACGCCGCTTGGCCGCGGCTCGGACGGGCGTTTCGGACTGCGCCGGTTTCGCGCCAAACATGAACCAACAGCGGTTTGGCACGAACCGCGCTTTCTCTTACGCCCTGCCACCCTTCGCTCCGCTGCGTTTTTCCCCGTGTCCGCCGGTATCTGTTTTTGTCTCGCTGCCGCTCTAGTGAAAGACAAAAACAGCCTACCCGGCGGAACAGGGGATTAAAAATGTTATTGAAGGATTCAAGCAGAACCAAAAACAATCAGGAACTCGTTAAGGCCAGCATTGACGCATTGGTCAAGGCCTTGGAGGGTGGACACAGTGAAGCACTCTCTGGCTATCTCACCGCAATGTCGCAGTTTCACAATTACAGTTTTCAGAACATTCTCTTGATTGCCAGTCAGCGCCCGACCGCAACGAGGGTTGCAGGGATTCGCTCATGGAACGAGTTGGGCCGGAGAGTGAGACGCGGGGAAAAGGGCATCATGATCTTTGCCCCGATGATTGGCTACAGGCGCAACGCCAGCGAGGGCGACCAGAGCCAGCAGAGCGACGCAAGAACTGACAAGCCAGAGCCGCGTCTAGTGGGTTTTCGTGCCGTGTATGTGTTCGATGTTGGCCAGACCGAAGGCGCAGAACTGCCCGAACTCAGCAACACGTTCAAGGGCGAAGTAGGCGACAAGCTAGACAAGTTGGCTGACTTCACGACCGCCCAGGGAATCAAGCTGGAATACTCTGACAAGATTGCCCCCGCAAGGGGCATGTCCTATGGCGGCTTGATTCGCATTCTGCCGGACATGGAGCCGTCCGAAACGCTGGCAACGTTTGTGCATGAACTGGCTCACGAGATGTTGCACCGAGCCGAGCGCCGCACCTTGACAACCAAGACTGTGCGGGAAACCGAAGCCGAGGCCGTGGCGTTTGTGGTTTGCCATGCTCTAGGACTTGAAACCGGAACAGGTTCCAGTGACTACATCCAGCTCTATCACGGAGATGCCAATCTGCTGAAAGAGAGTTTGGAAGTAGTCCAACGCACGTCCACCGTTATCCTTGGGGCGATCAGCCCCAAGGATGCGGGAAGCACTCCGGCGACGACCGAGGTGCTGCAATGAAAACCGTTGCCATGATCTTGGAACTTGCCGCTCCTCTTCAAGCTGGATTTCACATCCGAATTGAGAACGAACCGTGGATGACGCTGGTCATCGAAGACACGCAGGAACGTGGCCCGAACGGTCTGCCGGCAATCTCCGTGGCCCACTACGGGGAACAGAACGGCGATTTGATGCGCGATCCTGAAATGATCTTTGAGGCAGAGGAATCTGGCAAAGTAATGAACCTCGTGCCCTATTACTGGCGGAATGATTATGCTGGCATCGAGCAGTATTCCGCGTTTGTTGAGGAGGGCCGAACCCTCCTGAATGCCAAGCTAAAGCGCGAACATACCGCCTTTGCTCACGTTTGGGACACCAATCTGAAGGCGCAAGGTTTTCTGGAAGCCTTCGTCAGACAACAGAAGGGAGACACCTAAAGCTAGATTCATGCAAGTGCTCAACGTGCCCGGCTCAGGCCGGGCATTTTCATTGCCCCCAAAATTTTCGAGGGGCGCTCTGGCCGCGCCCCTCGTACTCCCCTGGCCACCATCTTTCCTAAAGGTCCGCAGCCCCGTCTAGATCATGGTGTCCTGAGTCGGGCATATTATGGAGAGGACGTGTTGGACGAAAGGAACGTGAATGTCCGCGGTTTTCTCAGTCGATCTCGCTTGTGCTGCCGCCAATATCGGGTTCTGCGTTCTGCAATCCGAAAATGGGAGTGTGTGGAGAGCCAATTTCATACCTTCATCTGATTGGAACTTGCCCACCCCGCTAACTCCAGCGACTCTCGCCGATGCCGTTTATGACTTTTGCGTGAATGAACGTATATCCGTTGTGCTTCTGGACGGCCCCCAAGGATGGAAAGATCCAGAAAGCCCACTGCTACATTGCCGAGGGTGTGAGAAGGCGCTGAATACGCCGGCAAAGACGGGGATACAAGGTATCGTAAAGCCATCTCCGTATACAGCCTTTGTTGAGTTTTCAATTGCCGTATTTGCGCGTCTCGTCCAAAGAGGAGCGACGCTCGCATCAGATTCCCAAGTGACAGTACCGCCAGGTGTACTGGCGCTTGAGTCTTTCCCAAATGCAGCTTGGAAGAAGTTGGGCATCAAGCCACTGCCAGCAAAATCGCGTTGTAAACCTGTCGAAATTGCAGCCCGGTTGAAAGAGCTGACTGAGCGATTCCAGATCGAAACTCCAGAGACATCTCCCACACATGATCAACTGCAAGCCCTCGTGACAGCCATTGCAGGTAGGGCAATTCTGCAGGGAGATTCAGGAGCTTATTTGGCACAGGGGGTACCACCTTCTACCAAAAATGGGACCACCGTCGAGGGCTTCATTGTTAGCCCAACCGCGCACATGATCAAAGTGTTCCAGTATGGTTCAAACACTTTACCAGCTAGACTTAATGGCCCTACTCGGCTAGGTGGACGAGCGCAAACGTGCGGGCTCGCGCAAACCCTCGACGACTTCGACATTGCTTTCGATGTCCAGAGCAAATCCAATGGATGTGCAGCATCAGATTTGGTCAGTGTTGCTGGACGAAAGGCATGGGGTGTCCTTTACGAAATTCCTGACGGTTTCGTGTTCGGCAGACGCAAGGACCAGCAAAAGACATTGGCACAAATTGAAGGTCCCCGATATGAGCCACGCGAGATTACGGTCGTTGATACAAGAGGCAAGCAATCAAAAGCATGGACGTTTCTCGTCAAAGATAAAGACAAACAAACCGGTCTGGCGACCAGTGCGGCCTACGTTTCCTGGATCGTGTACGGACTGCGCCAAAATGGAGTACCCGAAGACTACATCAGCCATGTCGTTGAGGTTGCGCGGGAAACCAATCGCCACGCGAGTCAGGATGCGACTGAGCAGAATCGCCTGATCGACAATATTTGAATGGAGAACACGTGAGTAATTCTGATAAGGGATTTTTTGTCAAAGCGTACTTTGAACAGGCAAAGCTGAGGATTGAAAGACTTGCAACGTTGCGTACTCAGAATCTCGGCGACGTATCCTTCAAAGATGAAGCGTTCACACTGTGCCTCGTCTATATTGACAGCCTCGCCTCTTGCTATTACGGGGAGGCAAACGCAAAGACTTTTTGCAGAGCACTGCGGGAACTGAGCGGTAATCCGCTACTCGGAAAACTCCACGCACAGGTATTACTCGATCCTGACAACGACAAATATTGGAAGAATGCGTCAGACGCAAAGCGAGCGGTTGAAGACTTGATTAAGAAAAGACCTGGCGAAATGTTTGATGAGGCGGAAATTGCAGACATTCTTCGCAAGAGCAACATGTCGGAATCGCAGCAAGAGGACATCATCGGCAACCTCTGGCGTTGCTCAATTGGGGCAATCTGTTACAGCTATATGAGGAGCGCGGCTGTTCACGGATTCGGCACGGCCCCCCTCTCGTTCAGTGAGACGCTGCATGACGGAAACAAGGGCTTTAGGCTCGACTTTGACTTGCTCTATGCTGCACTTCAGAAGATCGGCGACCATGTGGCGCAGGTGTCAATTCAAAAAGGAGAGTGGTTTGGAAAGCCGGACTATTTCAAGAAATGAACCCCGACAGTCCCTCAGCAGGAAATGGAAGGATTGGGGTGCGCCACGCAAACGCTCGTGTTTGAAAAGGCGAAATCAGGGTCCAATTGGACCCTGATTGTTCACTGGATTATGCCCAGATTTTCAGTTGGGAAAATCTGCGGAATTTCCGCGACGTGTGTTCGCAGTACAGCGGCGAGAACATGAGGTAGAAAAATTTGCGAATTGCGCAGCAGAATTTTCAATTTTTGCCCAAGCTATTGTTCAGAAAAACTTGGGTCCAATCAGGGTCCAATAAGGTTCCAAATCGTTACTTACGGCTCCAAAATGGGCTGTCGGTGCCGTCTAGTTTCAATTAGTTACGGATTGTTGAGCCCCTTTCACGGCGGTAACACGGGTTCAAATCCCGTCGGGGACGCCAACTTTATCAACCACTTGCAAATCCCCTCCAGAATTTTGTACGTCCGTTAACGTCCGATAAGCCTCGGTGCTGGG
>Ga0070741_10003026_pt1 | contig 43021 bp, 34 predicted proteins | sample Coa_R1_4_FD_66440 | JGI IMG/M metagenome (GOLD analysis project Ga0070741, IMG submission 66440) | Surface soil microbial communities from Centralia Pennsylvania, which are recovering from an underground coalmine fire - Coalmine... | ecosystem: Environmental > Terrestrial > Soil > Unclassified ... | reverse complement strand
CACGAGGGTAGCGGCTAAATGGTCAACGGCTGCTCCCTCCGATTTCCGGTTGGCGACCTTGGCGAGGCCGAAATCAAGCACCTTCACCTGGCCACGCTTGGTGACGAACAAATTGGCAGGTTTGATGTCGCGGTGGATGATCCCGTCGGAATGAGCTGCGTCAAGGGCATCGGCGATCTGGGTGCCCAGGTTCAGCAGCGTCTCCAGGTCAAGGGGCCGGATCGCGATACGATGCTTCAGGGTCTCGCCGTCAAGGAACTCCATGACGATGAACGGCTGGCCCTCTGATTGGCCGATCTCGTAAATGGTGCAGATGTTGGGGTGGTTCAGGGCCGAGGCCGCTCGCGCCTCCCTCCGAAACCGCTCCAGCGCGCTCTGGTCACGAGCGACGTCGGGAGGAAGGAATTTGATGGCGACAAAGCGGCCGAGTTCCGTGTCTTCCGCCTTGTAAACCACACCCATCCCGCCGCCGCCCAACTTCTCGACGATGCGGTAGTGCGAAATGGTCTGGCCGATCATGGACTGAATCTGGCAATGGTAGGGATTTCGGGAGAGAGAATCAATTGCGACGTGCGGAGTCCCAGACTACTGGCTCCTGGCAACCGGCTCCTGATAAGCCTGGTCGAGCAACTCAACGACGTGTTTGACTTCCATGTGCAGCCGGCGGGATCGCACCCCGGCACGCAACTGAAGCATGCATCCGACATTGGCAGTGGCCACGACGTCCGCCCAGGTGCTGGCCACATCGTCCATTTTGCTCTCAAGAATCTGCATGGAGAGCGTATTTTGCAGCACGTTGTAAGTGCCGGCGCTGCCGCAGCAGAAATCCGAGTGAGGCATTTCCACGACTTCCGTTGCCACCGCCTTGAGCAGGTCGCGGGGCGCGGTGCGAACCTTCTGTCCATGCGCGAGATGGCAGGGATCCTGGTAAGTGACCCGGGCTTTGATTTTCTGCCGCGGTGCGCGCAACCCCAGACCAGCAAGAAACTCCGTCACGTCCTTCACTTTTTGGACAAACTGTTTTGACCGGTTGGCGTAAGCGGGATCGGACGCGAGCAGGTCGTCATAATCCTTGAGAGTCGCGCCGCAGCCCGCGGCGTTGGTGACGATCGCGTCGAGCGCGGGATGGAGCATCGCGTCAATGTTCCGCCGCGCCAGGGCGCGCGCTTCCTCGCGATAGCCGGCGTGCGCGTGCAGAGCGCCGCAGCAACCCTGTCGCGCAGGCACCAGCACCGTCACCCCGTTCTTTTGCAGAACGCGAATGGTGGCGCGATTCAGCTCGGCAAACGCGACGTTGGCAATACAGCCTGCGAGAAAGGCCACCTTCGCGCGCGGCTGTCCTTCCGCGGGAAATTCGGCACCGAATTCACTGAAAAAGAACTTCTCCTCCACCTGCGGACTGAGAGCGTCGAGCTGGTGGGCGCGGAGCAACTTTAGAGCTCCCGATTTACGGAGGAAATTCTGCACTCCGGAACGCTGGTACCAGCGCAGCACCTTGGCCCAGCGTGCCAGCAGGTCGAAATTGGTCAGTACCTTTTTGTAAAAGTATGACCGCGTCCAACGCGACACCAGGGGGCGACGGTAATTGCTCTCGATCTCGGTGCGCGCGCGTTCGACAATGCGCCCGTACTGCACGCCGGAGGGGCAGGCGGTCTCGCAGGCCCGGCAGCCCAGACATCGATCAATGTGCGTGACAAACGCGTCCCCGATCTGCAACCGCCCCGCGTCCACTTGCAATACCTGGTAAATGCGGCCGCGGGGAGAATCCATCTCGAGTCCGAGCACACGGTACGTAGGACACTGATTCAGGCAAAGGCCGCAATGCACGCAGGCAGAGTAAAGCTCCCAGGTCGGCCGGTCGGGCGAGGTGAAATGCGATAGGCTTTCGAGCAGGGCTTTTTCGCTCTGCTTGCCGGATTGCGTCTCGGGATTTGCGGCGCTTGTGCTCACACCAGAAATCTCCCACGGTTGAGAATGCCACGGGGATCCAAAGTCTGTTTGAGGATGTGCATGGTCTGCAGATCCGATGGAGTCGTGCCCCATACGCTGAAGTGTCTCTTGGCGTCGCTCGGGCAACGGGTGACCACCGCCCAACCATCACGCGGCAAACCGGAGCGGAGCGCAGACGTAGCATTGCCATACTGCATCACTGCCGGCGGCTCTTCCAGAAGAGGGACGAAAGCCAGCACGAGCGATCCAATTCCCAGGCGCCCTACGGCCGCGCACATAAAGTTGTTTTCCATGGCGGCATTCTCGGCCGCGGCCAGCGCCATCGGAATGAATTGAGGCGGCACGCTTACCCGAACAAACATGGCATACCTGTTCAGGGACAAAACTGTTTCCGAAAAGTTGCTCATGGCCCGCCACAATCTGGTCTCCCCTTCACCTTCGATCTCATTGATGATGTTCTTGCCGAGCTCGCGGTGGTAACGATCAAGAACCGCATCGCTCCCGGCGGCACGCAGGAAGACCCGCCACAGGGTTCGAGCCGGCGGCGGCGGGGCATTCAACCGGAAGTCACCGTCGGTAACCGACTGGATCGCCTCGCGCGGGAGATATTCTTCCGCCTCGGGCGACACCAGCTCGAAGCACATCGGCGCGAGCGGGGAATCGACGATCTGGTTGCGGAATCGCGCCGCCTCCTCCAGAGTGGCGAAATGCGCGACAAACGTGCGCGTGCGCCGCGGACGCGGAAACAATTTGAAATTTGCGCTGACGATCACTCCCAGGGAGCCCAGGCTGCCGATCATCAGCTTCATCAAATCGTAGCCGGCGACATTTTTCACGACGCGGCCACCGCCCTTGGCAATCTTGCCGTCGCCCGTCACAAACTTCACCCCAATGCAGAACTCACGGATCGCGCCGTAGCCCTGCTGAAGCGGGCCATTGCCCCCAGTAGCGAGCGAACCGCCAATGGTGGCCGAGTCGGCCCGGCATACATCGATGGGTAAAAAGAGATTGTGCCGGGCGACTTCCTCCTGTACGTGCGAGACGATCGCCCCCGCGCCGATACAGATGGTGAGGTCGGCGGGATCAAAGTGCTCGATCGCATTCAGCCGCGAAGTCGCAATCAGAATGTCGGCGCGCTCAGGAATGCCGCCGATGCTCTGCCGCGTGCCGCCACCTCCGGTCACTACGGCGCAATCGCGTTCGTTCGCCAACCGCAGCACGGCTGCGACCTCTTCGGCAGATCCCGGAGCAACGGCGACGGTAGGCGCCACTTCATCCACCGAAAATTTCTGCAGCAGGGAGGGATCTTCCAACACATTTTCCTGGCCGACGACGGCGGCCAGTTCCCGCGTGATTCCCGCGGCGGCGCTAGCCACGCTCACAGCCACTCTCCCCGATAGGACTGGGCCGGCTTGCCCTGCGGAATGGGAGCGCCGGAAATTTCCAGACAGCTGCGCGTGCTTGGCAAAATCTTTTCCGGGTTCAGAATGGAGGCGGAATTGAGAGCGTTGCGCAGGCGCGCCATCACTTCAAGATCGTCTGGCGTGAACAGCAGAGGCATGAAGTCCGACTTTTCCATCCCCACACCATGCTCCCCGGTGATTGAGCCACCCACGCTGATGCAGTACTCGAGAATGTCTTTGCCGGCAGCGAGCGTGCGCTGTGTCTGATCGGCGTCGCGGTTATCGAAAAGAATGATGGGGTGCAGATTGCCATCGCCGGCGTGAAAAACGTTGCCGATGTGCAAACCGTGCTTCTTGCCGACCTCTTCCACGTAGCGCAGAGTATCGGGAATTTTGGTGCGGGGCACCACGCCATCCTGGGTGTAGTACGAATGCGAGAGCCGGCCGATAGCCGCGAACGCTTCTTTGCGTCCCTTCCACAACAGCGCGCGCTCCTTCTCGTCTTTGGCTTTGCGCACTTCGCGCGCATTTTGCGCATTACAAACCGCGCGCGCCGCCTCCGCCTGCTCTTCGACCGCTTCCCGCAGTCCTTCCAGTTCGATCAGCAACACCGCACCGGAATCGAGAGGGTAGCCCGCGTGAGTAGCGGCCTCCACCGCGCGCAAAGTCCAGCCGTCGAGCATTTCCAGGGCGGCGGGCGTGATTCCTTCGGCGGTAATCGCCGCCACCGTGCGCGCGGCATCGTCAACCGTGTCGAAAATGGCGAGCAGCGTCGCCACCGCTTCAGGCAAGCGCGTCAGCTTGACGGTTATTTTGGTGGCGATGCCAAGGGTCCCTTCCGACCCGATGAAAAAGCCTGCCAGGTCGTAACCGCAGGCGTCCGTCGTTTTTCCCCCGAACTGGGCGATGCGTCCGTCCGGCAGCACCACTTCCACGCCGGTCACATGGTTGACGGTGACGCCGTACGCCAGCGTGTGCGGCCCCCCGGAATTTTCCGCCACATTGCCCCCGATGGTGCACGCCTTCTGACTGGAAGGATCGGGCGCGAAATAGAATCCCCGGCCGGCAACGGCCTGGGTCAACTCCAGATTGACCACGCCTGGCTGCACCACGGCGCGATGATTGTCGAGATCGATCTCCAGGATACGGTTCATGCGCGCGAAGGCCATGACGATGGCGCCGTTGCGAGCGACGGATCCGCCGCTCAAGCCCGTGCCCGCGCCGCGCGGCACGACCGGCACGCTGGCTTCGGTGGCGACGCGCATGATCTGGGACACCTGCTCGGTGCTGCGCGGAAAAATGACTGCGCGGGGGGTGCCGCGATCGACGCCGGCATCGAATTCATACAGCATCACGTCCTCGGCGCGGTCAAGCACGGCATCTGACCCGACAATCGCGCGGAGACGCTTCAGAACCTCGGGAAAGCGCATAAAAACAGGGTTTCCGCGATTGTAGCACCGCTGGTCTGGACAAGTGCAGCGCCGCCGGTGCGGCGTACAGGAGGGAACCTACGCCTTAATTCTTGACTAACCCGGAGCAGGTTAAATGCCGGGCACAGCGTGAATGTAGGCACGCATCATGCGGACTTCATCGTCTTTTTCGGAGAGGTCGCGCAGCAGAAGATCGCGCAACGACACCAGGCCCTTAAGTTTTTTCCCGTCGCAGATCGGCAGATGACGGAATCCGTGATTGCGCATCAGCAGCATGCAACTCTCTACCGACTCCTCCGGGCGCACCACGAGAGGATCGGTGGTCATGACATCTTCGACCCGCGTGGACTTCGCGTCCCGGCCCTCCGCTACCACGCGCCTCATCAGATCGCGCTCGGAAAAGATGCCGGCCAGTTGACCGTCGTGCAGAACCGGCACCGCACCGATATTGCGTTCCACCATCATGCAGGCAACTTGATACACGCTCTGGCCTATCTCGGCCGCGCACGTGTCCCGCTCTTTGACCAGATCGTAAATGCACGGCATAGGTTCCTCCAAAGGCGAGCAATGGGCCAGCAGTTCTGCTCTGCAAAACCAACCCAGGCGGCGCGAGTATAAGCCCAAAAGCAAGCCGAAGGAAAGGGGGCACAATGTGATTTTCGGCCAATATCGGGCCTGTATCCTGAGATCCCGGCCGCACGCAGTAGCCTCTAAGCTGATTAGAAGAGGCGGTCAGGCAAGAGTTGCATGCGACGGTTCGCCGAGAAATACGAAATAGGAACATGCCTGGAAGGAGGTGGGGACGCTGCCTTGTGCCCGCGCGGTCAGGATCAGGTTGTAATCGTCGGACAGCTGCAGGTTTTCAATGATCGAATCTCCCTTCCACGGTTCCACCACGGCGAGGTAGGAAAGGAAATTGTAGAGGTCGGCTCCGCCCGCGTATCCGGGCGCGGCATAGGAAATCTCGGTGTTTTCCTGGGTGAAGTGAAACGCCAATGATGCCGCAAGTGCAACCGCCCGCTCGTACCGCTGCTCCGAAACCAGGCCGGGAGCGGGATTGTCGAACACGATGCGCAACCTGCGTTCGTCCTCACGGGAGAACTCGCGGACTTTGAGTGAACCCGATTTTGCCGTGGCCTTCCAGTCCACATGGCGTGCTGTATCTTCCGGCATGTACTCGCGAATGCGGTAAAGATCAAAGCCACGTCCGCGAACGAAAGTCTCGAACTCGCCGGTGATGAGCGGCAGTACCTTGAAGAATTCGTCGGTGGTCTCGACGGCGGGAAAAACGATCACCTCGCGTGCGAGTGGCACCCTGCGCGTCTTGCGTAGAAACGAGAATGGAAATCGCGTGGAAATACCAAGGCTGTCCTGGGCATAGCGGCCGCGACGCTCGAAATGCAGCTCAAGATCCGCCGACAATGTAGTCCTGGGCGGAACGTGGGGAAAATAAATGGGTCCTTTGAACAGCACTGGCGCATTCGGCGGTTCGGCAACGCGTCGCAAAACACGATCCGGCAAACGGATCCATTGATTGGCAGGAGGCCGTCGCGTGGGGAATCCGAATGTGGTGCGCTCCCAGCGCCAGCGCCTCCATCGTCTGTTTTTCTTCGGCGGCACAACGCTGATCGAGTAAGACGCCAGGAACCGTCGAGGATTGTGGATGTTGATGCGCCCGGTGACCGTCTGCCCGGCAAAGATGTGCTCCGGAAGCCGGACCTCCAGTTCCAGGTAGCGCAGCACCATGGCGGAAGCAATCCCGGAGACGACGATGGCTGCCAGCATCGCGCCCACCACAATGTAGAGAAGATTATTGCCCGTGTTGAGGGCGGCGATGCCGAGCAGCAAGGCGATCGCGACGTAAACCAGACCTTCCCGCGTGACCTCGTACTGCAGCGCGTCGTGAATACGCTCGACCGCGACCCTTCGCGCCAGGTAGGGCACCGTGGTGATTCCCACGAACGCCGCCATGATCAAGGCCGACGTAGCCAGGATGATCGAGGCCCATACATTTCCTGAATCGCGGGCAATGCTGGAAAAGATGGCGGCGGCGAAAGCCAGCACCAGCCCAGCAAGGGCAAGCAGGAATCGGAGCCAGACTTGCGCGACATCGCCCTGCCAGAATCGATTGGGCGTGGCGGCCGACGGTTTCATCAACTCAGGCATAAAACGCGGACTTTCTAATGCAGGGTAGCACCCTCGCGATGTGGCCTCAATCGCGCCGCGTTGCGGATTCAGTCCCGCTAGGCTTGCTCCTTCGGTTTCTCCACACAAGGAAGAGCACGATCGCAACCACCACCGCGGCGATGGCGATGTCGGCACGCTTGAGCCAGATCAGCAGAGTTTGCCAGTGCTGCCCGGAGAAGTACCCCACGGCGCAAATCGTCGTCACCCACAGGGCGGCGCCGATCGCGTTGAAAACTGCGAACTCCCTCCAGGGCATGCGCATCACCCCCGCTAGAGGGCCCGCTATCACCCGCATTCCGAAAACGAAGCGAGCAAACAGAATTGTCGGGGCGCCAAAGCGCGCAAATAGCCGTTCGCCGCGATCAAGGTGGCGGGATGAAACGTGGAAGAACTGACGATAACGTTCGAGGAGCGGTCGTCCGCCATGATGGCCAGCGGCGTAGCCCAGGTTGTCGCCGAGTGTAGCGGCGCATATTCCGACCACAATGATCCAAGGCAGGCGGAGGTGGTGCTCCGAATACGCAAGAAAGGCGGCCGCCAGCAGAATGGTCTCACCCGGCAGCGGGACACCCGCATTCTCCAGCAACAGAACTCCCGCCACGGCCCAGTATCCGTAGTGGGCGAGATATCCACGCAGCAGGTCGAAGACGTGCCCCATAGGTGTGGCGTGCATTGTAGCGGGGGCGGGCCTACGAGTTACTAGGTTCTAGCTGCCGGGTCCTGACTGGGAGTCCAGGAATTGCATGACCACGCGATTGAAGTCGTTGGGGACCTCCTCATACGGGAGATGCCCGACACCTTCGAAGATCACTAGTTCGCAATGATCAAACTTCTTGCGCAGTTCCTGGGCGGATTCCGGGAAAACAGCGGCATCGAGGCTTCCCCAAATCAGGAGCGTCGGCAGAGGACGGATCGCGGGAAAGATTTCATGCAGGTGCTCGAGGTCGGCATGCCAGCAGCGCATGATCTTTGCCAGGTATTCAAACGTGCCCGGAACGGCAATGGCAGCGGAATAGCCGTCGAGGGTGCCGGGCGCAATGCGGCGCGTGTCTCCGTACAGCCGCCGCAAGAAAAAGTTGTGAGTCCGTGCCATGTGGGGGCCCAGGCGCAAGGTGAGCGCCGAACCGGCGGCGCTTGCGAGAATCTTCGTGATCAGGCGGCCATGCGAGGACCAGGGGTTAACCGGATCGGAAAGGATGAGGCTCCGCACGCGTTTACCCGCCAAAGCAGCCAGCACCATGGCCACCGCTCCGCCGTGCGACGTACCCAGCAAGTCGAAAGCTGAAATATGTAATTCGTCGAGAAGTTGCAGCAGTCGCCTCGCCGTACCCTGCAATGAGCAATCCAGGTTTCCGGGCCGGTCGGAATAACCGGCACCAAGAAGGTCAAACGCGTACACCGTTCGCTTTTCGGCGAAAGCCGGAATGTTGAAGCGCCAGGAAAACGAATAGCCCATCAATCCATGAATCAAGATGAGCGGCGGTCCCGAACCAGCGCGCAGATAGCGCAGGCGCCGCCCTTCTACCACAGCGAATTTTTCTTCCACTGGAATCGCGGCGGGCGACGATATCTGGGAGTGGCCACTCATGACAAACTATCCGCCAACAGACAACCAATTCAGGCCGGGAATGACTCTATTAGGTCTGATATCGCCTCTGTCGCTTCTGTGTGCGGGGGAGCCCTGGTGGCTCTCCCTTATTTTTTGCGCGCATTACGCAGGAGCTTACGAAGCAGCCGCATGCCGCGGTCCACGTGCTTCTCTTGCAACAGGAATGGCGGCAGAAAACGCAGCACCGTTTCCTGCGTGCTGTTGAATAAAACTCCCTCGGCCATAGCTTCTTCGACTAACGGACGCGCTGGAATCTCCAGTTCCAGTGCCTGGATAAATCCGCGGCCGCGCGCTTCTGTTGCTGCTGCGAATTTTGCAACCAGCGTATTCAGTTCCTGGTTGAGATAAGCACCGACCTGGCGCACGTTGTCCAACAGTCCTTCTTCTTCGAGCACCGCCAGATATTCGAGGGCGACCCGGCACGCGAGCGGTCCTCCGCCGAAAGTCGTGCCATGCTGCCCCGCGGACATGGCGGCGGCCAGCGATTCCTTCGCGATAAATGCGCCCAGTGGCAGTCCGGCGGCAATGGGCTTTGCCACCACGACGACGTCGGGCACGACGCCAGCCTGCTGAAAAGCGAACATGCTGCCCGTGCGCCCCAAACCGCACTGAATCTCGTCGAAGATAAGCAGCGCCTGGTGACGATCAGCGGCCTCGCGCGCCTGGCGCAGGAATTCCGGCGAGCACTCGCGAATTCCACCTTCGCCCTGGATCGGTTCCAGCACGATCGCGCACACGGAATCGCTCATGGCTTTGTGCAAGGCCTCGACATCGTTGCGCCCAATGAAGTTCACGCCCGGCAGCAGGGGCTCGAATTTCGCACGGTATTTCGCCTGTCCCGTGAGTGAAAGTGCGCCGAAGGTGCGTCCATGAAAGGAGCCTTCCAGAGCAACCAGCCCGCACTTCCCTGCCTCGCCGCCCTGCGCGGCGGCACGCGCGAGCTTGATTGCGCCTTCAATGGCCTCAGTGCCGCTGTTCGAAAAGAAAACCCGGTGCAGCCCGGAAAGCGCGCACAGCTTTTGCGCCAGCCTGCCTTGATACTCGTGGCAATAGAGATTGGAGGTGTGAATCACGCGCGCGGCCTGCTCGCGGATCACTTTCACAATGCGCGGGTGCGCGTAACCAAGGGCATTCACCCCCAGCCCACCGACGAAATCGAGATAACGCCGGCCTTCCACGTCATAGACGAAGACGCCCTTGCCGCGGCTGATCGCCAATGGATAGCGGCTGTAGGTGGGCAGCAGGAACTGACGCTCGAGCTCGACGATTTCCTGAAATGACATTTTGTAATTTTGCATTCGGGTAATTTGGTAAGTTAGCGTGCGATTACCAGATCACCGATTACAAGTTATCAAATCAATGACAACGCCGCGAGTCGCGAAAGCGCCCACACCGGTTCAGCTCCTGAGGAAATTACAGGACGCCAAAGTGCAGTTTGGCTCCGATGCCGGCGCGCTCATGCTCAAACTGCTGGATGCGGCGGCACGCGTCCAGTTTCGCAGCGCTTCTACCCTGATCCACTTCCATGAGCTCTTGTTGTTCATTCGCGTCTATCCGCAGAATGCCGAGGTCATGAAAAAGGCCGATGCCCTGCTGGCGAATTTTTCCGCGCGAGTGGCGGCATTGCGCGGAAAAGGCTCAGAGCTCTTCGATGAAGAAGGAGCGGCAGGGATAGCCGGCACTGCGATTGACGGCACCTTCACCTACGACGTCGTGCGCTGGCTGGTTCAGACGCATCCCGGCGAAGTCGACATTGACTGGGACGGTTACGAAAATTGGGATCGGCTGGGCGCAACCTTGCCGCGCTTTGTCCCGCTGCTCGAAGAAGACTCCCTGGTCGAAGCAAATGTGCCGTACCTCGACTGGCTTCAGGCATTCAAGGAAAACGGTGGCAACCAACTTTCCTGGCTGTTGCGCTGCTTTGAAGATCTCTCCTGCTCTCCGCGGGAAAAGGCCGAGCTGTTCGCCTCCCTCGAGTTGCAAGTTCGATGGGAACTGAAGGACTCGCGCGCCAGCCGCACCCACATGCGGCGCCCGTCGCAGAACATTTACTTCCATTCCGGCCCTCTGTTGCGCCGCAAAGACATCTTGCTGGAGATCGAGATGAATGCTGAGCCTCTGCCGATCGAAAAGCTCTCAGCACCCGAAGCCCAGCGGATCATTGACATGACTCGCGACGCCTCTGTGGTTCGTTATCGCGAGCTCTACGGATTCACTCATGGCGATTCCCGATGTGTGCTGCGCGCCGATGCCGGGCGCGGCCTGGAAATCTTTGTCTTCGGAGTACCGCCTGAGCGCCGCCTTCCCTTGCGCGCCTACCATGCCGGATTTTTCTGCAAGAACGGCGTGCCCATCGGTTACGTGGAAACACTGACCTTCTTCGAACGCATTGAGATCGGTTTCAACCTCTATTACACGTTTCGCGACGGCGAGTCCGCGTGGCTCTACGCGCAGATGCTGCGGCTCTTTCGCCAACTGCTCGGGATCAACTGCGTTTCCGTCGATCCCTACCAGATCGGCTTTCACAACCAGGAGGCCGTTGACTCCGGCGCATTCTGGTTCTACCGCAAACTCGGATTCCGGCCGGTACAGCCAGAGCTCGCCCACCTCACGCTTGCGGAAGAGAAAAAAATCGCGAAGCACTCCGGATACAGAACGTCGGAACGCACGCTTCGTCGCCTCGCTGGCGGACCGATGGTGTACGAGAGCCCCGGAAGCAAGACGGGAGAATGGGACCGATTCCTGATGCGCCACCTGGGATGGCAGCTGCAGAGACGTATGGCGGAGGCGTTCGTTGGCGATCCGCAGCGCATGCGCCACGAAGCCATTGCTTCAGTCGCCGTCGCACTCGACGTACCGATTCCGCGCCAAGGTACGCCAGAGCACACGTGCTTTGAAAATTTTGCACTCGCGCTGAGCCTTATTTCCGACCTCAGCGATTGGTCCCCGGGGAATAAGCAACAAGTTGTTGACGCAATCCGAGCGAAGTCTGCCGCCAACGATGGTCTTCCCGAAGTGAAATACCTCAGAAACCTTCAGGCGGCACATCGTTTACGTGAAGCTTGGATTCGCATTGGGTCGAACCGACCTGCGGTTAGAGAAGCGAAGGTACCGAAATAAACCTATTTTTAACAGTCAGATACCAAAATTAGAATGCCGCTTCCATTTTTTGTAGTCGCGAGCGGGCTTGAGCTACTATAATTCTTCAACTGCAAGAATTTGCGATAGTTAACTTTCCCCTATGACCCGATTTGTGGCATCGGAGTTGCTCAAGCAGTACGAGCAGCCGTCTGCCCAGCCCCAGGTGAGGAAGGCGCCTGCCGGTACTTCCGGCATGAACAAGGAGTTTCAGGTCCGCTTTTCGGCCGTGCTACTGGCCGTGGTCACAGTAGCGGCCATTGTCTTCGCCTGGATCAACTTTCAAAAGGAGCGCCAGTTCTCGGTTCCTTATGACGGTGTCTGGTGGGTGGAGCACGGCGACAATCTGGCCGCCGACCGTGTTGATCCCAATGGACCCGGCGCTAAAGCTGGTGTAAAGGTCGGAGACATCCTTGTCGGCGTCGCGGGCCAAAAAGTCACCCGCACCCCCGCCCTGGTTCGCGAGCTGTACCGTACGGGAACTTATTCCAAGGTCACCTATTCGCTGACGCGTAAGTCGGTGCCCCTGGAAACATCCGTGATTCTGGTTCCGGCGGATAAATCGCTCAATGCCGGCATGCGCCTGATTGCCCTCATCTATCTGGGCATCGGCCTGTATGTTTTGCTGCGGCGCTGGACTGCCCCCAAGTCAACCCACTTCTACGTTTTCTGCCTGGTCTCGTTCATTTTCTATTCGTTTCATTACACGGGAAAGCTCAACCAGTTCGACTGGATTATTTACTGGTCGAATGTGCTGGCCTGGCTGCTTCAGCCCGCACTGTTCCTGCATTTCTCGCTCACCTTTCCCGACGAAAAGCCCTTCGTAAGCCGCCACCGCTGGTCTCTGGCCACCATCTATGCGGTCCCGGCTTTGCTGCTCGCGATTCATACACTCGCCGTTCAGTATCTGGAACCGACCGAAGTTTTGCGCTGGCGCCTTGACCGCAGCCAGATGCTCTACCTGGCCGTGTACTTCGTCATGGCCGCTGCGGTGTTGTGGAAGAGCTACCGCCGCTCCGGCGCGCCGATTCGTCGCCAGCAGATGAAATGGGTGACGCGCGGCACGATCCTCTCCGTTGCGCCCTTCACTGTTTTTTACGTTCTTCCCTATCTTTTCCCGGCGCTGCAACGTTTTGTGTCGCCGACGGTGATGAACGTTTCGGTACTGTCGCTGGTGTTTTTGCCGCTGACGTTCGGTTACGCCATCTTCCGTTACCGCCTGATGGACGTGGACCTGATCTTCAAGCGCGGCATGGCCTACACACTCGCCGCCGCTTCGATCGCGGTGATTTATTTCATCGCCGTGGCGGTGGTCGCCGAGTTGGTCCGCACCCGCGTTCCGGGTTCAGGTACCGCGGGCCTCATCGCTGCCATTGTGGTGACCGCGATTCTTTTCGATCCGGTGAAGAACTGGATCCAGGACCATCTCGACGTTTTCTTTTACAAGAAGCGTTACGACTACCGCCGTACGCTCATCGAATTTGGCCGCGAGCTGAGCGCAGAAACCGATCTGGATGCCATGCTGACGTCGGTCGTCGATCGGCTGTCCCGCACGCTGTTAGTGGATCGGGTTGCGGTTTTTCTCAGCGACGCCAAGGTTGCCGACAAGTTCACCCTGACGAGATCCTTCGGGATGTCCAGCTTCATCGGACTTGACCTGAGTTTTCTGAGCGCACAGCGCCCCGAATCGGACGCCGGTCACCTGTTCTTCGACAACACTCATCAGGTGGTTCGGGAAACCCATGGAGCACAGGAAGCGATTGCGCGCCTCGATCTGAACTATTACATTCCCTGCCGCGCGCAGCAACGCATCATTGCCGTCCTCGGGCTCGGCAAGACCATGGAAGGCGACTTCCTCTCCAGCGAGGACGTGCAGCTGCTCGAAACACTCGCCGGTTACATCGGCATCGCCATCCAGAACGCGCGCCTCTACGCGTCTCTCGAAGAAAAAGTCACGGAATACGAGCGGCTGAAAGAATTCAACGAAAACATCGTCGAGTCCATCAGCGTGGGCGTGTTGGCTGTGGACCTGGCCGACCGCATCGAATCGTGGAACTCGCAGATGGAAGTGATGTACGCCCTGCCTCGGCAGCAGGCTCTCACTCGCAAACTTTCCGATGTTTTCCCGCCGGCATTTCTGGAAGAGTTCTACCGCGTCCGGCAAAAGCCCGGTATCCACAACTTGTACAAGTTCCGCCTCGGCATGCCATCCGGGGAAACACGCGTCACCAACATCGCCATCGCGCCACTGGTCACACGTAACTTCAATGTTGTGGGACGGCTGATCATCGTGGATGACATCACTGAGCGGATCGAACTCGAGTCGCAACTCTACCAGGCCGACAAGATGTCATCGATCGGCCTGCTCGCCGCCGGGGTCGCTCACGAGGTCAACACACCCCTGGCAGTGATCTCTTCGTACGCGCAAATGCTCGCCAAACAGCTCCATGGCGACGACCAAAAGTCGAAGCTGATGGAAAAGATCACGCGCCAGACTTTCCGCGCGTCGGAGATCGTCAACAATCTCCTGAATTTCTCGCGCACGGGTGTGGCGGAGTTTGGAGACGTGGACGTGAACAAGGTCATCTCCGATACGCTCACCTTACTCGAGCACCAGTTCAAAACGTCGCGGATCAAGGTTTGCGACGAACTCGCGCGGGATCTTCCGGTCATTCACGGAAACCAGGGCAAGCTGCAGCAGGTGTTCCTCAATCTGTTTCTGAACGCGAAAGATGCAATGCCGAACGGCGGCGAGTTACGCGTCGCAACTTCCAACGGCGCCGGCGTGCACGTGCAGGTCAGCGATACGGGTACCGGCATCGCGCAGGAACACATCCAGCGCATTTACGACCCGTTCTTCACTACCAAGACCGCGCCGCGCGAAGGTCAGAACCGCGGGACAGGCTTGGGGCTCTCGGTGACCTACGGCATCATCCAGGAACACGCGGGCAAGATTCGTGTGGAGAGCCGCCCCGGACAAGGCACCACGTTTCATTTGGAATTCCCCATGACAAGGAAGGCCGTGAATGTCTGAAGCCGCCGTCATAGCACGCCATACGGATGCCGACGCCCGGCCCACACCCGGCTCGGTCCTGATTGTCGATGACGAAGTCGAAATTCGCGAGTCGCTGCAAGCTCTCCTGGAATTGGAAGGGTACGACGTCCAAACTGCCGACGACGGCGAGGAAGGTCTCAATCGCATCGCTGAACATCCCTTTGACCTGGTGCTGCTCGACTATGCTCTGCCCGGCCGCAACGGCATGGAAATTCTGCAGGACATCCGCTCTCATGATCCCCTGCTCTCGGTCATCATGATCACCGCCTACGGCACCGTGGAAAATGCTGTCAACGCCATGCAGGCGGGCGCCACGAACTTCATCCAGAAACCCTGGGACAATGAAAAACTGCTGGCCGATGTGCGCGCCACCGTGGGCCGCCGCCGCGCTGAAGAAGAAAATATCCAGCTCAAGCGCGCCCTCAAGGAACGCTACAACTTCGAAAACATCGTTGGCCGCAGCGAGGCCATGCTGCGCATTTTCGATCTCGTGGCCCAGATCGCGCCCAGCCGTTCCACCGTCCTCATCCAGGGCGAGAGTGGCACGGGAAAAGAACTGATCGCCAAGGCCATTCATCTGAATTCGACGCGCCGCGATCGTGCTTTCGTGCCGGTGAACACGGGCTCGATGCCGCCCGACCTGCTCGAGTCCACCCTGTTCGGACACGTCAAGGGCGCATTTACCAGCGCCATTGCCTCCAAGAAAGGTCTTTTCGAAATCGCTGACCGCGGCACACTCTTCCTGGATGAAATCGGGACCATGAGCATTGAGACGCAAAGCAAGATCCTGCGCGTGTTGCAGGATCGCAAATTTATGCATCTTGGCGGCGTGCAGGAAATCCAGGTGGACGTGCGCATCATCGCCGCCACCAACGTTGATTTGAAGCAGCAGGTGCGGGAAGGACGTTTCCGCGAAGATCTGTTCTACCGGCTCAACGTGATTACCGTCGACCTGCCGCCGCTTCGTCAACGTCGTGAGGACATTCCCCTGCTGGTGGAATTTTTCCTTAAGAAATTTTCCGAAGAGAACGACCGCCCCTTGCGGGAAATTTCTCAGGACGCGCTGCGGTTCCTCATGAACTATGGCTGGCCGGGGAACGTGCGCGAACTGGAGAACGTGATGGAGCGCGCCGTGGTGCTGTCATCCACTCCAACCATTACCGCGGACTTGTTGCCCGACGGTATCAACGACCGGGATGCCGGTTTCTCTATGCTCGAGCACCGTCCGGATGCCACGCTCTTCGAAATTCTCGAGGAATGCGAGCGGCGCATCATCGTCGCCATGCTCGAAAAGTGCAACTGGAACCAGACCGAGACGGCGGAAAAATTCAAGGTGCCGCTCTCCACCCTGAACCAGAAGATCAAGCGCTTGAACATCGAAATCCGCCGCAAAGGGCGCGACCAGATAGCCTCTTAATCCATCGGTAGCGCCGGTGCTTTCTGCTGCCACGCTTCTACACAGACACTTGGGGACGTTTGCGGCCTCTGCTATAGTTTCGTCACCCGGCGCGGGTGTGAAGCTCGCCGGGATTGACCCATGCCACTCAGTTCGCCGGAACAGATCGCCAAAGGCATAGTCACCGACGTCCAGGATTATTCCGTGCTGGCCAGCCAGTCGGTTGGCAACCTTTTTAAGCATCCACGCTATCTGGCTGACACGCTGTTCCAGGCCGATCAGATCGGCGTCGGCTCGCTTCCCATCGTGGTGCTGACCGGCTTCTTCACCGGCGCGGTATTGGCGCTGCAAACTTCCAACACCCTCCAGAAATTTGGCTCGCTGTCCTTGATTGGCCAGCTGGTTTCGCTTTCTATGGTGCGCGAACTCGGGCCTGTGTTGACCAGCCTCATGGTCGCGGGCCGCAACGCCTCCGGTATGGCCAGCGAACTCGGTTCCATGCGCGTGACCGAGCAGATCGACGCCATGCGCGCCCTGGGCACCGATCCTACCAAGAAGCTGGTTACGCCGCGCCTGATCGCTACTACGGTGATGATGTTTTTCCTCACCATCATCTCCGATTTCGTCGGGCTGCTGGGCGGTTTGTTCGTCGCCAAGCTGCTCCTCGGTCTCGACTCTCATCAATATTGGAGCCAGGCTTGGCAGGCGCTTTCGTTCGAAGATGTGCTGATGGGATTAGTGAAGCCTGTGCTCTTCGGGTTCATCATTTCCACGGTCGGCTGCTATTACGGCCTGACGGCGAAAGGCGGCACGCAGGGCGTGGGCCGCGCCACTACCCAGGCAGTGGTCGCCGCATCGGTGCTGATCCTGGTGGTGGACTTCTTTGTCACCCGCTTGCTGATGACCCTGTACACCTTCCACTAAGCCATGGCCACGTTTGCTCCTACCCCGAGTTCCCAACGAACGGCGCAGGAGTCCGGGCGCGCCGCAATCATCTTTGAAGATGTCGGCATCGCGTTTGAAGGTCTCGACGTGCTGGACGGCGTCTCGTTCGAACTGCCGCACGGCGAAACCAAAGCGGTTTTCGGCGTTGCCGGCTCAGGAAAAAGCACGATCCTGAAATTAGCGCTCGGGCTCATCAAGCCCGACCGCGGCCGGATTTATGTCCTGGGCGATGAAGTCAGCAGCATGCGCGAGGAAGACCTGTTCGACCTCCGCCGCCGCGTGGGTATGGTCTTTCAGGAAAGCGCGCTGTTCGATTCGCTTACCGTTCGGGAGAACGTCGCTTTTCGTCTGATGGAAGAAGGCAATGTCGCCGAAGCGGAAATCGAACGGCGTGTGAGAGAAGCCCTTCGATTCGTCGAACTCGAACACACGGTGAACATGTTTCCGGCGGAACTCTCCGGTGGCATGCGGCGCCGCGTCGCCATCGCGCGGGCGATTATCACGCAGCCGGAAGTTCTGCTCTATGATTCGGCGACGGGCGGTCTGGATCCCGTGACTTCGAATACCATCATCGAGTTGATCGTGAAGCAGCGCGACGTCTATCACACGTCGGCATTGATGGTTACCCACCGCTTGCAGGACGCGTTTACCATGGCCACACACTGTTTCGATCCGAAATCGAATGCCATGGTCCCGATAGGCGCGGCCGACGAAGAGAAAGTGCGCGTGACGTTTATCATCCTGAAAGACGGAAAGGTCATTTTCGACGGAACCGCGCGTGAACTAGCCTGCTCCGACGACGAATACATCCGAGAATACATTTCGTAGGAGTTGTCAGTTCTCAGTTGTCAGTACTTAGTGATCGCCAAGGCCGTCTTCACTGACAAATAAAAACGCCGAACTGTCGTCCGGCGCTTACCAGTTACAACCTCGGCTATTTGTTCCTACGCGGCGGCGGTGCTCTTCTTCATCTTCGAGCGCCACTCCGCCTGGCGGGTCAGCATACGCTGCATCCGCTCACGCGCTTCCGGAGTGCTCTGGGTCAACTTGTCCACATTAGAGAACATCGCCGGCTCCTGAAAGGCGTCGCGCAATTCCTTCAGGAAAGGCTGGAATTTCGCATAGACGAAAAACATTTCTCCGTTGCTGTCGAAAAATAGATCGGGACTCAGCGTGCCGCGGTTCACCAGCGACGCCGCCATTTCCCAGTACGTTCCCACCTGGCGAAGCCAGGCGTTTTCCTGCGAACCAAAATTCATGAAGATGCTGATGATGTCCTGCGCCGTCTCTGGCCAGAAGTTGAAGACAAAGTTGCGCGCCTTGCGCATCTCCGACTCGCGGCGAAAGTCATAAAGTTGAAGGATGATCTGAGCATCGGCGCTGGTGGCATTTGGAGTTGACATGCAATGTGCTCCTCTCAGGGGGTTTGATAACGCTCGTTTGGATTCCGGTAAGAAGACTGAAGATTCACGAATACCGTTGCGGAAAATCCTAACACAAGCCCAGGTCCGCCGGGAGCGCCGGATAATGAGCGGGATCAGGCCACGGGCGCGGGTTCTGCCTTGCGCTCGTAATCGCATTCCTTGTTGGGACAGGCGATTACGTTCCCCTCTTTTGAGTATTTCTCGACCAAATACTCGTGACCACACTGCGGACATTTTTCCGCTATCGGTTTACTGGCCGACGTAAATTTGCACTTGGGATAATTGGAACAGCCGTAGAAAATATTTCCCCGCCGCCGCGCCTTTTTCTCGACCAGCTCGCCCTCTTTGCACTCCGGACATTTCATCCCGATGAAATTCTGTTTCACGTACTTGCACTCGGGATAGCCGCTGCAGGAGGTGAACTCGCCATACCGCCCGTGACGCAGCACCATAGTCCGTCCGCACTGTGGACAGTTTTCATCCAGCGGGATGTCGGGAACTTTCTTTCCCTGGTCGAGGCGCCGCGTGGTCTTGCAATCCGGGTACCCGGTACAGGCCATGAACTGCCCGAAGCGCCCGCGCTTCAGCACCATCGGACGACCGCAGTTCTCGCAGTATTCCTCCTGCGAAGTCTCCTGCATGTCGGCCGAATCGAGATCGGGCAGGTCAATCGGATTTTCCTTGGTGAACGTGCAGCTGTTGGGATCATCCTTCTCGTACGAACTGCACGCGTAGAATGATCCGTGCTTGCCCCACTTGATTACCAGCGGTGACCCGCAGCGCTCGCACTTCTCCGTAGTCGGCTTCTCCATCCGCTTGATGTTTTCCATGTGCTTTTCGGCGTAATGGAGATCCTTCTGGAATTTCTTGTAGAAATCCTTAAGCGCGTCGGTCCACTTCTCCTTGCCCTCTTCAATTTCATCCAGCTCTTCTTCGAGCCGGGCGGTGTACTGGGTATCGAAGATGTCCTTGAAGTTGTCGACTAAAAGATCGGTCACCACCAGCCCGATTTCCGTGGGCGCAAATTTTCCGCCGAGCTTCTGCACGTACTGCCGCTCCTGAATGGTGCTGAGGATGGCGGAGTACGTGGACGGCCGACCGATGCCGCGATCTTCCAATTCCTTCACCAGCGAAGCTTCGTTGTACCGCGGTGGCGGCTCGGTAAAATGCTGCTCCGGAGTAACCGATCGCAAGGTAAGACTTTGGCCCGCCTCGAGCGGAGGTAGCTTGTGCTTGAGCGCCTCGTCCTCTTCGTCGCGCGCGTCCTTCGATTCCTCGTAAACTTTGAGAAAGCCTTCAAACTTCAGCACCGAACCGGTCACGCGCAACCAGTATGTCTCGGCGCCGGATTTCGCATCGATGTCTACCGTGGTCTGGTCAAAGACTGCGGGCATCATCTGCGACGCAACAAAACGCTGCCAAATCAGCTTGTAAACTTTGTACTCATCTTCTTTGAGATATTGCTTGATCTGGTCAGGGTGGCGGGCCACCGAGCTGGGGCGAATGGCCTCGTGCGCTTCCTGCGCTCCCTTTTTGCTCTTATAAGTATTGGGCTCTGGCGGCAGAAATTCCTTGCCGTACTGCTGCGGAATCAGTTCGCGTACCTCCGCCAGCGCTTCGTTCGAAACGCGCGTCGAATCGGTACGCATGTAGGTGATGAGTCCGACCAGGCCTTCTTCACCGAGCTCCACACCTTCATACAATCGCTGCGCGATCATCATCGTGCGCTTCACGCTGAAACGCAGTTTGCGCGACGAATCCTGCTGCAGCTTGCTCGTGGTAAACGGGGCGGCGGGATTGCGCCGGCGCTCTTTCTTGTCCACCGAGCGAACCGACCACTCGGCTTTTTCCAGCGCGGCACGGATTTTTTCCGCTTCTTCCGTGTTGGGGACTTCAATTCTCTCCTCGCCGCGGCCGAGGAAGCGGGCATCGAAGGCGGGCGGCTTTGCGGCCGCAAGATGCGCATCGATGGTCCAGTATTCTTTTTTCTCGAAGGCCTTGATTTCGCGTTCGCGTTCGACGATCAGGCGCAGCGCGACCGTCTGTACACGGCCGGCGGAGAGTCCGCGCCGGACCTTGTCCCACAGCAGCGGCGACACCTGATAGCCCACCAGGCGGTCAAGCACACGGCGCGCCTGCTGCGCGTCCACCAGGTTCTGATCGATATCGCGTGGATGCTCAAAAGCCTCTCGCACCGCGCGCTGGGTAATTTCGTTGAAGGTGACCCGCAGGATGCGGTTCCCGTCTTCCGCTTTTTTCTTCTTGCGTTTGCCGCCATTCTCCGACAGTTCTTCGGCCAGGTGCGCCGCAATCGCCTCGCCTTCGCGGTCCGGGTCAGGCGCCAGGAAGATCATGTCCGCCGACTTCGCCAGCTTCTTCAGCTTGGCAAGGACTTTTTCCTTGCCCGGAATGACCACATATTCCGTTTCGAAATTATTATCGGTATCGACGCCGAGATTGCTTTTGGGCAGATCTTTGACGTGGCCCAGCGAGGCTTCAACCTCGTAGCCCTTGCCCAAATATTTTTCGATCGTCTTCGCCTTGGTCGGCGATTCGACGATAACTAAACCCTTTGCCAAATGACTTTCCTCTGTGTGTTCTTTTCCGAAGCTAGCACGAAAGACGCAAAAGCTGCTAGCCACTAGCTCCTGGCTGCTAGCTAACAATTCGTGGACAGGTTGAGTTTTGTTGAAGTTGCACGTTGTGGAAAACCTTTATGAAAACACCTAAGTGGCAGCTGTCTTCACCATTACAGCAGTGTGTCGCTCTGCAGGTTCCGCACGTACCGTCTGCACTAACGCGGTCAACATCCGCTGGAGCTCGGCTGTCTGATGCTCGAGCGCAGTGAATTCTGCTGCATTCACATATTCCAGATCACGTGCTAGCAGCAAGTGATACTCGACTTCGCTCGCCGAACCACGCGCGATCCGCAGAAATCGAGCGAACTCGCCGTCCGAACGCCTTCCACATCCCTCGGCAATGTTCGCGCCGACCGATGCCGCCGACCGCCGGAGTTGACTCACCAGACCATACAATTCGTCACGTGGAAAGACGCGAGTAGCACGATAAATGGCTAACGTCAGCTCGTGTGCTTTCGTCCAGACCTTCAGATCCTTGAAGTCCTTCATACGCGCCTCCCCTGCATGAGCCGGAGATTCAAGCTCGTAGCTAGAAGCTAGCAGCTAGAAGGTTTTTACAAAATTCTTACCAGGAAGCTGCCGCACCTTCCCGCTGAGTTCCAGTTCAAATAATGCTGCAAACACCTCGGAGGCCGATACTTGTTGCTCCACACGTTCCACGATGGCATCGATATGCATCGCTTCGTCCGCCTTCAAAATTGAAAAAATCAGCTTCTCGTGTGGCGCCAAGTTCTCGTCGTTCCCGAACAATGATGCCGTTCCCGGCGTCTCCGTTGCAGTTTCGGCGGGCGTGAGCTGCAGGCGCACTTGGGCGGGCAGTTCCTCCCAGACGTCTTCCCAGGTAGCAGCCAGCTTCGCGCCCTGCTTGATCAACGTGTTCGGGCCCCAGGAATTCTTGTTGGTGACATTGCCCGGCACGGCAAAGACTTCGCGATTCTGCTCCAGTGCGCAGCGCGCTGTAACCCGAGTGCCGCTGTACTCGGCGGCCTCGATCACCAGAACGCCCACCGAGAGTCCACTGATGATCCGGTTGCGAATAGGAAAATTCTGCGGCGCCGCAAATGTGCCCACGGGAAACTCGCTGACCAGCGCGCCTCCCAGCGCGAGAATCTGTTCCGAGAGCCTCTGGTTTTCGCGGGGATAGATGACGTCGATCCCGGTGCCGAACACGGCCACCGTGCGGCCTTTAGCGGCAATAGCGCCGCGATGCCCGGCGGAGTCCACTCCGCGCGCCATCCCACTAATAATGATGAGCCCACGGGCAGAAAGGTCGCAGGCCAGCCGTTCGGCCATGCCCAGGCCATAGGGCGTCGGGTGGCGCGTCCCGATCACCGCAATGCCCGGAATGTTCAGGATACCGGCATCGCCGCGAACATAGAGCGCCATCGGCGGGTCGTAAATTTGCTTGAGCTGCTGCGGGTATGCAGGCGAATCCAAGGTGATGATCTTCGCCCCCGCGTCACTCGCTTTCGATAATTCCTCCTCGGCCAGTGATCTTGACTTTCCGGTGAAGATGGCCTGTGCGGCGGCAACGGGGATCCCCGCTGTTTCTAATGTCGTGAGAGAGGCGTTAAATACTGCCTCAGCCCCACCAAAAAAATTCGCCAACTGCCGCCCTCGCGTCGGCCCCAGTCCCGGCGTAAGCGCCAGCGCCAACCATGGCAGCGCACCCGTTTCCAACGATGTTGCCACGCTTGTCGACACATCCACCTCCCGGGCGGAATGCGCCCAATACGCCGACTGTTAATCCCAGGCTGTCTCATGTCAAGGAGCGAGGGCACACCGGTTTGTTACAATCATTCGTTCAACATGGCTCGCCTGCGAATCTCGGCGATTTCCTATCTCAATACCGCGCCGCTGATGTGGGATTTTGAGCACGGTACTGCCGGCCGCCACTTCGATATTTCCTACACAATTCCCTCCCAATGCGCGAAAGCTTTGCACACGGGAGCCGCTGACATCGGCATCATCCCCGCGGCCGCCTACGCCAGCATTCCCGATTTGGTAATCATCCCCGGGGTAGCCATCGCCGCGCTTGATGCCGTGCGTTCGATCCTGATTGTCAGCAAAGTCCCGCTCCAGCAGGTGCGCACTTTGGCCACTGACACTTCCTCCATGACTTCGGTGGCACTGTCGAAGGTCCTGTTTTCCAAATGGCTGGGCGGACCGCGACAGTTCGTCCCGCTCGCCCCCGAACTAGACAAAATGCTGGCGGAATGTGATGCCGGGCTGCTGATCGGCGACCCAGCCCTGGCAGTGGATCGTTCGGCTTACCCTTTCACTTACGATCTGGCGGAGGAATGGAAGCGCCTTACCGGTCGTCCCTTCGTATTCGCCTTCTGGGCAGTGCGCAAAGAAGCGCTGCGGGATTATTCCGGCGACCTGGCAACAGTTTTCCAGCAATCCCGGAATCGCGGCCTCGAGCATTTGAACGATATTGCCCGGGGATGGTCACAAAAAATCGGGTTAAGCGAGGCGGAGATCAAGACCTACCTCACGCAGAACATTCACTTTTCCCTCGATCCTGAATGTCTGGAAGGCATGCAGATGTTCTTCCACTACGCGGCCGAATGCGGCGCGATTTCCGTGTCCCCACGGTTGCGGTTCTTGGAGCCCGTCGCCCAACCGGCTCCTCTCATCCTACCGACTGGCACATAGTCGTTGGCGGACGCCTAATGCTCCCGCCGGAAGATTTTTGCGGACCGTATCCCGCCCCCGCGGAAATGCTTCTAATAAGGTGCGTTGGGAGCGGTTCCTGCCCATTTTTACGCCCTCCCGCCACTGCCTGAATGGACCTCGTCTCTGCCTTCGTGATTTCCGTCTGGTCCCTGCTTCACAAGCTGGGTGGGCCGGGGCTGATCCTGATCGGCGTGGCCGACAACTCGGTGGTCCCTCTACCCGGCAGCATGGACGTCTTTACCATCATTCTGTCCTCGCATAACCGGCAGTGGTGGTTTTATTACGGTGCCATGGCTACCGTCGGCGCGGTGCTCGGCGGGTATCTGACCTACCGCCTTTCGGAAAAAGGAGGTGAAGAGACACTCGAAAAAAGGATCGGTAAAGACCGCGCCAAGAAGGTCTACGCCAAGTTCCAAACCGGTGGGCGCGGGTTCAGCACCGTTTTTGTCGGCTCGATCCTGCCGCCTCCTTTCCCCATCGTTCCCGTACTGATGGCGGCAGGCGTCCTGCAGTATCCACGCAAGAAATTCGTGGCAGCACTGACGGCAGGCCGCGGCATACGATTCTTTGCGGTCGCCTACATTGGACATCTCTACGGCGAATCCATCATTGGCTTCTTCTCCCAGTACTACAAACCGGTGTTGTATGGACTGATCGGTCTGGCGGTTCTGGCTGCTATCGGGATACTGGTTTACCTGAAATGGCACCGGCCGCGACACCACAAAGATCAGCCGCACAGATCCGAGAAGAAATCGACCCCCCGGCGCAAGCGCGTGGCGTAGGCATCGCCTGCAGGTTAAAATGTCACCAGGTCCTGTGATCGCATGTCTCTGACGCACCAGCAAGCACTCGAGATGTTCCATTCCGACGACCTGATCGGGATCGGCATGGAGGCCGATGCCCAGCGCCGCAAGGTGCACCCCGAAGGCGTGGTCACCTACATCATTGACCGCAACATCAATTACACGAATTTCTGCACCGAGTACTGCACCTTTTGCGCCTTCTACCGCCCGCTGAAAGGGCCGGCGGCGAAAGAGGGTTACATCCTCGATTTCGAGACGATCCACGACAAAATTCGAGAAACGGTTGAACTTGGCGGCACCGGCGTTCTTATGCAGGGCGGCCTTCACCCCGATCTGAAAATCGACTGGCACGAGAAAATGTTGCGCGGGATCAAGCAGCGCTTTCCCAAGGTTCACCTGCACTGCTACTCGGCATCGGAGATTATTGCGATTGCCGAGTACAGCGATCTCTCCATTCGGGACACCATCATCCGCCTGCGCGACGCCGGGCTTGATTCCATCCCTGGTGGCGGCGCTGAAATCCTCGACGACGAGGTGCGTTACCGCATCGCCCGTCTCAAGTGCCTGACGGAAGATTGGATCAATGTGCATCGCACCGCGCATCAACTCGGCATGCGCACCACCGCCACCATGATGTTTGGGGTCGGCGAAACCTTCGAGCACCGCATTAACCATTTCCAGCGTGTCTATGAATTGCAGGAAGAAACCGGCGGGTTCACCGCGTTCATCCCCTGGAGTTTCCAGCCGAAAAATACCGCGCTCGGCGGACGTCATTGGGACGAAGCCACGTCGGTCGAATATCTGAAAGTGCTGGCCATCGCGCGCTTGTACCTCTCCAATATCCTCAATGTGCAGTCGAGCTGGGTGACGCAGGGACTGAAGGTCTGCCAGCTTGGACTCCGTTTCGGCGGAAACGACGTGGGCTCGGTCATGCTAGAAGAAAACGTGGTGCGCTCCGCTGGCGTGACCAACTGCACGACCGAGGAAGAGTTGCGCCGTATCATCCGCGATGCCGGCTTCCGCCCCGCCCAACGCGATACTCTCTACCGCACGTACTTCCTGAACTAATTCTTTCACCACAGAGGACACAGAGGGCGCGGAGGAAGTAATCTGTCATGCCTCAGTCCGGCTAGTCTGATCACATCTCATTCGAGGAGCTGGCAATGCATCGGTCGCGTCTTCCTGGCTGGTTGATTCTCATCGTGTTTGTTTCCACCTTGGCTTGGGCGCAGACGCCGGCGGCTCAGTCCCCAGCCAAAGAGGCATCTCCCGTCCCCGAATTGCCAGCGGATATCCCCGCTTCCGCGATCAAATACGCCGTTCTGCTGGCTGGCAATCGGGCCGGCACCTTCGCGATGTGGATGAATGGCAAGGACACTCTGCAGACTTTCTATGAATTCAACGACCGCGGGCGTGGTCCACAGCTCAGGACCCGTGTTGCGCTATCGTCCAGCCTGGTGCCACGCGAAATCGAAGTCACCGGTCATGACTACCTGAAGGGCCCGGTAGATGAACGCTTCACGTACGTGAATGGCAAAGCATCATGGAAAAATAAAGGGGAGGAGGGCGAGACGGCGGCGCCACCGAATGCGTTCTACAGCCGGTTCTCCGAGTCGCCCGAGGAAGCGGCCCTCGTGGTCCGCGCAGCAATGAACTCCGCCGATCACAAATTGCCGCTGCTTCCGGCCGGAGAAACGAGCGTCGAGCGCGTTGGCGACCAGCAGTTGCAGGCAGGAGGTAAAACCCTGGTCGTGACGCAGTACGATGTTTCCGGGTTCGGTTTCTCTCCCTACTCCGTGTGGGTCGACTCTGACAAGCAGTTGTTTGCCTCCGGGTCGGAGTGGTCAACCGTCATTCGGGAGAGCTGGGAGTCGGCGTGGCCCATGCTTCTCAAGGCGCAGAACCGTGCCGTAGCCGACCGCAATGCGAAGCTTGCAAAACAACTGGCCAACCGACCCACCGGTCCGCTGGTCTTCCGCCACGCCAACCTGTTCGATAGCGAGACGGCAACCGTCAAGCGTGGCATGACAGTCGTCATCAAGGGCAACCGCATTGAGAGCGTTGCGTCGGACGGCGCTGTGAAAAATCTTCCCGCGGGCGCAGAGGTCATCGATGCTGCCGGCAAAACTCTCCTCCCTGGCCTGTGGGACATGCACGTGCACTTGAGCGACGACGACGGCTTGTTGAATATCGCGGCGGGTGTGACCACCGTACGCGATATGGCCAATGACACCGACAAACTCATGGCCATGCGCCGCAGCTTCGACAGTGGCGAATCCATCGGACCGCGGGTGATTATGGCCGGCATCATTGATGGCCCGGGTCCCTATCAAGGCCCCACCAAGGTTCTCGCCGATACCCCCGAGCAGGCCAGAAATTTCGTCGACCGCTACAAGATGCTTGGGTACGAGCAGATCAAGATTTATAGCTCAGTCAAGCCCGCACTCGTGCCCGTCATCGTTGACGAGTCCCACAAGAACGGCTTGCGCGTGAGCGGCCACATCCCTGCTTTCATGACCGCGCAGCAGGCGGTCGAGGACGGCTACAACGAGATTCAGCACGTCAATTTCCTCTTTCTGAATTTCATGTTCGATCGCGTGCAGGACACACGCACTCCGGCACGCTTCATCGAAGTCGCGCAACACGCCAGTGAGCTGGACTTGAAATCGCAACCTGTTCGAAATTTCATTGCTCTGCTGCAGAGCCACCACGTGGATATCGATCCCACCGTAGGGGTTTTCGAAGGGATGTTCCTGGCGCGGCCCGGATCCGTGGATCCACAGTTTGCCGAAGTCGCCGATCGTATGCCGCCCCAGGTGCGCCGCTCCTTTCTAGCGGGGGGCTTGCCTGTGCCCGAAGGCATGGATCAGCGTTACCGGGATGCCGCACGGGCCCTGCTGAACATGGTTAATCTGCTCTACACCTCGGGCGTCCCCATCGTTGCCGGAACCGATTCGCTGAATGGCTTCGCCTTGCATAGCGAACTCGAGTATTACGTCCAGGCGGGCATTCCTGCGCCCCAGGTATTGCAACTCGCTACGATAGGCGCGGCCCGCATTATGAAGCACGACGGCCAATCCGGATCAATCGCGGCCGGGAAACTCGCCGACCTGGTTTTGATTGATGGCGACCCCACCACGCACATCTCCGATATCGGACGCGTCAAAACTGTGGTCAAAGATGGCGTGGTGTTCGATTCGACGGCGGTTTACCGGGCATTGGGTGTCGCGCCCTACGACCGCTCGATCCGCTAATGTGCTGCGCCTTTAGGTTGTTCAAGGCGCCCGGTGCTTCTCCTGCCCGCGGTGGCGAAAACGTTCGTTTAAGTTACAATCGATTGTTTGTCCCATCGCCACTCTAGACGGCTATGGCACCTCTGATTTCGGCGCTGACATCACTGTACGGCCTCTCGCTCGCGCTCCTGTCGCCCCAGCGCGGCATTGTCCATTTCTATAAGACCCTGACAGACAAAACCTTCCGCGGCCTTTATCAAGCGAATGCTTTCGACATGATGTTGCTGATCCCATACTTCATCGTGCTCGTGTTGCTGGCCTCGTACGGGATCCACCGTTACTACCTCGTCTACCTTTATTACAAGCACAAAAAGAACCGCACCACGGAACCACCGGCATATTTTGACGAGTTGCCGCGGGTGACGGTGCAGCTGCCGATATTCAACGAGCAGTTCGTCGTCGAGCGTCTGCTCGAGGCTGTCTGCCGGTTGAAATATCCGCGCGAGAAGCTCGATATCCAGCTGCTCGATGATTCAACCGACGAAACCGTCGAAGTCGCCAGTGCCCTGGTAGATCGCTACGCCGGACTTGGCCACCCGATTTTTTACGTCCGCCGCACCAACCGCGAAGGCTTCAAAGCAGGCGCACTGCAGGAAGGCATGAACACCGCCAAAGGCGAATTCATTGCGATCTTCGACGCCGACTTCGTGCCCCCGGAAGATTTCCTGCTGAAGATGGTCCACCACTTCACCGACCCGAAGGTCGGCATGGTGCAGGGTCGCTGGACCCACATCAACCGCAACTATTCGTTTCTCACCGAAGTGGAATCCATCCTGCTGGACGGCCACTTCATCCTGGAGCACGGCGGACGCTCGCGCAGCGGCGTTTTCTTTAACTTTAATGGCACGGCGGGCATGTGGCGTCGGACCACTATTGAAGACGCCGGAGGCTGGCAGCACGATACGCTAACGGAAGATACCGACCTCTCCTACCGGGCGCAATTAAAAGGATGGAAGTTCGTTTACCGCCAGGACGTCGAGTGTCCCGCCGAGGTCCCCGTCGAAATGACCGCGTTCAAAACCCAGCAGGCGCGCTGGGCCAAGGGGCTGATCCAGACTGCGAAAAAGATTCTGCCGCGCGTGATGCGCAGCGACGAACCTGTCCGGGTCAAGGCGGAAGCCTGGTATCACCTGACCGCCAACATGAGTTATCCGCTCATGATCCTGTTGGCCGTGCTCCTGCTCCCGGCGATGATCATCCGTTTTTACCAGGGCTGGTTTCAGATGCTGGTGATCGACCTGCCTCTGTTCATGGCGTCGACGTTCTCCATCTCCAGCTTCTACCTGGTCTCGCAAAAAGAAATTTTTCCGCGCACCTGGCCGCGTGCACTACTTTATCTTCCTTTCTTAATGTCGCTAGGAATTGGGATGACCATCACCAACAGCCGGGCCGTCATTGAAGCCTTGATGGGCAAGCAATCCGCCTTCGCCCGCACCCCCAAGTACAACGTCGAATCGCGAAAAGACAAGGTGCGCACCTCCAAGTACCGCCGCCGCCTGGGCTGGATTCCCTGGGCCGAACTGTTGATCGGCACTTATTTCGCGCTTACGGTTTACTACGCCATCGATAACGAGAACTATGTGACGGTGCCGTTTCTTCTGTTGTTCGTAGTGGGATTCTGGTACACGGGATTGATGTCGCTGCTGCAGGGCCGCTTTACGGGATTGTCGCTGGCCGGGCGCGAACCGCAAACTTCCAAGCCTTACCCGGTCGGTGTGTAGCCGGATTTCTCGGACGAGGTGAAGATGAGAGCAACACGTTTTCTGTGCCGAATCATTGTCTCTTGCTTGCTGTTGAGCCTGGCGGCATTGGCGATCGAGCGCCAGCCCAATGCCGACTACCGTGCGCGCCGGCAGGCGCTGGCCGCCAAGACCGATGGCGGCGTGGTCCTGATTTTTGCCGATACCGAGGCCTCCGGCGGCAATGCGATCTACGGCTTCCGCCAGGAAGATAATTTTTACTATCTCACCGGCTTGTCGGATCCCGGCGGGGCGCTGCTTATCGCTCCGGCGGTCGAGGCCAAGCCCGATGCCCCCGCCCACCCCTACACCGAGATTCTGTTCCTGCCTGACCACAATGCATCGCAGGAAAAATGGACGGGGCCGAAGCTAGGTCCCGGCGACACCAACGCCGTTCAGGTCACCGGAGTCGATCACGTTGAGCCGCTCGATAACATGCACGATGCCCTCGTGCACTATGCGCCTGGCCCGCGCGTGACGATTTACGCCGACCTTGGTCGTTACGACGAGCAGTCAAATGCAGCCTCTTCTCTTGACTGGCTGCGCCGTTCCAACGCCTTCCCCGCGGGCACCTCGTTCAAAGACGTGAAGCCTCTGCTCGCCTCATTGCGAACGGTGAAGGATGCCGGTGAAATCGAACTCGTGCGCAAGGCAGTCAATGCCTCGATGGCCGCACACGTGGCCGCTATGAAGGCAATGCATCCCGGCGCGACGGAGCGCGAGATTTCCGCGTTGATGCAATACGAATTCGGCAAGCGCGGCTGCGAACGGCCCGCCTATGCTCCCATTGTCGGTACCGGGGCCAACTCGACCCTGTTGCACTACTCGGCAGATTCGGGCACCGTGGCGGCGGGAGATGTGGTTGTGATTGATGTCGCGGGCGAGTACTCGATGTATGCCAGCGACATCACCCGCACGCTTCCTGCCAGCGGCAAATTCACGGTGCGCCAGCGCGAGATTTACGACATCGTCTTGGGCGCACAGAACGCGGCCATCGCGGCGTTTCAGTCCGGCAAGTCACACCTGCAGCGCGACGATCCCGATTCGCTTTACAAGGTTGCGTACGACTACATCAATAGTCATGGCAAAGATCTGCATGGAGACCCGCTGGGCAAATATTTCATTCACGGCCTGGGACATTTCGTGGGTCTGAACGTTCACGATCCCGGCGACTACAAGATCCCGCTCGCTCCCGGCATGATCTTCACCATCGAACCGGGCATTTATATCCCCGAAGAAAAACTCGGGGTGCGCATTGAAGACATGTTCCTGGTGGGACGCGACGGCAAACTGGTGAAACTCACGGCTTCGCTGCCCTCCACCGCGGAGGAAGTCGAGCGCGCGATGTCGGCAAAATAACGTCGTAACCGCTGGTTCGACGAAAGAATTTTTACAAGAAAACGTTGGCCGCAATAACCGTTGGTGGCGGCAAACCATCACATACACGCTCTCTCGTTCTGGTATCCTAGGTGGTGCCTTCGATCAAGCTGCTCTACATCGTTCTTATCCTGTGCAGCGCTGCCGTGTTGATCGCAGGCATTGCCATTCACTTGCAACTTAAACGGCATGCGCAAGCCTCCGATGAGGCTCTGCACAAGGTTTTTGACGAAGTGGAAGACGAGCAGCAAGCAAGGAAATAACAAGGCGCGGCTCACGTAACGCCAGCGTCCAACAGTGCCGGGGAGGTGCCGTGTGTCGAGACCTGTTAGTCAAGTCCTTCAACCCTCAAGCGAACGATCTCTAAACCTGCTCCGCCAGGCCGCGCTGGTTATCGGCGCCAGCTTCTTCGTTGCGCTCTGTGCCCGCATTACTATTCCTCTTCCATTCACCCCAGTACCGCTGACCATGCAGAACTTTGGCGTGCTGCTGGTCGGACTGACTCTCGGTAGCCGCCGCGGATTTGCCGCGCTGGCCTTGTATCTGGCCGAAGGAGCGTTCGGACTTCCGGTTTTTAATCCGACCGGGCCCGGAGGACTGGCACAACTGCTCGGCCCGACTGGTGGATATCTGCTCGCTTACCCCTTTGTCGCTGCACTCGCCGGCTTGATCTCCGAACGGGGAAAGAGAACTTTTGCGCGCCTGGCGCTGGCGTCCATCGCCGGAGAACTCGTTCTTTTTGCCGGCGGCCTGTCCTGGCTTCAGGTTGTGACCCATTCCTTTAAATTGGCCGTCCAGTTCGGTCTTTACTGGTTCGTTTTCGCTGAGGTGGTGAAAGTCATGGCCGCCGCGGGCGCCGCCAATCGTATCTCCAGACGAAGGGTGCAGCCATGAGTACGACCGCGAATCCAGGTTCCCAGATCCAGGGCAGCGAACTCGAATCGTCCGATGTGCGCGAGATCACGATCGCGCATAGCCCCGATTCCGATGACGCTTTCATGTTCTACGCCATGGCGACCAACAAGGTCCGTGTTCCTGGCCTGCGCTTCACGCACACGCTCTGTGATATCGAGACCCTGAACCGCAAAGCGCAGGACGGTGTGTACGACGTGACCGCCATCTCCTTTCACGCGTATCCCTACATCCAGGACACCTACGCCCTCATGCCGTCCGGCGGCAGCGTGGGCGAAGGCTATGGACCGATGGTTGTGGCCAGCCGACCGCTTTCTCAGGACCAGATTCGCAGCGTGAAAATCGCTATACCCGGCAAGCTGACCACCGCCTACCTGGCGCTCAATCTTTTTGCTCCCGGCATCGAAACCGAAGTCGTACCCTTCGACCAGATCATCCCGCAGATCAGGGCGGGCAAGCAGGAAGCCGGCCTCATCATCCACGAAGGCCAACTGACGTACTCGAAGTCTGGCCTGCACCGCGTCGTCGATCTCGGAAAGTGGTGGCAGCAGGTGACCGGCTTGCCCTTGCCTTTAGGCGGCAACGCTATTCGCCGCGAACTCGGCCCGGAAGTGATCGCCCAGGTTTGTGGCGCCTTGCGCCAAAGTATTCAGTACGCGCTCGAACACCGCGAGCAGGCGCTCGAATACGCCCAGCAGTTCGCCCGCGATCTCGACTCGCAGCTCGCCGACAAGTTCGTCGGCATGTATGTGAACGAGCGCACCGTGGATTACGGCTCCGACGGCCGCGAAGCCGTGCGCCGCCTGCTCGACATGGGCTACAAGGCAGGCCTGATCCCTCATCCCGCCAAAGTGGAGTTTGTTGGGTAAGAGCTGCTGGCTACTAGCTGCTAGCTTCTAGCCTGAATCAGTCAGCAGCACGCCATCTCCGGATGTTTTCTGTGTCCTCAGTGTCCTCTGTGTCCTCTGTGGTGAGAACCGTCTTTGTAATTCTTCGTGTCCTTTGTCGTTAAAATTACTCGATCGGTTCCGGAAAAGATCCGATCGGATCAATATCCACGGGGACACCCGCTGTTTTATCCAGACTCGACTTGAGCGACACCGGCACGACGTCGTACTTCTGAAACCACTGTTCAGCGTGCGCGCGGTTCCCCGTCGCTTCCATCTGCAATAGTTCCTTGGCAAGACTCGCAATCGTCTCCGGCATTCTCGCGTAGTCGATGACGTAGTGCCCGCTCTGATCGCGTATCACGGCCCGGCGCTCCGACAGGTAATTGAACTCCATCATCTCGGCGCGGCCATGGGCTTCCCCTATGCCGAACCGCGTAGTGCGGAAAATTCCGCCGACATATGACGCGTAGTATTCCTCCAGCCGATTCTTGGGCAGGGCTCCGTGATCCACCAGCCACTTCAATCCAAACATCCCCACCACATCGGCCTTGGCCTCTTCCAGACCGCTATAGGCCGGTCCGATGGCTTCGCGAATGTCCACCTTACCCGATGCCGTCCGGGCAAATGTTGGACCCAATCCATGGCAAATTTCATGCATCAACGTGCCCGCCATGTAGCCCTCTCCGGTCACCTTCGCCGCCTGATCGGAACGCATCAGCAACTTCGCGACCGGCAGGATGACGTACTCCACGCGTGCATCCATAAAGTTTTTGAAGAAAATTTTCTTGCTGCCCTTCTGCTCGTGAATCTTGGGATCGTTGGGTAAATTATCCGCCACTGCCTGGTATCCATGCCGCAAGTCACCGGCGCGAAAGGGCGTGTCCACCACCTCCATCGGACTCTCGAGACCGCGCTTGGACGGCCGGTCTGCTGCATCGAGCGGGAGCGCTTCCTGGATCTCCGGCACATATTTCTGAAACACGGCCAGCTTCGCGCTCTCCGCTTCGTTGCGAATCATCACCGCCCCGCCGTATGAAGTCTTCACCCCCAGCAATTCATCGGTGTACACCTCATAGGGCGCAAAGATCACGTCGAACTTGGGATTTTTCAGATCGAGCCACGCCAGGTCGCTGGGAAAATAATTGTCATCGAGCAGCGCTTTGGCCCGCAGGCGCAGAAATGTCGCGAACGACGCATCCTCGCTCAGGTCGGCGGCCTCGCGCAGCGCCTTCGCCGCGGGCTCCAGGAAATCCTTGTAGGCGATGTGATAGGCCACGCCTTCCAACTGCTCATCGTGCCGGCGGATGATCGTGTACGGGCTGTAGATTTCCGCCTTTTTTCCGGGATTTTTTTTGACGTATGCCTCGATTTCTTCCCGCGTCAGTCCCTGCGGATAAAATCCGCGTCCCGGAGGCATGGGATCCGTCCCGACAAAAGGTTTGTTGTCATCCAGGAGGTCGAAGCGCGACGCATTGATAAAAATAAAGTGCCGCAGTTTTTCGTCCTGCGGGTTAGTGCTGCCGAGTAACGATTCGTACAGCGTGAGCGCTTCCGGATCGCTTTGCCGCCAGTAGATGTCCTCAATGTAGCGCGATGCTTCAACCAGCTTTTCCACCAGCTTCCGCTCGCGTGGACTGAGCGCCTGGCCGTTGAATGGCATTTTTACCGGCCGCCATCTGGCCAAGCGCTGATCGAGATCGGGGGCCACCTTCAGTTTCGCCGAGACCGCTTGCCCATTGTGATCGGCAGAAGATTGCGTTTGCGCCAGACCGAGCGCAGAAAATAGAAGAATGATCACCAGCACGGCATTTTTCATCGCAGAAAAAGTGTAGCAAATGAGCCCCGGGAGGGCTGACACCCGGAACTTCTGCCGCTATGATGAGACCCAATGTCTCTCCGGCCGCAACCGAATGGCCCACAAACCCTGCTGGTCGATGCCGACGACACACTCTGGGAAAACAACATCTACTTCGAACGCGCCATTGCCAACTTCATTTCTTTCTTAAATCATCACGAATATTCGCCCGACCAGGTCCGCGAAGTTCTGAATGATGTCGAGCGGGAATGCATCGTTAGGCACGGTTACGGTCTGAACAGCTTCGTCCAGGCGCTGGTCAACACCTTCGAGCGCCTCGCCGTTGAACCACTCACCCCGGGTCTGCACGAAACCATTCACGGCTTTGCCCGTGCCATCGCCGATCACCCTGTCGAAATCCTCGCCGGTGTGACCGATACGCTGGAATACCTCGCCTCACGACATCATCTGATCCTGATGACCAAAGGCGAATTCGCCGAGCAGTCGAGCAAAGTGCAACGCTCCGGCTTAGAGCAGTTTTTCTCGGCCGTCGAGGTGGTCGCGGAAAAGGATGAGCCCACTTACCGTTCCATGGTCGAGAAATACGAACTCGCGCACGACCTTACATGGATGGTGGGCAACAGCCCCAAGTCCGACATCAATCCCGCGCTCGCCGCCGGCCTCAACGCCGTCTTTCTCCCTCACGGCAACACCTGGATCCTGGAGCATGAAGAGCTCTGCACCCCCGACCCGCCGGAACGATTGCTGGTGCTCGAATCCTTCGGCGACTTGCGGAGGATGTTTTAGGAGTCAGGAGTCAGGAGTCAGGAGTCAGGAGTCAGGAGTCAGGAGTCAGGAGTCGGGACTTTAAGATCGGCGTCGAATTTAAACAGACTTTCTGCCCGCTGCACTCCGTATCCTCCATGGTGAGCATTTGGTTTCCGCTGACTCCTGACTCCCGACTCCAGGTTTTTCCGCACCAAACTAACTAACACACATCCACAACCTCCACTTGCATGGCGTGGTACTCTGGCGCTGATCCGTAAAACTAGTGCTTCGCGCGGTGTGTGTCGTTGAAAACAAATAATTTTCGGCGGCTTCTTCTCACCTTTGAGGCGCTTTCCGACCTCGGTCCACAGTTGACATCGGACCGCGGCTTCGAAGAGACGACCGGTGTCATGCTGAAGTCACTGGCGGAAGCAGCCGGCGCGCACGAGGCTGCGCTCTTCACTTTCAGCAATAAACCCGCGATCCTGACTTCAGCGGGCTCAATCGGCTTCAGCATGCTTCCCGAGCCCGCGGTCATTCCTCTTCTCCCCAAACATGTGTATGCGCTCACCGCCGCCCGTGGGCCGCAGATTCTCAGCTCCGGAAATACCGACGAATTCCTCAGTTCGAACGGAAACGTCGCCCCCGAACTGTTCCGGTGCCTCGTCCCCCTGAAGGTATCGGGCAAACTCGTCGGAATGGTCGCGCTCGGACGCCGCAAGGAAGACGCGACTTACGACAGCGAAGATCTCGAACTCCTGGCGCTTCTCTGCAACTACATAGCGCTGGCCGTTCAGAATTACGCCTTAAGCCAGTCCCTCGCGCAGCGCGTCTCGGAAAACCTGCGCCTGCTTTCTTCCGTCCACGGGTTTTACGACAGCGCGCTCGAAGCGTTCGCTACCGCCATCGACGTCAAGCACGTCGACTTGCGTGGTCATTCCCTGCGGGTGGGCCGCTACTCGGCGGGTATTGGCGAGGCTCTCAGCCTTGACCCTGCGGAACTGACTGCGCTTCGTTCTGCGGGATATCTGCACGACATCGGCAAAGTCGCTCTGGACAAGGGCCTGTTCGGCAAGCCCAGCGCCCTCGATCCCGACGAGTTTCGCGAAATCGCCGACCACACCACCCTCGGCCACAAGATCGTCAGCGGCGTGCAGTTCCCCTGGCCGCGAGTCGCAGAAATCGTTCGCTGGCACCACGAGCGCGCCGACGGTTCCGGCTATCCCGACTCGCTTCATCTGGACGAAGTGCCCCCAGCCGTTCGAATTGTTGCGGTGGCCGATAGCTTTGACGCCATGACCAGCGTCCGTCCTTATCGCGAGCCCTTGTCTGTGGGCGCCGCTCTTAGCGAAATCGTCCGCCTTGCACCCTTGAAATATGACCCTGCCGCCGTTCAGGGCCTGCTGGTGCAGGTCCGTCGTGATGCCGTCGGTAGCAACCGTAACCACTTTCTTGAAGAGCACGCCGCCTGCAACATCTCGCCCGCCGACGTCGATCAGCTTGCCTCCAACCTCCAACACCGTGTCTCCTTCGGCCGCACCCATTTCAACTGACACCTCCGAGTAATCGATTAGACAAGTCATTCATAGCAGTCGCCAGGAGATAGCATTTAGTATTCGGAAGCTATCATGTCCATCACGCGACGCGTCTTCTTAAAGAACAGCGCCCTCGCTGTCATCGGCACGGCCGCCATCCCCTCGTTCCTCACCCGAGCCGTGATGGGAGCGGAAAGTCCGAACGCCGGACGCAAACGCCTGGTCGTCATTTTCCAGCGTGGCACCGCCGATGGCCTCAACATCGTCATTCCCCATGGCGAGCCGCAGTACTACGCCATGCGCCCGTCCATCAATATTCCACGAAACTGCGTCCTCGACCTCGACGGCTTCTTCGGTCTTCACCCTGCCATGGCATCCCTGCAGCCGCTGTGGAATCAGAAACACGTCGCCATCGTTCACGCCGTCGGCTCGCCCGACACTACGCGCTCGCACTTCGATGCCCAGGACTACATGGAGTCGGGTACTCCCGGCGTGAAGGCTACGGAAGACGGCTGGCTGAACCGCACTCTGCATTCCCTTCCCGGCTCCGCGCAACCAAACGATGCATTTCGCGCCATCGCCATGGGGCCCTCCCTTCCCCGCATCCTCACGGGCAGCGAACCGGCGGTCGCGATCACCAACGTCAATGATTTCGGCGTTGGCGGACGCAGCCCTAACGCCTCCCCGACCAGCAACACCTTCGAAGCCATGTACGCGCAATCCGTCGATTCCGTTCTCCACGGGACGGGCCAGGAAACATTCGAAGCAGTGAAGATGCTGAAGTCGGCCGATCCCGCGCGCTACACTCCGGCGCTGGGCGCGAACTATCCGCGCGGTCGGTTTGGAGAATCGCTCAAGCAGTTGGCACAACTCATCAAAGCCAACCTCGGCGTGCAGGTCGCATTTGCCGACATCGGCGACTGGGACCACCACGTCAACGAAGGCAATATCCAGGGACAACTCGCCAATGCATTGCGCGACTTCTCCCAGTCACTGGCGGCATTCTGGATCGATCTTGGTGATCTGGCCAGTGAAACGGTGGTCATTACCATGTCCGAATTTGGCCGCACCGCGCGCGAGAACGGCAACCGCGGCACCGATCATGGTCATGCAAACGTTATGTTTGTCATAGGTGGCCCGGTTCGCGGCGGGAGAGTATTCGGACGTTGGCCGGGGTTGGATCCATCTCAGCTTTATGAAGGTCGCGATCTGGCCATGACCACGGATTTCCGCCGCGTCTTAGGCGAAGCGGTATTCACGCATCTTGGGAATACTCGGCTGGACGCCGTTTTCCCGGATTTCGACAATGGCTCTGGCAGGTTTCTGCATTTTCTTGCATAACTCGCAGGAATATGTCCGGGAAACGATGTACACGCTGGTGCCAGCACTCCAGGGGGCTTTTCAGCACGCCGTATCTGGAATAAATTAGTAGTGTGAAGATAGTGCGTTGGCACGTTCCCGATGATAGGACGATTCTCGTAATCGCCCTGCTGCTCACGGCCGTGATCGCGGGTTTTCTGCTGCGCATTCCTTCTCACCCGCTGCTCTCGTACGGTCCATCCGCAATCGTCCGTGCATCTCGCAGTCACCATCTCCCCTCAGGCGCAATCTTGCCTGATATTTTCTGTGTCGCCTTGCTTGTCGTATTCCCGGTGGTTTGCGCTGGCTCTCCCGTTGAGCATCATTTACCGGTCGCCAGGTTTCTTGGCGGCCACCACCTGACTCTCTCCCTTCGCTGCTGATCCTTTCTCTTCTCCGACTCGTTGCATCGCGTACCGCTCGATGGAAGCAAAAAGGAGATTGGGATCCATGGCACGAGAAATTGAACACTATGAATCACTGGGCGAATTGAGCCGGCAACTCCGGCGCTTTTTGCAATTCCGCCGTCATGAGGCGCGGCAACGCGGCCTCTCCCCCCGGGAATATTTACTCTTGCTGGAAATCAAAGGACTGTCCTCGGAGCGTCCGCCGAATATTGCTGCGCTCGCCGGACGTCTTCAGATCGCGCATTCCAATGCGGTCGAACTGCTGCAGGATCTGTTTCGCCGCGGTTTGATCAAGAAGATGCGTGTGCATTCTGACCGGCGGCAGGTTCTTCTTTCGCTCACCGCTAAAGGCGAGCACCGGCTTCGTTCCGTCGTGGCTCGCAGTTTGGACGACGTTCGATCGGAAGGTCCCGCGCTGCTCGGTGCCTTGCGCAAGGCAATGAACGGGAACGGCCACCAGAACTGATCAGGAGCCAAACCGCTGGGTTGGCTGCACTCTGGCGTATTGCTCGCTAAGGATGACGGGGAGGGTTGTTTTCCGCCGTGTGCGTCGGTGGGCTCGTGGGCGCCGACTCGAGCTCGCCGATCGCAACTTTTGTCTTCTTCCAGTCTTTGTGTTTCACCGAAAGATAAGCAGGTCCACTCGCAAAGAAGGCCAGCAGCCTGGATTTCAGCGCCGGCGTGAGATGCGCGAAGTGATTCTTGGCTATCTGTTGAACCAGGTCGCTATGCGTCTTGTCGGCCAGCGAATACTCACCCGCGCGGCTCGGGTTGCCGGTATCCAGATTGCGATCGGGAATGCGTAAATCTCCGTTGCTCACTTGTTTCACGAGCCTGCGGTATTCCACCACAACTCGATCCATGCTGCGAAAGTACAGGTCTTCCGTTTGTGGTGTCGGATCCTCGTACTTGAGGGTCCTCAACGGCCCGACTTTCGGGATCACCCTGAACAGAAACGCGAGGATGTGTGCGAACACTCCAGGCTTGCGGTACTTCGCCCCGAAATCTCTTTCGTAGTCCGCCCGGGACAAGTTGTACAGGAATTCACTGCGCGCCCGATCCGCAATTTCCCGCTGCTGTTCATGCTGCTTGTTGTGCAGCACCAGCGCCACCTGCGTCATTTCCGGAATCACGTGCCCCAGGCTGAAGCGGTAGGTCTCAATGGTGAGATCGTCAAAATGCAGCAGGCTGTCCAGCGTGATTCCATAGGTGTCTTTGAACGCACGTTCCAATAAGTCCTCCGACACTTTGAATCCGATGAAATCGTGGTACTGCTTCGAGATGTAACGCCTCTTTGCCACCTGCAGCACGTCGAAGCTGAATTCCGTGTTCAGGTGAGCTTCAGGATTGTCTTCGAACGTCACCACGTCCCCAAATTCGTGGCGCAGCTTCGGATATTCAATGGGAACGGACTGATTCACCGAGCGGTGTCCCCAGCTGTCGGCGGCGTAATGACTCAGCGCGCCCAAAGCGAACGCATACTCGTCGATGTCTTTGGCATCGCGCAGCATCCAGGCGACGAAGTCTCCCGTGCGCACGTAGTGCAGCAGGTTGGTGAATTCGTGATTGCCGAACGGATAGTAGCCCAGATCCTGAATAACCGAGCCGCCATACGCATAGCCGTGGGCGCGCTGGAGTTCGTCCGGGGTGGCGCGCGGAAAACGCTTCAGCAGCGCGGGCTTGATGGTGTCGTCCCACGCTACATCAATCAGCTCTTCATGGGAGAGCACTCCGTAGGCAGGCGCGAACGGCGCCAGCGATACGAGCAACAATAGAATTCCGATGAGCTTCAGTCTCATTCGCCGGCGCAATGCGATCAGAACCGCTCTGGGCTCGGAACAAAGGCAGATTTCCTCGCCTGAATGGTAATGAGATGCGCATTCCGCAATTCATGGTGTCCAGCTCTGCTGCCCAAAGGTGGAGAAATTCGGAAGAAAAAAGTTTGCCTTACGCGCCCACGACTTCCTGCGCAATGCGATTTTTGCCGCCATTTTTCGCCGCATACATCAGGCCGTCGGCGCGCTGGATCATCTCCTCCAGCGTTTCCGGCTGTCCGAGGAAGGTGACGGCGCCAATGCTGAAAGTGACCGGCCACCCGTTTTTCTGCATGATGTCGAGCAGGACGCGCTGCAGTTTGTAGAGCACGAACTGTCCCGCCTCCGCGCCGGTTTCGGGGAGCAGGATGGCGAACTCATCGCCGCCCACCCGGGCTACGTGATCGGTGGCGCGGATGTGCTGGCGGATCGCCTTGGCCACCCACACCAGCAGCGCGTCGCCCGTCTGATGGCCGAAGCGGTCATTCACCCTCTTGAAGTCGTCAATATCGAGATAGGCGAGGGTGAGCGGGTGGCCATAACGCGAGGCGCGAGCCTTTTCCGCCTCGGCAATTGCGTGGAAGGCGCGCGCGTTCGCCACCGCAGTCAGGAAATCACTACGCGACAATTCCTGTTCGTGCAGGTAGGCGGCCTTCAGTCGCGACAGGATCATCGTGGTGATGAGAAAAAATCCGAACAGGACGGCGGCATTCCAGTAGGGCACCACCCGGTAGGAGTAGGTTTCCGCGGAAGCGAGGTCGGCGGCCAGCCACGACAGCGCCGCCAGCATCGAGATGAGCACGCCCGCCGTACGGCTCACGTACCAGCTCATCAGGAAGACGGGCACCAGGTAAAAAATGGAAAACGAAATCTGCGGCCCCACCAGGAAGTTAAGATAACCGCACACGATGGTCAGGCAGACGCTGAGGACAATGAGGAAGGGTTTGGGGCTCTTCTCGAAAAAAATGTCCAGGCTCATCGTGCTGCCCTCGGCCAGAGGAAAAGTTATCATCTAGCATCTTCCAACCCTGGTGCCGGAGCAAGTTCCCACACCGCTAGTACCCAGGTGGTCACCCTTGAACAGCTACTGGCTACTGGCTTCTAGCTCCTAGCTTAAACCTCTGATTCATATAGCCCAAGCTATCGAATAAGAGCTAACGGCTGCTGGCTAGGAGCTAGTGGCTAGCAGCTTCGGAGCTGTTCTTCAGATCTCGATGAGAACGTCGTCGCCTTCGAGCTTGAGGGGATAGACGGCGACGCGGAGAGAAGAATTTTCGTCGGGGACGCCGGTCCTGGGATTGTATTGCCAGCCGTGCCAGGGACAGATGATTTTGCCGTCCACGACCATGCCCTGTCCGAGCGGACCGCCGCGATGGATGCAGACGTTGTCCATGGCGGAGAATTCGCCGTCCACGTTGGCGATGCAGATGACCTTATCGCCGAGGGTGAATTCCTTGGCCTCGCCGGATTCGGGGAGATCGGCGCGCGTGGCGATTTTGGTGAATTGAGGCATGAAGAAAGCTGCTAGCTGCGAGCTTCTAGCTTACCTCAGGGGCTAAAGCCCCAAATCGAGGCAAGCCGTCAACGCAGCGCTAAAGCGCTGCTCCACCCTAAAGCACGAAGGCCTGTTCCACCCTAAAGCTCGCTCAGATAAAGCAGCAGATCCCGCGCTCGTTCGGGTGACAATCCGTAATCACTGCAGATCCCGCGTTGCGCTCGAGATGACAAGCTAGCAGCCAGGAGCTAGCAGCCAGCAGCTAGCAGCTAGCTGCTATTTTGGCTGCAGGGTTTGGGCGATCATGACCTGGCGCTTGAAGTTCTCGACCATGTTCTCCTCGAGGCGGACCTCGGTGGGGCGCTTGGCCAGGGTCATGTGATCAATCTTGTCCTGCAACTTGAGCAGCGCATAAAAAAGATTTTCGGGACGCGGAGGGCAGCCGATGACGTACACGTCGGTGGGCACGATGCGGTCCACGCCCTGCAGCACGGCGTAGGTGTTGAACGGCCCGCCGACGGAGGAGCATGCGCCCATGGAGATGACCCACTTGGGGTCAGGCATCTGGTCGTAGATGCGCTTCACGACGGGCGCCATTTTGAGGGTGACAGTGCCGGCCACGATCATGAGGTCGCTCTGGCGGGGGCTGGGGCGGAAGACCTCGGAACCGAAGCGCGCGATGTCGAAACGGGCGGTGGAGGAGGCGATCATCTCGATGGCGCAGCAGGCAAGGCCGAAGGTCATAGGCCAGATCGCCGACTTGCGCGCCCAGTTGAAGACGTAATCCACCGTGGTGATGAGGAAATTTTTCTCGAACTTATTCTGAAGCCAGGCCATGGGACCTCGTAGGATCGCTATCGCCGCTATGTTGGGGGCAACAGGCCAGTCTAGGGCGGGGTTGGATTCGTGTCAAACAAATGGGCCAACCAGCATCAAGCGGCATGCCCTTTGCGACAAGAGGAGAACCGCAAATGGAGGG
>Ga0070741_10003025_pt1 | contig 43046 bp, 45 predicted proteins | sample Coa_R1_4_FD_66440 | JGI IMG/M metagenome (GOLD analysis project Ga0070741, IMG submission 66440) | Surface soil microbial communities from Centralia Pennsylvania, which are recovering from an underground coalmine fire - Coalmine... | ecosystem: Environmental > Terrestrial > Soil > Unclassified ... | reverse complement strand
CCCTAGAGAGATCGCTCATGAGCCATCCGATCGCCACCACGGAGCGCCGCGACGCGACGAGCGCGCGCTGGGCCATGCTGGGCGTCATCTTCCTCACCCGCGCCTCGCTCGGCTTCCAGTTCCAGTCGATCGCCGCGCTCACTCCCTTCCTGGTCCCGGCCTTCGCGCTGACGTATGCGGAGGTGGGTCTGCTGATGGGCCTGTTCATGCTGCCCGGCGTCGTCATCGCGCTGCCGGGCGGGCTCCTCGGGCAGCGCTTCGGCAGCCTGCGCGTGGTGGTCGCGGGCCTCCTGTCGATGGTGGTGGGCGGCACCGTGGTCTCGTACGCGGGCGGCCTCCACACCGCCGCCCTCGGCCGCGCGGTCGGCGGCGTGGGGGGCGTGCTCGTGAACATCATGCTGGCTCGCATGGTGGCCGGCTGGTTCCGCGAGCGCGAGCTGCAGACCGCGATGGGGCTCATGCTGTCCGCGTGGCCGTTCGGCATGGCCCTGGCGCTCATGATCCTGGGGCCGGTGGCGGACGCCACCTCGTGGCGCCTCGCCGAGTACCTCACGGTGGCCGCCGCGGGCCTGGCGCTCGGGCTCATCGTGCTCGCCTATCGGGAGCCCGCGGCCCACTCCGCGACGGGGACCGGCCCCGAGCCGGCGCGCTTCCGGCTGGGCATGCCGGGTCGGGTGTGGGCGCTCGCGGTCAGCGCGGGCGCGGGCTGGGCGTTCCTGAACGCCAGCGTGATCGTGGTGGCGAGCTTCGCGCCGAGCTTCCTGATGACCCGCGGCGCCTCCCTGGGCCAGGCGGGCGCCATCACCGGGGTGGCGCTCTGGATCAGCATCCTCTCGGTGCCGCTCGGCGGTCTGGTGGCGGACCGGCTGAAGCGTCCGCGGCTGCTCCTGATCGTCGGCTGCGTCGCCACCGCAGCGACCATCGCGTGCGCGGCCGGCGCGCCCGGGCCCGCCTTCTGGCTGGTGGCGAGCGGCATCCTGCTCGGCATGCCGCCCGGCATCATGATGGCGCTCCTGCCGCGGGCGGTGCGCCCCGAGCACCTGGCCACCGCGCTGGGCGTGTTCTACGCGCTCTTCTACCTCGGCATGGCGGTGTCGCAGACCGCGGCGGGCGCCCTGCGGGATCTGACCGGCGACGCCGCCACGCCGCTCCTGTTCGCCTCGGTGCTGATGGTGCTCACGGTCGTCGCCATCGCGATGTTCTGGCGTCTGGAGGACCGCTCCGCGCCGGCGGAGTAGACTGAGCCCATGCGCGAGGCCGGCGATATCGTCCTGGTGGCCTGCTACGAGCTGGGCCACCAGCCGCTGGCGGTGGCGTGGCCCGCCGCGGTCCTGGAGCGCGCCGGCTACCGCCCCGCCGTGATGGACGTCTCGGTGGAGCCGCTCGACGAGGACGCCCTGGCGCGGGCCCGGGTGGTCGCGGTGTCCGTGCCGATGCACACCGCGCTGCGCCTCGGTCTGGAGGTGGCCGCGCGCGTCCGCGCGGTGAACGTCGCCGCGCACGTCTGCTTCTTCGGCCTCTACGCCACGCTGAACGCGGACCTGCTCTTCGCGCGGGGCGTCGACAGCGTGATCGCGGGCGAGGCGGAGGCGCCGCTGCTCGCCCTGATCGAGGCGCTGGAGCGCGGGGACACCGGCCCGGTGCCCGGCGTCGGCCGGCCCGGGCAGCCGGCCGCGCCCCACCTGCGCCGCCTCGACTTCCCGGTGCCGAGCCGCGCGGCGCTGCCGTCCATCAAGAAGTACGCGCACCTCGAGCACGAGGGGCGCATGGAGCTGACCGCCTACGCGGAGACGACGCGCGGCTGCCGCCACCACTGCCGGCACTGCCCGATCCCGCCCGTCTACGGGGGCCGCTTCTTCGCGGTGCCGCGCGAGGTGGTGCTGGCCGACGTGCGCCAGCAGATCGAGGCCGGCGCCCGCCACGTGACCTTCGGGGACCCGGACTTCCTGAACGGGCCCGCCCACGCGCTGGCGGTGGCCCGCGATCTCCACGCGGAGTGGCCGGACGTGACGTTCGACTTCACGGCCAAGATCGAGCACCTGCTCCGGCACCGCGCGGACCTGCCCGCCCTGCGCGAGGCGGGCGGCCTGTTCGTCGTCTCCGCCGCGGAGTCGCTGAGCGATACCGTGCTCGCGCACCTGGACAAGGGCCACACCCGCGCCGACATCCTGACCGCGCTGGCCGTCACCCGCGAGGCCGGCATCACGCTGCGTCCGACGTGGGTCGCGTTCACGCCGTGGACCACGCTCGAGGACCATCGCGCGTGGCTCGACTTCCTGGCCGACGAGGGCCTCGTCGACCACGTGGATCCGGTGCAGTACGGCCTGCGCCTGCTGGTGCCGCCCGGCTCGCTGCTGCTCACGAGCCCCGCGATGCGCCCGCACCTGGGCCCGCTCGAGCCGGCCACGCTCTCCTACGCGTGGACGCACCCCGACCCGCGCATGGATCGGCTGCAGGCCGAGACGGCGGCGATCGTGGCGAAGGCGATCGGCATGCAGGCCGACACGCCCGCCATCTTCGACCGGGTGCGCGCGATGGCCGCGGAGGCGGCGGGCGTCGCCGCGCCGGCGCCGGTGCGCGCGGCCATGTCGAAGGACCGCCGGCGGCCGCCCCGGCTCAGCGAGGCGTGGTTCTGCTGAGCGGAGCCCACCCAGGGCCAGTTGGCCCTGACATCGTCCACGCCCCTCTGATGTCGGCCCGGACGATCGCGCCATGGCGCGCATCGACCTGATCGGCCTCTCCGCGACCCTCCGCAGCCGCGAGCCCGGCCGCCTCGGCCTCGCCGCCCGATCGCGCGGCGGCCCCGAGTTCGAGATCCGCGACCTGAACCTGAGCGTCTTCGACGGCGAGACGCTGGTCGTCCTGGGACCGAGCGGCTGCGGCAAGACGACGCTGCTCAAGCTGATCGCGGGGCTGATCCGGCCGGAGTCGGGGGCGGTGCGCTACGACGGCGTGGACATGACGCGCGTGATGCCCGGCGCGCGCCGCGTCGGCATGGTCTTCCAGAACTACGCGCTCTACCCGCACATGACCTCCCGCACGAACGTGCTCTCCTACTTCCTCTTCCGCAAGAAGACGCCGGAGATGGACGCGCTGGCGCGCGAGAAGTACCGGCGGACCAGCGAGCTGATGGGCGTGGAGCTGGAGGCCCTGCTGGATCGGTGGCCCGGCACGCTCTCCGGCGGCGAGAAGCAGCGCGTGGCCCTCGGCCGCTGCATCACCCGCGACCCGGCGGTGTTCCTCCTCGACGAGCCGTTCTCCAACCTCGATCAGGCCCTGCGCGAGCGCTATCGCGTCAACCTCAAGGTCCTGCTCCGGCAGTTCGGCATCACCACCGTCTACGTGACGCACGATCACGTCGAGGCCCTGATCCTGGCCGACCGGCTCGCCATCATGGGCCGGGGACGAATCGAGCAGGTCGGCACCTACCAGGAGATCTACGACGAGCCCCGGAACGCGTTCGTGGCGGGCTTCCTCAACCGGCACGTCGGCACGCCACCCATCAGCTTCCTGGAGGGCGACGCCCTGCCGGATCCGTCGCTCCGATCGAGCCGGGTGGGTGTGCGCCCGGAAGACGTGGACGTCGCGCGGGAGCCTCGCGCGGACGGGGTGGCGGCGACAGTCGTGGGGACGCTGAGCATGCCGATGCTCGGCGCCACGATCGTGAGCGCGCGGGTGCGGGAGCGCGAGGTCTACGCGCAGCTGCCCGGCTCGCAGACCGTCCGGGCCGGCGACGCGGTCTGGCTCACGTTCCGGCGCTACCACGTCTTCGAGCCCGGCACCGGCGCGCGGCTCCGCACCGTCGCCGGCGTGGCCGGCGCAGCCTTGACGAGCGCGGCCGGGCCGGACAGAATCCCTCGCGCATGAGCCTGCTACTGACATAGGCGCGCGCGTTCGCGGCGCGCGCCCAAGACCTCTTCGATGTCCCGGAGCGGCCTTTTTCTTTGGAGGTGAGCATGCGTCAGACCGGCAGTCATACCGCCGCCCTCGTCGCGCTCTACCGCGGCATCGAGTCCGCCCGGCCGGCGGGCGTTCGTCTGTTCGAGGACCCGTTCGCGCCCGCCTTCCTCGCAGCGCGCGCCCGGTGGGCGCTCCGCCTCGCCCGGCTGCCCGTGATGGGGGCGGCGATGCCGTGGTCGCTCCTCGACGGGCACTGGGCCGGGCCGCGCGGCACGGTGGCGGTGCGCACGCGGTACATCCACGACGCGCTCCTGGACGCGCTGCGCGGCGGCCTCGCACAGGTGGTGATCCTGGGGGCCGGCTTCGACTGCCGTGCCTACCGCCTCCCGGGCATCGAGCAGGTCCGCGTCTTCGAGGCGGACCATCCCGCCACGCAGCCCCACAAGCGGGAGATCGTCACGCGTCGGCTCGGGGCGATCCCGCCGCACGTGACGCTGGTGCCGGTGGACCTGACCGCGCAGCCGCTCGACGCCGTGATAACGAGCGCGGGGTATCGCACCGGCGCCCGGACGTTCTTCGTCTGCGAGGGCCTCACGCACTACCTCTCGCCGGAGGTGGTGGACGCGGTGTTCCGCTACGCGGCCCGGAGCGCCGCTGCGGGGAGCCGGCTGGTCTTCACGTACATCCAGCGCGCCATGCTCGACGGCTCCGTGCGGTTCGAGGGCGCGGAGAACACGCTGGCCACCGTGCGGCGCGCCGGCGAGCCCTACACGTTCGGCTTCGATCCCGCCGAGCCGCCCTGGCCGAGGTCGTCGGAAATGTCGGAATGTAAGACCTGACCCCTACGGGGCTGACCCCTACGGGGCGACGTGGCCGCACTTGCGGCAGGTGCGGTGGGCGTCGTCGCCGTAGAACTCGGCGTAGACCTCGGAGACCGGGTCGGCCTGGTAGTCGCTCACGTGGCGCGAGGCCTCGTAGAGCTGGGCCTTGCAGGACGGGCAGTACCAGAAGAAGCGGTCGCGCTCGCCGGCGCGGCGCTTGCGCTCGATCACCAGCACGAAGGCGTCGGGGGCGAAGCGCGGGGAATGCGGGGTGCCGGCCGGGCAGTGGATGATGCCGCCTTCGCGGATGACCGCGACCTTCTCCTCGCCCTCCGGCGTGCGGTAGTGGAGGTCCATGTCGCCCTTGATCATGTACATGACCTCGTCGCTCGGGTCGACGTGGAACTCGCTCCGCCCCACGCGGCCGCGCGCCACGAAGGCGATGGAGTCTTCCGTCTGCCACAGCACCTGGTTGGGCCGGGTGCCGGAGGCGATGGCGGCGGTGATCTTCTCGAGGTCCAGCGGGATCATGGCGTTGGGGTTCATGGCGGACCCTCCGTTCAGACGAGCGTGAGCAGCCGGCGCGGGTTGTCCACGAGGATGGCCTGGATCTCGGCCTCCGAGAAGCCGCGCCGGCGCATCATCGGCACCACGTTGGCGAAGATGTGACCGTAGCCGTGCCCGCCCCAGCGCACCAGGCGGGAGCGATAGCAGATGTCGTGCGAGATCAGCACCTGGGCCAGGTGCCCGCGGTCGATCAGCCCGCGGATGGCGCGCAGGCGGACGGCGTCGTTCGGCATGTCGATGTCGGCCAGCCGGTAGTAGGACGACTCCTGGCCGAAGAGGTCCCACTCGAGCACGCAGCCGGTGTCGGCCAGGCGGCGCAGGCGCTCGTCGTCGAAGATGGTGCGGTCGATGTGGCTGATGATCACCCGGTCCATGCGCCCGCCCTTCACCCGGATGAAGTCGGCCGCCTCCTGCGGCTGATCCGGATGCCGCCCCGGGTGCACGTTGATCGACGCGCCGGTCTCCCGCTGCGCGAGCACCGCGCCCAGCATCACCCGCTGCTCGAGCGGCGTCCACGGGGCCTGGCAGCCGATCTCGCCGATGATCCCGGCCTTCACGTCGGTGCCCCAGACGCCGTCGCGGATGGCCTCCACCATCTCCTCGGCGAAGTCCTCCACGGTGCGCGTGGCGTTGGCCGGATCCTGGTAGTCGTTCACGTACTGCCCGCAGCCCATCACGACGTGGGCGCCGCTCTGCCGCGCGATCTCCACCAGGCCCATGGGATCCGGGCTGAGCCCGCCCGAGGAGAGATCGACGATGCTCCGGCCCCCCGCGGCCAGCATGCGCCGCACCTCGTCGATGGCCACGTCGCGCGCGTCCAGCAGGTAGTTGCGCGCGGCGCCCTTCGCGGTGCCGTAGTTGATGGCCCACACGTTGTCGAGCGCCAGCTCGGGCCCCAAATCGTCCGGCTTGCGCTGCGACGGGTGGCGGATGTCGCAGAGGAGATGCTCGTGCATGAGCGTGGGCCCGAGGTCGGCGGGCGTGATGGGGCCGAGCACGGTCTGCACGGAGCCCCGGCCCGGCGCGATCATGGCGCTCACCGTACGACGGGCCGCCGGAGGCGTCAATGGCGCCGGGGGCGGGTCCCGCGACCGGCGCCTCCGCTCGAGCGAACGGCCCTCCGCCGCGCTGCCTCTACCATTCGTCCTCCGGCTGCGACATAATGCCGCCCACGTCAACGCCACGCCCCGGAGGCCTGCTCATGATCGGTCGCTCGACGTCCCGTTCCGCGCTGCTCCTCCTCTCGATCGTCCTCGGCGCGGTGGCCGTCGCGCTGGCGCCGGTCCCCGCGCACGCCCAGCAGACCACGCTGGTGGTCACCGGCTACGGCGGCCGCTGGTCGGAGGTCATGAAGAAGGCGCTGGTGGAGCCTTTCGAGAAGAAGCACAACGTGAAGGTCGAGGTGGTCACCGGCATCACCACCGAGTGGGTGGCGAAGCTCCTGGCCGCGGGCCCCGACAACCCGCCCTACGACGTGGTGTTCGGCAACGAGCCGGCCTTCCCGATCCCGCGCGAGCGCGGCTTCTTCGACAAGCGCAACGAGACGCTGGCCCCCAACATCAAGAACCTCTACCCGAAGGCCCTGATCGGCGACACGAGCCTCGCCATGTTCTGGGGGCGGATCGGGCTCGCCTACCGGACCGACATGGGGCTCAAGAGGCCCACCTCGTGGAAGGACTTCTGGGACGAGGCCTACGCGGGCAAGCGGGCCACCTACGTCATCGGCAACACGCTCGGCATCAACTTCCTGTTCATCGTCTCCAAGATGTTCGGCAAGGACTACTTCGACGTGGACGCGGGCCTCGCCGCCATCAAGCGGGCCCAGCCCAAGCTGGTGGACTTCACGGGCACGGTGGAGAAGCAGCTGGAGCAGAAGGAGGTGGTGATGGCGGTGCTGCACGACGCCTCCACCTACGATCTGCAGAAGCGGGGCATCCCGGTGGACTGGGCCGCGCCCAAGGAGGGCATTCCGATCCTGGACCAGATCGTCCAGGTGACGAAGGGCTCCAAGAACAAGGAGCTGGCGTGGAAGTTCATCGACGCCTATATCTCGCCCGAGGTGCAGCTGGCCTTCGCGACCGAGCTGTTCTGGAGCCCCACCAACAAGACGGTGAAGATCCCGGCCGACGTCGCGAAGAAGATCATCAGCGGGCCCGCCGACGTGGACAAGCTGGTGCTCTTCGACTGGGCGCAGGTGGCCAGGCAGCGGCCGCAGTGGACCGAGAAGTGGAACAAGGAGATGCGTTGACGCGAGACGCCGCGCCGGCGCCCGTCGCCGGACGCGCCCGCGGCACCGTCGCCCTGACCGGCCTCGTCAAGCGCTACGGCACCACGCTCGCCCTCGACGGGGTCTCGCTCACGGTGGCGCCGGGCGAGTTCTTCACGCTGCTCGGCCCGTCGGGCTGCGGCAAGACCACCACGCTGCGCTCGGTCGCGGGCTTCGTCACCCCGGACGCGGGCGAGGTCGCCATCGACGGGGTCACCGTCACCGGCGTGCCGCCGCACCGGCGACAGGTCGGCATGGTCTTCCAGCACTACGCGCTCTTTCCCCACCGCACGGTGGCCCAGAACGTGGGCTTCGGCCTCCGCATGCAACGGGTGCCCCGGCCCGAGATCGCCCGGCGGGTGGCCGAGGCGCTGGCCCTGGTGCAGCTTCCCGGCCACGGGGCGCGCTATCCGTCGCAGCTCTCGGGCGGGGAGCAGCAGCGGGTCGCGCTGGCCCGCGCGCTGGTCACGCGGCCGGCGGTGCTGCTGCTGGACGAGCCGCTCGGCGCGCTCGACAAGAAGCTGCGCGATCACATGAAGATCGAGCTGAAGCGGCTGCAGCGCGAGGTGGGCATCACCACCATCTACGTCACCCACGACCAGGAGGAGGCGCTCACCATGTCCGACCGCATCGCGGTGATGCACCGCGGGCGGGTCGAGCAGGTGGCGCCGCCGCGCGCGCTCTACGAGACGCCCGCCACCGCGTTCGTGGCCTCGTTCATCGGCAACATCAACCTGCTCTCCGGCCGGGCCGCCGGCGCCAACGCGGTGGAGTGCGGCGCCGCGCGGCTGGCCGCCAGCGGGACGGCCCCCGCCGGGGCGCCGGTGGCGGTGGCCCTGCGGCCGGAGCGCGTGCGGCTCGAGCCCGCCGGCCCGCTCGATACCGTGCTGCCGATGACGGTGGCCCACGTGGTCTACCAGGGCGAGACGGTGCGCTACCTCCTGAAATCCGAGAGCGGGCTCGAGCTGCAGGCGGTCGAGCTCGGCGAGGTCCGCTTCAGCGCGGGGGCCCGCGTGCGCGCGGGCTGGACCGCGGCCGACGCCCGCATGATCCCGGCCGCGCCCGCGACATCCTCAACACCCCAGGAGAGCACGGTATGACCAAGGTCGGCTTGATCACGGTGGGACAGGCGCCGCGCAGCGACGTGGTGCCGGACATGGCGGCGATCTGGGGCGGCGACGTGGAGATCCTCGAGGCGGGCGCGCTCGACGGGCTCACCCGCAAGGAGATCGCCCCGCTCGCCCCCGAGGGCGACGACGAGATCCTGGTCACCCGCCTCGCCGACGGCTCCTGCGTCTTCGTGGGCAAGACCAAGATGATCCCGCGCATCGAGGCGAGGATCGCGGCGCTGGAGGACCGCGGCGTGGCCCTGAACGTGCTGCTGTGCACCGGCGAGTTCCCCAAGCTGCGGGCCCGGCGACCGTTCCTCGAGCCACAGCAGCTCCTGCTGGGCCTCCTGCGGGCGATGGTGTTCCCCGGGCGCCTGGGCGTGCTCACGCCGTCGGAGCGCCACGTGCCCCAGACCACCGCGCGCTGGCGCGCGTGCGGGTTCGACGCGCACGTGGCGCCGCTGTCTCCCTACCAGGAGAACGACCCCGCGGCCGTGCGCGGCGCCGCGGCGGCGCTCAAGGCCGGCGGAGCCGGGCTCGTGGTCATGGACTGCATCGGGTTCCGCCGCAAGACCCGGGACGAGATCGCGGCGCTCACCGGCGCGCCCACCCTGGTGGCCAACCTGCTCGTGGCCCGCGTGGCCGCGGAGCTGCTCGGCCGCTAGTCCGTGACCCGCGGCGCCCGCGCCCTGCTGCTGGGACCGTACGTCCTGCTGCTGGGCGTCTTCTTCGTGGCCCCGCTGCTGCTCATGCTGGCCATCAGCTTCTCGCACCAGTCCTACGGCCAGCTCGAGTGGTCGTTCACCCCGCAGCACTACGTGCACTTCTTCACCGACGCCTACTACCTGGGCGTGCTGGGCGACACCCTCTGGCTCGGCCTGCTCACCACGGCGGCCTCGCTGCTCCTGGGCTACCCGCTCGCCTATCACCTGGCCCTCACCCGCTCGCGCTGGAAGCCGCTGCTGATCGTGTTCATCCTGTCGCCGCTGCTGGTCGGCATCGTGATCCGCTGCTACGGCTGGATGATCCTCCTCGCCGACCGCGGCCTCATCAACGAGAGCCTGGTGCGCGCGGGCTGGCTCGCCCAGCCGCTGCCCCTCATGTACAACAAGTTCGGCGTCACGGTGGCGCTGGTGCACGTGTTCCTGCCCTTCATGGTGCTGTCGCTCACCGGCGTCCTCAAGCGCATCGAGCCGCAGCTGCTCGAGGCGTCCCAGACCCTCGGGGCCTCCCCGCGCCGCGCGTTCTTCGAGGTGACCCTGCCGCTCTCCCTGCCCGGCATCCTGGCCGGCTCCCTGCTGGTGTTCTCCCTCGCGATCAGCTCGTTCGTGGTGCCGATCCTGGTGGGCGGCTTCAAGGTGCACGTGCTGCCGATGGTGGTGTACGACCAGGTGCTGTCGGTGTTCGACTGGCCGTTCGGGGCCGCCAACGCCTTCGTCCTGCTGGTGATCTCGGTGGCGCTGATCGCGGTCTACATCAAGGTCACCGAGCGCGCGCTGCGGGGGATCGTGTGATCCTGCGCGGCGTCGTCGCCCTCGTCTACGCCTTCCTGCTGCTGCCCATGGTCATCGTGGTGCTGGCCGCGTTCAACGCGGGCAACTACTTCACGTTCCCGCCCCAGGGCTTCTCGCTGAAATGGTTCGCGAACTTCTTCGCCCGGCGCGAGTTCATGCAGGCCCTGCGGCTCTCCGCCGAGCTGGCCGCCTGGACCGCGCTCGCGTCCACCGTGATCGGCACCGCCGCCGCGATCCCGCTGGTGCGGGGTCGCTTCCGCGGGCGGGACCTGCTGAACGCCTTCGTCACCTCGCCGCTGCTGCTGCCCCAGATCCTCACCGGGGTGGCCCTGCTGCAGTTCTACACGCTCTTGAAGATGCAGGCCTCCTACGCCGCGCTCCTCATCGGCCACATCGTGGTGACCACGCCCTACGTGATCCGCACCGTCACCGCCACCCTCACCCACTTCGACCTCGCCCTCGAGGAAGCGGCCCAGAGCCTGGGCGCGCATCCGGTGCGCGCGTTCTTCGAGGTGACCCTGGGGGTGATCAAGCCCGGCGTGGTGGCGGGGGCGATCTTCGCGTTCGCGATCTCGTTCGACAACTTCACCCTGTCGCTGTTCCTGACCAGCTCGAAGCTGACCCCGCTGCCCATCGAGCTCTTCGCCTATCTCAAGTACTCCTTCGACCCCACCGCGGCCGCGGTGTCCGCCTTCGCCATCGGGGTGGCCCTGGTGCTCGTCCTGGGCATCGCGCGCTTCATGGGGCTCGAGGAGTTCACCGGCTTCTGAGCCGGGAGTCCCGATGCGACCGGTCACCGCGGAAGAGATCGAGAGCCTGGCCATCGGCGCCTGGATCCTGGGCACCGGCGGTGGCGGCAGCCCGTACCTGGCCCTGCTCAACATGCGCCAGCTCTACAAGAAGGGCATCGTGTGCCGCCTGATGGACGCGTCCGAGCTGGACGACGACGATTTGGTGGCGGTGGTCTCCAACATGGGCGCCCCCCTGGTCGGCCAGGAGCGCCTGACCGATCCGAAGACGATGGCCCTGGCCGTCACCATGATGGAGGAGTACCTGGGCCGGAAGTTCCGCGCCCTGATGTCGCTCGAGATCGGCGGGGGCAACGCGATCCAGCCGTTCATGGGCGCCGCGATGCTGGACCTGCCGGTGATCGACGGCGACTGCATGGGCCGCGCGTTCCCGGAAGCCCAGATGACGAGCTTCGCCATCCACGACCTCCGCATGTACCCGCTCACCCTGGCCGACGTGCGCGACAACGCGGTGGTGGTGGCGCGCGCGGCCTCCTGGAAGTGGATGGAGCGCATCAGCCGCAAGGCGTGCGTCGAGGTGGGCTCGATCGCGTCGACCTGCAAGGCTCCGCGCACCGGCAAGGAGATCAAGGAGTGCGCGATCCTGGGCTCCACCACCAAGGCCATCGGCATCGGCCGCGCGGTGCAGGCCGCGCGCAAGGCCCACCGTGACCCGATCGACGCGGTGCTGGAGGTCACCGGCGGCCTCAGGCTCTTCGCGGGCAAGATCTCCGACGTCGCCCGGCGCACCACCGAGGGGTTCCTCCGGGGCACCGCGACCATCGAGGGCCTCGACGACTTCCGCGGCCACACCCTCCGCCTCGCCTTCCAGAACGAGTTCGCGGTGGGCTGGCTCGACGACGTGCCGCGGGTGATGACCCCCGATCTCATCTGCGTGCTCGACACGGTGGCGGGCGACGCGATCGGCACCGAGACCCTGCGCTACGGCCAGCGGGTCACCGTGCTGGCCCTGCCCGCCCCGCCCATTCTGTTGACCCCCAAGGGGATCGAGCACGTGGGCCCGCGGGCCTTCGGCTACGATCTGGACTTCCGCTCGGTGTTCGCATGAGACGGCGGATCGGCATCGACGTGGGCGGCACCAATACCGACGCGGTGCTGCTGGAGGACGACGGCGTCGCGGCGGCGGTCAAGACGCCGACCACGCCGGACGTCACCACCGGCATCACCAAGGCCCTCGCCGCGCTGGTGGCTCAAGCCCCCGCCGCCCGCGAGGCGCAGGCGGTGATGATCGGCACCACCCACTTCACCAACGCGGTGGTGCAGCGGCGCGACCTGGGCCGCGTGGCCGCGGTCCGCATCGGCCTGCCCTCCGGAGCCTCGCTGCCGCCCTTCGTGGACTGGCCGGAGGACCTGGCCGATCTGGTGCGGGCGGAGGTGGTGATGCTCGAGGGCGGCCACGAGTTCGACGGCCGGCCGCTGGTGCCCTTCGACGCCCGCGGCATGCGCGCCGCCGCGCGGCGCATCCGCGAGGCCGGCATCACCTCGGTCGCGGTGGCCGCGGTGTTCTCGCCGCTCAACGCGGCGGGCGAGGAGGAAGCGGCCGCGATCCTGGCCGAGGAGTGCCCGGGGGTGGCGGTGACGCTCTCGCACCGGCTGGGGCGCATCGGCCTGCTGGAGCGGGAGAACGCGGCCCTGCTGAACGCCTGCCTGATCGAGCTGGCGCGGAAGACCACCCGCGCCTTCACCGAGGCCCTGCGCACGAGCGGCATCGCGGCGCCGCTCTACCTGACCCAGAACGACGGGACCGTGATGCTGGCCGAGGTCGCGGAGGCCTACCCGGTCTACTCGTTCGCCTCGGGGCCCACCAACTCCATGCGCGGCGCCGCGTTCCTCTCGAAGCGCGACGAGGCGCTGGTGATCGACGTGGGCGGCACCACCACCGACATCGGCAGCCTGCGCCACGGATTCCCGCGCGAGGCCAACAGCGTGGTGGAGATCGGCGGGGTCCGCACGCTCTTCCGCATGCCCGACCTGCTCTCCCTCGGGCTCGGGGGCGGCACTCGCGTGACGCGGGAGCCGCTCGCCATCGGGCCGGCCAGCGTGGGCTTCCGCCTCACCGAGCAGGCGCTCGTGTTCGGCGGCGACGTGCTGACCGTGACGGACGTGGCGGTGGCCGCCGGCCTCATCGATCTGGGCCACCGCGCCCGCGTCGCCTCGCTGCCGAAGGGCCTGGTGGACGCGGCGCTCACCCGCATCCGCGCCGTGATCGAGGAGGGCGTGGACCGGATGAAGACCGACGCGGACCTGGTCCCGCTCATCGCGGTGGGGGGCGGCTCGTTCCTGGTGCCGTCGCGACTGGCCGGCGTCTCCGAGGTCCTGAACGTGCCGCACCAGGCGGTGGCCAACGCGGTGGGCGCCGCGATCGCACAGGTGAGCGGCGAGGTGGATCAGATCTTCCAGGACCTGACGCGGGAGGAGGCCATCGCCCGCGCCCGGCGCGCCGCGGAGGACAAGGCAGTGGCGGCCGGCGCCGATCCGGCCACGCTCACCGTGGTCGAGGTCGAGGACCTGCCGCTCGCCTACCTGCCCGGCAACTCGCTCCGGACCCGGGTGCGCGTGGTTGGCGACATCGCGGAGTAGGCCGGGGACCCACCGGCGGGCCGGCCGCGCGCCCCGGGTGCCCTTCCGCCGACCGGCCGGCCCGGAGGGGGCGTGGTACAGTATGGCGGTAGCGGGACAGTCTCCCGGAGGGGGCCCATGAGCGACGAGCTGATGATGAAGGTGCAGGACCTGATCGAGAACATGATCAATCCCGCGGTGGCCGGCCACGGCGGCTTCGTCCAGCTGGTGGACGTGAAGGACAACAAGGTGTACTTGCAGATGGGCGGCGGCTGCCAGGGCTGCGGCGCCGCGGACGTCACGCTCAAGCAGGGCATCGAGCGGCTGATCAAGGAGGAGATCCCCGAGGTGGAGGAAGTCCTTGACACCACCGATCACGCGCTCGGGGAGAACCCCTACTACACGCCCTCGAAGTAGGCTGTCCTTCGCCCCTCACCCCGACGGGAGGGGTTTCGTGTCTCTCCGCTCGTGCACCGCCCCCGGGAGAGGGCTTCGGCTTCTACGCTCCCTCTCCCCTCTGGGGAGAGGGCCGGGGTGAGGGGCCGGTCCTCGCCGCGACACGCCCACGCGTCAGCGCCCGCTTGACCCAGTCGCCCACCCGCACCGCCAGCAGCAGCGCCAGCACGGCCACGTAGTAGTACGGCGCGGGGTTCGCCTTCTTGGCGAGCCAGACGTAGTGCAGCACCGCGCACACCCCGATCACGTAGACCAGCCGGTGCAGCCACTGCCAGCGCGCGCCGCCCAGCCAGCGGATGCTGGCCGCCGTCGAGGTCGCGGCGAGCGGGATCATGAGGACCAGGGCGGTCATGCCGACGGTGATGTACGGGCGCTTCACGATGTCGGCGCCCATCTGCCGCCACGCGAAGAAGTGGTCGAGCACCAGCCACACCGAGAAGTGGAGCGCGGCGTAGAAGAACGCGAACAGGCCGAGCAGCCGGCGCAGCGTGATGGGCCAGTGCCACCGGAAGAGGATGCGCAGCGGCGTCACCGCCAGGCTCGCGAGCAGGATGCGCAGCGTCCAGTCGCCGAGCGTGTTGGTGAGGAAGCTGATGGGATTGGCGGTGAGGTCGCCGCTCCCGGCCCGGTAGCCGAGCCAGCCCAGCGGGCCGAGGCACGCGGCCCAGGTCAGGGCCTTCAGGGCGAGGCGCCCGCGTCGGGTCACGACGCGGACCTCAGTAGAACTTCTTGAGATCCATCCCCGTGTACAGCGAGGCGACCTGGTCGTAGCCGTTGAACATCAACGTCTCGCGCCGGCGGAACTCGCCGATGCGCCGCTCGGTGGCCTGGCTCCAGCGCGGGTGGTCGACCTTGGGATTCACGTTGGAGTAGAAGCCGTACTCCTGCGGCGCCGCCTTGTTCCAGGCGGTCTTCGGCTCGTCGGCGGTCAGCCGCACCCGCACGATCGACTTGGCGCTCTTGAACCCGTACTTCCACGGCACCACCACCCGGATCGGCGCCCCGTTCTGGTTCGGCAGCACCTGCCCGTACATCCCCACCGTGAGCAGGGTCAGCGGGTGCAGCGCCTCGTCCAGGCGCAGCCCCTCGGTGTAGGGCCAGTCGAGGCCGCCGAAGTTGAAGAGGCCCTTGCGCTGCGCCGGGAACTGCTGCGGATCGAGCAGGGTGGAGAACTCCACGTACTTGGCGGCGCCGGTGGGGTCGACCCGCTTGAGCAGCACCGAGAGCGGGAAGCCGATCCACGGGATCACCATCGACCAGCCCTCCACGCAGCGCATCCGGTAGACCCGCTCCTCGAGCGGCGCCATCTTGAGCACGTCGTCGAGGTCGAACGTCGTCGGCTTGTGCACGAGGCCGTCCACCTGCAGCTTCCAGGGCCGCGGCTTGAAGTGCCCGGACAGGTTCGCCGGATCGTCCTTGTTCACGCCGAACTCGTAGAAGTTGTTGTAGGTGGTCGCGTCCTTGAAGGCGGTGAGCGCGTCCGGGATGTCGTAGGCCTTGTTGCGGGTGGCGCCGAGTGCCTGGCCGGCCGCGGGTGGCGCCGCCGCCGCCGCGCCGGGAGCGAGGGCCAGGGCGGCCGCCCCGACCATCAGCTGGCGCCGGTTCAGGTACAACGCCCGATCCGTGATCTCCCGGCTCGGGATGTCTCCGCCTCGCTTGATCAGCATGTGCGATCCGCCTCCTGGTTGAGCAGAGTGTACCAGCCGGCCCGGGCCGCATGTCACGAGCGTGTCAATCCTGATCCCCCAGGGACAGCGGGCGCTGAGCGCGCGCCCCCAAGCCCTGGGCGGGCTTATTTCCTCGGGTTCCGGCCAACCCGGCTTCTAAGATGGCCCTCGGAGCCATGACGATGCGCGCGCTCGTGACCGCGGCGCTGGCCGCCCTGACCCTGTCCGCCTGCGCCACCGCGCCGGAGGGCACCTACTTCGCGCGCCCGGCCGATCCCAGCACGCCGCGAATGGCGCAGATCCTGAGCCGGGCCGCGATCGCGGGCGGCGACGATCCCGCCCGCTATGGCTTCGCGTTCATCAAGAGCCCGACCGCGGCCGGCTACAGCGACGAGGACGCGGTGTTCTACTTCACCGACGGGCTCATGTGGCAGCCCACCCCCGTCATCGAGGCGGTGGTGGCGCACGAGGTCGCCCACGAGGTGCTGGGACACGTGGGCACCCGGCGCAAGCTCTCCCTGTCGCTCACCGCGAGCTTCGGGGCCCTCGGCCTCTTCGCTCCGGGCGCGGGCCTGCTCGACTTCGTGGTGAACCCGCTGGTGGTGCGGGCCTTCGGGCGCTACCAGGAGATGCAGGCCGATCAGAAGGCGGTCGAGATCCTCCGCGCCATGGGCTACCGCGAGCCCCGCCGCACGCTCGCCACCGCGCTCGAGACCCTGGCCGCGTACACGCCACGGGAGCGCGAGGGGCTCGAGGGCCTGCTCGCCACGCATCCGTCGCTCGACGAGCGGCTCACCGCGCTCGAGCCGCTCGAGGGCTCCGGCAAGCCCGCGGTGGCGAAGGTGAAGGCCAAGCGCTGGTAGGGCCTCAGATCGAGATGGCGCGGGTGCCGGCGATCAGGTCCGGGAGCCCGCGGCGCTCGCGGTTCGCGAAGACCAGCAGGCGCCCCAGGCCCAGGGTGAGGACGGTCAGCCCGCCCCCCACGCAGCGCAGCAGCGCGCGCCCGTAGCCCGGAGGCGCGCCATCCCGCCGCACCACCGCCACGCGCATCAGCATCTTGCCGACGGTCTGGCCGCAGCCGCCCACGAGCACGGTGTGATACGCGACGTGGAGCGCGACCGCCAGCAGCCCCGCGCCCAGCGCCAGCAGCGCGAGATCCAGCGCGTCGGGGTGGCGCCGGACCCAGAGCACCGCGATCGCGAGCCACATGGCGGCCAGGCTCCACGCGGCGAGCCCGATGACGGCGTCGACGGCGGCCGCGGCGGCGAGCCGCCAGAGCGGGGCCGGGCGCACGTTCAGGACTGGCTGCCGCCGTAGATGCGGCGGTACTCCTCGTAGGAGAGCATCACGCGCTTCACGAACGCGCGCGTCTCGTTGTACGGGATCTGATCCACCCACACCTCGAGATCGTCGGAGCGGCGCCCGGCCCACCACTCGCGCACCCGGGTCGGCCCCGCGTTGTAGGCCGCCGCGGCCAGGCGCGGGTCGCCGAACTCGCGCAGCAGGCCCGCGAAGAACGTGCTGCCCAGCTCGAGATTGGTCTCGGGCTGGTCCAGCACGGTGGCGTCGGGGAACGGGATCTGGCGGGCCTGGGCCACCGCCCGGCCGGTGTCGGGCATGAGCTGCATGAGCCCGCGCGCGCCCACCCGGGAGCGGGCTCCGGGATGGAAGGACGACTCCTCGCGCACCACCGCCGCCACCAGCAGGGGGTCGATCGACGCGCGTCCGGCCGCGGCGGTGAGCGCGTCGCGCCAGCCGAGCGGGTAGAACATCTCCCAGAACTCGCGCGGCGAGCCGGAGCCGCCGCTCCGGGCCAGCCCGAGGAAGCTGCGCCGCAGGATCCGCAGCGCCATGTGATACCGCTCGTCGGCCACGTAGGCCGCCGACAGCGCGTAGAGCCGGCGCGGCTCGCCCACCGCGGCGCGCGTCAGGTCGTCGAGCTCCTCGTCGGCGAACTCGCGCAGGCCGACCTCGCGGAGCGCCTCCGCCCGCGCGTAGCGCGCGTCGCCCTGCAGGGGCTCCAGCGGATCGCTGGGAAACGTGAAGGCCGGCGCGGCGGCCCCGGGCGCCGCGGCGGCGGCGGTGACCCCGGACACGCGACGGGCCGCCAGGATGCCGTAGTAGCTGCGGGGCGCATCCCGCACCAGCGCGTTGAACTGCCGCGCGGCCTGCTCGCGGTCGCCCCGCCGCTCCCAGGCGCGGCCGAGCCAGTACGTCGCCGCCTCGCGGAGGGCGCCCACGCCCCGCGCGGTCTGCAGGCGCGCCCAGCGCGCGGTGCACTCGGTGAGGTTGCCGCGGAACCACCCGGCCCAGCCGAGCCGCCAGAGCGCGGTGGCCGCCTCGTCCTCGTCGGGATAGTCGGCGGCGATCCGCCCGTAGGTCTTCTCGGCCTCCGCCGGGCGATTCGCCGCCTCGAGCAGCTCCGCCTTCAGCAGCAGCGCGTCGCCGGCGTCGCGGCTCTTTGGATGCTCCCGCACGAGCCGGTCGAGCGTGGCCAGCGCGGCCTCGCGGTCGCGGCGCTGGCGCAGCCGGCCCAGCTCCAGGAGCCACGCGGAGCGGCGCTCCGGGGGCGCGACCGCGAGCCCGTCGTTGGCGGCGGCCAGCGCGGTCTCGTCGCGCCCGAGCCGGCGGGCTGCGTGCATCACCACCCTGAGGGCGCGCTCGCGCACGTCGGGCGCGGGCTTCTCCGCCACCAGCGCCTGGGCTTCGGTGAGCGCGCGGTCGATGAGCCCGGCGGAGAGCAGGCGCTCGGCGCGAACGGCGCGCTCGGCCGGGCCCGGCGTCGGCACCGCGACCCCCGCGCCGGCCAGCGCCCGGAGCTGCGCCTCCGCCGCGTCCCCGTAGGAGGCCGGCGCCTGCAGCCAGAGCGCCGCGAACGTCTTGACCGCCGCCGTCTGGTCACCCGCGGCCAGCTGGGCCTCGCCCAGGAGATACCGGGTGCGGCTGACGTCGAGGCGGTCCGGATGGCTCGCGAGCACTCGCTGGAAGAGGCGCACCGCCGCGCCGGGGTCGCCGGCGGCTTCCTGCACCGAGGCGGCCCAGATCAGGGCCGATGCGGTGAGCCCGCTCTCCGGGGTGCGATCGGTAGCCTGGGCGGCGAGACGGCGGGCTTCCGCGGTCTCCCCCTGGTGCAGCAGGCTATCGGCGCGGAAGAGGAGCGCGTAGTCCTCGAGCGGCGTCCCGATCCAGGCCGCATCGCCGAGCTCGCGTGCGGCGGCGGTCCAGTCGCCGCCCCGGTGCGCGGCCACCGCGGCCGTGAAGCGCTCCACCAGGCCGGGCGGCAGCCCCGCGGGCGCCGCGCCCAGCAGCACCACCGCCACGAGGCACACCGCCGCGGCGAGCCCTTTCGTGGTGAGCCCTTTCATGGGCACCCAGTGTACCAAGCGACGCCGCCGGCGCCCGCACCTCCCGGCCGGCGCCCGCCCTCGTTACGGGGTGGACCGGACCCGGCTGGGCTCCCGCTCGGCCGAGGGTCGCGCCGGCGCGGGTTTCGGGACCGGCGCCGTGCTCTCCCGCGCGGGGGGCGCGATCGTGACGCGACGCGTGTAGAGGATGCGCTGGAGCGCGGTCGCGTTGGTGAGCACGGCCAGCACGAGCATGGCCGGGGTGAGGGCGTGGAAGGTCGCGCCCGCGATCAGCAGGATGAGCCGCTCGGGGCGCTCCATGAGCCCGATCTCGCAGGAGAGGCCGATCGACTGCGCGCGGGCCTTCGTGTAGCTCACCATCACGGTGCCGACCACCGAGATCAGGGTGAGGAGCAGCCCCGCGGTGTCGGCGGCCCTGTGGTAGAAGAGCACGACGCCCAGCAGCACCACCAGATCCGAGTAGCGATCCACCACCGAGTCGAGGAAGGCGCCGAACCGGCTCACGCGGTTGGCCAGTCGCGCGAGCGAGCCGTCGAAGAAGTCGAAGAGGCCGGCCAGGGTCAGCAGCACCGCGCCGGTGCGCAGGCTGCCGCGCGCCAGCGCGGTGGCGGCCGCGAGGCTCACCCCGAGGCCGACCACCGTGAGATGGTTCGGCCGCACGTGCGCCTGCAGGAGCACCCGGGCCACCGGGTCGCCCAGCCGGGAGAGCGATCGCTTGTAGTGGCTCAGCATCTACAACGGCTTCAGGAGCGCGTCTTCGAGGCTCTCGCGCACCCGGGCCATCACGGCGTCGTCCTCGAGCCGCTGACCCTGCCGGTCGGTGAGGTAGAACGTGTCGTAGGCCTGATCGATCTCGGTGGCGATCCGCGCGCTGCCGATGTCGAGCGCGTGGTCGGAGAGCGTGCGCGTGATGACGTAGAGCAGCCCTACCCGGTCCGGACACTTCACTTCCAGGACGGTGTGGGTGTCGGAGAGCTGGTTGTCCAGCGAGATCTTGGGCGGACCCGCCACCTCCGGGGCCGGATGCACCCCGCGGCGCCGCGCGAGCAGATCGTCCACGTTCACCTCGCCGCGCAGCACGCGCCGCAGCGCCTCCAGCGTGCGGCGCCAGCGCGCCTCCTCGGTCACCGCCTCCCCGAAGGGGTCGTTGACCTGGAAGGTGTCGATCACGATGCCGTCGGCGCGCGTGTGGATCTGGGCGGAGAGGATGTTGATCCCCTGCGCGGCGAGGGTGCCCGCGATGAGGGAGAAGAGGCCGGGCACGTCCCGGGTCACCACCACCAGCTCGGAGGAGCCCAGGTCCGGATGGTGGAACAGCTCGGTGGCGAGGCCGCCCTCCTCGTTCATGCGATCCACCAGCCGCAGGTGCGCCGCGATGCGCTGGGGCGAGGTGGTGGCGAGGTAGCGCTCCGAGAGCATGGCCAGGTGCGCGGCCAGGGTGGTGCGCGGCACCTCGCCCCGGGTGACCGCGGTGACCCGCTGGGCCACCGCCTCGCGGGTCGGCCGCTCGCGCTGGCCGCCGGTGAGGCGGGCGAGGGTGCGGGCGTAGAGGTCCCAGAGGATCTGGGCCTGCCAGCCGGTCATGACCCCGGGGCCCACCGCCCGCATGTCGGCGCACGTGAGCAGGTACAGCATGCGCAACCGCTCGGGCGTGCGGCACACCTCCGCGAGCGACTCGATCGTCTTGGGATCGTCGATGTCGCGGCGCTGCGCCATGTGCGACATGGTCAGGTGGTGCGCGACCAGGAAGATGACCTTGTCCGCCTCGTCGGGCTGGAGCCCGATGCGGGCGGTGAGGGCCTCGATGAGGGGGATGCCCTTGGCCACGTGGCCGTGGCCCTTGCCCTTGCCGATGTCGTGCAGCAGCATGCCCAGCATCAGGAGGGCGGGCCGCTCCACCTCGCTCACCACCTGGGCGTTGCCCTCCGAGTCCGCCGACTGCCCGGGCGCGAGCGCCTCCAGGTTCTGGACCGCGATCAGCGAGTGCTGGTCGGCGGTGAACTTGTGGTAGACGTCGTACTGCACGAGGCAGGTCAGCGCGCCCCATTCCGGCAGGTAGCGTCCGAGCACCCCCAGCTCGTGCATCTCCCGCATGGTCTGGGCCACCCGCCCCCAGTTGCGGCAGATGTCGAGGAAGAGGTCGCGCGCTTCCGGCGAGGCCCGGAACCGATCGTCGATCAGGTCGAGCGAGTCCTCCACCGCACGCTCCACGTCGACCCCCAGCTCGAGCCCCAGCTGGTGGCGGTGCCAGAACACCTTCAGCAGCCGCAGCGGGTCCTCCTGGAACGCGCGCCCGTCGGGCTGGGCGAGGCGGAGCTGCTCGTCGATGACGATGAGCCCGTCCGCGAACGCTTCCTGACGCAGCCGGCGCTGCACGCTCCCGCGGCGCGAGAGGGTCTCGCGGCAGCGCGCGATGAGGCGGCGCGACACGCGATGGATCACCCGCGCGTGGAGGTAGTAGTCGCGCATGAACTTCTCCACCCCGAGCGCCAGCTCGTCGGAGGTGTAGCCGAAGTTCTTGGCGATCTGCGGCTGGATGTCCCGCGACAGCACGTCGTTCTTGTGCCCGGACAGGAAGTGCAGCTCGTTCCGCACCCGCCACAGGAACGTGAGGGCCTCGTCGCTCGCCTTCTGCTCGCGCTCCGTGATCAATCGCTTGTCCGCCAGCTCTCTGAGCGTCCGCGTGCCGAACTTGGTGGAGGCGAGCCACATCGCGGTGTGGATGTCGCGCAGGCCGCCCGCCGACTCCTTGACGTTGGGCTCGCCCATGTAGGGGGAGCCGCCGAACTTCCGGTAGCGCTGGTCGCGCTCCGCGAGCGTGGTCTCGAGGAACTGGGCGAAGTCCTTCTGGTAGACGTTCTCGGCCAGGACCTTCCGGAAGCGATTGAAGAGCCGGCGGTCGCCGACCAGATAGCGCGCCTGCTGCATCGAGGTGCGGCTCGGGAAGTCGGTGCGGGCCATGGCGAGGCAGTCCGGCAGGCTGCGCACCGCGTGCCCGACCTGCAGGCCGAGATCCCAGAGCGCGTAGAGGAGCCCCTGGGTCGCGCGCTGCACGTAGGGGCCCATCTCCCCGTCGTAGATCAGCATGAGGTCGAGGTCGGAGAGCGGATGCAGCTCGCCGCGGCCGTAGCCGCCGAGGGCCACCAGCACCAGCGGCGTCGCGGACAGGCCCTCGCGCCGCGCGTCGTCCACCACCAGCCGGTAGAGCGTGGCGAGAAAGCCGTCCATGAACGCGGCGTAGGCCTGGACCGACTGCTGCCCGGAGGCGCCGCCCAGGTGGGCGGCGCGCAGGAAGTCGACGTTCGAGGTGAGATGCTGGCGCAGGACCTCGAGTCTCAGGCGGCGTCGACGCTCCGCCAGCTCGGCCGCGCTGCCGCTGAATCCCTTCTCGGCCTGCGTCTCGACCCGGCGGACCTGTCGCAACAGTTCCGCGGACATGGCGAAACGGTAGCCTGCGTCAGGAAGAAAGTCAAACCTGGCGCGAACTTGTATCGCACGACTCACGCAGGCTAGAATGGCGCCCTATGCGACGGCACTGGCGGAGCGTGCTGGACCGGGTCGCGCCGTACGACGCGGGCAAGCCGCTCGAGACGGTGGCCCGCGAGCTCGGGGTGGACGCGGTGCTGCGCCTGTCGGCCAACGAGAACCCGATCGGGCCCTCGCCGCGGGTCATCGAGACCATCCGGCGCGAGGCGTCACGCGTCCACCTCTATCCGGACGGCGGCGCCACCGAGCTGCGCCGGGCGCTGGCCGACCGCATGGGGGTGGGCCCGGAGTCGATCGTCATGGGCAACGGCGCCGACGAGCTGCTGGCCATGCTGGCGCGGGCCGCGCTCGATCCGGGCGACGAGGTCGTCATCCCGCATCCCGCCTTCGAGCCCTACGGAACCGAGGCCACCCTGTCCGGCGCGGTGGTGGTGGCGAGCCCGCTGCGCGAGTACGAGCAGGACCTCGAGGACATGCGGCGACGCATCACGCCGCGCACGAGGATGGTGATCCTCTGCACGCCGCACAATCCGGCGGCCACCATCGTGCGGCGGCGGCCGCTGGAGCGCTTCCTGGACTCGCTGGGCGACGACGCGCCGCTGGTCGTCCTGGACGAGGCCTATCGCGACTTCTGCGACGACGACGACACCCCGGACGGGGTGGTGCTGCAACGCCGCTACCCGACGGTGCTCTCGCTGCGCACCTTCTCGAAGATCGCGGGGCTGGCCGGCCTGCGCGTCGGCTACCTGGTCGCGCGCCCGGAGCACATCGAGCGCCTGAACCGGGTGCGCGCGCCGTTCAACGTCAACCGCCTCGCCCAGATCGCGGCGGTGGCCGCGCTCGGCGATCCGGAGCACCTCGAGCGCAGCCGCGCGGTGGTGCTGGAGCAGCGGCCCCGCCTGCAGGCCGCCCTGGCCCAGCGGGGGGCGCCGTCGCCGCCGTCGCAGGCCAACTTCATCCTCGCCCGGGTCGGCGACCGCGCGGACGCGATCCGCACCGCGCTCTTCAAGGCCGCCATCCTGGTGCGCGACGGCGCCGCGGTCGGCTTCCCCGGCCATCTGCGGATCGCGGTGGGGACGGCCGAGCAGAACCAGAAGCTGCTCGACGTCTGGGACCAGACCAGCTAGCCGGCAGGCGTAGCCGCCGTCTACGTCTTCAGGCCTGTCATCTGCGGGAGCCCGGAAACGGCCCCCGCACTCCCCCAGCGGCTGACAACCGTCTCGAAGGCGGTGGGATCACGGTGGACGCGTGGCGGGGGCGGGGGTGCGGCGGCCGCGAAGCTGACGCTCGAGCTGGATGATGCGCTGCTTGGCGGCCGCGCCCTCGGTGCGCAGCTTCTCGGTCTCGACGTAGACCTTCCGCAGCTCGGCGGCCAGCCGGTCGGCCCGGTCCCGGCTCTCGATCCACTTGCCCCAGAGGGTCACGGTCAGCACCACCAGCAGCAGGCACGAGGCGATCAGCATCCAGGGCCGGCGCGGACGGATCCGGCGGGAAAGCCGAGAGGCGAACGAGGCGGAGGCGGACATCGCGGCACCCTGCGGCTTCATGGCGGGAAGCCTACACCCGGCCCGGCGCCGGGCCAAGGCTTTGGGCGACCATCCGGCGGCGCCGCGTGATGACCGATTTGGTAAAGTGAAGGCGATGCAGAGCGGACTGCTCCCGCGCTTCTTCGAGAGCGTGACCCGGCAGGCCTTCGGTGACCTGGGGATCGACGACGCGCCCGCGCTCCGTTACCTGACCGACCTGCTGACCCGCTTCGTGCGCACCGAGACCCTCCGCACCATCCGGGAGCTGCCCGACGCCCGGCTCGACACCGTCACCGATGCGTTGCTGGAGATCCAGCACGTGTGGGCCGGCGAGGGAGGCGCGTTCCGTCCCGAGACGGAGCGGGCCCTGCGGCGCCAGATCGGCGACTACGCGCTGTTCATGACCGGGATCTTCCGGGACTACGTGGAGCGCCTCTCGGTCACCGGCTACTACGCGCACGAGGGCAGCCAGGCCTACCGCTTCGTGGCCGAGCTGGCGCGCGCCGGGGCGGAGCCCGAGGCCTCGCTGTACCGGCGGCTCGCCGACCGCTTCGAGATGTACGCGGGCGCGCTGGCCTACACCCGCAAGGTCTACTTCCGCGCGCACGCGGTGCCCCCCGGCGCGTGGCCCGCGGATCCCTTCTTCCGCACGCTGCTCGCGGAATGACCGCGCCGGCCTCGTCCGGCGCGGCCGCGGCGCTCGCCGCGCTCGAATCCGCGCTGTCCGAGCCGGCGACGCCCGCGCTGCCCCCGCTCGACCCGCGCGCCCTCGACGAGGCCTTGCGCGCCCTCACCCGCCGCCACGGCGCCGACGCGGTGCCGTTGCTCGAGCGCCTGGCCGCCGCGCCCGATCGTGAGCAGCGGCGCGCGGCGCGCCGGGCCCTCTATCGCCTCGAGCAGTCCGGCGTGCGTCCGGCCCGGCCCGCCGCCGGCCCCGCGGTGCGCCCGGTGGTGACCCGCGAGGCCGAGCACCCGGTGCGCGCCTGGCTCTCCGGGATCGACGGCATGGGCTCGCGCGCGGTCTGGATCCTCTTCGAGGGCGGCCTGGGCGGCGGGCTCCGTCTGTGCTCGCTGATCGTGAACGACGAGGTCGGGATCATGGACGCGGCCGGCGGCCCAATCGCGCGCAAGCGCCTCGAGGCCGAGCTGCGCGCGCTGCGTGAGAGCCAGAAGCTGCCGTGGGTGGAGGTCGATGGGCGCCGCGCCTGCGCGATCGTGGAGCAGGCGCTGGCGCTCCACGAGCGACTGGGGACGGTGCCGCCGCCCGAGTTCGCGCGGTGGAAGAAGAGCTTCACGCCGCCGCGGGAGCATGGCGGGCCGTCCGCGGACGGGGGGAGTGCGGGGGCCATTTCGGGGCCCCCGCAGCTGAAAAGCCTTGAAGACTCGAGCCTGCTCGACCGCTCCGCCGACCTCCTGGATCTGCCCGAGCTCGGCGGGTGGTTCCTGGACCCGGCGCGGGTGGCGCCCGACGCGCTCGCTCTGCTGCAGGCGCGCGAGAGCCGGCTCGTGGTGTCGGAGCAGATCAAGGCCGAGCGCGAGGCCGCGATCCTGGACGGCGTCATCGAAGCCCACTTCCCGGCGCCGGTGCGCCTGCGCTGGGCGAATCGGCTCGTGGAGATGGCCGACATCTTCGCGATGACCGGCCGCGAGCCGGCGGCGGCACTCGCGCGCGCGGCGGCGGCCGCCCTCGCGGACACCTCGCGCCCCGCCACCGCCATCCCGTTCGTGCGGGCGCTCGCGGCGCGCGGGCTCGAGATGGCCGCCGAGGTCGCGCTGGGGCGGGCGCGTCTGGACGACGTCACGCGCGCGCCGGCGCGGCGCCCTCGCGGATGATCCCCGGGCTGCGGGTCGGACACGCCACCGACGCCGTCGGCCTCACCGGCTGCACCGCGATCCTGAGCGACGCGCCCGCGGTGGGCGGCTGCGAGATCCGCGGCTGGGCCGCGGGAGTGCACGGGCTCGAGTTCCTCGATCCACGCCACCTCGTGCCCACGTGCGACGGCGTGGTCCTGGCCGGGGGCAGCGCCTTCGGGCTCGAGGCGGTGTGGGGCGTCATGCAGTACCTCGAGGAGCGGGGGGTCGGCTTCCGCACCAGCCAGACCGTGGTCCCCCACGTCGCGGGCGCCATCCTCTACGACCTCGGGATCGGCGACCCGCGCGCGCGCCCCGATCGGGCGATGGGCTATCGCGCCGCCGCGGCGGCGCGCGGGGGTCCGGTGGAGGAGGGCAACGTGGGCGCGGGCACCGGCGCCACCGTCGGCAAGCTGGCAGGCATGGCGCGCGCCACCAAGGGCGGTCTGGGCTGCGCAGTGGCCGAGATCGACGGCGTGCACCTGGGCGCCCTCATGGCGGTGAACGCGGTCGGCGACGTCCGCGATCCCGACACCGGCCGGCTCGTGGCCGGCGCGCGCGACGCCGCGGAGGGCCGGCGGCTGATCGACACCGCGGCGGCCCTCGCGGCCGGCGTGGCCCAGCCCACGTTCCGGCCGACCAACACCACCATCGGCGTGGTGGCCACGACCGCCGCGCTCGACAAGCCGCAGGCCGCGCACCTGGCCCGCCTGGCGATGGAGGGCTTCAAGCGCGCCCTGTCGCCGCCCCATCTCGCCACCGACGGCGACACGCTGTTCTGCCTCTCGGTGGGCAGCGAGCCCGCCCGCGTGGAGGTGCTGGGCCCCGCCCTGGCCGACCTGGTGGCGCGCGCGATCGTGCGGGGCGTCCGGGCCGCGACCGGGGTGGCGGGCCTGCCCGCGGCGCGCGATCTCTAGCGCGCCGGCGCGTCGACTCGAGCGCCCACCGGTAGCGTCCGGGCCCGACGGCCCCCTAGCGTCCGAAGGTGAACGCCGAGCCGACCGAGCTCGGGACCATCTCCTGGGGCAGCCGGTGCATCATGGACGCCATCGCCTCGAGGCCGGTGCAGTGCTGGGGCACGATCCAGTCCACCTCGAGGTCGCGGAAGGCGTCCACGACGCGGGTCACCCGCTCCTCCCGCAGCCCGCTCAGGTGGAAGCCGCCGATCACCGCGTGCACCTTCGGCACCCCGGTGATGCGGGCGGCGTGGCGGCAGATGCCGACGATGCCGCGGTGCGAGCACGACGTGACGATCACGAGGCCCCGGCCGCGGAGGTTGGTGATCATGGTCTGCTCGCCGAGGAAGGTGTCGGGCACCACCTGGCCGTCGCGCTCCACCCGCAGGTTGTCGGGGATGGTCTCGAACGACTCGCGCTCGTGCATCTCGCCGCTCAGCAGGACCCCGTCGGCGATCATCAGCGGCGCGCGCACCGACTCCACCTGGATGTCGTAGCGCTCGATCTCCTCGCGGTGGAGGCGCCCCATGTTCACGCGGTCCGCCCCGCGCTGGGTGAAGCGCCGCAGGAAGTGGTCCTCGCCCGCGTAGAGCGTGAGCCCGCGCCTCATCCGCCGTCGATAGCTCCGGAGGAAGCCTCCGAGCCCGCCCCAGTGGTCCCAGTGCCCGTGGCTCAGCGCGAGCGCGTCGATGGCGGAGGCGTCCAGCCCGAGCGCGAGGAAGTTGTGGGCCATCGCGGTGTCGGAGGAGCCGAAGTCGAAGGCGATGCGCGAGGTGGTGGAGCCACGCACCACCTCCACGTAGTGGGCGAGGCCGTGCTCGGCGCGCAGGTCCGGCATCTGGCGGGCCACGAAGGAGCTGAAGCGCCGGGCCACCTTCTCGTCCTGGCGCAGGAGATCGACGTAGTTGTCCACCACGGTGGTGACGGTGACCCGATCGACCTCGGTGACCGACAGCATCACGCGCCGACCTCCTCGTGCCAGAGCCCGAGCGCGCGCAGGGCGGGCTCGTCGGTGAGATGGAAGAGACAGGCGGGCCCGCCGGCGGACCGGCTCCGGTGCTCGACCCAGTGCCACGGCGGCACCGCGATGACGTCGCCCTCCTCCCAGGCGATCGTCTGCTCGCCGATGCGGCTCTCCCCGCGCCCCTCGATCACGTAGATCACCTCGCTGCCGGTCCGGCGCTCCGGCCGCACCTCCTCGCCGGGACGGAGCCAGCGCGCCTCGGAGCCCATCGTGCGGAGCGGGGGCGCCCCGGTGTGCGGGTTCACGTGGCGCAGCACCACCGGGGTGCGGCGCGGGGCGGTGGCGGCCAGCGCGGCGAGCGCCGCGCGCACCGTCGTCCACGGCCAGCGCACCTGCGGGTAGCCGGTGTCCTCGTAGCGCGAGCGTCGCGGCACCAGGCCCGCCGCGGTCAGCTCGTCCTGCGAGGAGTCGACGTCGCTGAGCGGGGTCGAGGCCGGCTTCATCGCGGACGCCCAGTTCGCCTCCACGCTCCGCACGAGCGGGATGTCGAGGCCGTCGAGCCAGATGACGGGCCGGGTGCCCTCGTGGCCGTGGTCGTGCCAGCGCATCGGCGGGGTGATGATGAGGTCGCCCCGCTCCATCACGCACTTCACTCCGTCGACGGTGGTGTAGGCGCCCTCGCCCTCGACGATCAGGCGCAGGGCCGCCGCGGTGTGATGGTGGCTCGGCGCGACCTCGCCGGGCAGGATGATCTGAAACCCCGCGTAGAGGGTCGCGGTCGCGGAGGCGTTGCCGGGCAGGCCCGGGTTGCAGAGCATGAGCACCCGGCGCTCGGCCTGCTCGATGGGCACGAGGCGGGCCGCCTCCAGCAGGGGCCCGCGCAGGTCCCGCCACTTCCAGTGGTGGGGCCGCACCCGGCTGGTGCGCTCGGGCGGCAGCAGCGCGTGCAGGACCGTCCACAGCGGGGCCACCGAGAGCGCGTCCAGGCGCGCGGAGTACGAGGCGGGCAGCGCCGCGTCGCGGGTGGCCAGGCCGTCCGGGCTCACCCTCGCGCCCCCCGCATCCGGCCGTCGAAGTCGCGCTGGCTCATGGTCGCGCCGCCCGCTGCATTCTAGCCCCCGCGCGCGGCGAGGGCCAGCCGCTCGCGCGCCGTCCGCGCTATCGGTTCGTCTCCGGGTGGGATATATGAGCGGGGTGCGTGTCGAGATCCTGCTGACCGCGGTGGTGGGGCTGGGCGCTCTCTCCATCGACATGTTCCTGCCCTCGCTGCCCGCCATCGCGGCCGCCTTCGCGGCGCCCCCCGCCACGGTGCAGCTCACCGTGACCCTGTTCCTGGTCGCATTCGCGGTGGCCCAGCTCGTCTACGGCCCACTCTCGGATCGCTACGGCCGGCGCGGCGTGCTGCTCGGCGGCCTCGCCCTGTACACCGTGGCCGGTCTCGCCTGCGCGGTGGCGCCGAGCGTGAGCGTGCTGGTCGCGGCGCGGGTGCTGCAGGCGCTGGGCGGCGGCAGCGGCCCGGTGGTGGCGCGGGCGGTCGTGCGCGACCTCTACGAGCACGAGCGCGCGGCGCGGGTGTTCGCCTACATGAGCATGGTGCAGTCCCTCAATCCGATGCTGGCCCCGGTGGTGGGCGGCTACGTGCACGAGGCGCTCGGCTGGCGCGCGGTGTTCTGGGTGCTGGCCGGCGCGGGCGTGCTGCTCACCGTGCTGATGGCCCTGGGCGTGCGCGAGACCAACGTGCGCCGCGATCCGACCGCGCTCGACCCGGGGCAGATGGGCCGCAACGTGGCGGAGCTGCTCACCGACCGCGGCTATCTGGGCTACGTCACGGTCAACGCCCTCATGTTCGGCGGCCAGTTCGCGTTCATCTCCGGCTCGTCGTTCGTGCTGATCGGGGTGCTCGGCGTCTCGCCCAGCGTGTTCGGGCTCTGCTTCGGCTCGGTGGCCTTCGGCATCATGACCGGCACGTTCCTCTCCGGCCGCTTCGGCGGCCGCCTCGGGCTCGACCGGACGATCCGGGTCGGCACCACGCTCGGCGCGGGGGCCGGGCTCGTGCTGGCCGGGCTGGCGTGGAGCGGGGTGCTCACGGTGGCGGCGGTGATCGTGCCGATGTACGTGTTCGCGGTGGGCGTCGGGCTCACCCTGCCCAACGGGATGGCGGGCGCGATCGGCCCGTTTCCCCGGATGGCGGGGCTCGCCGCGGCGGTGGCCGGCTTCGTCCAGCTGACCGGCTCGGCGGTCTACAGCATGGCGGTCGGCCACTTCTTCGACGGCACCGCACGGCCCATGGCGACCGCCATCGCCCTGGCGGGCTGCGCGGCCGCGATCGCCTTCCGGACCCTGCGGTCGGGGCCCGGGCGCGACATGCTAGCATGAGCGCCATGCCAGCGCGACGCGCCAAGATCATCCCGTTTCCCCGCCGGGCCCCGGCGGATCGCCGTGCCCGGGAGGTGGGCGTCGGCTCGACCGCGGCGAGGAAGCCCGCGGGGACCGCCGCCCTCGTGGAGGTGCGGCGGTGCCGGCACCAGGCCGAGGCCCTGGTGGTCCGCGGGCTCCTGGAGAGCGAGGGGATCCACGTGGTGCTCCAGAGCCGCCTGGCCCAGTCGGTCTATCCGTTCAGCGTGGGCGATCAGGGCGAGGTGCTGCTGCTGGTCGCCGCGGCCGACGTGCCGCGGGCCAAGGTGGTGCTGGCGCGGGAGCCGTAGGGGCCCGCGATCCCCTCACCCTGCCCTCTCCCCCAAGGGGAGAGGGTAATCGGGCCCCTGAGGGGAGAGGGTGACCGGGTGATCAGCGGGCTAGTCGGGCAGGCGGAAGAGGCGGCGGGCGTTGGCGGTCAACGCGGGCCCCAGCGTCTCGAGGGGCTCGCCGCGCAGCGTGGCCACGTGCGCGGCGGTGATGGCGACCCACGCGGGCTCGTTGCGCTGCCCGCGGTGGGGATGCGGCGGCAGGAACGGGCAGTCCGTCTCCACCACCAGGCGATCCGCCGGCACGAAGCGCGCCACGTCCGGCAGCGCCCGCGCGTTCTTGTAGGTCACCGGGCCCGCCAGCGAGATGTAGAGCCCCAGGTCCAGGCAGCGCCGGGCCACCGCCGCGTCGGCGGAGAAGCAGTGCATGACGCCGCCCACCTGACCCACCCGCTCCTCCTCCAGCAGCGCCAGCGCCTCGGGATGCGCGTCGCGGCAGTGGATCACCACCGGCTTGCCGAGCCGGCGGGCCATGTCGAGCTGACGACGGAACACCGCGGCCTGCACGTCGGGCGGCGAGAGGTTGCGGAAGAAGTCCAGACCCATCTCGCCGAGCGCCACCACCTTGGCCGAGCCGCGGGCGAGCGCCTCCATCGCCTCGAAGTCGGCGTCGGTGGCCTCCGCGGCGTCGTGGGGGTGGATCCCCACGGTGGCGTGCACGCCGGGCAGCCGCTCCGCGAGCGCCACCGCGGCGGGATTCGTCTCCCGATCCGTCCCGATGGTGACCATGCCCACCACGCCGGCGGCGCGGGCCCGCGCCAGCACCTCGTCGAGGTCCGCGAGGAGCTCGGGAAAGTGCAGATGCGCGTGGGTGTCGAAGAGCGGTGGCGGGGTCATCGCGCGACCGATGTGGCGGGAGTCTCGGGCTCCGCCCTCACCTTCATGATGCGCGGGCCGTCCATCTCCACGATCGTGAAGCGGTAGCCTGCCGCGGTGGCCACCGTGCCCGGCCGGGGCACCGAGCCCAGCCGGTGGAGCAGGAACCCGGCGATCGTCTGGTAGTCCGGCGAGTCCTCCAGCGGAAGACCGACCTGCTCCCGCAGGTCGCGGATCGTGGCGGTCCCGTCGATCATGTAGGAGCCGCCGGGCAGCCGCGACACCGACGACAGGCGCGAGCTCTCGCCCTCGTCGCGGATCTCGCCCACGATCTCCTCGAGCAGATCCTCGGTGGTGACCAGCCCCGCCACCTGCCCGTACTCGTCCACCACCAGGGCCAGGTGGAGCCGGCTCGCCTGGAACTGGCGCAGCACCGCGCTGACCGGCGCGGTCTCGGGCACGAACAGCGGCGGGTGCAGCAGCCGCTCCAGGTTGATCGGCTGCTGGAGCGCCGCGCGGCGGAAGAGCTCCTTGGCCACCACCACCCCGACGGTGTCCTCGATCGAGCCCCGGAACACCGGCAGCCGCGCGTGCCCGAGGCGCGCCGCGCGCTCCAGCACCTCGGAGGGCGGCGTGTCGATGTCGAGACCGACGATGTTCGGGCGCGGCACCATCACCAGGCGGACCGGCGTGTCGGTGAACTGGAACACCCGGTTCACGAGGTCGCGCTCGCCGGCCTCGAACACGCCCTGAGTGGCGCCCTCGCGCACCAGGTACTTCACCTCCTCCTCGGACACCAGCGGGGTGCCCGGGGCGCGGGACTGGCCGATCGCGACCAGGATGAGTCGGGTGGACCAGGTGAGCACCCGGCCCGGCCCGGCCAGCAGCCTCATGATGCGGGCGATCGGACGGGCCACCAGGGCCGCCGCCCGCTCCGGGTCGCGGAGGGCCACCGCCTTCGGCGTGAGCTCGCCGATCACCAGGGACACGAAGGCGACCACCAGCACCACCAGGGCCAGCGAGACGGTCTGCGCCCAGCCGCCCGGCAGCCCGGCGTCCCGGAGCCACGGGGTCAGCGCTTCGGCGCCGGCCGCGCCTCCGACCGCGGAGGCCAGGGTGCCGACCAGCGTGATCGCGACCTGGATCGTCGCCAGCAGCGCGTCCGGATCGCGCTTGAGGCGCTCCGCGGTCTCGGCGCCCCGCACGCCCTGCGCGCGCAGCTGGCCGAGCCGCGACGGCCGCGCCGACACGAGCGCGATCTCGGAGCCGGCGAAGAAGGCATTGGCCAGGATCGACACGCCGATCAGCACGATCTCCACCCAGATGCTGTCCATGGGGGATCCCTCAGGGAGTGACGGTGAACCGCAGCCGACCGATGAGCTGGCCCGAGGCGGTGACCACGTCCACGTGGTAGCGGCCCGCCAGTGGCGGCCGGGGGTCCGAGTACGCCGAGTAGGTCCGGAAGCCCTGGCGCCGTCCCCCGCGCACCGGGGTGGGCAGCTCGACGTACGCCACCTGCTCGCCGTCGCGCCACCACACGTGGCGGATGGGCTGCCGGATGCCCGCCGGCGCGTAGACCGCCGTGTAGGCGGTGAGCACGTTCCACTCCGCCACCCGGGCCGCGGAGATCACCCCGTCCGGCACCGGGTCCACCGGGCGCAGGTCCACCACGTCGCGGGCGAGCACTGCGCGGGCCAGATGCAGGGGCGCGGGCGGCACCACGAACCGCCCCACCACCCAGACCAGGGCGAGGCCGACGAGGGCCGCGCCGAGGGCGTGGGCGTGCGCGCGCCACCACCCTCCCGCCCCGCGCCGGAACGCGGGGGCCAGGGCCAGCGCGGAGAGCGCCGCGCTCGACTCGAGCGCGAGGAACGGCTGCACCCGCACCAGGGGCAGCGCCACGTTCAGGGCCGCGAACATCGAGAAGCCGAGCAGCGCGTGGTTGAGCCACGGCCGGGGTTGCACGATCCACCGGTAGACGGGATCGACCGCGGTCACGAGCGCGCCCGCCGCCACCGCCGCCACGAAGATCACGTTCGGCGAGTCCAGGGTGGCCGCCGCGTAGTAGGCGGGCAGCACGAACAGGAGCAGGTTGTGGTAGAGGGTCTGGATCGTGTAGTCCGCGACGGTGGCCACCACGGCCCGGCCGCGCTCGTGCAGCGGGGCCCGCAGCTCGGTGATGAGCACGAACAGGAGCCACAGCAGGAGCAGGTAGCCCACGATCCAGGCCACGTGCGGCAGCCCGCGCCGGAACACGAAGAGCGCGGCCAGCCCGAGGACCAGCGACAGGATCGAGATGGGCCAGCCCCCGAGCCAGCCGACGACGGGCAGGCTCGCGGCGGACGGCGGCGAGGGACGGTCGGTCACGTCGCCGCGGGTGTGGCCGGAAGCGCGCGGCCCTCGCGGCGCCAGTAGAACAGGAACAGCGCGATCGTGAAGAGCGACTGGCTCACCGCGAGGACGCAGTCGAACAGCACCCGCGCCACGAAGTGGTTGGCCCCGGGCACCGACCGGAAGGCCTGACCGCCGATCACCGCCAGGCCGAAGATCACCACGAACAGCACCGCCGCCGTCCCCAGGATCGGCCACCGCTGGCCCGCGGTGACCTGGGCGGCCCGGCGCCACGCGCCGAGCGGGGAGGCCCCGCCCAGCACCACCACCGAGTCGACCAGCGCGAAGCGCACCAGCAGCACCATGATGAGGAGCGACAGCGCGACGAGCACCAGGCCTCCCACCAGCTGGATCACCGGACCGGCGTTGTAGATCGCGAGCCAGCCCGCAGAGGGCAGCAGCAGCACCCACACCGCCACGAACCGCACCACCATCAGGCGGGGCCACGCCGCGAAGCCCTCCGCCAGCGATTGCCAGTATCCCACCGGGGAGCCCTGCTTGATGCGGGCGAGCGCGGCGAGCATCGCGCTCACCACGAACGGATCGAGCACCACCTGCGCGGTGAGCACGATGCGGAGCGCGCGGCCCCCGGTGTCCTCGCCCGGCTCGAAGAACTCCAGATAGTTCAGCAGGAGGTGGATCGGCAGCCACACCGTCAGCGAGATCAACGTGAACAGATGCAGATGGGTCGCGAGGAGGCGAAACGTCTCCCCGAGCACGGCGCGCACTACTTGACCTTGGAGCCCGAGGGCACGTCCTTGTCGAGGGTGAGCAGGGACACCGTGCCCTCGTGCGAGGCCGCCAGCACCATGCCGTTGGAATGGATGCCCATCAGGGTGGCGGGCTCGAGATTGGCCACGATGACGACCTTCCGTCCCACGAGGCTCGCCGGCTCGTACGCCTCCGCGATGCCGGCGACCAGGGTGCGGGTCTCCTCGCCGACCTTGATCGAGAGCTTGAGGAGCTTCTTGGACTTCGGGACGCGCTCGGCGGCCAGGACCTCGGCCACGCGGAGATCGACCTTCTGGAACTCGGTGATCGGGATCTTGCCTTCACCCGAGTGCCCCTCACCCGGCCCTCGCCCCAGAGGGGAGAGGGGAGAAGGGGCCGTCCCCCCCTCCCCGCGGGGGCGAGGGCCCGGGTGAGGGGCCCGGCTCTCCCCCTTGGTGTCGACGCGCGGGAACAGGCCGGAGATCTTGCTCACGCGCGGGAGCGACTCGAGCCGACCCACCACCGCGGCGTCGAGGTGCACCGGGCCGCCCGCGCCGAGCGCGTCGCGGATCTTGCGCGCGGCGTCGGGCAGGAACGGCTCGAGCATCACCCCCAGGAAGCCGAGCGCGTCGGCGAGCGTGACCAGCACCCGCTCGAGACGCGGCCGCTTCGCGGGGTCCCGGGCGAGGACCCACGGCGCGCTCGCGTCCACGTACCGGTTCACGGTACCGATGAAGGCCCAGAGCGCGGCGAGCGCCTTCTGGAACGCGAACTCCTGCATCGACTGCTCGACGGCGGCCCGGGCCGCCGCGGCGGCCGCCGCGATCTCGAGGTCGGCGGCCTCGGCGGGCGCGGTCACCCGCGCGACCGGGCCCGCGCCCGCGATCAGGGTGGTGGCGCGGCTCGCGAGGTTGCCGAGGTCGTTGGCGAGATCCGCGTTCAGCCGCTCCACCAGGGCCTCCTCGCTGAAGCTCGCGTCGAGGCCGAAGCTCATCTCCCGCAGGAGGAAGTAGCGGAACGCGTCGTGGCCGTACTTGTCGGTGAGCTGGAAGGCCTCCACCACGTTGCCGACCGACTTCGACATCTTGCCCCCGCCCAGCGACCAGTAGCCGTGGACGTGGAGCCGCCGGTAGAGCGGGATGCCGGCCGCCTTCAGCATGGTGGGCCAGTACACCCCGTGCGGCTTGAGGATGTCCTTGCCGATGAGGTGCTCGACGTGGTCCCAGAGCCCGCGCGTCTTCGCCTGCGGGGGCTCGGTCACCGCCGAGTAGTAGTTGAGGAGCGCGTCGAACCACACGTAGGTCACGTACTGGTCGTCGAAGGGCAGCGGGATGCCCCACGACAGGCGGGACTTCGGCCGGCTGATCGAGAGGTCGAGCAGCGGCTCGCGCAGGAAGCCCAGCACCTCGTTGCGGTAGCGCTCGGGCTGGATGAACCCGGGGTGGTCCTCCAGGTGCTTGACCAGCCAGTCCTGGTACTTCGACATCTTGAAGAAGTAGTTCTTCTCCTTGATGAAGGTGAGCGGGGTCTGGTGATCGGGACACTTGCCGTCCACGATCTCCTTCTCGGTGTAGAACCGCTCGCAGCCGTAGCAGTACCAGCCGCCGTACTCCCCGAAGTAGATCTCGCCCGCATCGTAGAGCCGCTGCAGGACCGCCTGGACCACCTTCCGGTGTCGCGGCTCGGTGGTGCGGATGAAGTCGTCGTTGGTGATGCCGAGGCGCCGCCAGGTGTCGCGGAAGGCTTCCGCGATCTCGTCCGCGTAGGCCTTCGGCGACACCCCGGCCTTGGCCGCGGCCTGCGCGATCTTGTCGCCGTGCTCGTCGGTGCCGGTGAGGAAGTACACGCGGTCACCGGCGAGCCGGCGATACCGGCACATCGCGTCGGCCATGATGGTGGTGCACGCGTGCCCGAGGTGCGGGCGCGCGTTCACATAGTAGATCGGCGTGGTGAGGTACAGCGTGCTCATCGGGGAGCGGCACTCACACGGGCTTGATGTGGGCCCGGCCCTCCCACGTCACCTGGTCGAGGGGCACCTCGGCCTCGGTACCGTCGGGGAAGCCGACCACCACCGCCTGCTTCAGCACCCGGATCGACCGCACCTTCCCGGTCATGCAGCCGCCGCCCCCGCAGGAGGCGGAGCACGGCGTGTTCACCCGCGGCAGCCGCGAGCGCAGCTCCTCGTAGGTCGAGAACTCGTAGAGCAGGCAGCACTTGAGCCGGCCGCAGTTGCCGAGCAGCCGGCTGTCGGTCAGCGGCATGTCCTGGGCCTTCGCCATCTTCACCGAGATCGGGTCGAACTTCCGCAGGTGCGACGAGCAGCAGAGCTGCCGCCCGCACGGGCCGACGCCGTCCAGCAGCTTGGTGGTGTCGCGGGCCCCGATCTGCCGCATCTCGATGCGGGCCCGGAACTCGCGCGCCAGCTCCCGCACCAGCTCGCGGAAGTCCACCCGCTCCTCCGAGTTGAAGAACACGGTGACCCGCCGGCGGGATGGATCCATCTCCACGTCCACGATCTTCATGGGCAGGGCGCGGGCGCGCACCGCCCGCGCGCACGTCTCCACGCCCTTCACCTCGAGGGCGCGGCGCTCGCGCCAGTCGCGCTCCTCGCTCGCGGTGGCGCGCCGGACGACGCGCCGGTAGACCCGGTCGCGCTTGAACGGGGGCACCGGCCGCTTGGGCCGCCGCACCTCACCGACCGCGGGGGCGCCGCCGCCCGTCTCCACCACCACGAAGTCGCCCACGTGCAGATCGGCGTCGACCGTCTCGTAGTCCTCGGCCAGCAGCGGCTCGCGGAGCCGCACGCCCACCAGGTAGCGGGGCGTCTCGTCCACCACGTCGGGATCGAACGGCTCGCTCATGGCCTCACGCCGCCTCCGCGAGCCGGCCCAGCAGGACTTCCACCGTGAGCCGCGGCGAGACGTTGCCCTGCAGCGCCAGCCACGCCTCCCGGCAATCGCGGAGCGCGCCCAGCACCGCGTCGAGCGACCGGGGGCGTCCGGCCGCCAGCGCCTCGGCGCCGAACACGGTCAGGCGCGCCGGGGCGCCGGCGAGCCCGCAGAGGAGGTCGCGATGCCAGAGCCAGCAGGCCTGCACGAAGGTCTCGGCGGCCTGCCGGTCCCGGCCCACCCGGTCGCCCAGATTCAGGATGGCGTCCACCCCCTGGGCGCGCGCCTCGGCGAGCTGGCGCAGCGCGCGCGCGTGCGCGTCGCCCCGCACGTCGGGCAAGAGCGCGGGCACCCCCTCGATCGGCCGCGGCCGGAAGCGGATCACCTGGCAGCGCGAGAGCACGGTCGGCGGCAGGGTGCGGAGCTGGGTCAGGATCAGCACGATCACGGTCCGGGCCGGGGGCTCCTCCAGGGTCTTGAGGAACGCCTGGGGGGTGGCTGCGGTCATCTTCTCGGCCTCGTCCACCACGAACACCTTGGTCGGGCCTTCCACCGGCTTGAGCGCGGCCAGCCGCTCCAGCTCGCGCACCGTCTCGATCCGCAGCGCCGGCGTGCCCTTGGGGTTGCCGGCGGGCGGCGTGGGGCCCAGGAGGTGGACGTCGGGATGGCGGCCCTTCAGCGCGCGCTCGGCAGCCGGCCCGCCCGCCGGCGCCACCAGCGCGGCCGCGAAGGCCAGCGCGGTGGCCTTGCGGCCCGAGCCCTCGGGGCCGACGAACGCGTAGGCGTGGGCCACGCGCCCGCTGGCGAGCGCGCGGCGGAGTAGCGTCACCGCCTCCGCCTGGTCGGTGATGGCGTCAAGCGCCTGCACGGCCGCCTCCGCGCCGCGCCAGGCACTCGTCGACCGCGCGCACGACGAGGGCGTGCAGGCGATCGGCATCGCCGGCGGCGTCGAGCACCGTCACGCGGCTCTTGTCGTTGCGGGCGATCTCGAGATAGCCCTCGCGCACGCGCCGGTGGAACGACAGGTCCATCTTCTCGAAGGTGTCGAGGGCGCGGTGGCGGATGCGCTGCATCCCCGCCACCGGATCCAGGTCGAGCACCAGGGTCAGGTCCGGCAGGACCCCGCCGGTCGCGAGCATGTTGAGCTCGCCGATGGTCTGCACGTCGACGCCCTGCCCGTAGCCCTGATAGGCCGCGGTCGCGTCGGTGTAGCGGTCGGAGATCACCACCGCCCCGCGGGCCAGCGCCGGCTCGATCACCCGGCTGACGTGCTCGCGGCGCGCGGCCATGAACAGGAACGTCTGGGTCAGCGGGGTGGGCGCGGGGCCGTCACCCTCGAACAGCGCCCGGACCCGGATCCCCAGGGGTGTCCCGTCGGGCTCACTGGTCAGGACGACCTCGATGCCGCGGTTCGTCAGGTACTCCGCCAGCCGCGCGCACTGGGTGGACTTCCCCGATCCCTCCACGCCCTCGACGGTGATCAGTGCGCCGCGCATGCGCGTACTTTAACACCGAATTGCGAGGGCCGTTCGCCACGCGGCCCGCCACCTCTGGTAATTCCTTCCACAGTACTGTGACGACTTTCCTTAACGCGCAGCAGCGACGGCGCGCGGAATGGGGGCATTTTCGGCGTTTCCGCCGTGGCCCGCCTCTTGCTGGCCTTCCCGTCTACCTGAGGCGGAGCGCGGGACTCCGATTCTCGCCACACACCGGTTCTGAGCGAGAGGTGCCCGCCTCCGCCCTTGGGTCCAGCGCGCGAGTTGCGCGGGTGGCGAAACGCGCGACGCGGTCGACGCGTCACAGGAGCAGGAGGAGGCGCGAAGCCATGGGACTCGCAGGATTGATCCGGACGGCTGTGCTGGTGGGGATCGGAGCCATATGGCTGCTCAGCTGATGCTCCAGAACCCCGTCATGCGAAGCCGCGGCCTCGGCTGGAAGGCCGAGCGTTGCCTCGATCCCCGCACGTGCGAGATGTACCTGTGCGTGGCCGACGACGAGGGCGGCCACTGGCACCCCGAAGATCCCCTCGCCTTCGCCAAGTGGCGCGTGCGCGCCGATCTCGACGCCATCCCGGCGCACGTCATGGTGCGGGTGCGGCGGGGCTGGAACGTGGTCCAGCGCGGCCTCATGGTCGCCGCGGTGGGCCTGACCGGCGTGGCGGCGGTGATCGGCATGTGGTGGGGCGGTCAGAGGATTTTCTCCATGAAGACGCTCAGCGGATCCGGCGCGTACGCGCCGAAGGCGGCGCGCTCCACGTAGCCCGCCGACCGGTAGAGGGCCAGCGCCTCGGGCTGGCGGATGCCGGTCTCGAGGCGCAGGCAATCGAGCCCCGCCGCGCGCGCCTCCGCCTCGATCCGTTCCAGGATGCTCCGTCCGATCCGGTGGCCGCGCGCCGCCGGCGTCACGTACATCCGTTTCAGCTCGCCCCAGCCCTGGTCGATCCGCAGCGCCCCGCAGCCCACCGCCTCCCCGGCGAGCCGGGCCACGAAGAACCGCACGTTCGGCGCGGAGAGCGCGTCGACGTCGAGGAAGTGATTGCTCTCCGCCGGGTAGAGCGCGCTCTGGTAGGCATCGAGGGCCTCCAGCAGGCGCCTCACCGCGTCCTGACGCGGCGATTCGCGGGCGAGGACGAGCGAGGGGCCGGTCACCGGGCGCGTCGGGCCGCCGCCCAGTAGCGGAGCGCGGGCGGCGTGAGGGGCAGGCTGCGACGGCTGAGCGCGGCCAGCGCAATCAGGAGCCGCTGCCGGCCGGGACTCCACGGCAGCCCGTAGGCCTCGCGGATCGCCGACGGGAGCAACCCCACCGCAGGCAGCGCGGTCAGGCGGAGAATCGGCCTGAGCGGCAGGGGCGCCGGAGGATCCAGCACCTCGCGCGCGAGCCGGCGCGCCTCGTCGGTCACCTCGATGACCCCGGACGCGAACATCCCCTCCATGTAGGCGCGCAGGGCGGCCTCGGTGCGCGGCAGGCGGCCCACGGGAATGCCCAGCCGGGGCTCGATGCCGCTGCTCTCGGAGCAGTACCGGTCCGCCTCGTCGGGATCGAGGGGCCCCACGAACAGCCGGTAGACCAGCAGGAACGAATCGAGCAGCGTCGCGTGCACCCAGGCGAGCAGCGCCGGGTCGTGGGCGCTGTACGGGGTCCCGGCGGGGATGCCGCCCGCCGACCGGTCGAGCCGCCCGTGCACCCGGTCGTGGATGGCGTTGATCCGGGCCGCCGCGGCCGCCGCCTCGGCCTCGGAGCCGAAGGTCAGCGCCAGCATGGCCTGGAGCGTCCGGTGCAGGCGGCGCGCCCAGCCCCAGCGCTCGGTGGTGAAGACGCTGTGCTCGCCCACCCCGCGGGCCACCATCGGATGGGCCAGCTGGAGCAGGATCGCCCGGCCCCAGCCCGCCAGCAGCACCCGCTCCCGGTGTATCGTGCGAGAAACCGCAAGATTCGGCAGGCCGGTGGTGGAGACCCCGGGTCCGGTCACGGTCCGCATGGCTCATTATCGCGCGCCCGGAAACTTCAGATACGCGCCGGACGTTCCTCGGCTGTTCACCCAAACTCTCGAAAGGAGACCGCGATGCGTCGAGCCGCAATGACGCTGGTCAGCGCAGCCGTGCTGCTGACCGCCCTGGTCCTGGCCGCTCCGGTCGCCGCGCTCGAGGTCGGGCAGAAGGCGCCCGACTTCACGCTGCCCGCGCCCGGAGGCAAGCAGGTCAAGCTTTCCGACCTGACCGCGAAGGGTCCCGTCGTCCTCTTCACGTTCATTCAGGCGTTCACCGGCACCTGAACCAAGGAGCTGCTCGGCTTCGAGGGGATCCTGCCCCAGTTCGAGGCCGCAGGCGCCCAGGTCGTGGGCGTGAGCGCCGACCATATCTCAACGCTGGAAGGGTGGACCAAGCAGAACCCGGTCCACTACACGCTGCTCTCGGACTTCCGTCGCGCGATGCTGCCGGCGTACGACGCGATGGTCACCGACGAGAAGAGCCCGATCTACCGCTACGCCAAGCGTGCCTACTTCGTGATCGACCGGACCGGGACGGTGCGCTGGGCCAAGGTGCAGGCCAACGCGCTCGACCTGCTGGATCCGGCCGAGGTGCTGACCGCGTTGAAGGAGTCCGGCGCCAAATGATCGCGCGATTCGCCGCGGCCTCGGTGCTGGCGGCGGCGCTCTGGGCCACGGTCGCGGCGGCGCAGCCCGCCGCCGCGCCGTCGGTCTGGGAGAAGATGGGCGTGTCGGTCTACGAGCCGCCCAAGCCCGCTCCCCCCTTCGCGCTGCCCGCGCTCGACGGCCGCACCGTGCGGCTCGAGGACTATCGCGGCAAGCCGGTGCTGCTGTTCTTCTGGGCCACCTGGTGACCGGACTGTCGGGAGGAGTTGCCTTCCGTCAACCGGCTCTACCAGGAGCTGAAAGGCCAGGGGCTCGAGGTCCTGCTGATCAGCTTTCGTGAGAGCGCCGACCTCGTGAAGCGCACCGTGGCCGAGCGCGGCTACACCCCGACCGTGCTGCTGGACGCGAGCGGCGACGTCACCGGACGGCTGTACGGCGTCTGGGGCCCACCCACCGTGTACTTCGTCGACCGCGAGGGCCGGCTGGTCGGCCGCCTGGTCGGCGCCATGGACTGGAGCGGGCGGCCCGCCCACGACCTGCTGAAGGCGTTCGTCGCGGCGCCCCGCTAGCTGTGGGCTTGCACGAGGTTGTCGCCCGAGGCGAGTCGAGTGATGGGCGGGGCCCCGCCCAGGCTCTTGTGCGGCCGGTGGAAGTTGTACACGTGCAACCACCGGGTGAGCCATTCGCGCCGCTCCGCCGACGTGCGATACACGCGGGGATAGGCCCATTCGCGCAGGAGCGTCTGGATAAACCGCTCCGCCTTGCCATTCGTGCGCGGGGTGTACGGCCGGGTCCGGATATGGCGCGTCCCGAGCTGCCGGCAGCGAGCGGCGAACGCGCCGGACAGATACGCCGGCCCATTGTCCGTCATGATTCGGCGGACGCGGATGCCGTGGCCGGCCAGCCAGCGCATGGCGCGCTGGAGGAACCCCAGCACGCTGGGGGTCCGTTCATCAGGCAGCACTTCGACGTAGGCCAGGCGGGAGGCATCGTCCACGCACACGTGGGCCCACTCCCAGCCCGCGCCGCGGACCGTGTCCCGGCGATCGCCCGTCAGCCGGTGGCCGGGCTGGATGATCCGGCCCAACTTCTTGATATCGATGTGCAGCATCTCGCCCGGCGTGGCCCATTCGTACCGCTGCACAGGAGGCCGCGGATCCACCTTCCGCAGGCGTTCCAAGCCCAGGCGCTGCAGCAAGCGATGCACCGTCGCCGGACTCCGGCCCACCTTCCCCGCGATCCGCGCCCCCGTCCAGCGCTGGCGCCGCAGCGTCTCAATCTGCTGGCGCACCGCCGGGGACAGGGCCGTGGGCGTGCGATGCGGCCGGCTCGAGCGATCCAGCAGTCCCTGCTTCCCCTCCGCGCGATAGCGCGCCAGCCACTTTCGCACGGTCCGTTCCGTGACTCCGAAGTCTTCGGCCACCTCCCGGGCGTAGTGGCCTTGCAGCACGCGCCGGACCATCTCGGCCCGGCCCCTCGGCCCATGTGGGGCGTTCGCATGCAGTTTCATCGTCGGACCCTCCCCGCTCGCCGTCTTACCACACACCCCCGCCGACATGTATAACGTCCTGGGAGATCACAGCTAGC
>Ga0070741_10003024_pt1 | contig 43059 bp, 42 predicted proteins | sample Coa_R1_4_FD_66440 | JGI IMG/M metagenome (GOLD analysis project Ga0070741, IMG submission 66440) | Surface soil microbial communities from Centralia Pennsylvania, which are recovering from an underground coalmine fire - Coalmine... | ecosystem: Environmental > Terrestrial > Soil > Unclassified ... | reverse complement strand
ACCTGATCGGGACGCGCTGCCGCGCGTGCGGCTCGTACTTCTTTCCGAAGGAGACGTTCGCATGCCGCAACCCGCGCTGCGGGAGCAGCGACCTCGACGACGTGCCACTCAGCCGGCGCGGGAAGGTGTGGTCGTTCACGACGAACGAGTACGCGCCGCCGCCGCCGTATCCCGCCCGTGAGCCGTTCGAGCCGTACACGGTCGTCGCGGTCGAGCTGCCCGAGGAGCGGATGATCGTCCTCGGCCACCTCGCGCGTGGTGCGCGGCCGAGCGAGCTGCACGTGGGCGACCAGGTCGAGGTCGTCGTCGAGCCGTTCTACGACACCGACGACGCGACGCACACGGTCTGGAAGTGGAGGCCGGTGACGTGAGTGCGAGCAGCGAGCGTGAGGTCGTCGTCCTCGGTGCGGGCATGCACCCGTGGGGCAAGTGGGGACGTCGCTTCGTCGAGTACGGCGTCGTCGCGGCGCGTGCCGCGCTCGCCGACGCGCAGGTCGCCCTCGACGACGTGCAGTTCCTCGCCGGCGCCGACACGATGCGCAACGGCTACCCGGGCTACGTCGCGGGTTCGACCTTTGCGCAGGCGCTCGGCTGGACCGGTGTTCCTGTCTCGAGCGCGTACGGAGCGTGCGCGTCGGGCGCGATGGCATTGCAGGCGGCGCGTGCGCAGATCCTGGCCGGGTTCTGCGACGTCGCGCTCGTCGTGGGTGCCGACACCGCACCCCAGGGCTTCTTCGGTCCCGCGCCGGGCGAGCGCTGGCAGGACCCCGATTGGCTCCGGTTCCGCGTCCTCGGCGCGACGAACCCGACGTACTTCGGGTTGTACGCGCGCCGCCGCATGGACGTGCACGGCGCGACGCTCGACGACTTCGCGCGTGTGAAGATCAAGAACAGCCGCCACGGGCTCCACAACCCGAACGCGAGGTACCGCAAGGAGTTCACCGCCGAGGACATCGCGAAGTCGCCCGTCGTCGCCGATCCCTTGCGCCTCGTCGACATCTGCGCGACCAGCGACGGCGCCGCGGCGGTCGTGCTCGCGAGCACCGAGTACGCCCGGGCGCGCGGTCTCGACGCGCCCGTTCGCGTCTCCGGGATCTCGACGATCACGCCGCGGTACCCGAACACGTATCTCGACATGCCCGACATCGGCACGGACTCCGCGGCGGCGGTCGCGCCGCCCGAGCGGTCGTACCGCGACTCGATCGCGGTGAGCGCGTACGAGCAGGCGGGCGTCGGCCCCGAGGACCTGAGCTTCGCCGAGGTGTACGACCTGTCGACCGCTCTCGAGCTCGACTGGTACGAGAACATCGGGCTCTGCGAGACGGGCGAGGCCGAGAAGCTGCTCCGCAGCGGCGACACCGAGCTCGGTGGCCGCATTCCCGTCAACCCGAGCGGCGGGCTCGCATGCTTCGGCGAGGCGATCCCCGCGCAGGCGATCGCGCAGCTGTGCGAGCTGACGTGGCAGCTGCGCGGGACGGCGGGCGAGCGTCAGGTGGACGGCGCCCGCGTCGGCCTCGCGATCAACCAAGGCCTCTTCGGCCACGGCAGCTGCATCATCGCGACGCGTTGAGCATGACCGACAAGCGGATGACCGAGGCCGACGTCGTCGGCGAGCTGCGCGACGGGATGACGATCGGCATCGGCGGTTGGGGGTCGCGCCGCAAGCCGATGTCGATCGTGCGCGAGATCCTGCGCTCGGACCTACGCGACCTGACGATCGTCTCGTACGGCGGTCCCGACGTCGGGATGCTGTGCACGACGGGCCAGGCGCGCAAGGTCGTCTACGGGTTCGTGTCGCTCGACTCGATCCCGCTGGAGCCGCACTTCCGTCGTGCCCGTGAGGAAGGGACCATCGCCGCTATGGAGCTCGACGAGGGCATGTTGCAGTGGGGGCTGCGCGCCGCTGCGATGCGCGTGTCGTTCCTCCCCTGCCGCGCCGGCATCGGGTCCGCGATCATGGAGGTCAACCCCGAGCTGAGGACCGTCGAGTCGCCCTACGAGGACGGCGACGTGTACGTGGCGATGCCGGCTCTGTCGCTCGACGTCGCGATCATCCACGCCAACCGTGCCGACGCGCGAGGGAACGGTCAGTACCTCGGGCCCGACTGGTACTTCGACGATCTGTTCTGCATGGCGGCGAAGCGCCGGTTCATGAGCTGCGAGCGCGTCGTCGACACCGACGACTTCCTGAAGGAGGGGTCGGAGCAGACGTTGAAGATCAACCGCATGATGACCGACGGCGTGATCGAGGCGCCGTACGGCGCGCACTTCACGCACTGCATCCCGGACTACGAGCGCGACGAAGCCGTGCAGCGCGAGTACGCCGCCACCGCGAAGGATCCCGACGCGTGGGCCGCCTTCCGGGCGAAGTACGTCGACATCCCCGAAGCCGACTACCGCCGTGTGATCGGAGTCGCGGAGTGAGCGGCGGGTCGACTGCGCCGACGATCGCCGAGGTGTGCGTGGTCGCGTGTGCCGACGTCTGGCGGGGTGACGGCGAGATCCTCGCGAGCCCGATCGGCACCGTGCCGATGATCGCGGTACGGCTCGCTGCGTCGACGTTCGAGCCCGACCTGGTCTACACGGACGGCGACGCGCTGCTCCTCGCGGAGCCCCTGCCCGTCGGCCCCACCGCCGCCGACGCGCCGAAGCACGTCGAGGGGTGGATGCCGTTCCGCAACGTGTTCGACGTCGTCTGGTCCGGGAAGCGGCACGTGATGATGGGCGCGACGCAGGTCGACCGCTACGGCAACCAGAACATCGCGTGCATCGGCCCGTGGCAGAAGCCGAAGGCGCAGCTCCTCGGTGTGCGTGGCGCGCCCGGGAACACGGTGAACCACCCGACGAGCTACTGGGTCCCGAACCACACGACGCGCGTGTTCGTCGAGAGCGTCGACTGCGTGTCGGGCGTCGGCTACGACCGGGCCGCCGCGGCGGGACCGACCGCGAGCGAGTTCCACGAGATCCGCCGCGTCGTGTCGAACAAGGGCGTGTTCGACTTCGAGACGCCCGATCACTCGATGCGGTTGCGGTCGGTGCACCCGGGCGTGCCCGTCGACGACCTCGTCCAGAGCACGGGGTTCGAGCTGGTGATCCCCGACGACGTCCCCGAGACGCGTCTCCCGACCGACGAGGAGCTCCACCTCATCCGCGACGTCCTCGACCCCGACAACCTCCGCGACACCGAGGTGAAGGCGTGACCCCGAGACGTTCATGCGTCGCTGAACGTCGCTCTACGACGACGAACGACGCACGAACGCTGGTGCCATGACGCACCCGACGCTGCGCACCCGCATCTGCGAGCTGTTCGGGATCGAGCACCCGATCGTGCAGACGGGCATGGGCTGGGTCGCGGGGCCGCGCCTGGCGGCGGCGACGTCGAACGCAGGCGGCCTCGGCATCCTCGCGTCGGGGACGATGGACTTCGCACAGCTGCGCGACGCCATCACCGAGACGAAGCAGCGCACCTCGAAGCCGTTCGGCGTCAACCTGCGGGCGGACGCGCCCGACGCGCGGGAGCGCATCGACCTCCTGATCCGCGAGCAGGTGAAGGTCGCGTCGTTCGCGCTCGCGCCGAAGCAGGACCTCATCGCGCGCCTCAAGGACGCCGGTGTCGTCGTCGTCCCGTCGATCGGCGCGAAGCGTCACGCCGAGAAGGTCGCGCAGTGGGGCGTCGACGCGGTCGTCGTCCAGGGTGGTGAGGGCGGCGGTCACACCGGTCCCGTTCCGACGACGTTGCTCCTGCCGCAGGTCGTCGACACGGTCGACATCCCCGTCATCGCGGCGGGCGGGTTCTTCGACGGGCGCGGTCTCGTCGCCGCACTCGCCTACGGCGCGAGCGGCATCGCGATGGGGACGCGCTTCCTGCTGACGCGCGACAGCACCGTCCCCGACGACGTGAAGCAGATCTACCTCGGCAAGGCGGTCACGGACACGGTGGTCACGACGCAGGTCGATGGTGTCCCGCACCGGGTCCTCCGCAGCGAGCTCGTCGAGCGACTCGAGCACACCGGACCGGTGACGAGCCTGCCCCGCGCGATCCGGAACGCGCTCGAGTTCAAGAAGCTGTCCGGCACGCCGTGGCGCGACATCGTGCAGGAAGGGCTCGCGATGAAGCGCGCCCAGGAGCTCTCCTGGAGCCAGGTCGTCATGGCGGCCAACACGCCGATGCTCCTGAAGGCCGCGATGGTCGACGGGCGGCCCGATCTCGGCGTGATGTCGAGCGGTCAGGTCGTCGGTGTCATCGACGACCTGCCGACGGTCGCGCAGCTCGTGCAGCGCATCGTCGACGAGGCCGAGTCGACGCTGAAGCGTCTCGGCGCGTCCTGAGCGCGCATGGCTCCGCCGGTCGACGTCCACGGCACCGTCGATCCCCGGTTCGACGCGGTCCGCACCGCGTTCGCGCGGAACTTCGAGCGACACGGCGACGTCGGCGCCGCGTGCTGCGTCTGGGTGGGGGGCCGGCCCGTCGTCGACGTCTGCGGCGGGGTCGCGGACACCACCGACGGACGACCGTGGGAGCACGACACGCCGTGCGTCGTGTTCTCGACGACGAAGGGTGTCACCGCGATCGCGGTCAACCTGCTCGTGCAGCGGGGCGTCCTCGACCTCGACGCGTCCGTCGCGACGTACTGGCCGGAGTTCGCGGCCAACGGGAAGGGTGGGATCCCGCTGCGGTGGCTGCTGTCGCACCGCGCCGGGCTCGCGCACGTCACCGCGGATCTGACGCTCGACGACGTGCTCGCGTGGGACCCGGTCGTCGACGCGATCGCCGCGCAAGAACCCGTCTGGGAGCCGGGGACGGCACACGGCTACCACGTGCGTTCGTACGGTTGGCTGCTGGGCGAGGTCGTCCGGCGCGTGACGGGCATGTCGATCGGCGCGTTCGTCGCGCGCGAGCTCGCGGCGCCGCTGCACCTCGATCTCTGGATCGGTCTTCCGGAGACCGTCGAGGCGCGCATCGCGCGTCTCCTGCCGCCGCTGGAGCTCCAGGACGAGCACGCGCGCGAGCTGTTCGAGGCGTTCATGAAGGACGATCCGCTGCGGGCCGGTGCGATGGGCGGCCCGTCGAATCTGTTCCGCTACGACGACATGTGGAACACACGCGCGTTGCACGCGGCCGAGATGCCGTCGTCGAACGGCGTCGCGACCGCACCCGCGCTCGCCAAGCTGTACGCGGCGTGCATCGGTGACGTCGGCGGCGTCCGGATCCTCGACGGCGACACGGTCGCGCGCGCGTCGCGGGTGGAGTCGGACGGCGAGGACGTGATCCTCGGCATCCCGACCCGGTTCGGGCTGGGGTTCTCGCTCCCGCCGATGCTGTCGCCCGCGGCTGGTCCCGGCGCGTTCGGGCATCCGGGCGCGGGAGGATCGCTCGCGTTCGCGGATCCCGACAACGAGCTCGCGTTCGCGTACGTCATGAACCAGATGCAGCTCGGTCTGACCGGTGACCGACGCACGGAGACGCTCGTCGCCGCCGTCTACGACGCGCTCGCCTGATGGACCTGACGCTCGAGCGCGCGCGGCAGCTGTTCGACCGGCGCCGTGACGCGTGGCTCGCGCAGGACGTCGACGCGTACCTGGACCTCTTCGCGCCGGACCTCGAGATCACGATGCCGGGCCGGGCCGAGCCCGTGCGCGGAATCGAGCCGTACGCCGAGATCGTCCGCCGGTCGTTCGCATGGGCGGTACCCGAGGCGTTCACGTTCCACGAGCTCGCCGTCGCCGGCGACGCCGTCCTCGCCGAGTGGACGATCTCCGTCCGCCGTCGCGACGACGGCGCCCGCTTCGAGTGGCACGGCATGAGCATCGCCCGCATCGACGGCGATGGCCGGATCGCGCGGTGGCGTGAATACTGGGATCCCCGCGAGGTTCGCGAGCCGGTGGAGGTTCCCCATGTCGGAACGTGATCTGCTGCAGCTCACCGAGGCGTTCGGGAAGGCGTGGAACGACCACGATCTCGACGCCGCCCTTGCACTGGTCACCGACGACTGCGTGTTCGAGAGCACCGGCCCGTCACCGGACGGCGTCCGTCACGAAGGACGTGATGCGGTGAGGAGCGCGTGGAAGGCGATCTTCGACGACGTGCGCGCGCGCTTCGACACCGAGGACTGCTTCGTGGCGGGCGACCGCATCGTGCAGACCTGGCGATACGACTGGGGCGACGGCCACGTTCGCGGTGTGGACGTGATGCGCGCGCGTGACGGGCGCATCTCCGAGAAGCTCTCGTACGTCAAGGGCTGACGCGTCGTGCGCGTCGCGGCGATCCAGCACGACATCGTGTGGGAGGACCGCGACGCGAACTACGGACGGCTCGCGCCGATGATCGCCGCGGCCGCATCGGCCGGCGCGCGACTGGTCGCGCTGACGGAGATGTTCGCGACGGGCTTCTCGATGGACGCGTCGCGCATCGCGGAGCCGCGCGACGGGCCGAGCTCTCGGTTCCTCCGCGAGCAGGCGCGCGTGAACGACGTCTACGTGTGCGGTTCGATCGCCGAATGTGTACCGGGCGTCGACCGCCCGTACAACACGTTCGTGCTCGCGGGCCCGGACGGCGTGGTGCTCCGCTACGACAAGATCCACCCGTTCACGTACTCGGGGGAGCACGAGCACTACTCGGCGGGCTCCGCGCGCGTCACGGTCGCGGTCGAGGGCGTCGCGCTCAGCCCGTTCGTCTGCTACGACCTCCGGTTCGCCGACGAGCTGTGGGACCTCGCGGCGCGCACCGATCTCTACGTCGTGGTCGCGAACTGGCCCGAGAGCCGCCGGCTGCACTGGCAGGTGCTGCTGCGTGCACGCGCGATCGAGAACCAGGCGTACGTCCTCGGCGTGAACCGGGTCGGGACCGGCGGGCGGCTCACCTACGCGGGTGACTCGTGTGTGATCGACCCGCTCGGCGAGGTGCTGGCGTTCGCGGCCGGCGGTGAGACGCTCGTCCTCGCGGACGTCGATCCCGAGATCGTCCGCGCGACACGCGAGCGGTTCCCGTTCCTCGCCGACCGCCGGACCGGCGAAGACCGTCCCGTAAGCTGAGATCCCCCAGCTCGGAGGTTCCGTCATGGCCGAGGCCTACATCGTCGACGCGGTCCGCACGCCGGTCGGGCGGCGCGGCGGCGGGCTGTCGCAGGTCCATCCGGCCGACCTCGGTGCGCACCCGATCACCGCGCTGGTCGACCGCACGGGCATCGATCCGGCCGCGGTCGAGGACGTCATCTTCGGCAACGTCGACTCGATCGGCCCCCAGGCCGGCTGCATCGCGCGTACGTGCTGGCTCACGGCCGGGATGCCGGAAGCCGTGCCTGGCACGACGATCGACCGGCAGTGCGGATCGTCGCAGCAGGCCGTGCACTTCGCCGCGCAGGCCGTCATGAGCGGGACGAACGATCTCGTCGTCGCGGGCGGCGTGCAGAACATGAGCGCGATCCCGATCACCGCCGCGATGCTGGCCGGCCAGCAGTACGGGTTCCCGGATCCGTTCACCACGTCGAAGGGCTGGCTGAAGCGCTACGGCGACCAGGAGATCTCGCAGTTCCGCGGCGCGGAGATGATCGCGGAGCGGTGGGACATCTCACGCGAGGACATGGAGCGCTTCGCGCTGGAGAGTCACCAACGCGCGATCCGCGCGATCGACGAGGGTCGCTTCGACCGTGAGATCGTCCCGCTCGAGGGTGTCGCGGCCGACGAGGGACCGCGGCGCGACACGTCATTGGAGAAGATGGCCAAGCTCCCGACGCTCGTCGACGGCGGCCGCCTGACCGCGGCGGTGTCGAGCCAGATCTCCGACGCCGGCGTCGCCATGCTCGTCGCGTCGGAGCGGGCGGTGAAGACGCACGGCTTGACGCCCCGGGCGCGCGTCCACCACATCAGCGTGCGTGGCGACGACCCCGTCATCATGCTCACCGGCCCGATCCCGGCCACGCGCTACGCGCTCGACAGGACCGGGCTGACGCCCGACGACATCGACCTCGTCGAGATCAACGAGGCGTTCGCGTCCGTCGTGCTCGCGTGGCAGAAGGAGACGGGGTTCGACCTCGCCAAGGTCAACGTCAACGGTGGCGCAATCGCGCTCGGTCACCCGTTGGGCGCGACCGGCGCACGCCTGATGACGACGCTCCTCAACGAGCTCGAGCGCACCGGCGGGCGTTACGGCCTGCAGACGATGTGCGAGGGCGGTGGCATGGCGAACGTCACGATCATCGAGCGCCTCTGAATGCTCGTCATCGGTGTGGCCGGCCTCGCGGTCGCCGTCGTCGCGCTCGTCACCGCGTCCGTGGCCGTACGGTCACGCCGACGGCTCGCGGCCCGGGTCGAGGCCGTCGCACGCCAGCAGGCCCAGCTCGGCACGCATCTCGCTCGCCTGAACGACCGGCTGCTCGATCTCGAGGAAGGACGCCGCAGCGAGAGCGGCGCGGAGCGTGAACGCGCGCGTGTCCGTGTCGAGCTCGCGCGTACCGCTTCGGGGACGCACGAGGTCGCGCTCGTGAACGAAGGCCCGGCGATCGCGCACGACGTCATGGTCGAGCACGCGAACGGGGACCCGCTCGCATGGGAGCCGCTCCCGGTGCGCAGCCTCCTTGCCGGCGCGCGATTCGGGTTCGCGGTCGACGGGCACCTCGACGGGCCGCTCGACTGCGTCCTGCGCTGGCACGACGGCGGCGGCGCGCACCGCGTCCCGGTCCGCCTCGCCGCGACGTGACGTCGCCGCGCGCGCGTCTCGGGGTCTCTGACGGTCGATCAGATAGGGTCGGCGGGTCATGTCGGGGACGCCGTTCGACCTGGACGACACGGACGCCGAGGCCGCCTTCCGCGCCGAGGCGCGCGCCTGGCTCGAGGTCAACAAGCCGCACGCTCCGTTGCCCTCGGGCAACACCGCCGAGGGGTTCGTGGTCAACCGCGACTGGGAGCGGCGACTGTTCGACGGCGGCTGGGCCGTCGTGTCGTGGCCGCGCGAGTACGGCGGACGCGACGCAACCCTCTTCGAGTGGCTGATCTTCGAGGAGGAGTACTACCGGGCCGGTCTGCCGCAACGCGTCGCGCAGAACGGCATCTTCCTGCTCGCGCCGACGGTGTTCGAGTTCGGCACGAAGGAGCAGCGCGACCGGATCCTGCCGCGCATGGCGGCCCTCGAGGACGTCTGGGCTCAGGGATGGTCGGAGCCGAACGTGGGGAGCGACCTCGCGGGCATCACCAGCCGTGCGGTGCGCGACGAGGCGGCACACGGGTGGCGGTTGAGCGGTCAGAAGACCTGGACGTCGCGCGGCGCCTTCTGCACGCACCTGTTCGGACTCTTCCGCAGCGATCCCGAAGCGGAACGCCACCGCGGGCTCACGTACTTCCTCGTACCGCTCGACGCACCGGGCGTCACCGTCCGGCCCGTCGACGTGCTCGACGGTGACGCCGCGTTCGCGGAGGTGTTCCTCGACGACGTCTTCGTCCCCGACGACGACGTGCTGGGGGAGGTGCACAAGGGCTGGAACGTCGCGATGGCGACGACGGGCTCGGAGCGCGGGCTGAGCCTGCGCAGTCCCGGGCGGTTCAGCGCCGAGGCTCGCCGCCTGGTCTCGCTGTACCGGGAGCTCGGCGACCACGGTGACGCGACGCTGCGCGACGCGGTGATCGGGGCGTGGATGGACGCCGAGGCGTACCGGCTCAACACGCTGCAGACCGTCACGCGGCTCGCCGACGGCGGTGCGATCGGTCCCGAGTCGAGCCTCAACAAGGTCTTCTGGTCGGAGATGGACATCGACCTGCACGAGACCGCGCTGCGACTCCTGGAGCGCGACGGCGAGCGCGCGGACACCGCGTGGATGAAGGGGTTCCTGTTCTCCCTCGCCGGGCCGATCTACGCGGGCACGAACGAGATCCAGCGCAACGTCATCGCCGAGCGCGTCCTCGGCCTCCCGCGGAAGTAGCGCGATGCGCTTCGCGTTCACCGAGGACCAGCTCGCGTTCCGCGACACCGTGCGCGACTTCCTCACCGCCGAGTGCCCGCCGTCCTTCGTGCGGTCGCAGGCGACGGCACGCGACGACGGATGGCGCGCGCTGTGGTCCAAGCTCGCGGAGATGGGCGTCGTCGGCCTCACCGCGGCCGAGTCGTCCGGCGGCCTCGGGCTCGGGCCGCTCGACCTCGTGCTGATCCTGGAGGAGACCGGCCGTGCCGCGATGCCGGGACCGGTCGTCGAGACGACCTCCGTCGCGCTCCCGGTGCTGCAGGGTGGCTCGCTCGTCGAACGGGCGGCGGCGGGCGACGCGGTCATCGCGGTGGCGCTCGACGGCGGGCACGATGTCGCATTCGGCGCCGACGCCGACGCGCTGCTCGTCCGCGACGGTGACCGCTTGGGCCTCGTCGACGCTCGTTCCCTCCGTGCTGTCGACGTCGAGTCGGTCGACGGGCTGCGCCGCCTGGCCGACGTCGAGTGGGACACCGACGCCGTCACGGAGATCGGGGGCGCGGACGCGCTTGCGGCGGTCCGCGATCGTGGTGCGAGCGCCGCGGCCGCGCAGCTGTGCGGGGTCGCCGCGCGGCTGCTCGACTTCGCGGTCGAGTACGCCAAGGAGCGGCACCAGTTCGGCGTGCCGATCGGCTCGTTCCAGGCCGTCAAGCACCACTGCGCGAACGCCGCGCTGAAGCTCGAGTACGCCCGGCCGGTCGTCTACCGCGCCGCGTACTCGTTGCACCACGGCGACCGGGACCGGTCGGTCCACGCGTCGATGGCGAAGGCGTACGCGTCGGACGCCGCTCGCCTCGCGTCGCGCGTCGCGCTCCAGGTGCACGGCGCGATCGGCTACACGGCCGAGCACGACCTCCAGCTGTGGATGAAGCGGGCGTGGTCGTTGAGCGTCGCGTGGGGTGACGCCGCTGCACACCGGGCGATGGTCGCGGACGCGGTGCTCGGTGCACGCTCCTGAGCCCGAGCCGCGTCAGGTGTGCACCCAGACGGGCATGCCGACGTACGCGTTCGCGTACACCGCGTCCATCGTGCCGACCGGGACGCGCACGCATCCGTGACTGGCCGGGTAGCTCGGGACGGAGCCGAACCCGTGCACCCCGTAGTTCCCGTGGAACCACAGCGGTGAGTAGACGCTCCCGTTGTCCGTGTGCACCCACCCCGACTGCTTCGAGTAGACGGTGAAGCGACCGAGCACGGTCGGCGTGCTCGGCTTGCCCGTCGACACGTGCGTCCCGACGACGAGCCTGCCGTTGCGCCACACCGTCATCGTCTGGGTCGACACGTTGACGTCGATGAGGTCGCCGTTGCCGTTGGCCGCCGACGGGTTCGGTCCACACGCGCCGAGCACGAGCAGCGCGAGGGCCGCGACCAGCGCGACCGCGACGCGCCGCACCACCTTCTCCTGCCGCATGCCCGCCCATCGGCCTCTCGACCGACGACGTGAGGGTTTCGCGTCAGGGCGTCCAGCCGCCGTCGGGACGGCGGGTCCAGCCCGACGCCGCCTTCGTCCCGCCGTCGACGTGGATCGTCGTGCCGGTCACGAACCGGGACAGGTTCGACGCGAGGAACACCACGACACCTGCGCAGTCGTCCGGCTCGCCCAGGCCGAGTGGGACCTTCGCGCCATACGACTCGGGGGACGCGTCGCCGTGCGCGGCCTCACCCAGCGACCGGTCGCCCGGCGTCGGGATCGCGTCGGGTGCGACCGTGTTGACCCGGATACCCTGCGGTGACAGCTCCAACGCGAGCGTCTGGGTCAGGGACTCGACCGCCGCCTTCATCGCCGCGTAGATGCCGAACCCGGGCGCGGCGCGGAACGCCTCGATCGACGTGACGTTCACGATCGACCCGCCGGCGGGCATCAGCGGGACGCACGGCCGCACGAAGTTCGTCACCGACGTGAAGTTCTCGTCGACCAGCGCGCGCTGGCCCTTCGCGCTCACGTCCATCACGGGTGCATGGAACCCGCCGCCGGCGTTGTTCACGAGGACGTCGACGTGCCCGAAGCGCGCACCAACGTCGCGCACGAACGCCTCGCTCGCGTCGACGTCGCGCACGTCGAGGACGGCCTCGATGGCCTCACGACCGAGCGCGCGCACGTCCTTCGCGGTGGCCGCGAGCCCGTCGGCCTGACGGTCGCAGACCGCGACGTCGGCGCCGAAGCGCGCCAGCGCGAGCGCGGTGGCCTCGCCGATCCCCTGCGCGGCGCCCGTGACGAGGGCGACCTTGCCGTCGAGCGAGACGGCCGACGGGTCGATCACGCGACGCCCGTCACCGCGCGTCGAGCGACAGCATCCGGATCGCGTTGCCGCGCATGATCTTGTAGACCGTCGCGTCGTCGAGGCCGGCCATCAGCTCCTTGGCGACCTGCTTCGTGTCCGGCCACGTCGAGTCGGTGTGCGGGTAGTCGGTCTCGAACGTGATGTTGTCGACGCCGACACGCTCGATCGACTCGACGCCGTGACGATCGCGGAAGAAGCAGCCGAACACCTGCCGGTAGTAGTAGGTCGACGGCGGCTCGGGGACGATGTCGCGCACGCCGCCCCACGCGCGGTGCTCGCGCCACACGTCGTCGGCGCGCTCGAGCACGTACGGCAGCCACCCGATCTGGCCTTCCGAGTACGCGAGCTTCAGCTGGGGGAACCGCACGAGCACGCCGGAGAACAGGAAGTCGGACAGTGACGCCATCGCGTTGTTGAAGCTCAGCGTCGCGGCCACCGCGGGCGGCGCGTCGCCGGACGTGGCCGGCATCCTCGACGACGAGCCGATGTGCATGCACACGACCGTCGCCGTGTCCTGGCACGCCTGGAAGAACGGGTCCCAGTAGCCGGAATGGATGCTGGGCAGGCCGAGGTGGGGAGGGATCTCGCTGAAGCAGACCGCGTGCGCGCCGCGAGCCGCGTTGCGTCGCACCTCGTCGGCCGCGAGCTGCGCGTCCCACAGCGGGACCAGGCAGAGCGGGATCAGGCGGCCGGCGCTGTCGCCGCACCACTCCTCGACCATCCAGTCGTTGTACGCGACGACGCACGCGTGCGCGAGCTCGCGGTCCTTCGCCTCGAGGAACGTCTGCCCGCAGAAGCGCGGGAACGTCGGGAATGAGAGTGACGCGTCGACCCAGTTCATCTCCATGTCGTCGATCCGCGCCTTGGGGTCGTAGCAGCCCGGCCGCATCTCGTCGTAGGTGATGGGCGACATCGTCATGTCGTCGCGGTCGAAGCCGACCGCGGCGACGTGACGCTTGTTGATGTAGACCAGTTCCTCGTAGACCCAGCAGTCGGCCTTGGGTCCATCGGGGTCGAACGTCTGGCGGTACGTGCCGCCGCCGATGTGCTCCATCGACCCGATGCCGCGCCGCTCGACCTTCGGCCCCCGGTCCCGGAGCCGCGCGGGAAGCCACGTCTCCCACAGGTGGGCCGGCTCGACGACGTGGTCGTCGACGCTGATGATGCGGGGCAGCTCCCCGCTGCGCGTCTCGGTGGCGGTCATCGCGAAGCCTCCGCAGCAGGGCACCCGGGCGGACGCGTCGGGGCACGAGCCGGATCTGACGTTGCGTCAGCAACGATACACGGGCCTCTCCGGCGAGGCCCGGGGGCTCTCGGTCCCCGGGACCGCGGGTCAGATCAGGCCGAGGCCGGCCATCGCCTCCGCGACGGTGAGGAACCCGGCGATGTTCGCCCCGTTCACGTAGTTGCCCGGCGTGCCGTACTCGTCGGCCGTCTCGTAGCAGAGCGTGTGGATGTCGCGCATGATCCCCGCGAGCCGCTGCTCCGTGTGCTCGAACGTCCAGTTGTCGCGCGACGCGTTCTGCTGCATCTCGAGCGCAGACGTCGCGACGCCGCCCGCGTTCGCGGCCTTGGCCGGCCCGAGCGCGACGCCGGCATCGTGGAACGTCCGCACGCCGTCCTCGGTCGTCGGCATGTTCGCCCCTTCGGCGACGACGGTGCAGCCGCTGCGCACGAGCACCTGCGCGTCCGTTCCCGTGATCTCGTTCTGCGTCGCGCACGGGAGCGCGACGTCGCACGGCACCGTCCAGATGCTCCCGGCCGGTGTGAAGCGCGCGCGCGAGCGGTGCTTCACGTACTGGTCGATGCGCGAGCGGTCGACCTCCTTGATCTGCTTGAGCAGGTCGACGTCGAGCCCGTCCTCGTCGACGACGAAGCCGCTCGAGTCGGAGCACGCGACGACGCGCGCGCCCAGCTGCATCGCCTTCTCGATCGCGTAGATCGCGACGTTGCCCGAGCCGGAGACGACGCACGTTCGCCCGTCGAGCGTCTCACCGCGCGTCCGCAGCATCTCCTCGACGAAGAACACGAGCCCGTAGCCCGTCGCCTCGGTGCGGACGTGCGAGCCGCCGTAGGGGATCGCCTTGCCGGTGAGCACGCCCGCCTCGTAGCGGTTGGTGATGCGCTTGTACTGCCCGAACAGGTAGCCGATCTCGCGCTGGCCGACGCCGATGTCGCCGGCCGGCACGTCGGTGTACTCGCCGAGATGGCGATACAGCTCGGTCATGAAGCTCTGGCAGAACCGCATGACCTCGTCGTCGGAGCGTCCCTTCGGGTCGAAGTCGGATCCGCCCTTCCCGCCGCCGATCGGGAGCCCGGTGAGCGCGTTCTTGAACGTCTGCTCGAACCCGAGGAACTTCACGATCCCCAGGTTCACCGTCGGATGGAACCGGAGCCCGCCCTTGTACGGGCCGAGCGCGCTGTTGGCCTCGACGCGGAAGCCCCGGTTGATGTGGACCTCGCCGTGGTCGTCCTGCCACGGCACGCGGAAGATGATCTGGCGCTCGGGCTCGCAGATCCGCTCGACGAGCTTCATCCGCGTCAGCTCGGGGTGCTTCGACAGCACCGGCCCGATCGACCCCAGCACCTCACGGACGGCCTGGTGGAACTCCAGCTCACCGGGGTTCCGCCGGACGACCGTCTCGTAGATGGACTGCACCTTGTCGTCGAGCACGGGTGCCCCTTCTCTCGCGCCGCGATACGCCGTGCGGCCAACGTTGACACGTGGACGGCTCGTCCGTAGCCTCGTTCTGCCACGCGATCAGTCGTTCGCCATGTCGAACAACGCCGGTCGTCCGAGCTCGGAGGGGTGCCGTGAAGCTCGACCTGCTCTACGAGATCGACGTGCCCAAGCCGTGGGCCGGTCCCCATCCCTACGGGCAGCGGGAGGCGGAGCAGCGGGCCTACCGCGAGGCGTTCGAGCAGATCCGCCTGGCCGACACGCTCGGCTTCCACACCACCTGGCACGTCGAGCACCACTTCCGCGAGGGCCGGTCGCACTCGCCCGCGCCCGAGGTGATCATCGGCGCCCTCTCCCAGTGCACCGAGAACCTGCGCCTCGGCTTCGGCGTGACCCTCATGCCCCACGCCTTCACCCCGCCGATGCGCGTCGCCGAGAAGGTCGCGACTGCCGACATCCTCAGCGGGGGACGCGTCGAGTGGGGGACCGGCCGGTCGACGCCCATGGAGCAGATCGCGTTCGGGGTGCCGCGCGAAGAGAGCCGCGCGCAGTGGCAGGAGGCGATCGAGGCCGTCGTGCGCATGTGGGAGGAGGAGTACTTCGAGTTCCACGGCACGTACCTCGACTTCCCCCGCCGCATGGTGACGCCCAAGCCCGTGCAGGACCCGCACCCGCCGTGCTGGATGGCGGCGACCAGCGAGGGCAGCTCCGCCGTCGCGGGTGAGCTCGGCCTCGGGCTGCTCTCGTTCGCGATCCTCCAGCCGATCCAGAAGATGGGACAGCACATCGCGCAGTACCGCGCGGCGGCCGCGAACCCGACGCCGCTGACCCGCGTCGTGAACGATCGCGTCGCGGCGTACACGCTCGTGCACTGCGCCGAGTCCCTCGCCGAGTGCGAGCGCAACGGAATCTGGGACTCGGTGTGGTGGTGGTACAAGAACCTCGCCGAGTTCACGCTCGAGTGGGAGCTCCCGAACCTGTCGCAGGAGGAGCGCGACGCGACGTTCCCGTTGCTCAAGCGCCAGATCGAGGGGAACTTCGACGTCCGCGAGTTCCACGAGGCCGACATGATCATCGTCGGCGATCCCGACCAGTGCCTGGAGAAGATGCTGCGCTACGAGGAGCTCGGCGTCGACCAGCTGATCTGCTACGTGCAGTTCGGGCACCTGTCGCACGAGTCGATCATGCGGACGATCGAGCTGCTCGGCACCGAGATCGTCCCGAAGCTCGCGGCGCGCGACGTCGACATGTCGGTCTCGGTCACCACGAGCTGACCGTCCGCATGTTGCGCCCCGAGCAGCCGGATCCGTTCGTCCGCGGCTGCGCGTTCCAGGACACCGACGACGTGTGGTACCCGCGCGCGGACCCGTTGGACGCGGCGCGGCTGCCCGTCGACACGTGGACGAGCGCGCAGCTGCCCGTCACCGTGCGGCTGGAGATGATCGGCGACGCCGAGGCCGTCGAGGTCGCGTACACGACGGAGACGGACGACCTCGGCTACCGCGGTCCCGGCGCGGGCACGACGTTCGCGCTGTGGCGGGGTGGCGTCTGCGTCGACGAGCAGCCCGCGGTGCTCGGCGAGGGTCGGGTGCGACTCGCGATGGGCGAGCACTCGCCCGACACGCCGGCGACCGTCTACCTCCCGGAGGGCATGAAGCCGCGGATCATGTCGGTCGGAGCGGTGGGCGGCTCGATCGACCGCGCACCACGCGGGCCGCGGTGGCTCGCGTACGGCGACTCCATCGCGGAGGGCTGGGTCGCGTCCGGGCCGGCGCGGGCGTGGCCGGCGATCGTGGGCCGTGAGCGCGGCATCGACGTCGTGAACCTCGGCTACGCGGGCGCGGCACGCGGCGAGATGGCGACCGCCGAGCAGATCTCGCGCATCCCGGCCGAGGTCATCTCGATCGGTCACGGCACGAACTGCTGGACGCGCACCCCGCACAGCGACGCGCAGATGCTCGCGAACACGGAGGCGTTCCTCGACGTCGTCCGGCAAGGCCATCCCGACACGCCGATCGTCGTCATGACGCCGGTGCTCCGCCCGGACGCCGAGCGCGTGCCGAACCGGTTCGGTACCGATCTGCGCGACATCCGTGCAGCGATCACGGCGGTCGTGCGTGAGCGCATCGACGAGTACGAGGACGACCGGGTGTGGCTCGTCGACGGGCTCCCGCTGCGTCCCGAGCACCTTCGCGACGGCATCCACCCGGGCGACGAGGGCCACGAGATCCTCGCTCGCGTGTTCGGCGACGCGGTCGTCGAGGCGCTCGGCCCGGGCTACGCGGTCACGTAGTGGGCCGGATGGCACCGTCCGCGGCGCGGACCGTCGCGCTGCTCGACTTCCTCGCGTCGCACCCGACGGAGCGCTTCGGCGTGTCCGAGCTCGCGCGCCGTCTCGACGCGAGCAAGGCGACGCTGCACGCGCTCGTCGCCACCTTGACGGACGCCGGATACCTGCTGCGCCACCCCGTCGACAAGACGTACTCGCTCGGCCCGGCGCTCGTCGCGGTCGGGAACGCGGCCGCGTCGCGCCAGATCGACGTCGTCGACCACGCGCGCGGCGAGATGCGCCGACTCGCGGACGAGCTCGACGTGCTGTGCGTCGCGAGCGCGGCGATCGGTGACGAGATCGTGATCCTCGGGCGCGAGGGGGATCTCGGCCCGCTCGCACCCGACGTGCGCGTCGGTCACCGGCTCCCGCTCGTCCCGCCGCTCGGCACCGTGTTCATGGCGTGGTCGTCCGACGCCGAGATCGAGGCGTGGTTGCAGCGGACCGGTCCGAGCGCGCCCGCGGATCGCATCGCCCGGTTCCGCAGCGCGGTCGCAGCGGTGCGCGACCGCGGGTACTCGCTCGCGCTGGAGGCCGACGCGCGCATCCAGATCGGCCGCGCGCTCGGTGCCCGCGATCCGGGCGCGGACGCCTCCCGCCTCGCCCGTCTCGTCGAGGAGCTCGGTCACGAGGAGTACGTGCTGGCCGAGCTCGAGCACGCGTCGTCGTACCGGCTCAGCATGATCGCGGCACCGGTGTTCGGCGCGGACGGCTCCGTCGTGCTCGCGCTGACGTTGTTCGGCTTCCGCGCGTCGCTGGACCCGGTCGAGATCCGCGTGCTCGCCGACCGGCTCGTCGAGGCGACCCGCATCGTGACGAAGTCCGTGCACGGTCGGCCAAACTGACCGTCGCGAGGTGCGGGCCACGTGAAGTGCGGGCCGCGTGAGGAGGAGACGCGTGAGGAGGACGACGTGAAGGATCCGCGTGAGGCGTTCGACCTGAGCGGTCGTGTCGCGATCGTCACCGGCGCCGGGAGCGGCATCGGGCGCGCCAGCGCACGAATGCTCGCCGCCGTCGGCGCGACCGTCGTGTGCGCCGACGTCGCGGGCAACGCCGCGAAGGACACCGCGACGTCGATCACGACGGAAGGCGGCAACGCGACGTCGGCCGAGGTCGACGTCGCGCAGAGCGAGCAGGTCGACGCGCTCGTCGACGGCACGGTGCGCGAGCACGGGCGGCTCGACGTCATGTGCAACATCGCCGGCATCATGCACAACAGCCTCGTCGTCGACACCGACAACGCCGATCTCGACCGCGTTCTCGCCGTCAACCTGAAGGGCGTGTTCTACGGATGCCGCGCGGCGGCGCGCGTCATGACCGCGCGGGGCATTGGGAGCATCGTGAACATGGCGTCCGGCGCGATCGACACGCCGGCGCCGACGATCGTCTGCTACGCGATGGCGAAGGCCGGTGTCGCGCAGCTGACGAAGACCCTGGCGACGGAGGTGGGCCCGCAAGGGGTGCGCGTGAACGCCGTCGCGCCGGGGTGGATCGTCACGGGCATGACCGGGCGGCACTTCACGAACCCGGACGGCACGATCGACCAGGACCGCTTCGACGCGGTGTCCGCGCCGATGCGCAACGCCGCACCGCTGGGGCGCGTCGGCGAGCCCGACGACATCGCGTACGCGGTGCTGTACCTCGCGTCCGACGCCGCGAGCTTCGTGACCGGCCAGATCGTCCGCCCGAACGGCGGGCTCTCGATCCCGTAGGCCGGCGATGTTCGTCAAGGTGCTCGTGGACGCGTCACCGCCGCAGGTGACGCTCGAGGAACCCGCCGATTGCACGCGCTTCCACGTCGCCGCGGTCGCGGGTGCGGACGACACGGCTCGGCTCGACCGCGCGCTGCGCGACGCGTCCGTGGGCCGGGTCGACGGCGACGACGACGCGCGTGTCGACGTCGATGCCGTGCGGCGCATGGCGGACGGCCGTGTCGGCCCGGGCTGGGACGGCGACTTCGACAGGATGCGCGCGTACGCGCGCGACAAGGGCTGGCTCGACGACGCCGGCGCCACGATCGCCGCGCACGTCGAGTGGGTGTCGAACGGCTGACGTGAACCTCGACCTGTCGGACGACCAGCGCGAGCTCCGGGCCACCGTCGCGTCATTGTTCGCGAAGGAGTCGTCGCCGGAGCGCGTCCGGGCCGCCGAGCCACTCGGGTTCGACGACGCGCTGTGGCAGCACGTCCGCGCGATCGGCGTGCCGAGCATGGCGACGACCGCGGGCGGCGCGACACTCGTCGACCTCGGGGTCGTGTGCTCCGAAGCCGGCCGCGCGCTCGCGTCGGCCCCGGTCGTCGAGTCGTTGGTCGGCGTCCGGCTGCTCGACCGTCTCGGCGCGTGCCCGGACGACGTCGCGAGCGGCGAGACGATCGTGACCGTCGCCCCCATCCCGGCCCGCGACGGCCGGTTCGCGCTCGTCCCCGCGGGCGCGGTCGCGGGCGTCGTCGTCGGGCTCGGCGGCGACGAGCTCGTGGCCGCGCGCGACGACGCGCCCGGGGCGTCACCCGCGAACCTCGGCTCGTCACCCCTCGCCGACCGCACGAGGACGGGGGATGTCACCGTCGTCGCGCGCGGTGACGCCGCGCGCGCCGCGTACGCCGCGGCACTCGACGACTGGAGGGTCCTGCTCGCGAACGGGCTCGTGGGAGCCGGGCGCGCCGCGCTGCGGCTCGGCGTGGAGTACGCGTCGACGCGCGTGCAGTTCGGCGCGCCGATCGGCTCGTTCCAGGCCGTCCAGCAGCAGCTGGCCGACGTCGCGACCGCGCTCGACGGTGCCGAGCTCCTCGCGCTCGAAGCAGCATGGGCGTGCGACGCCGATCCCGCTCGCTTCCCGCTCCTGGCCGCCATGGCCTTCTCGTTCGCGGCGCAGACCGCGCACGACGCGGCCGGCGCGAGCCTCCACTTCCACGGCGGCTACGGGTTCATGCTCGAGTACGACGTGCAGCTGTACTTCCGTCGCGTCACCGCGTGGGCGCTCGCACTGGGCGGTGTCCAGGCGGCGACGCGACGCGTCGGTGACGTGCTCGCGATGAATGCGCCGACCGTCGCGAGCGTGGAGCCGTCGGCAACGGGCGGTCTCGACTTCCGGCTCGGCGAGCGTGCCGAGGCGTTCCGCGCCGAGGTCCGCGCCTTCTTCGCCGAGCACCTCACGGACGACGTCGTCGCGCGCGTGCACGAGACGGGCACGGTGCACGACTGGGGGCTGCACCGTGCGCTGGCGGAACGCGGATGGCTGGCTGCCTCCTGGCCGCGCGAGCTGGGCGGGCAGGAGCGCGACCCGTTCGAGATGGTCGCGTTCGACGAGGAGGTCGCCCGGGCGGGCGCGCCGATGGACGGCTGGGGGACGACCGAGCTCGTCGCACGCACGTTGTCGATCGTCGGCAGCGACGAGCAGAAGCAACGGATCATCGCGCCGGCGCTGCGCGGCGAGATCCTCGTGTGCCTCGGCTACTCGGAGCCCGATGCCGGCTCGGACGTCGCGTCCGTGGTCACGCGTGCCGTCCGTGACGGTGACGAGTGGGTCGTGAACGGCCAGAAGATGTTCACGACGATGGCTCACGAGTCCGACTACGTCTTCCTGCTGACGCGGACCAATCCCGACGTGCCGAAGCATCGTGGGCTCACGATGTTCCTGGTGCCGCTCGACGCGGCGGGCGTCGAGATCGCGCCCGTGCGGACGCTCGGCGGCGAACGGACGAACATCACGTTCTACAACGACGTGCGCGTTCCCGACTCCGCACGCGTCGGCGAGGTCGACGGCGGCTGGGACGTCATGACCGTCGCCCTCGCGTTCGAGCGGAACCCGACCGCGAACGGCGAGGAGGGTCGCCTCCTCCGGCGGATGCTCCGCTGGGCGCGTGAAACCGGCGCGTTCAACGACGTGACCATGCGGGACGTCCTCGCGCGCGTCGCGACCGAGACCGAGGTCGGTCGCCTGCTCGCGTACCGGATGGCGTGGGTGTCCGCGCGCGGCGAGCTCCCGATCGTCGAAGGCTCCGAGGCGAAGCTGTTCGGGAGCGAGTCGTTCCGGCGCGCGAGCGCCGACCTGCTCGCGCTGCTCGGCCCCTCGGGCGTGCTGCAGCGCGGCGAGGCCGGCGCGCCCGTCGACGGGTGGGCCGAGCACGCGTTCCGGCACGCGGTGGTGACGACGATCTACGCGGGGTCGAGCGAGATCCAGCGCTCGATCATCGCCGAGCGCGGCCTCGGCCTCCCTCGTTCGCGGTGAGTGACTGCCAACCGCCGACGTGACGAGCTGTTGGCGCAGGAGCGGCGAGCGTCCCGAAGGGCGGCGGCGGGTATCCCGCCGCCGAGCGAGTGCGACCAGACGGCATCCGCTACTCGGAGAGTAGCGGTGCGACCTCGGTGCCGAAGGCGTCCATCTGGTCCAGCAGCTCGTCGAGGGAGCGGTTGCGGAACCGGACCTGGACGTGATCGACGCCCATGGCCCCGAACTCGCGGAGGCTGTCGGCGATCGCGGCCGGCTTGCCGTGCAAGGTGTGCGCGCCGACGTCCCAGGTCGGCTCGCCGACGTAGAGGATCTCGGTGATCGCGCCGATGTCGATCGCGTCCTCGCGGCCCGCACGCGCGCGCTCGTCGCGCAGGTACGCGATCGCTGCCGGCATGTCCGCACGCGGCGTGCCCTGCGGGAGCCAACCGTCGCCACGCCGCGCGGCGCGCCGCAACGCGGGCTTCGACGAGCCGCCGACCCAGATCGGGATCCGCGCGCGCGGCCGCGGTGCCATCCCGGCGTCGTGGACGTGGAAGCTCTCCGTGTCGACGGACGGGTACTCGTCGTCGAACGCGGCGCGGATGACGTCGATCGCCTCGTCGGTGATGCGACCGCGCGCCTTGAAGTCGACGCCGAGCAGGTCGAACTCGCCTTCGACGTGACCGGTCCCGACGCCGAAGATCACGCGCCCGCCGGTCAGCTCGTCGAGCGTCATGAACGACTTCGCGGTCACGAGCGGATGCCGGTACGCGGCGACGAAGACGTGCGACAGCAGGTGCACACGCTCGGTGACGGCGCCGAGGTACCCGAGCGTCGCGACGGTGTCGTACCACGTCGTGCCCATGCGCTCGTCGAACGGCTTCGGGATCGCGACGTGGTCGCACACCGCGATGTAGAAGAAGCCCGTCTCCTCCGCCTTGCGTGCGATGGCGACGAGCGCGTCGCGGCCGGCGTCCGCCTCCCACGGCTCCGCGTACATGCGGCTCTGCGACTGCACCTGCAGCTGCATGCCGTAGGCGAGCTGCCCGGCGGGGACGATCGACGTCATCGGAGCGCTCCTCCTACTGGGCGACCGCGCCGGCGTCCACGGGCAGCGCGACCCCGTTCACGAACGACGCCGCGTCGCTGCACAGCCAGACGGCCGCCTCGGCCATCTCCTCGGGCGTGGCCATGCGACCGAGCGGCGACGCGGCCGTCATCATCCGCTCGACGTTCGCGTCCCCGCCGATGTAGCCCTCGATCATCGGGGTGCGGGTCGTGCCCGGGCAGATCGCGTTGACGCGCACGCCCTGCCGGACGAGCTCGAGCGCGGCGGACTTCGTGAGCCCGATCACGCCGTGCTTGCTCGCGACGTACGCGGGGAGCGCCGCGAAGCCGACGAGCCCCGCGCCGGACGACGTGTTGACGATCGCGCCGCCTCCGATCTCGAGCATGCGCGGGATCTCGTGCTTCATGCACAGCCAGACGCCGGTGAGGTTCAGCGCGATCGTCCGGTTCCACTGCTCCTCGGTGCAGTCGACGACACCCGCCGCCGTCCCGCTCATGCCCGCGTTGTTGTGCGCGAAATCCAAGCGCCCGAACGAGTCGATCGCGGTCGCGACCATCGCGGCGACGCTGTCCGCGCTCGTGACGTCGGTGTGCACGAAGCGCGCGTCGGTGCCGGCGTCCTTCACGAGCGCGACGGTCTCCTGCGCGGCGTCGTCGTTGACGTCCGCGACGACCACGCGTGCACCGCGTCGCGCGAACGCGACCGCCGACGCCCGCCCGATGCCGGTCGCGGCACCCGTCACGATCGCGACGCGGCCGTCCATGTCGTCCACGCGAGTCCCCTCCCACGGCGAGAGTCTCGGGACCGTATCGCGCCTGACGGAGCCGCCGCTGACGGTCCATCAGAAACAGGACTAGCCTCTGCTCCATGCGCGAGTTCCCGAAGATCATCTCCGTCGACGACCACGTCGTGGAGCCGCCCAACGTCTGGCAGGACCGGCTGCCGGCGAAGTACCGCGACGTCGGTCCGCGCGTGCTGCGCGCGCCGGTCAAGGAGATGACGTTCGTCGGCGGGAAGCTGACCGTCGTCCCGGGCGAGCCCAGTGACGCGGGCGAGCCCGTCGACTGGTGGTTCTACGAGGACCTCCGGCGTCCGCTCATGCGTCTCGACGCCGCCGTGGGTCATGACCGCGACGACATCACCGTCGAGGGGACCACGTACGAGTGGATGCGGCCGGGCTCGTACCAGGTGAAGCCGCGCCTCGAGGACATGGACACGAACTGGATCGAGGCGTCGCTGTGCTTCCCGACGTTCCCGCGCTTCTGCGGCCAGACCTTCCTCGAGGCCAAGGACAAGGACCTCGCGAAGCTCTGCGTCGAGGCCTACAACGACTGGATGGTCGACGAGTGGTGCGGCGAATCGGGCGGTCGCCTGATCCCGCTCGTGATCATCCCGCTCTGGGACGCCCAGCTCGCCGCCGACGAGGTGCGTCGCAACGCGGCGCGAGGCGTGCACGCGGTGTGCTTCAGCGAGATCCCGCCGTTCCTCGGCCTGCCGTCGGTCCACCAGCCCGACAACTACTGGGATCCGTTCTTCGCGGCGTGCGCGGAGACGGCCACCGTGATCTGCATGCACATCGGGTCGTCGTCGAAGATGCCGTCGACGTCCGCGGACGCGCCACCGGCGGTCGGCTCGACGCTCACGTTCGCGAACGCGTGCTACTCGCTCGTCGACTGGCTGATGTGCGGTGCCTTCAACCGGTTCCCGAACCTGAAGATCGCATACTCCGAGGGCCAGATCGGCTGGATCCCCTACGTGCTCGAGCGCGCCGACGTGGTGTGGCAGGAGAACCGCGCGTGGGGTGGCGTCGCGGAGAAGGTGCTCGAGCCGCCCAGCCAGCTGTTCCGCGACCACGTGTACGGGTGCTTCTTCGACGACGCGCACGGGCTCCGCTCGATCGAGGAGATCGGCGTCGGCAACGTGACGTACGAGAGCGACTACCCGCACTCCGACTCGACGTGGCCGCGCACGCGTGAGATCGCCGAGGCGCAGACGAAGGGTCTCGACGACGACGTGATCGTGAAGATCATGCGGACCAACGCGATCGAGATGCTGAGCCTCGACATCCCCGAATAACTGCCGGCACCACACCGCGGGCCGACCGTACGATCGCCCGCCGTGGGAGATCTCGGAGTCGACACGGCGGTCCGCGGGGGTGACGGCGTCTACGAGGCGACGCTGTCGCGCGAATGGGAGATCTGGGGTCCCATGGGCGGTTATGTCGTCGCGACCGCGCTGCGCGCGGCGGGCGCGCACACGCGCTTCGACCGCCCGGCCAGCGTCGTCGCGCACTATCTCGGCGTCGCCGCGTTCGGTCCGGTCACGCTGACGACGACGACGCTGCGCGCTGCGAAGAAGGCCGAGTCGGTTCGGGTCTCCGTCACGCAGGGCGATCGTGCCGTGGTCGAGGCGCTCGTGTGGGCGGTCGCCGACGACCTGCCCGCGTTGACCCACGACGTCACGCCGATGCCCGGCGACGCCGGCGCGCCCCTCGACCACCCCACCGTCGAGGAACGCCTCGCCGCGGCCGGGCGCGACGGCGACGACACGTACCCCTTCTGGCGCAACTTCGAGTCGCGGCCACTCGCGTGGGTCGACGACTGGGAGGCGCGCGAGCCCGGAGCGCCGGAGTGGCAGACGTGGCTGCGCTTCCTGCCCGACCCCGACACCGGCGACCCGTGGATCGACGCCGCGCGCCTCACGATCCTCCTCGACGTCGGTTCCTGGCCCGCGGTCGTGCGCCGCCACGTCGACCCCGGCGGCCTCTACGCGCCGAGCATCGACCTCGCGTGCCACTTCCACCGCTTCCGGCCGCGCTCCGCGTACCTGTTCGCGCAGGGAACGTCGCCGAGCGGTGCGGACGGGCTCGTCACGAGCCACCAATCCGTGTGGGCGGACGACGGGACGTTCCTCGCGTCCGGGATCAGCCAGCTGCTGTGTCGCCCGGTCAGCTCCGCATGAACGCGCGCATGTAGCCGAGCCGCGCGAGGCGCTCGGGCGGACCGTCGAGCACGTCGGCGAGCTCGGCGTCGCGTCCCGAGAGCGAGTCGACGACGGGCGCGAGCTCACCGCGCAGCGCATCGTCGCCGGTATCCGCGGTCGTCGTCGTGCACGTCTCGGTGGCCGCGTCGAGCCGGAAGCCGCCGCCACCCACCCCGTCGAGGACGAACGTCTCGGTCGCCGTCGCCCCCGCCGTGCCGAGCGGCAGGCCGGCGAGCGTGATGCCGTAGAGCGCGGCGAGCGTGTTCTCGTTCGCGGTCGCGTCCTGCGCGCAGCCGAGCGGCAGCGCGACGTCGCGCTCGTGCAGCCAGCTGTCCCAGAAGACGTGGAGCGCGAACGTCGTCCAGTGGATCGGCCCGTACGGGCCGGGCAAGGCGCGGTCGGAGTCGGCGAGCGTGAGGTCGTCGAACGCCGCGAGCTCGGACTCGGTCGACGCGACCAGCGCGTCCGCGGTCTCCGCGGTCGTGAGCCCGGCCGTCTCCTCGAGCCAACGGCCTGGCGTCGTGCGCGGGTCGAACTCCGTGTCGCCGGTCGGCTCACCGCGCGCGATCCTCGCGATCCGGTCGGTCGGGTCGACGAGGTGCCGGACGACCTCGTGCACGGTCCAGCTCGCGCACCGGCTCTGCGCGCGCCACTCGTCGTCCGAGAAGCTCCGGCACAAGCGGACGAGGCGCGCCCGTTGCGTCGCGAACGCCTCGATCACGGGAGCCGCGCCCGCCGAGACGCCGGCTCGCGTGCACACGCCGAGCGGAGGCTCGCTCATCGCGTCACGACCACAGCGCGTCGCGCAGGGCGGCGTGCGCGTCGGCGGTGGCCTGCTTCGCGCCGTCGAGGAACGCGACCATCGAGAAGAACCCGTGGAACACGCCGTCGTACCTGCGGACGTCGAACGGGACGCCGGCCTCCGCGAGCTTCCTGCCGTACGCCTCGCCCTCGTCACGCAGCGGGTCGAACTCCGCCGTGATCACCATCCCCGGCGGGAGCCCGCGCGCGTCCTCGACGCGCAGCGGCGACGCGTATGGGTTCGCGCCGTCGCGCTCGTCGGCCAGGTACTGGCGCCAGTACCACTCCATCGACGCTCGGTGGAGGAAGTAGCCGTCCGCGTTCTCGCGGTACGAGTCGGTGTCGAACGAGTGGTTGGTCACCGGGTAGACGAGGAGCTGGAACGTGATGGCAGGCCCGCCACGGTCGCGGGCCATGAGCGCGACGACGGCGGCGAGGTTGCCACCCGCGCTGTCGCCCGCGACCGCGAGACGCGAGGGCTCGACGCCGAGCTCGTCCGCGTGCGCGGCGACCCAGCTGGTGACCTCGTACGCGTCCTCCGCCGCGGCCGGGAACTTGTGCTCCGGCGCCAAGCGGTAGTCGACCGACACGACCACGGCGTTGACGCCGTTCGCGAGCGCGCGACACGTGCCGTCGTGGGTGTCGAGGTCGCAGATGACCCACCCACCGCCGTGGAAGTACACGACGACCGGCAGCGGATCGCCGCCCTCCACGGGCCGGTAGACGCGCACGGGCACGTCGCCGTCCGGACCGGGGATCGTCCGGTCGTACACGACCGCGACCGCCTCCGGCTCCTCGACCGCCGGCGGCATCTCCTTCGCCATGGCGCGCGCCTCGGCCGCCTCCATGTTCTCGACGCACGGGAACACCTGCTCCATCGCGTCGATGAGCGTGCGTGCGACCGGATCGAGCGGCACCGTGACCTCCTTCTCGAGCGGGCGTCAGCGTAGGTCGTGACCGCGACGACGCGCGCGTCCCGTCCCGTGAAGCGTCATGCACACGATGTGTGTCTGACGCTTCACAGAATGCGGAGCGAGGCCCGCTGACGTCTCGCGGGGACGCCGCGTTACAGTGCGCTGACGGCCCATCAGATCCGGCGTCACGAGCGCCGATCTGCTCGCGCGCGGGAGGCATCCGATGACGTCGACGCTCACCGACAAGCAGTACCGGCTGCTCATCGGAGGCGAGTGGGTCGACGGGTCGGGCGGGACGTACGACGTCGTCAACCCCGCGACGGAAGAGGTCGTCGCGCCCGCGCCCGAGGCGACCGCCGCCGACGTCGCCGCCGCGGCCGCGGCCGCGAAGGAGGCGTTCCCGGCGTGGTCCCACACCGCGCCCGAGGAGCGCGCCCGGCTGCTCCAGGCGCTCGCGGACAAGCTCCGCGAGCGCACCTCCGACCTGCTGCCCCTCGTCATCGCGGAGACGGGCGCCACGCTGTCAGTCGGCTCGCAGCTGCAGGTCCCGCAGGCCGCCGCGCGCTTCGAGCGCTACGCACGCGGCGCGATCGAGAACATCGACGTCGGCTTCCAGCCGTCGGTCATGCCGGCCACCCCGCTCGCGCCGGGCGCGCTCATGAACGCGATGGCCGTCCGTCAGCCCGCGGGCGTCGTCGGCTGCATCACGTCGTACAATTTCCCGCTCGTCAACATGGCCGGCAAGGTCGCACCCGCGCTCGCGACGGGGAACACGATCGTGATGAAGCCGGCGCCGCAGGACCCGCTCGCGATCATCGAGTTCGCGCAGCTGTGCGAGGAGGTCGGCTTCCCGCAGGGCGTCGTCAACGTGGTGACGGGCTCGAAGCCCGAGGTCGGGTCCGCGCTCGTCGACAGCAAGGACGTCGACATGATCTCGTTCACCGGCAGCACGTCGGTGGGCGTCAGGATCTACGAGGCCGGCGCGAAGACGATGAAGCGCCTCCTCATGGAGCTCGGCGGCAAGGGCGCGTGCATCGTGTTCGACGACGCCGACCTCGACGCCGCCGTCACTGCGCTCGTCAGCGTGTGGGGCTTTCACTCCGGCCAGATCTGCACCGCACCGACGCGCGCGGTCGTGCAGCGCGGCGTCTACGACCAGCTCGTCGAGAAGCTCGCCGCCGCCGCGCCGCACCTGACGGTGGGCGACCCGACGAAGCAGGACACCGTCGTCGGGCCGCTGATCTCCGACGCGCAGCGCGCGCGGGTCGAGCGCTACATCGAGCTCGGCAAGGAGGAGGGCGGCGAGATCGTCGTGGACGGCACGCGTCCGTCGCACCTCGACCGCGGGTACTACGTCGGCCCGACGCTGATCGCCGGGTGCAGCAACGGCATGACCCCGGTGCGCGAGGAGATCTTCGGTCCCGTGATCGTGACCGTGCCCTTCGACGACGAGGAGGAGGGCATCGCGATCGCGAACGACAGCGACTTCGGGCTCTACGACTACGTGTACTCGAAGGACACGACGCGCGCGTTCCGTGTCGCGAAGGAGCTGCGTTGCGGCCACGTCGGCGTGAACACCGCGCAGCGCCACCACGAGGCGCCGTTCGGCGGGTTCAAGATGAGCGGCGTCGGGCGCGACGGCGGCGACTTCGGGCTCTACGCCTACACGGAGCTCCAGAGCATCATCTGGCCGTCGTGACGGCGTCGGTCCCTCGGTACGCGAGAAGGGGAGAGTGATGAAGGGCCTCGTCTACACCGGTCAGCGGGCCGAGCTGCGCGAGGGACTCGACGTGCGCGACCCGGGCCCGACCGAGGTCAAGGTGCAGATCGTCGCGGCGGGTCTGTGCCACAGCGACCTGAGCGTCATCAACGGCACGATCCCCTGGCCCGCGCCCGCGGTGCTCGGGCACGAGGGCGCGGGCATCGTCGCGTCGGTCGGTGACGCGGTCACGAACGTGGAGCCCGGCGACCACGTCGTCCTGCACACGCTCGCCTATTGCGGCACCTGCCGGTACTGCATCACCGGCAAGCCCGCGTACTGCCGACAGAGCATGGGCAACCGGACGCAGCCCTTCACGCTCGACGGCGAGCCCACGTGGAACTTCGCCGCTGCGTCGTTCTTCACCGAGTTCACGATCGTCGACGGCCGGCAGTGCGTGAAGATCCCCGACGACGTCCCGCTCGAGTCGGCCGCGCTCGTCGGGTGCGGCGTGCTGACGGGTGCCGGCGCGGTGTGGAACCGGGCCGACCTCAAGCGCGGCGACACCGCGGTTGTCTTCGGTGTCGGCGGCGTCGGCCTCAACGCCATCCAGGCCGCGCGGATCGCCGGCGCGAGCCGGATCATCGCCGTCGACACGCTCCCCGACAAGGAGAAGCTCGCGCGCGACTTCGGCGCGACCGACTTCGTGCTCGCGGGGCCGGACGTCGACAGCGTCGAGGCGGTGCACGCGCTGCTCCCGTTCCGCGACGACGAGGTTCGCGGTCCGTTCGGCGCCGGCGGTGCCGACTGGGTGTTCGACTGCGTCGGCGCTCCCGCGACGATCCGCCAGGGTCTCGACATGCTCGACTGGGGCGGCAACGTCGTCATCGTCGGCGTCCCCGCACCGACGGCCGAGTTCACCGCACCCGTCACGTACATGACCCACGTCGAGCGCGGCGTCATGGGATGCCGCGCCGGATCGCACCGCCCGCACCACGACGTCGCGCTCATCATCGACATGTACCGGCGCGGTGTGTTCAAGCTCGACGAGCTCGTCACCGCGCAGTACCCGATCGAGGACTGGGAGCACGCGGTCGAGGATCTCGAGGCTGGCAAGCTCGCGCGCGGCGTGCTCACGCTGCGTTGATGGTCGCGCTCGCAAGCTCGCCGCTCCGGCCGGCCAACAGCTCGTTGTTGATGGTCGCGCTCGCAAGCTCGCCGCTCCGGCCGGCCGACAGCTCGTTGTTGATGGTCGCGCTCGCAAGCTCGCCGCTCCGGCCGGCCAACAGCTCGTTGCACTGGAACTGCCTCTTGCACGGGAGGTCGTGATCATGGCCCTCCCCGACGACGTCAAGGAGCTCGCGGCCGAGGTCCGCAACTGGGGCCGCTGGGGTGCCGACGACGAGATCGGGACGATCAACCTGATCACCGACGAGGTCGTGCGCGACGCGGCCGCGCTGGTCACGACCGGCAAGCGGTTCGCGCTCGGACTCCCGCTCGACCAGGCCGGTCCGCAGATCGGCGCGATCCCCGGCCGGACGAACCCGTTGCGGACGATGTTGATGATCAACACGCCGCTGACCGGCGACCCGTCGAACTTCTGCACCAGCGACGACACCGTGACCATGGGCATCCAGGCGTGCACGCACTGGGACGGCCTCGGCCACGTCAGCTACGACGGCAACCTCTACAACGGTGTCCCCGCGAGCGTCATCAACGAGTTCGGTGCGAACCGGCTCGGGATCCACAACATCACCTCGCTGGTGTCGCGAGGCGTGCTCCTCGACGTCGCGCGCGCGAAGGGCGTCGACCGTCTCAAGGGCGGCTATCCGATCACCGGCGACGATCTCGACGCCGCGGCCGAGCTCGGGAAGGTCGACGTGCGACCCGGTGACATCGTGCTCGTCCGGACGGGTCAGATGCAGCTCTTCCATGCCGGCGACAAGATGGCGTACGGCACCCCGGCGGCGGGGCCGTCGCTGCAGAGCGTGCGGTGGTTCCGCGAGCACGACGTCGCGGCCGTCGCGACCGACAACATCACGTTCGAGGTGTTCCCGTGCGAACGTGACGACGCGCTGTTGCCCGTCCACCTCCTGCACCTCGTCGACATGGGCATGACCCAGGGCCAGAACTGGGACCTCGAGCAGCTCGCGGCCGACTGCGCGGACGACGGGCGGTACGCGTTCCTTCTGGATGCGTCACCGTTGCCGTTCACCAACGCGGTCGGGTCTCCGGTCCAGCCGGTTGCGATCAAGTAGCCCGGGCCACGAGCGGATGACGCGCAGCGACGACACGGCGATCCCCGACTACCCGGGGAAGCTGCGGCTCGACGACAGGCGGTTCGTCGTGATCGGCGCGGGACAGGGGATCGGCCGCCAGGCGACGCACGCGCTCGCGTCGGTCGGCGCGCGCACGTTCTGCGTCGATCTCGACCACGACCTCGCGAACGACATCGCGCAGGAGGTCGACGGCGTCGCGTGGTCGGGTGACGCGACGAAGCGCGACGACGCGGAGTCGATGTTCGCGAGCGCGCAGGCCGCGTTCGGCGACATCGACGGCGTCGTCGACATCATCGGCATGGCGCAGTACGCGGACCTCGTCGACATCACCGACGAGCTGTGGAACTGGCACTTCGACATCGTCCTGCGGCACGCGTACCTCGCGATGCAGCTCGGTGGGCGCGCGATGACGCGGAGCGGGGGCGGAGCGATGGTGTTCGTCGCGTCGGTGTCGGGGATCACGTCCGCCCCGCGTCACGCCGCGTACGGCGCGGCGAAGGCGGGGTTGATTGCGCTCGTCCGCTCGGGTGCCGTCGAGCTCGGGCCCTCCAACATCCGGGTCAACGCGGTCGCGCCCGGCGTCGTGTGGACGCCGCGCGTCTCGGCCTACCTGGGTGACGAGGGGCGCGCCCGCAACACCGAGAACGCGCCGCTGCGTCGCGTCGCCCTGCCCGCCGACATCGCGTCGGCGATCCTGTTCCTCGCGTCGGACCTCGCGTCGTACGTCACCGGGCAGACGCTCGTCGTCGACGGCGGCGTCGGCGCCAAGTTCCCGTACCCGATGGGAGAGCTGTGATCGATCACGTGGGGATCCAGTGCGCGGACGTCGCCGGGAGCCGCTCGTTCTACGAAGCCCTGCTCGCACGGCTCGGGATGAAGGCGGCGTTCGAGCCGGCGCCGGATGTCGTCGGGTTCTTCGGCCCGCAGCCCGGGTCGTTCTGGCTCAGCCCGGCGGAGCGCGACGAGACGCGTGAGATCCATGTCGCGTTCCGGGCCCGGACGCGTGCCGAGGTGCGCGCGTTCCACGACGCCGCGGTCGCGCTCGGCGCCGAGATCCTGCACGCGCCGCGGGTGTTCCCCGAGTACCACCCGACCTACTACGGCGCGTTCGTGCGCGACCCCGACGGTCACAATGTCGAAGCCGTCTGCCACGAGGACACCGACGGGTGACGGCGTCCCGCCGGCGCGTTGGGGCGTTTTCGCGTCCATACGCCGAGAAAGTGACCCAACGCGGCGGGGGTACGGTGCGTCGTCGTGACACCCGTCCCCCTCCTCGTCTGGTCGGACTTCCTCTGACCGTGGTGCTACGTCGCGGCGGTCCGCCTCGAAGAGCTGCAGCAACGTCTCGGTGACGCGATCACGGTCGAGTGGCGGGCCTTCCTGCTGCGCCCGGAGCGCGAGCAGCGCCCGCTCGACCGGTTCCGCGCGTACACCGAGTCGTGGCGGCGGCCGGCGTCGGTCGAGCCGCGCTGCGAGTTCACGGTCTGGGCGACCGACGCCCCGCCGCCGTCGCACAGCGTCCCGCCCGCCGTCGCGGCGAAGGTCGCAGGGCTGTTCGGCGACGAGCCGGCCCGCCGCTACCACGAGGCGCTGCTCCACGCCTACTTCGCCGAGAACCGCACGGTGTCGGACCGTGCCGTGCTCGTCGACGTGGCTGCGTCCGTCGGGCTCGACCGCGACGCCTTCGACGCCGCCCTCACCGAGCACGGCGAGGAGCAGCAGCGCCGGGTCTTCGCCGAGTACCACGAGGCGATCGAGCTCGGGATCTACGCCGTCCCGGCCGTGGTCGTCGCCGGGCGCTTCCTCGTGAGCGGAGCGGTCGAGGTCGCCGACTACGAGCGGATGCTCGAGCGGGCCACCGAGCCGGGCGCCAGCATGTAAACGAGCTCCTTCGCCCTCAACAACCGGCCCGTCCGCCCGATGAGCCAGCATGGCGATCGAGGGCGCCGGCGCGCCCGAGGACGGCTCGGGACGGATCGCGGGCAGCGTCACCGCGGTGATCCTCCGCTGCGCGGCGCGGGTCGCGGGCGACGAGGCCGTCCCCCGCCTCATGGCGCTCGCCGGGGACGACCGTGACCCGGCCGAGCTGCGCGAGCAGTCGACGTGGAGCGACTACGCGACGGTCGTCGCGCTCTTCCGAGCCGGGATCGAGGTCACGGGCGACGCTCGCTTCGCGCGCGTCGTCGGCGAGGAGATGCTGCGGCAGTGGCAGGGCAGCGAGGTCGTCGCGCTCCTCCGGGCGCTCGGCTCGCCGGCCGAGGTGCTGCGCAACATCGCCGTCACCGCGTCGAAGATCTCCACCGCGACGCGCCTCGAACCCGTCGAGCTCGGCGACGACCACGCCGTGGTCGAGGCGTGGGCGGTCGCCGGGCTCGAGCGCGACGTCACGTTCTGCGAGTACACCGCCGGGACGCTCTCGCAGGTCCCCATCGTGTTCGGCATCGATCCGGCCGAGGTCGTCGAGACGCAGTGCCAACGCCGCGGCGCGCCTCGCTGCGTCTACGAGGTCCGCTGGGACCCGTCGACGTCGCCCGAGACGAACCCGCAGCGACGCATCGAGCACCTCGAGGCGCAGCTCGCGGTCCTCACCGAGCGGTTCGAGTCGATGCAGGAGGCGACGCGCGAGCTCGTCGCGACGGAAGGCGTCGAGACCGTCCTCGCCAAGATCGTCGAGCGTGCGGCGCAGGCCGTGCGCGCGACGCGACACCTGCTCGCCGTCTCGCTCGGCCCGAACGACCTGCGCGTCCACCACCACGGGTTCGCCAGCGACGACGAGGCGCGCCGCGTCGCGCGCGAGGTCCTCGCCCAGGAGCGCGACGAGGCCGACGGCTCGCGACTCGTCGTCGAGGTGAGCGCGGGCGACCGGGCGTTCGGACGTCTCGTCGCGTTGCATCCCGAGGGCGCGTCGTTCTTCCCCGCGGAGCGTCGTCTGCTCGAGGCGTTCGCCGCGACGGCCGCGGCGGCGATCAACATGGCCACGGCCCTCGAGACGGCACGGCGACGCAACGAGACCGCCCGAGCGCTGCTGCACCTCGCGTCCGCGCTCGCCGACGGCGGCAGCGTCGACGCGGTCGCGCAGCGACTCGCGGACGCGGTCCCCACGGTGATCGGCACTGACCACGCGGCCGTGTTGGTCTGGGATCCCGCGTCGCAGACGCTGTCGTACCGGGGCCTGTCCGGGTACACGGAGGACGTCGAACGCACGTTGCGGGCCGCGCGGCTGCAGCCCGACACGATTCCCGAGCTCGCGCGGATGCTGCGGACGCCGGCCCCGGCGGTGCTCGACCTCGGTACGTCGAGCAGCGTGGTGCGTGCGTTGCTCCGCGGTGTCGGCGTCGAGCGCGTGCGCGTCGTACCGCTCGTGGCCGGCGGCGAGTTCCACGGCGTCGTGACGACGCCGGTCCACGACGAGAGCGCGACGGATCCGACGCGCGACGACGACCTCGCCGAACGGCTCCAGGGCATGGCCGACCAGGGTGCGGTCGCGCTCCGCAGCGCGCGCCTCGTCGACGACATCCGGAACCAGGCGCTGCACGACGGTCTGACCGGCCTCGCGAACCGGCGGCTCCTGAACGACCGGTTGTCGCGCGCCGTCGCCCCGTCGAGCGACAGCGACCCGCGCTTCGCCCTCGTGTTCGTCGACCTCGACGGCTTCAAGCACGTGAACGACACGTGCGGTCACGCGACCGGTGACGAGCTCCTCACCTACGTCGCGCGGCGGCTCGCAGGGTCCGTGCGCGCGGGCGACACCGTCGCGCGCGTCGGTGGCGACGAGTTCGTGGTGCTGCTCGCGGGCGTGTCGGACCCCGACGACGCGCATCGCGCGGCGGACCATCTGCTCGACGTGCTGCGCGCGCCGTACCGCATCGGTGGCCGGTCGCTGCGGGTGTCCGCGAGCGTCGGGGTCGCCGTCGGTCACGCGGGTGACGATCCCGAGGCGCTCCTCACCTCGGCCGACGCCGCGATGTACCGCGCGAAGCAGACCGGGCGCGACCGCGTCGAGCTCGCCGCCTGACTGCGATCCGCGGCTCCGCGTAGGGTGACGGGCCCTGCCGCGCACGTGTCGGCGCGCCTGGGGTCGAGAGGAGCAGCGTGGGGCGCTACGAGGGGCGGGTCGCGATCGTGACCGGTGCGAGCTCGGGCATCGGCCGGGCCACGGCTCTCCGTCTCGCGTCCGAAGGTGCATCCGTCGCGTGCCTCGACGTCGCGGTCGACGCCAACGAGGCGACCGTCGCGGACATCGGCGGCGCCGGGGCCGGCAAGGCGGTCGCGCTCACGTGCGACGTCAGCGACGAGCGCACCGTCACGAGCGCCGTCGACGCCGCGGTCGCGGCGTTCGGCCCGCCGCACCTGCTGTGCAACGTCGCGGGCATCGGCTCGTTCCGCCACACCCACGAGCTGACGCTGGAGGACTGGAACCGCATCATCGCCGTCAACCTCACGGGCACGTTCCTCGTGTCGCGTGCGTGCATCCCGATGCTGCTCGAGACGGGCGGCAGCATCGTGAACGTGGCCTCGGTCGCCGGACTCAAGGCGCAGCCGTACAGCGCGGCGTACTCGGCATCGAAGGGCGGTGTCGCGCTCTTCACACGATCCGTCGCGATGGAGTACGCGGAGACGACCCTGCGCGTGAACGCGATCGCGCCCGGCAGCATCGACACCGCGATCACCGAGCAGTTCACGTTCCCCGACGGCGCGTCTGCGACGTTGCTCGGGCGGATCATGCCGTACCGGGCGTTCGGCCGGCCCGAGGACTGCGCGGCCGTCATCGCCTTCCTCGGATCCGACGAGGCGCGCTACGTCAACGGCGCCGTCATCCCAGTCGACGCGGCATCGAGCGCGTGAAGCGAGCACAGGAGAACCGCCATGGGCGTCAAGCAGCGTGACGTGATCAAGATGACCTCGGAGGAGGTCGACGAGTTCCTACAAGGGCGTCACACGATGTCGATCGCCACCATGAACCACGACGGGACGATCCACCTGGTCGCCATGTGGTACGGCTTCCTCGAGGGAGCCATCGCGATCGAGACGAAGGCCAAGAGCCAGAAGGTCCAGAACCTCCGGCGCGACCCTCGCATGACGGTGCTCGTGGAGGACGGCGAGACCTACGAGGAGCTCCGCGGCGTCGAGCTCGTCGGCACGGGCGAGATCGTCGACGATCCCGACCGGATGTTCGAGCTCGGCATCAGCGTGTTCGAGCGGTACCAAGGTGGGAAGTACACCGAGGAGATGCGGCCGTTCGTCGAGGCGATGTTGAACAAGCGGGTCGTGGTGAAGCTCGCGGTCGAGCGCGTCGTCTCGTGGGACCACCGCAAGCTCGGGATGCCGTCCACGCGGCCCAAGGAACCGAGCGCGTGAAGCAGGCGACGCGGCGGACGCTCGTCTACGGCACGCTCGCACTGCCTGCCGCGCTGGTCGGCGCGGCGGGCTTCCTGTACGCCGAGGCGATGTACGCGGTGCATCGGGGCCTGCCCACGGTGACCGGGCACGACCCGTCCGGTGAGGTCGGCGACCCGGCGCACCCGGAGGTCACGCTGCTGCTGCTGGGCGACAGCACGCTCACGGGGTCGGGACTGGAGTCGGTCGACGACATCTGGGTGCGTCAGATGGCGGCGCGTCTGTCCGGCGAGTTCCGGATACGGATCGTGAGCGTCGCGACCGGTGGCGCGCGCACGGCGGAGGTGCGCCGCGACCAGCTACCCCGGGCGTTGCGCACACGTGCGGACCTCGCGATCGTCTCCACCGGCGCGAACGACGTCATGCACGTCACCCCGTTGCGCGAGATCGAGCGAGACCTGACGGCGATCGTCGCGGAGCTGCACGCGGTCGCGCCCGAGGTGTTGCTCACGGGCGTCGGGGATCTCGGCAACGTGCCGCGCGTGCCGTTCCCGCTCACGCTCGTCGCGTCCGCACGCTCGCGCTCCGTCGATCGCATCCACCGACGGGTCGCCGAACGGTTCGACTACGCGGACAAGGTGCCCGTCGGGGCGATGACCGCCCGGTTCAGCCGCGACCGTTCGCTGTTCGGGCCCGACTGGTTCCACCCGAGCCGCGCGGGCCACGCGATCTGGGCCGACGCGGCGACTCCGGTCGTCCGGAGCGCGCTCGAGCGCGTCGTGCGGCAACGCCGTGCCCACGCCTGACGACTCGTTCGCGCGCGAGGTGCGCGCCGCGCTCGACCAGCGCCTGGAACGACGCGCTCCCGGCGAGCGCGTCGTCGTCCTCGGCGCGGGAAGCGACGATCTCGAGGCCGGGCGCGCGTACCTGCGCGCGCTCGCCGACGGCGGCTGGGCGGTACCGACGTGGCCCGTCGAGTACGGCGGGATGGGCCTCGACGCGCAGCACGCGGCGGTCGTGAACCGGGAGCTGGCCGCGTTCCGCGTCCCCGACCTGTACCCGTTCATGGTCGGGCTCGCCCTCGTCGGCCCCACCCTCGTCGCGCACGCGACGCGCGACCAGTGCGAGCGTTGGCTCCCGGCCGTGCGCACCGGTGACGAGATCTGGTGCCAGCTGTTCTCCGAGCCCGGCGCGGGTTCCGATCTCGCGGGCCTGGCGACTCGCGCCGTCCGCGACGGCGACGTGTGGCGCGTCACCGGTCAGAAGGTCTGGTCGAGTCGGGCGCAGTACTCGCAGTGGGGCTTGCTGCTCGCCCGTACCGATCCGGACGCCGAGAAGCACGCGGGCATCACCGCGTTCGGGCTGCCGATGGACCAGCGCGGCGTCGACGTCCGCCCGCTCCGCCAGATGAACGGCGACACCCACTTCAACGAGGTGTTCCTCGACGACGCGCTGGTCGACGACGATGACCGCATCGGCGGCGTGGGCGAGGGATGGGCCGTCGCGCTCACCTGTCTCGCGCACGAGCGGGGCGGACTCGCGGGCGGCGGTGGTGCGGGGCTCTCGTTCACCCGCCTCGTCGACCTCGCGCGCGCCTGTCGCGCGACGCGCGACCCGCTCGTGCGCGACGCACTCGCGCGCGTGTACGTCGCCTCGGAGGTCGCGCGCCTGAGCGGGCAACGCGCACGGGACCTCGCACGCGCGGGCCGTCCGGGTCCCGAGGGGTCGGGCATGAAGCTGCGCGTGACGCACCTGTTCCGGGACTACACGAACGTTGCGATGCGCGTCCTCGGTCCGGCCGCGACCGCGGTGGACGACGAGTGGCGCACGCTCTTCCTCACGGCCCCGTCGATCTCGATCCGCGGCGGTACCGACGAGATCCAGCGCAACATCGTGGCCGAGCGGGTCCTCGGCCTCCCGCGCTGACCCCTGCCCCTCTCCGTTCTGTGAAGCGTCATCCACATCATGTGTGTCTGACGCTGCACAAAAGCACTCAGGATCGTTACGACAGCCGCTCGACGATCATGGCCATGCCCTGGCCGCCGCCGACGCACATCGTCTCGAGGCCGAACGTCTTGTCGGCGTCCTCGAGGCCGTTGAGCAGCGTGGTCATGATGCGCGCGCCCGTCATGCCGAACGGGTGGCCCAGCGCGATCGACCCGCCGTTGACGTTGAGCTTGTCCCACGGCACGCCGAGGTGCTTCGCCGAGGGAACGACCTGCGCGGCGAACGCCTCGTTGATCTCGACGAGGTCGATGTCGTCGATCGTCATGCCCGCACGCTTCAGGGCCTGGCGCGACGCCTCGATCGGTCCGAGCCCCATGATCTCCGGGTTCAGCGCCGTCACGCCGCTCGCCACAACGCGCGCGAGCGGCGTGATGCCGAGCTCGCGCGCCTTCGTGTCGCTCATGACGACGACAGCCGCCGCACCGTCGTTCAGCGGGCAGCTGTTGCCCGCGGTGACCTCACCGTCAGGCCGGAATGCGGGCTTCAGCGTCGCGAGCTTCTCGACCGTCGTACCGGGGCGCGGGCCGTCGTCCTTGCTCACGACCGTGCCGTCGGGCGTGGTGATCGGCGTGATCTCGCGGTCGAAGAAGCCGTTTTCCTGCGACGTGACCGCGCGCTGCTGCGACAGCGCCGCGAACTCGTCCATCTCCTCGCGCGAGACCTTCTCGAGCTCGCGCACGTTCTCGGCGGTCTGGCCCATCGCGATGTACACGTCGGGCAGACCCGCGGGCGGCGTCCAGTCGGGCTGGCCGCCTTCCGCGCGCGCCTTCGTGCGCGCGCCCGCGTCCGCGAACCTCTCGTTCTTCGGGCCGGTGTCCGCCGCGCCGTGGACGAACCGGCTCACGGTCTCGACACCACCGGCGACGAACACGTCGCCCTCACCGGCCTTGATGGCGTGCGTGGCCATGCGGATCGTCTGCAGCGACGAGGAGCAGTAGCGGTTGACGGTCGTGCCGGGCACCTCGTGCAGACCGGCGAGCAGCGACGCGACGCGGGCGATGTTCGTGCCTGCCTCGCCGGCCGGTTGCCCGCACCCCCACAGGACGTCCTCGACGAGGCTGCGGTCGAGCTCGGGGATCTTGTCGAGCAGCGACGAGATGATGAACGCCGACATGTCGTCGGGCCGGACGTCGACGAGCGAGCCCTTGTTGGCCCGGCCGATCGGGGTGCGGGCGGTGGCGACGATGACGGCTTCGGGCATGGCCTGCTCCTCGAGGACGAAACGCGGGCTTCGTATCTTCGCTCTCGGCGCCTGCGGCGCCAGGCCGCTCGGCCCCGCTTCCGCTCGCCGAGTGGCTCGCTCGCTTCTGTCTAGCCGGTCGCCCCTCGGGGCGGCATCCTGACGGTCGCGTCAGCCGGACTGCCCGCCCGGCACCGTCACAGTCTCGGTGTCGCGGCCGGACCGCAGCAACGTGCCCGGCGTCGCGCCGGTGACCTCGCCGCCGCGCACGATCTCGACGCCGTTCACGAGCACGTGCTCGATCCCCTCGGCCTCCGCGTACAGCCGCCCGGCGCCGCCGGGCAGGTCGTCGCGCGTGTAGACGCGTCCAGGCGCGATGCGATCGGCGTCGAACACGACGAGATCGGCGTGCCAGCCCTCCTGGATGCGGCCGCGCTCGCGGATGCCGTAGAGCCGGGCCTGGACGTCGGTGAGCAGGTGGACGGCCTCCGCCATCGGCATGAGATCGTGCTCGCGCACGGCGCGCAGCATCGACGTCGTGTACGTGAACGTCGACAGCATGTCGAGGTGCGCCCCGGCATCGGACGCGCCGACCACGGCGCGCGGGTCCCGCCACACCTCGGCACGCATCCGCCAGCTCGCGTCGTCGCCACCGGCCATCGGCGGCGCGATCACTGTCCGCAGGTCGTCCGCGATCACGACGTCGAGCAGCGCGTCGAACGGGTCGACGCCGCGCTCGGCGGCCACCTTGCCCACCGTCGAACCCGCGAGCCCCGCGTTCTCGGGCGCGAACGTGTCGACGATCCGCATGTTCTCCCACTTGAACATCGTGCGGAACACGCCGGCATCGGGTGACGCCGCCGACTCCTTCAACCGCGCGCGCACCTCGGGATCGGACAGCGCCTTGAGCTTCTCGTCGTGCGGGAGCGCCATCGTCTCGCCCCAGCCGGGCAGCGCGTCGAGCAGGAACGCGGTCTTGAAGTTCAGGTGGACGAGCGTCACGTCGGGGACCGTGAGCGCGAGGACACGTCCGCCCCGCTCGGCGGCGTAGTCACCGGCGGCGAGCGACTCCTCGTGCGCCTGCGGTCGCGCCGAGTTCACGGCCAGCACGTTCCAGTTGAGCGGACGGTTCGCGGCCAGCGACATCGCGGTCATCAGCTCGAGGTGCTCGGGCAGGAAGCCACCCACCGCGGGGATGAACTCGAGCGTCGTGCCGTCGTGACGCCGCACGACCCCGCACAACGCGAGCAGCTCGTCACGCGTCGCGAACCGCGACGGCACCGGCCTGCCGTCGCCCCCGTTGTGCGTCGCCGCCTGCGACGACGAGAACCCGAGACCGCCCGCCGCGAGCGACTCGTCGAGCAGCCGCGCCATCTCGTCGACCTGCGCGGGCTTCGCCTCCTCGCCGACGGCCGCGTCGCGCATCACCGCGCGGCGGATCGCCGAGTGGCCGACGAGGAACCCCGCGTTGACGGCGACGTTGCCGTCGAGCCGGTCGAGGTAGTCGCCGAAGCTGCGCCAGTCCCAGGGGACGCCCGCCTCGAGCGACTCGAGCGGCATGCCCTCGACCCGGGCGAGCATGCGCCGCATGTAGTCGGCCTCGCTGGGTACGAGCGGGGCGATCGTGAAGCCGCAGTTCCCGCCGACGATCGTCGTCACCCCGTGCAGCGGTGACGGCGTCGCGGCCGGGTCCCAGAACAGCTGCGCGTCGTAGTGCGTGTGGATGTCGACGAAACCCGGCGCGACCGCGAGACCGTCGGCGTCGATGCGCGCCGCGGCGTCCTCGTCGATCGTGCCGGGCGCGGCGATCGCGACGACGCGGCCGTCGCGGATGGCGACGTCGGCGCGACGGCCGGGCCGCCCGCTCCCGTCGAGGACCTCACCGCCGGTGACGAGACAGTCGAGCATCGGGCACCCCCGCGAAGACGACCGACGAGCATGACGTCGGCGTCACAGTAGCGCCGCGCGCACTCGCGGTCGCCTGCGTCCGCGTGTGAATCTGACTGCCCGTCAGTCCGCCCGTACACTGCGCCGCCGTGGACCTCCGGTACACCGCGGCGGAGCAGCAGTTCGCGGCGGAGCTGCGCGCGTGGCTGCGCGAGGTGCTGCCAACGCTGACGCCCAAGCCCGATCCGGACGACTGGCCCGCGCGCCGCGAGTACGACACCGCGTGGCAGCGCATGCTGTTCGACGCCGGGTACGCGGGCATCAACTGGCCGACCGAGTACGGCGGCCGGGGCGCGTCGCCGTCCGAGCACCTCATCTTCCTCGAGGAGACCGAACGGCTGAACGCGCCGTACGTCGGCGTGAACTTCGTGGGGCTGCTCCACGCGGGTCCGACGCTCATCGCGGAGGCCAGCGACGAGCAGCGCGCCGCGCACCTGCCCGCGATCCTGAGGGGCGACGAGGTGTGGTGCCAGGGCTTCTCGGAGCCGGGCGCGGGGTCGGACCTCGCGTCGTTGCGGACGCGTGCGGTGCTCGACGGCGACCACTACGTCGTCACGGGCCAGAAGATCTGGACGTCGCACGCCGAGGTCGCCGACTACTGCGAGCTGCTCGTCCGTACCGATCCGGACGCGCCCAAGCACCGCGGCATCACGTGGCTCATCATGCCGATGGACCTCCCCGGCATCGAGGTCCGTCCGCTGCGGACGATCCACGGCAGCACCGAGTTCGCGGAGCTGTTCCTCGACGAGGTGCGCATCCCGGTCGCGAACCGTGTCGGCGCGGAGAACGACGGATGGCGCGTCGCCATGGTGACGTTCAGCTTCGAGCGTGGCACCGCGTTCGTGAGCGAGATGCTGCAGTCGATGGAGCTCGTCCGCTCGCTCGCCGCGGTGTCGCGCGAGCTCGGGCGTGAGGATGTCGACGTTCGCCGTGAGCTCGGTCACCTCGCCGCCGAGCTCGACGCGCTCTGGGCGCTGACGAAGCGCAACGTCTCGCAGGCGGCGCGCACCGGCGTGCCGGGCGTCGGCGGCTCGGTGTTCAAGCTGCATTATTCGGAGGTGCGCCAGCGTCTCGGCGAGCTGTCGATGCACGTGCTCGATCGCGCGGGGCTGTCGATCGCCGACGTCGACGGCATCCCGAACGGCGAGCACGTCTACGGGCAGATCCACGCGCTCTCGCTCACGATCGCGGCTGGCACGTCGCAGATCCAGCGCAACATCGTCGGCGAGCGCGTCCTCGGCCTCCCCAAGGAACGATGACCGCACGAAGTCGCCCGCGCACTGTGCGGTGCCCGGAGCCGAGCGGAGCGAGCGCACGGTACTCGCCAGCGAGCGAACGGCCGCGGCCCGGGGCCCAACGCGGATGCGGCGCACGGAGACGAGCGGAGCGAGCG
>Ga0070741_10003023_pt1 | contig 43061 bp, 34 predicted proteins | sample Coa_R1_4_FD_66440 | JGI IMG/M metagenome (GOLD analysis project Ga0070741, IMG submission 66440) | Surface soil microbial communities from Centralia Pennsylvania, which are recovering from an underground coalmine fire - Coalmine... | ecosystem: Environmental > Terrestrial > Soil > Unclassified ... | reverse complement strand
AGCGCGACCATCGAAATGATGCGTGATCCTCCCGGCGTACCAAGCACCAGCGTGCCGCGCTCGTCTTCCACGAACGTGGGCGTCATGCTCGACAGCGGGCGCTTGCCCGGTGCAACCGCATTCGCCGCACCGCCGGTCAGCCGATAGGCGTTGGGCGCGTCGCCGCCGATCGAGAAATCGTTCATCTCGTCGTTGAGCAGCACACCGGTGTCTCCCGCCAGCACACCGGCCCCGAACGGCAGATTCACGCTGAGCGTTGCCGCCACCCAGTTGCCGTGCGCGTCGACGATGGAAAAATGCGTCGTGTTATCGCCTTGCGCGATGGGCGGATAGCGTGCATCGAGACTCTCGCTGGAAGTCGCCACATCGAGCCGAATCGACTCGGCGCGCCGCGCGGCGTAGTCCGCGTCGGCGAGCATGGGCGGGGCAGAAACGAAATCAGGATCGCCCATGTAGCGGGACCGGTCTTGATAACCGCGCCGCCACGCCTCGACCACCAAATGATCGCGATCGACACGACTCAACTCGGGCAACGGGAAGCGCTCGAGGATCTGCAGCGCTTCGGCCAGCACCAAGCCTCCCGAAGAGGGGAGCGACGCGCAGGTCAGGTGCGCGCTGCGGTAGGCGAACTGCTGGGGCTTGCGTTCGATGACGCGATAGCGCGCCAGATCCTCCGCCTCCCAAATGCCACCGGCGGCCTTGACTCCGGCAACCAAGCGCCGCGCGATCTCTCCGCCGTAAAAGCCCTCTCGACCGCGCGCCGCGAGCGTCTCGAGGGTGGCTGCCAGCGCAGGCTGACGAATATGGAAGCCGACCTTCGGCACGGCACCCGAGTCGAGGAAAACGGCAGCAACGGCCGGATCGGACTTGAGCAAGCTTTCGCGGAACCCAGCCGCCGAGACGTAGCGTGCATCGACATCGAAGCCGTCGCGGGCGAGCTTGATCGCCGGCGCCAGAGTGCGCGACAGCGGCAAGGTGCCGTACTTTTCCGTGAGCCAGGCGATCGCCGCCGGCGTGCCAGGGATACCGGAAGCAAGGGCGCCGTCCAACGACAACCTCCCCTTCTGCTTGCCGCTCTCATCCAGGTACATCTGTGGTGCGGCCCGGCCGGGTGCCGCCTCACGCGCATCGATCATGACGCGGAGGTCGTCCGATCCACGCCGCAGCAAGAAGAAGCCGCCACCACCAAGTCCCGACGCATAGGGCTCGACCACGGCGAGCGCCGCGGCAACCGCGACTGCTGCATCGAATGCATTGCCGCCCTGGTCGAGAATTTCCTCCCCGGCCCGGGTAGCCAGAGGATGTGCGGAGGCAATCGCCTGCTGCGCCGCGTGCGTGACGCTGCACACAAACGCGAACAGGACGCAAACGACGATTCGCGCGCGCAACTGCAAGCGCGGCCGCAAACCCCAAGAACGGTAGCGCGACATCGTACAAACGGGCTGATCGGAGCGCGCTACTGTAACACGCGCACCTTTCATCCCAGGGAAGCTCAGGACGCGGGAAGCGCTGCGGGCTGCTTTTGAACGACGGGGGCGGGACGGCGAATGCGAAACCAGGCGGCGTAGAGCGCGGGCAGGAACAACAAGGTCAGGATCGTCGCCACCAACAGGCCACCCATGATGGCCACCGCCATCGGCCCCCAGAAGTTGCTCTGGGTTAGCGGAATCATGGCCAGAATCGCCGCGGCGCCAGTCAGCACAATCGGGCGAAAGCGCCGGACAGTCGACTCGATCACGGCATCCCAGGGCGTGCGTCCGGCGCGAAGGTCCTGATCGATCTGATCGACCAAGATGATCGAGTTGCGCATGATCATGCCCGACAGTGCAATGACACCGAGCATCGCGACGAAACCGAACGGCACGTGGAACGCGAGCAAGAACAGTGTCACGCCGATCAACCCCAGCGGCGCCGTGAGCAATACCAGCACGGTCTTTTGCACGCTTTGTAGATGCAGCATCAACAGCGTGACGACGGTGAGCAGCATGAGCGGGATCACTGCATTGACCGAAGCCTGACCGCGCGCGCTCTCCTCGATGGCGCCACCGCGCTCGATTCGATAGCCCGACGGCAACTTCTCTCGAATGCCGCTGAGCCGCGGATCGATCTGCTGCGATACGACCGGAGCCTGCACGTCGGTCGCGATGTCGCCCTGTACCGTGATCGTGGGTGTGCGGTTACGCCGCCAGATCAACCCCTCCTCGAGCTGATAGCTGATCGAGGCGATCTGCGACAGCGGGATCCAGCGACCGCTTTGGGTGGGTACGTTGATGGTCGCGATCTCATCCAAACTACGGCGCTCGCTCGGCTCGGCGCGCGCCAATACCTCGATCAACTTGTCGCGCTCACGGTAATTGGTGATGGCAAAACCAGTGAGCACCGTGTTCAGCACATTCGACAGGTCCTGCGAGGCCACGCCCACCAGCCGCGCCTTGTCCTGGTCGATATCCAGGCGTACGACCTTCGATAGCTCGTTCCAGTCCAAATGGACGTGCTTCATGTTCGGATTGCCCCGCATCACCGCAGCGACCTGCTCCGCGATGCTGCGAACCCGTTCGAACTCCGACCCGCTCACCCGAAACTGCACGGGGTAGGCGACCGGAGGGCCGTTTTGGAGGGGGTTCACCCGGCCCCGCACCAGAGTGAACTCGTTGTCGAGTTTCTCCCCCAGGCGCTTCGCGACCTTGTCGCGCACCGCGTTACTGCGCGTCATGACGATGAACTCGGCGAGGTTCGGGTTGTTGAGCTGCTGATCCAAGGGCAGATAGAAGCGGGGCGAGCCTCCACCCACGTAGGCCACGTAGCTCTCCACGTCAGGATCGGCCTTGAGCACTCTCTCGAAGCGCTCCGCCTCGCGCTGCGTGGCGACGATCGATGCGCCGCTCGGCAACCACAAATCGATCACCAGCTCCGGGCGGTTCGCCGACGGGAAAAACTGCTGCTGTACCAGACCGAAGCCCGCGATGGAAAGCACGAAAACTACAGCAGTGATCCCGATGACCGTGAAGCGGTGGGCTACACACCACGTAACCACCGCCCGGAAGTGCCGGTAGAACGGCGTGTGATAGACGTCTTCGTCACCGTGCCGTTGCCGTTTACGCAATGCGGGCCGCCGCAACAGCCGCTGCGCGAGGCGGGCAAGCATCCCTGGCTTGCCATGCGCACCGGGCTTCATGTCGGGCAGCAACTCGTAGCCCAGATAGGGCGTGAACAGCACGGCCACGATCCAGGAGATCAGCAACGACATGGTGACGACCGCGAAGATCGAGAAGGTGTATTCCCCGGCGGCCGATTTGGCCAGACCCACGGGCAGGAATCCGGCCGCCGTGATCAGCGTGCCGGTGAGCATCGAAGGGGCGGTCGAGGTGTAAGCGAAGCCGGCCGCTTTCGCACGCTCCCAGCCCTGCTCCATCTTGATCGACATCATCTCGACCGCGATGATGGCATCATCGACGAGCAAGCCGAGCGCGATGATGAGCGCCCCGAGCGAGATGCGCTGCAGGTCGATCCCGGCGACGTACATGCCGAGGAACGTCATCGCCAGGACCAAAGGCACTGAAAGCGCGACCACGATGCCGGTGCGAAAACCGAGACTCAGAAAACTCACCGCCAGCACGATGACCAGCGCCTCGACCAGAGTCTTCATGAACTCGTTGATCGAACGTGCGACGACGGCAGGTTGATCGGCGACCTGATGGACATCGATCCCCACCGGCAAGTCCTTCTTGATCTGCGCAATGGCCGCCTGCAAAGACTTGCCGAGCTGAATGATGTCGCCGCCGCTGCGCATGGCGATCGCGAGCCCGATCGCTTCGTGCCCCTCGTGCCGCATCTTCATGACCGGCGGATCGACGTAGCCGCGGTAAATGGTGGCGATGTCGCCGAGGCGGAACAGCCGTCCGTTGGCTTGGATGCCGATCTCACGGACGCTGGTGGGCGACTGGAAGGCGCCCCCTACGCGCACGAAGATGCGGTCGTCCCCCGTCTCGTAACTGCCCGCCGGCACCAGGTTGTTCTGCGCGGCCAACACGTCGAAGATGCGCACCGGGTCGATCCCCAAGGTGGCGAGCTTGCGATGCGACAGCTCGACGTAGATCTTCTCCTCCTGATCGCCGATCATCTCGATCTTGGCGACATCCGGGACCCGCAAAAGCTCGTTACGCGCGCGATCGACATAGTCGCGCAGCTCAGAGAACGAATAACCGTCGGAAGTGAATGCGTAGATGGTGCCGAACGTGTCGCCGAACTCGTCGTTGAAGGCAGGGCCGCGTACACCAGCCGGCAGCGTATGGCGCATGTCTCCAATTTTTTTGCGCACCTGATACCAAGCGTTGGGCACTTCCTTGGGCGGTGTGAAGTCCTTGAGCGCGACGAAGATCATCGATTCGCCGGGACGCGAGTAGCTGCGGGTGAAGTCGAACCACGGCGTTTCCTGCAGTTTCTTCTCGAGCCGCTCGGTGACCTGCTGCTCGACTTCGCGCGCAGTGGCGCCGGGCCACAGCGTGCGCAGCACCATAATCTTGAAGGTGAAGGCCGGATCTTCCGCCTGACCCAGCCGGTTATACGAGTAAGCGCCTGCGAGTCCGAGAGCGATGATCAGAAATAGGATGAAGGACTTGTGCCCGAGCGCCCACTCCGAGAGATTTGGACCGTGCATGGTTTTCCTATCAGAGCCAGCCCAAGGCCGTCACCCCTATCTATGCGAAGGGAAGCCTTAGACCTCGGGAGCGAGAATTCGCACCTGCTGTCCGGCCGTGAGCTTATGCACTCCCGCCCTGACGACGAGGTCGCCAGACTTGAGTCCGGACACGATCTCCACGGCTTCCTGCGTGTATCGCCCGACCTTAACGGGGGTGAGAGCAACCTTATTGGTGGCGGGATCGACCACCCACACCGCCGGAGCTTGCCCTTCTTGGTAGAGCGCCGACAGCGGCAAGCGTACGATCTTCGCCGGGCCGACTCCTTCCAGACGGACGTTCGCGGTCATGCCCAGCTGCACGCGCGGCGACGGTTTGAGGATGGTGATCTTCACCGCGTAGGTACGTGTGACCGGATCGGCACTCGGGGAGATTTCCCGCACCTGACCTACGAACTTCTCGTTCGGGTTTGCCCATAAGGTGATCGTGGCTTCCTTCGCGCTGCGCAATTCGTCCAATCGGCTTTCAGGCACGTTCACCACGACTTCTTTTTCGTCCAGGCGCGCGAGGCGCATCACCTCCTGACCGGCCGCGACGACTTGGCCGACTTCTGCCGAGATGGACGTGATCACTCCGCTCGCATCGGCTCGCAGGCTGGTATAGGTCGACTGGTTTTCGCTTACGCCCAGCTGCGCTTGCGCTTGCTCGAACCGCGCCTTGGCGACGTTGAAGGCGTTTTGGCGTCGATCGAATTCGGCCGCGCTGACGAATTTCTGCTGGTAGAGGTTTCGATAGCGCTCGAGGTCATCCTTCGCTTGCAGGAAATCGGCTTGTGCCGCAGCCAGCTGGGATTTCTGCGCTTCGATGTTCAAGTGGAAATCGCTAGGATCCAGCCGCGCGAGCGCTTGCCCTTTCTCGACCCGCGATCCCACTTCGACTTCGCGAGCGATGATCTTGCCCGGCACTCGAAAGCCCAGCGCGGTCTCGTGTCGGGCGCGCACATCGCCGGTGTAGGTCGCATCGGTCCCGCCCTCGGTGGCGGTAACCTTGATCACGTTAACCGGGCGCACCTCCTCGACAGGAGCTGTCTCCTTTTTGCAGGCTGCTAGTGAGCACAGCAGCGCCGCCGCTATCGCCATCCGTCCGCCCGTCAGCACGCGTCCCTCATCAACGTCGAGTGGTCTTCCGCCTTCGGTCTAGCACGCCGGCCTGGTTTTGCCCGGCAGCAGGTTGGCGCTGGCGCGCACAGCGAGGCAGGTCAGCGAATGTCCATTGCAAGCGCGGACCCATGCAAGTGGCAGGAGGCGGAGATATCTCATAGATTAAGAAGGCGTGCCGTCGGATCGGCCAAAACTATCGGAGGCGCCCGGCGCACTTCGCTTTCGGTGCGCTCATGTTCGCCGTTTTCGATCCCCTCGGCGAAACGCGCCCGATGATTCGGTTCAATCGCAACTTAAGCCGTCGTTGCGACGAACCGCGATCAATCGAGAGCCGCCTAATGTAAAGTGATCGACTGGACACGGTCAAGCCGCGCGACGCCAAGTGTCAGGCTCAGGCGACAGTGCTCATGCTTGATGCGGCACCGCTCGCCTCCATTTAGATAGCGTCGAGTTTCGCAGGAGTGGCGTATGCACACGCTCCGCCCCGCCGCCGTGGCAGGTTTGTTTTACCCGAACGATGCTCAATCGCTTCGAGACCAAGTCGCGAACCTATTGCGCAGCGCCGAGGCGGCCCCTGGGCTTGCGAAGTTGCCCGCTGCGCCCCCTAAGGCGCTGATTGCGCCACATGCCGGCTACATCTATTCGGGTCCGATTGCAGCACATGCCTACGGTCTAATCGCGCCGTTTGCAGCTCGCATTCAGCGCGTCGTGCTGCTCGGCCCCGCCCATCGGGTAGCAGTGCGCGGGCTTGCGCTGCCCGAGGCAACACACTTCCAGACGCCGCTCGGTCTCGTAGAGATCGATGCCCAGGCCGTGACCGCGCTCCGCGACCTGCCTCAGGTCACAACCAGCCGTGCCGCCCATGCACTCGAACACAGCCTCGAAGTTCATCTGCCCTTCCTACAGGCTCTGCTGCCGCAGTTTCGCCTGATCCCTCTCGTGGTCGGTGATGCGACAGCCGAGGAGGTGGCCCAAGTGCTCGAGCGCTTGTGGGGCGGCGAAGAAACCGTGATCGTCGCAAGCTCGGATCTGTCGCATTACCTGCCTTATGTCGATGCTCAGAAGACGGATCGCAACACCGCCACGGCGATCCTCGAGCTGCGCTCGACCCTCGACCCTCATCAAGCATGCGGCGCCTATCCGATCAACGGCCTGCTGCGCGCCGCGGCGCGCCACCGGCTGCGCGCGCATCTCATCGATTTGCGCAATTCGGGCGACACGGCAGGTGATCGCTCACACGTGGTCGGTTACGCAGCTTTCGCCTTCTATCCGGCATCGAATCAGGCCGCCGATGGCTCCTCCGACGAGGAGCGCGGCGAGAGCATTCTGGCCACGGCGCGCTCCGCGATCGGTGAGCGTTTCGGACTGGTCGGATCACCAGCGCACCTTGCCGCGTTCATGCAAGAACACGGGGCTTGCTTCGTGACCTTGACCAAGGATAGGCAGCTGCGGGGCTGCATCGGCACACTGGAGGCAGTTCGACCACTGGTCGAGGATGTACGCACCAACGCTTGCGCAGCCGCCTTCGGCGACCCCCGTTTCCCACCCATCACGCTTCAAGAGTTCAAGCAGATCCGCGTCGAGGTCTCGTTGCTCTCCTCTGCAAGCGAGATGAAGGCGCAAAGCGAAGCGGATGCAATCGGCCAGCTGCGGCCCGGCATCGACGGCGTCGTGCTTCGATTCGGCGTCCTGCGCAGCACCTTCCTGCCGCAGGTGTGGGATCAGCTGCCGCAGCCCGCGCAGTTCCTCGCCGAGTTAAAGCGCAAGGCTCGTCTGCCCGCGGACTTTTGGTCTTCCCAAATTCAACTGTCGCGCTACACGGTGACAAAGTGGCGCGAAGCGGAGTGTTTATGAACAGCGTGAAGGAACGCTACCCGGGACGGTATTGGCATCGTCTCGACGACGGCCGCATCCAGTGCGACCTATGCCCACGCGATTGCCGGCTGCACGAAGGCCAGCGCGGCGCCTGTTTCGTACGCCAGCGCAGCGGTGACGAAATGGTGCTCACCACATATGGGCGCTCGTCCGGCTTCTGTATCGATCCAATAGAGAAGAAGCCGCTCAATCACTTCTACCCAGGGTCGAGCGTGTTGTCGTTTGGGACCGCAGGGTGCAATTTGGCCTGCAAGTTCTGTCAGAACTGGGACATCAGCAAGTCGCGCGACATGGATCGGCTGATGGATCAAGCCAGTCCAGACCAGATCGCGGAAGCCGCGGTACAGACCGGTTGCAAGAGCGTTGCCTTCACCTACAACGACCCCGTCATCTTCGCCGAGTACGCAATGGACGTTGCCGACGCCTGCCGTGCGCGCGGCGTGCACACTGTAGCGGTGACGGCCGGGTATATGCATGATGAGCCCCGGCGCGATTTCTACGCGAAGATGGACGCGGCCAACGTCGACCTAAAAGCCTTTACCGACGAGTTCTACTTCAAGCTCACCGGATCTCATCTGCAGCCCGTCCTCGACACACTCGTCTATCTGAAGCGCGAAACGGATGTCTGGTTCGAGATCACGACCTTGCTCATTCCCGGGAAGAACGATTCGGACGAGGAGATCGAGGCGTTGAGCCGCTGGGTGATGAACGAGCTGGGATCCGACGTTCCGTTGCATTTCACCGCCTTCCATCCCGACTGGAAGATGAGCGATATACCGCCCACGCCGCCGTCGACGCTGCGGCGCGCCCGTGCCATCGCGCGCCGCGCCGGACTCAGCTACGTCTATGTGGGCAACGTGCACGATGCCGAAGGCGGCACCACGTTCTGCCCGAGCTGCACAACGCCGCTGATCGTGCGCGACTGGCACGAACTATTGGCTTATCGGGTAACGGAGGACAGCCGCTGCCAGGCATGCGGCACAGCGATCGCCGGCTGCTTCGAGCGCCCGCGCACGCAGCACGGGCGCATACGCATTCCGGTACGCATCCACCGCTTTGCGACGGCGTGAGCTTGCCGCGGTCCGGCTCGGGCTGCTCGGCTACGGCTTCTTCGCAACCTCTCTGCTCAGTTCACGCTCGGCCGACCGGATCGTATTGGTGAGCAGCATCGTGATCGTCATCGGACCAACCCCTCCGGGCACCGGCGTGATCCAGCCCGCCACCTCGCGCGCGCCCGCGAAATCCACGTCGCCGACGAGTTTGCCGTCCGGCAACCGGTTAATTCCGACGTCGATGACGACCGCACCCGGCTTGATCATGTTCGCCGTGATCATCCGCGGCTTTCCGGTGGCAACCACGAGAATGTCCGCACGCCGGGTATGAGCCGCGAGGCCTACGGTCTTCGAAGTACAGATCGTCACCGTTGCGCTCTGCTGCAGCAGCATGAGCGCCATCGGCTTGCCGACGATGTTACTGCGTCCGACCACCACCGCCTCCTTCCCCGGGATGGCAAGTCCGATGTGCTGAAGCATCGCCATGCAGCCGGCTGGCGTGCATGGCGCAAACCCGGGCTTGCCCACCACCAGGCTGCCCATGTTCTGCACATGAAAACCGTCGACGTCCTTTTCCGGCGAAAGCGTCTCGAGCACCTTGCCTTCGTCCACCTGTGCGGGCAGCGGTAGCTGGACGAGGATCCCGTGCACCTTTGGGTCCGCATTGAGCATGCGAATGCGGTCGAGCACTTCGTCCGCACTTGCCGAGGTGGGCATCTCGTAAAGATAGGAGCGGATTCCGACTTCGCCGCAGGCCTTGATCTTGTTGCGTACGTAGACTTTCGAGGCCGGATTCTCGCCGACTTGGATCACCGCCAGTCCGGCCGGTCGGTCTCGCGCGGTCAGCGCCGCGGCGCGTTCCTTGAGCGCGGCGCGTAGCTGGGCAGAGAGCGCATTACCATCGATGAGCTGAGCAGGCATGCAGTGAAAGGCAACTAAGCAATACGCCTTATTCTACCCGTAGGGGAGCGAGTCAAGACGGCGTCGCAGCGCATGATCGATGCGCTTTTTCCGGCTATGCTGACGGCCCCGTCGCAACAACGCAATTGCATGAGGTTACAGATGCCGGCGAATTTGGACGACCAACTCGTGGTCGCAATCTCCTCACGCGCGCTCTTCAATTTCGAGGAAGAGAATTCGGTCTTCACCGAAGGCGATCCACTTCCTTACAAACAGCTGCAGCTCAATCGGCTCGACCAACCTGCAAAAGAAGGCATCGCTTTCCAGCTCGTAAAGAAGCTGTTGGCGTTCAATACGCCGGCCGAGAAGAAAGTCGAGGTCGTCATCCTCTCGCGCAACGATCCGGTCAGCGGATTGCGCGTATTCAAGTCGGCGGAGCACCATCGCCTTCCGATTACGCGAGGGGTCTTCATGCAAGGGCGCTCGCCCTTCCCCTACCTCGCGGCGCTCAAAGCAGACCTATTCCTGTCCGCGCACCAGGATGACGTGCGCATGGCGTTGGACGCCGGACTGCCTGCAGCACGCGTGTTTCCGACCACTATGGAAGCGAGCCAGCTGCATCCCGAGGAGGTCCGCATTGCCTTTGACGGCGACGCCGTGCTGTTCAGCGATGAAGCGGAGCGTGTCTATCAGGAACATGGCATTGCAGCGTTCGAGAGCCACGAGGCCAGCCGCGCGGCAGAACCGCTCCCGCCCGGCCCATTGCAGCCGTTCCTGCGCGCGCTGCACCGCCTGCAACGCAACCCGCCGCGCAGCCAGAACATGCGCATCCGTACCGCCCTGGTGACCTCCCGCAGCGCTCCGGCACACGACCGCGCCATCCGCACGCTCATGAGTTGGGAGATAGAAGTCGATGAAGCAATGTTCCTCGGCGGCCTCGACAAGGGGCCGATCTTGCAAGTGTTCGAGCCCGATTTCTTCTTCGACGATCAGTTCGCGAACGTGCAGTCGGCCGCCCAGCTCTCGCTCTCGAGCGGCCATGTCGAAGGCGGCGTGGTGAACCGCATGTTCCGTTCGCGAAGAGCAGAGAAAGCAGGCTGAGTCTTGCCCGTCGGGCCGCGACAAAATCCAGAATTGCGAACAGTGCGTAATGCTCGAAATGAGCCACTGACGCGGACCGGGAGGGTCCATGGTGATCGGTGCGGCATTGCAAGGCAATCACTTCAGTGGTGCGCCGGGTGACCGGGCCGAATTCCCGAGCGCTCCCGTCCCGCACCCGGCGGGTTCGGCGGCGCTGCATCCAACAATACCGGGGTCGATCGCAATGGCGCCAAACGACGAACTGCTGGAACTGGAGAAGCTGCTCGTCGAGCAGTTGCGCGGCATCATCGCTCGCAGCGAGCAAGCGCTCGCCGGGTTCTACGATGCTACCAGCGGCCGCGTCTATGGCTTGGCGCTACGGATCACGGGACGCAGCGACGCAGCGGAAGAGGTGACGACGGATGTCTACATGCAGGTCTGGCGCGATGCGTCGCGCTATGACTTGGGCCGCGGACGGGTACTCACTTGGCTGTTGACCATCTGTCGCTCGCGCGCAATCGATTCGATTCGGCGGCGGGATGCGGCGGAGCCCTGCGCAGAGCCCGAGGAACTGGCCGCTCAAGATGATGGCGGTGCCGGCAGCCCGGAGGCGCTGCTTCTGCTCGCGGAACGTAACGAAGCACTCAGGAAAGCATTGCAAACACTCGATCCCCTGCAGCGGCAACTGCTCTCGCTCGCCTTCTTTCGAGGGCTGACGCACGAAGAGATCGCCGGCCACGCCGACCTGCCACTGGGCAGCGTGAAAACTCACATTCGTCGAGCGCTCCAGCAGTTGCAGTCGCAGCTGGGGTCGCTGCTGCCGGCGGGATGGCGATGAACGAGCCCAAACCAAGCGAGTTGTTCGACGAGCCGAACGTGGAAGATCTGCAACTGCAGTTGAGCGAGGCCCTCATGCTGGCCGCGGGCGGAGTTCAGCCGCCTCCTGATCGTGCCGCTGCGCTCAAGCAGCGCATTCTCGAGCGCTTTCGGAACGAGCAGCGTTCGCCGGAGCACACGCTCACGGTATTCGCTGATGCCGGGACCTGGAAGACGATCATGCCCGGCATCCACGTCAAACCGCTGCACGCCGACGAGACCGGTCGCTCCTTCCTGCTGCGACTCGATCCGGGAGCCGTGCTGCCGAGCCATGCGCACGACGGGGATGAGGAATGCATGGTGATCGCGGGCGAATTATACCTGGGCGACTTTCGCGTCGGCCCAGGCGACTATCACCTCGCCCAGCACGGCAGCCATCACGGCGACATCCATGCGCCACACGGCGCGCTGGTATTTCTCCGCAGCTGCAACTCCGTGCACTACAATCGCCAGCGCTGAGAGGCGGTTGCGGAGACAGGGACGTTTGCACGCCGAGACGGAGACGTGCCGGACACCTGCCCCCTATTGCTTACTGGATCGATTTTCCGGTTCGGCCCAGCTCCGGCTTGAAGAAGATCGTGTCGCTGGGTCCGATGCCGGCGATCTGAACGATCACTTCCCCGTCCTTGGCGCCGTCGTAGTGCGCGGCCTTCGACGGATGCTTCATGAAGCTGCCGGTCGGTAGCGGCTCCGTACTCTTCGGATCGAAGGTCTCACCCTTGCCAGCCCACCACGTGCCCTTGATGACGGTGACGAGACGATCCTCCGGATGATAGTGCGGCATGCTCATCGTGCCCGGCGAAAACTTCACGCGAATAACGTACGGGCCGGGCTTTTTCAGATCGCCTTCGAGCACCATCACCTTGATGCCTTCGATACCCGGATAATCCTTCCACTCCTCCTCGCCGGGTTTGAGCGTGACGAAGCCTTTCTCGTCGATGCGAAGGCCAGCGTAGACGAATGCGGCCGGAACCGCGATCGCCACAACGAGCGCCGCGGCGAGCGCACCTTTTCTGCCCATCGATCTCCCCTGTCAATGTTTAGCGCGTCGTCGCCCAAGCAAGCGCGCGCGCCGAAGTAATGCTACGGCTTGACGAATTTTAGCGTCATGCGATCGCTCTCGCCGATCGCCAGGTATTTCTCGCGATCCTTGTCTCCCAACGTCAGCGTGGGCGGCAAGGTCCATACGCCCTTCTCGTAGTCCTTAGTGTCTTTCGGATTGGCGTTGACCTCCGACTTGGCAACCAACTTGAATCCGGCCTTCTCAGCCGTTGCAATCACGTATTCCTCGGTGAGGTAGCCGGTCGCGATCTGCTGCTCGAACGGCGTTCCCGGCTTGGCACGATGGTCTTTCACGCCCAGAACGCCACCCGGTTTGAGCACGTCGTAGAACGCCTTGAACATCGCATCGGCGTTACCTGCCTTGGCCCAATTGTGCGCGTTTCGGAAGGTGAGGACCATGTCGACCGACCCCTTGGGCGCCATGTCGACGACATCGGGCGCCAACACCTTGGTCTTCACCGTCTTCCCGTACAGCTGCGGGTTCGCCGCCAGCATGGCGTCGAAGGCCTTCTCGCGTGTCTTGAGAAAATCCGGCGTGCCGGGCCGCTCGGTCGGGTAGTACGCTGCGTAATACTTGCCGTTGTCCTTGAGCAGCGGCGCGAGAATCTCTGTCCACCAGCCACCGCTTGGCCAGATCTCCACCACGGCCATGTTGGGTTGAATACCGAAGAAGGTCAGCGTCTCTTTTGGATGCCGATACTTGTCGCGAGCGGCGTTGTTCGGATCGCGGTGCGATCCAGCCAGAATCTGGTCGAGTTGAGCCGCGACGTCCGCTGCCCGGGCTGCTGCGACGAAGCAGAGTGCAGTCAGACAACTCAATGCGAAGGCGCGCAGGGTGAATGCTGGCATTGACGAATCTCCTCTCCGGTGCTCGATTGTGATTACGGGGGAAGTACGCCGGAGGCTCAGCGTCCTCGCAGCGCACGATCCGAATTGCGCATTATCTCCGATTGGAGCTGATCTGCTCGTTGCTCGCGTTCGAACTGCAGCTGCTGTCGATCGAGTAGGGGGCGCCGGACGCTCTCGTCGAGGGGACGCGTCTGCGACTGCAGCTCGAGCTGCCGCCTGCGTTGGCTTTCGTCAAGCTGGAAGGATTCGTTCGCGACGCCTGGCGCCACGATCACGTCGGGCGGACGAGGTGGCGGTTCGCGGGAGGGAGGGGGTTCGAGGATACCGATACCCGGCGTAGGGAGCGTCGCGCTGCGCCGAGTCACGGCCGGTGATTGCGGGAGGACGCGCGGCACAGCGTCGAGCTCGATGTGGAACTCGCGCTCGCGCACTGCGCGTTCCTGCAGGTTCCGATCGATATCGTCACGCGGGGTTTGTGCGACGCTCGAACGCCACGGCACGCCGGCGAGCACGAGTAGGGAGAAGACAACGGCGATTCTTGTCGAGAGCATGTTTGGAGGTGCGGTTTGCGATTGGACCCTCGCCACCGCGATCGGTGCCGTCAACATGCGCGGAAAGTGAGCCTGCAAACGAAGCGGCAACTGTCGGTTCTGACGGACGACACAAACCCATACCCAGCGCCCAACTCAAACGATGAGCAGGCTGCGCAAGACCTCCGCGTCCATCTCGTTCTGCGCTCCGCGCGCGACGACCTCTCCGCGTCGCAAGATAATGAACTGATCCGCGAGTTCGCGTGCGAAATCGAAGTACTGCTCGACCAGCAGGATGGCCATGTCGCCGCGGTGAGAGAGTGCCCGAATTGCCCGCTCGATCTCTTTAATGATCGACGGCTGGATGCCTTCGGTCGGCTCATCGAGCATCAACACCTTCGGTTTCATGACCAAGGCGCGCGCGATCGCCAGTTGCTGTTGCTGTCCTCCGGACAGATCACCACCGCGACGGTGCAACATCGTCTTCAGCACGGGAAACATATCGAAGATTTCGTTTGGGATGCTGCGTGCACTCGCCTTGGACAAGCTCGCCATACCCATCAACAGATTCTCTTCGACGGTGAGGCGTGGAAAGATTTCGCGCCCTTGCGGTACGTAGCCGATGCCCCGGCGCACGCGCTCGTATGGGGGCATCGTCGTAACATCCTCGCCTCTCAATCCGATTCTGCCGCTGCGTATCGGCAGCACTCCCATCAGGCACTTGAGCAAGCTGGTCTTGCCCACGCCGTTTCGGCCGAGCAAGGCGGTGACCTTGCCGATCGGCAGGTCGAAGGAAACGTCGCGCAGCGTGTGGCTCGAGCCGTAGTACTGGTTGAGGTGGGAGACAGTCAGCATGTTGATTGGGGCCAAGGCTAGGGACTGGGGGCTAGGGACTGGGGCGTGGGGGCTAGGGACTGGGCCTGGGGGGCGTTGAGCCGCTGTGCGGCGCTTTATCGCTGGGATGTCGCTACGCTCGCATTCCGCGATGCTCACGAGTCCCTAGGCGCGCACCGCCGAAGCCCTTGGTCCCTCACACCTCACCGCCCCAAGTACACCTCGATCACGCGCTCGTCGTTCTTCACTTTGTCGAGCATGCCCTCGGCCAGCACTCGACCTTCGTGCAGCACCGTCACGACATTCGCGATGCGCGCGATGAACTCCATATCGTGCTCGACCACGATCAGGGTATGTTCGCCGGCGAGCCTCTCGAACAGCTCGGCCGTGCGCTCGGTCTCCTCGTCGGTCATCCCTGCCACGGGCTCATCGAGTAGCAACAGCTGAGGCTCCTGCATCAGCAACATGCCGATCTCGAGCCACTGCTTCTGCCCGTGCGACAAGACAGCGGCCAGCGAATCCGCTTGACGGGTCAGGCGAACGAGTTCGAGCGTTTCCCCGATGCGATCGAGCTGCGCCGGCTTCAGACGCGCACGCAAACTGGCGCGAACGCGCTTGTCCGTTTTCAGCGCCAATTCAAGATTCTCGAACACCGTATGGTTCTCGAACACCGTCGGCCTTTGGAACTTCCGCCCGATACCGGCGTGCGCAATCTGCGCTTCGCTGAGTCGGGTGAGATCGATGGTCTGACCGAAGAACGCCGTGCCCAAATCCGGGCGCGTCTTGCCGGTGATGACATCCATCATGGTCGTCTTGCCGGCGCCGTTGGGGCCGATCACGCAGCGCAGCTCGCCGACATCGACGGTCATGGTGAGATTGTTCAGCGCGCGAAAGCCATCGAAGCTGACCGTGATGTCCTCGAGGTAGAGAATTGCTTTGTGGCTGGTGTCGACGCCTGGGGGCGCGACGCGCCCCACCGCAGCGCTGCCGCTTTCGCTCGCGCCGAGCGCCGGTATCTCACTCATGACTTGCCTCGCTTCAACAGGGCCGGAATTGCGATCACGCCCTTGGGCAGGAACAACGTAACCAAGATGAATAGCAGCCCGAGAAAGAACAACCAATATTCAGGAAAGGACTGGGTAAAGAAGCTCTTGGCGCCGTTGACCAAGGCAGCGCCGAGGACTGGGCCGAGCAGTGTCCCGCGGCCACCGACGGCGACCCAGATCGCGATCTCGATCGAATTCGCCGGCGACATCTCGCTTGGGTTGATGATCCCGACCTGTGGCACGTAAAGGGCACCAGCGATCCCGCACAACACGGCGGACAAGGTCCACACGAACAGCTTGTACCAAAGTGGGTTGTAACCCGAGAACATGAGCCGGTTCTCGGAGTCACGAATGGCGGTGAGCACCCTACCCGCCTTGGAGCGCACGATAAGCCGTGTCAGAACCAACACCGCGGCCAGATACAGCCCGGTCAGCGCGAACAGCATTGCACGCGTCGAAGGGTCGGCGATGCGCAACCCGAGAATTCGCTTGAAGTCGGTGAAGCCATTGTTGCCACCGAAGCCCGTGTCGTTGCGGAAGAAGAGCAGCATCAACGCAAAGGTCAGCGCCTGCGTGATGATCGAGAAATAAACCCCCTTGATCCGTGATCGGAAAGCAAAGAATCCGAACACGAAAGCGAGCACGCCCGGCGCCAACACAGCCAGCAAGGCCGCATACCAGAAGTGGTCGGTGAATGACCAGTACCAGGGATAGGCCTTCCAATCGAGGAACACCATGAAATCGGGCAGGTCGCTCTGGTACTGCCCTTCGCGCCCGATCATGCGCATCAGGTACATGCCGAAGGCGTAGCCGCCGAGTGCGAAGAATGCACCGTGACCGAGACTAAGAATTCCCGTGTAGCCCCAAATCAAGTTCATGGCCAGTGCGACCACGCAATAGCACATTATCTTGCCGATCAGCGTGACCGAATAGGCCGACATATGAAATGCGCTCGTCTCGGGTACGACGACGAACAGAATCGGCGCCACCACCGTGACGGTGAGCACGAAAGCGAGCAAGGCCGTCCAGGTTGCCCCGGTAAAGAGCGCTTGCCTGGTCGCTCTGCTGATCGTCGGGCCGACTTGCCGGCGCTCGATCGCGGCGGCGGCGGATAGCGATATCGCTTCGCCCTTTGTCGGCGCGCTGAGCCGATCCTCCGGAGCGAGTACAGCGGCCGAAGTCGTCTCAAGCTTCAACGGCTCTTCCCCTCAACGCAAACAGGCCTTGCGGGCGCTTCTGAATGAAGGCGATGATCAGCACGAGGATCAGGATCTTGGTAAGCACCGCGCCGATGTAGGGCTCCATGAACTTCATTGCCACGCCGAGACCGAGCGCCGCGTAAACGGTCCCGGCCAGTTGCCCGACGCCGCCGAGCACAACCACCATGAAGGAGTCGATGATGTAGCCTTGCCCCAGATCGGGCCCCACGTTGCCGATCTGGCTCAATGCACAGCCGGCGAGTCCCGCAATGCCCGAGCCGAGGCCGAAGGCCATCAAATCGACGCGTCCGGTCGGTACACCGACGCAGGCGGCCATCGTGCGATTCTGGGTAACGCCGCGTACGAACAGACCCAGACGTGTGCGCGCGAGCACCAACCACATGGCACCGAGCACGGCGAGTGCGAAGAACATGATGACGATGCGGTTGTAGGGCAGCGTCACATTGGTCAACTCGATGCCGCCCGACATCCAGCTCGGATTGGCGACTTCGACGTTCTGTGCGCCGAAAATCTGGCGCACGAGCTGGATCAGAAACAGGCTGATACCCCAGGTCGCGAGCAGCGTTTCGAGCGGACGGCCGTATAGCCAACGGATCACCGTGCGCTCGAGCGCCATCCCAACGAGCGCCGCTGCAACAAAGGCAATCGGGACAGCGAACAGCGGATACCACTCCACCCAGCCCGGTGCGTGCAAGCGAATGATCTGCTGAGTCATGTAGGTGGCGTAAGCGCCGATCATGATCATCTCGCCGTGCGCCATATTGATGACGCCGAGCAGACCGTAGGTGATCGCAAGGCCCAGCGCGGCGAGCAACAGGATGCTGCCAAGGCTCAGGCCGGAGAACAGTCTGCCGGCGTATTCGCCTAGCGCGAGGCGGCGATCGATCATGCGGATGGCAAATTGCGCTTCCTCGCGTACTCTTGCATCCGGCTCGAGAAACTGTCCGCTGCCGTCTTTCTCGAGTAAGGCATAGAGCAGACCCTTCGTGCGCTGGGAGGTGCTCGCTCCCAACGCTTTGGCCGCAGTCAGCCGCACGACGACGTCCGGGCTCTTCAGATCGATACCGGCTTTGATTTGGCTCAACACCGCTTTGATTTGCGCGTCCGTCTCGTGCGCAAGGACGGTGGTCAAGATCGGGCCAACGGATGGCTGCGCTGAGGACTCCAGCGACTTGGCTGCCTCGAGGCGCTCCTTCGCATCTTTGGAGTACAGCTGAAAAGCCGATAGGGCAGTCGACAATTGGCCCCGAACTCTGTTGTTGGTCGTGACCGCTTCGTACTGGGTCGGCGGAGGGACGAGGGGCTGGAGCGTGATGGCGTCCTTGACACCATCTTCGGTGCTGATAATGACGCGGCCGTCGGGCGCGATCGCCATGGTGCCGTCCTTGAGCGCCTGCAGCAAGGGCACTGCAGCAGGATCAGCCGATCGCGTCAGGGCTTCGATGGCTTCCACTTTCTCCGCCACATCGCCGGTCGCGAGCCGATTCACGATCTCCTCGACCGTGTAAAGGCTGTCTGCCTGCGTCGGGCCGCTCCACGACATCGCGTGGGCGAATATCAGCACCAGCAGCACGCGGACTACAGTCGTAACGGCCAAGTTCCTGCCTCCCCTGAGATCTAGTTGTTGGAAAGGACCCCGACGCCTTCCAGCTCGGGGCGCAAGGTCCCTCCTGGAAGGTCGGGGGTCTTTAGGCGATCAGGCGTTTTGCTTTTTCTCGTTTCCGGGAATGAACGGGCTCCACGGTTGCGCGCGCACGGGACCCTTCGTCTTCCACACGATGTTGAACTGACCCTTTGCCGTCACTTCGCCGATGAACACCGGCTTGTGCAGATGATGATTGGTCTTGTCCATGGTGAGCGTGAACCCGCAAGGCGCCTTGAAGGTCTGGCCGGCCATCGCCACGCGTACCTTGTCGACCTCGATGGACTGTGCCTTCTCGACCGCCTGCTTCCACATGTGGATGCCCACATAGGTCGCTTCCATCGGATCGTTAGTGACGACGGTATCGAGATTGGGCACGTTGTTCTTCTTGGTCCAGTCCTTGTACATCTTGATGAACTTGTCGTTCTCGGGATTCTTAACCGACATGAAGTAATTCCAAGCGGCAAGATGGCCCTCGAGCGGCTTGGTGTCGATACCCCGCAGTTCTTCCTCACCCACCGAGAATGCGACAACAGGCACGTCGGTCGCCTTCAGGCCCTGGTTGCCAAGCTCCTTATAAAAGGGAACGTTGGAATCGCCATTGATGGTCGACACCACGGCGGTTTTGCCGCCGGCGGCGAATTTCTTGATGTTGGCAACGATCGTCTGATAGTCGCTGTGCCCAAATGGCGTGTAAGTCTCCTCGATGTCTTTCTCTGCCACGCCTTTCGACTTCAGGAACGCCCGTAGGATTTTGTTGGTCGTGCGCGGGTAGACATAATCGGTGCCCAGCAAGAACCACCGCTTGGCGCCACCACCGTCGGCACTCATCAAGTATTCGACGGCGGGAATCGCTTGCTGGTTGGGCGCCGCTCCGGTGTAAAAGACGTTTTGCGAAAGCTCTTCGCCTTCGTACTGAACGGGATAGAACAGCAAGCCGTTGAGTTCCTCGAACACAGGCAGCACCGACTTGCGCGACACCGAGGTCCAGCAGCCGAACACGGCGGCAACCTTGTCTTGGGTGAGCAGCTGGCGCGCCTTTTCGGCGAACAGTGGCCAATTGGACGCCGGATCGACGACGACGGGTTGGAGCGGGCGTCCCATCACTCCGCCTGCCGCGTTGATCTGTTCGAATGTCATCAGCGCGGTGTTCTTCAACGCCGTCTCACTGATTGCCATCGTGCCCGACAATGAGTGCAGCACGCCGATCTTGATCGGTTCCTTGGCACCGAAGGCTTCGAGGGATACAGGCAGTGTTACGGCACCGGCGATGGCGGCGGATCGCTTTAGAAAATCGCGTCTTTGCATTTGTCGACTACCCCTTGGTTGATAAGATGAGCGGGTACGCCTCGAAGTCGCGTGTTGCGCGTCGCGAAGGTCGTGCAAGCGACCAGCTTTCCTCCCGCACACGCCTGGCACCGCACAAAGCATGCCGCGGCGGATTGAGATCTTATTTGTCCATTTTTATTGCTGAAAATCATAGTGTTGCGAGCAACGGCGGGGGAAACAAGTTGCCGGTCGAGCGATGCATCGGGGTGTGCGAATGCACTGCAACAGTGCATGCGCCCTGATTTCGTGCACTTTGTCTGCACGAGAACCTCCAGCTGCACTAAAATGACACGAGGTTGTGCTTGCAATTGTCCTGTCTATGTATATACTGACAGTACGTGAAGAAAAACACATGAGAACAATCAAATGGATGAACTGACCTCACGTCAAGCCGAAGTTTTGCAATTAATTGTCGATTTCCTGCAGTCCACTGGCTTTCCGCCAACCCGAGCTGAAATCGCCCAGCAACTGGGCTTCCGGTCAGCCAATGCGTCCGAGGAGCATTTGCGAGCGCTCGAACGCAAGGGCTATATCGAAATGCTTCCCGGTGCTTCCCGCGGCATCCGATTGCGCAACAGTTTCAATGTTGGTCTGCCTGTAATTGGCCGCGTTGCAGCAGGCAGCCCTATTCTTGCCGAGCAGCATGTGCAGGGGCGCTATCAGATCGATCCCGGGCTATTCAAGCCTCGAGCGGATTATTTGCTCAAGGTGCGAGGCAGCAGCATGCGTGACGTCGGCATTATGGATAGCGATCTTCTGGCTGTGCACAGCAGCAGCGAAGCGCGCTCGGGTCAGATCATCGTCGCCCGCATCAAGGACGAAGTCACCGTCAAGCGCTATCGCCGCCAAGGCAATCAGGTGCAGCTGATCGCCGAGAATCCAGATTTCGATCCCATCATGATCGATCTCAAGCGCGACCCCTTCGCCATCGAAGGCATCGCGGTGGGCGTCATTCGAAACGGCAAGCCTCTGTAAGTAAAAGAGATGAGCGGAGCCGAAAACTCAGTTCAACATTCGCCGCTCATCATCCCATTTTCATCCAAGCATCATGTCTTCGCTCGACCGCGTACTGCAGCACCCCGCTATCTGGCGTGGGAATCAGTACGCCAAGGTGTCGACGGCGAGCATTCCAACCGGATTCGACGAACTCGATGCGTTGCTGCCTGGCGGTGGTTGGCCGCGGGCAGCTTTGACTGAGCTGCTCGCCAGCCAAGAAGGCATCGGCGAGCTGCGTTTGCTGGCACCCGCCTTGGCGTGTTTATCCAAAGGCGAGAAGTGGCTGGTGCTGGTATCCCCCCCTCATGTGCCTTATGCACCGGCCTTCGAGTCGCTCGGCGTCGATCTATCGCGGCTGGTAGTGGTCAACACGAAGTCAGATGCAGAAACTTGGTGGGCAGCCGAGCGCTGCTTGCGCTCTTGTGCTTGCGCGGCAGTTCTTGCCTGGCCTCGCAGCCATGAGGAACGTGCGGTGCGGCGATTGCAGCTCGCCGTCGAAGAGGGCAAAGGATTAGGCGTCGTGTTCGCGCATAGCCGAGTCGCCGCTCATCCCTCCCCTGCTGCGCTTCGCATTCAATTGCATGCGAGCCGACGACGGCTCGAAATCCAGATCATCAAACGCCGAGGCGGTGGTTGGGCACCGCAGCTTTCGCTTGACCTCGATCGGACCCGTGTTCAGCGGCGCCTGACAATTCGCACTGCTTCGCGTGCTCCGACGCTGCGAAGAGTTCGCCAAGGCAACGCGTAAGTTGGGGCGCGAAACGAGGGGCTGAAAAAGTAGCGAGCGCGACCCCGAATCAGCACCGTGCAGTAGCCCGACAACGTCCAGGGCTTAGCTGAGGAGCGAATCCTCTCTCTCCTTTTCCTGTCGAATCCCGCAGGAATCGAAGACCATCAGAACCCATGCTCTGGGCCTGCTTGCATATCCCCGATTTTTCGTTGCAGCTGCTCGTGCGCGGAGCATCGGCAAGCGGTCCTTTGATCATCAGCTCCGGGGGCAATCGTCCTTGTGTCCTGTCTTGTAATCCGGCTGCCCGCAGTCTTGGTATTACACCGGGTATGGCCGTTTCGGCCGCAGTCGCCCTGGCGCCGGACCTCATCGAACACGAGCGTGACGCAACTGTCGAAGCACAAGCCCTATGCGCCATCGCCAACTGGGCGGGACAATTCACATCGGTCGTCAGCCTGAGTCCTCCCGATGCCGTTCTGCTCGAAGTGCAAGGCAGTTTGCGACTGTTCGACGGCTTGCGCAGACTGTTGTTACGAATCGACGAGGGGTTGAGCGCAATGGGCTACAGCGCTGCCATTGCCGCGGCACCCACACCTACGGCCGCACAGCTGCTTGCCCGTACTGGATTGGCCTCGACCGTAACCGACCTAAACGAATTGCCTGCAGCACTGGCCCCCCTGCCCTTGGCACTTCTCGACCAACCGAGCGAAACCATCCGCATGCTTGCGATCATGGGTGTCGACACCATTGGCGCCTGTCTCCAGCTTCCGCGCGACGGTTTGTCGCGTCGCTTCGGTCAATGTTTGATCGATGAGCTCGATCGCGCATTGGGTCGGCTACCCGATCCGCGCGTGCCACATCAGGCACCGGTCCGCTACCGTGGAGGCCTGGCGTTGCCCGCTCCGGTTGCGGAAAGTGAACCCCTGCTGTTCGCGACCCGCCGACTGATCGTCGAGCTAGCCGGTTACCTGCACATGAAGCAAGCGGGGGTGACCCGACTCAAGCTCGCTCTGCATCACGACGATCGTCCAGCAACGGTGCTGCGCCTCGCTTTGTCCAAGCCGAGTCGGGATGCCACGCGCATCGTGAGGCTTTTGCGCGAGCGTTTGATGCGACTGCAATTACCCGATCGAGTCGAAGTGATTCAACTCGACGGCGAAGAAGAGCGTCCGCTTCAATCGCAGAGCTTGTCGTTGTTCCCCGAGGATACTCCGCCAGAGGAAGAACGTTGGTCGATCATCGATCACTTGCGTGCACGCTTAGGCGCAGACGCGGTGTATGGCATGACCTCCTCTCCAGATCACCGCCCCGAAGCCGCATGGCGTACCTGTGAACCAGGGGCTGCCGCACGCAGCTTCGTATACGCCGAGCGTCCGCTTTGGCTGCTCGATCAACCGCGCAAGCTACTCGAGCAGGAAGATCAGCCGATGTTGGAAGGCCCGCTCACGCTGGTCAGCGGTCCGGAGCGCATCGAAGGCGGCTGGTGGGACGGTCATGACGTGGAGCGCGACTACTTCGTGGCTAGCGACACGTGCGGCCGTCGGTTCTGGATCTTCAGGCGGCGCCACGAAGCAGGTTGGTTCTTGCAGGGGATTTTTGCTTAGCAGCAGGAGAGTTCTGAGAAACGACTGCCCAGGCCGATGCAGGGAATTGCGCATGATCAGAGGCACAGGTTTGCTGTATATTTTTACAGAAACCAATCCGAATTGCGATGTCTCCTTCCTACGCCGAACTGCACTGCCTGACCAACTTCAGCTTTCTGCGCGGCGCTTCGCATCCCGAGGAATTGGTCGAGCGCGCAGCGCGGCTGGGTTATTCGGCGCTGGCCATCACCGATGAGTGCTCGCTGGCCGGCGTCGTACGCGCGCACGTTGAAGCCAAGGAGCACGAGCTCAAGCTCATCATCGGGACGCAGTTGACGCTACACCCGGTTGCTGAAAATGGCGCACAGAGCCGTCGTAAGCGCAAGAAGGCTGATCCCCCACCTCCGTCCTCTCCCCAAGAGATGGGGAACGAGCCGAAGCTTGCCGAAGCGCCACTTCGCCTCCTCCTTCTGGCGACCGATCGCGAGGGCTATGGCAATCTCTCCGAGTTGATCACCCGGGGTCGGCGGCGATCCAGTAAAGGCGAATACCATCTGACCTTGTCCGACATCGACGACGGTTCGCCCGGATGCCTCGCCGTGCTGCTCCCCGGCACGCCGGCCGATCTTGCCCACGCGCGATATCTGGGCGATCGCTTTCCAAACCGCTGTTGGATCGCCGTCGAGCTGCTGCTCGACGGACGAGATGATCTGCGGCTCACCCAACTGCAGGCGCTATCCGAAGAAACTGGTATTCGGTTGGTCGCTGCAGGTGGCGTGCACATGCACGTGCGTGCACGACGTGCGCTGCAGGACACGCTCACCGCAGTGCGACTCAAACGACCGCTTTCGCAATGCGGCGAGGCCTTGTTTCCCAACGGCGAGCGGCATCTGCGCAGCCGCGAGCGTCTGGCGCGCATTTATCCGCCGGAGTTGCTGATCGAGACGGTCAACGTGGCGGCGCGCTGCAGTTTCTCTCTCGATGAGCTGCGTTACGAATATCCGGAGGAGATCATCCCAGTCGGCGAAACGCCGACGAGCTGGCTGCGCACGCTCACCGAGGATGGATTCCGCTGGCGATTCGGCGCAACCTTGAACGAACGGCAGGCATCGAAAGATCCGCAGCAAACATCGTCGTCTACCGGCTGGGGCGGTCATTTCACATCTGGGCAGCAGATGAACATTGCTCGCGCGCGTGAACTAGTGCTGCATGAACTCGCCCTGATTGCCGATCTGCGCTACGAAGCCTACTTCCTCACCGTCTACGACATCGTCAAGTTCGCCCGCTCGCAAGGCATCCTCTGCCAGGGCCGGGGTTCGGCCGCCAACTCCGCAGTGTGTTATTGCTTGGGTATCACCGAGGTCGACCCCGCACGCATGGAGATGCTGTTCGAGCGCTTCATTTCGAAAGAGCGCAACGAGCCGCCGGATATCGACGTCGATTTCGAGCACGAACGACGCGAGTCGGTGATCCAATACATCTACGACAAGTACGGTCGCGATCGTGCCGCCATCACCGCAACCGTCATTCGCTACCGTGCGAAGAGCGCGGTGCGCGATTTGGGCAAAGCGCTCGGCCTCGATCTCGCCCAAGTCGACCGCTTGGCGAAGAACCTGGCGTGGGGTGACGTGCGCAAAGTTCGCCCAGAGCGCCTGCGCGAATGCGGATTCGATCCGCAGGCGCCAACCATTCGACGATTGCTCGAGTTGGTACATATGGTCGTCGACTTCCCGCGCCATCTGTCGCAGCACGTCGGTGGCTTCGTCATCTCGCGCGGTCCGCTGTCGCGCATGGTGCCGATCGAGAATGCGGCGATGAAGGACCGTTCGAACATCCAGTGGGACAAGGACGATATCGATGCACTGGGTCTGCTCAAGGTCGATGTTCTCGGACTCGGCATGCTGAGCGCCATTCGTCGTGCCCTCGATCTGATCAGCCAACGACGTGGTCGTCCGTTTACCATGTCCGACGTGCCGGCCGAAGATCCCGGTGTATACGAGATGATAAGCCGCGCCGATACCATCGGCGTATTCCAAATCGAGTCACGCGCGCAACAAGCAATGCTGCCGCGCATGCGTCCGCAACGCTTCTACGATCTCGTCATCGAAGTTGCCATCGTGCGGCCCGGCCCCATTCAGGGCGGCATGATTCATCCTTATCTGCGCCGCCGCGCCGGATTGGAGCCGGTCACCTATCCCTCGCCCGACGTCAAAGTCGTACTCGAACGCACGCTTGGCGTCCCGATCTTTCAAGAACAGGTGATGCAGCTCGCCATCGTGGCAGCGGGCTTCACCCCCGGCGAGGCGGACAAGCTGCGCCGAGCGATGGCAGCATGGAAACGCCGCGGCGGCCTGGAGCCGTTCGAGAAGCGCCTCAAGGAGGGCATGCGGGCGCGTGGCTACGACGATGCCTTCGGGGAGAAAATTTATCAGCAGATTCTCGGTTTCGGCGAGTACGGCTTCCCGGAATCGCACTCGGCGAGCTTCGCACTTCTCGTCTACGTGTCGAGCTGGCTCAAGCGCTATGAGCCCGCGGCCTTCACCTGCGCCTTGTTGAATAGTCAACCGATGGGCTTCTATGCACCCGATCAACTCGTGCAGGACGCACGACGCCACGCAGTGGAGGTGCGACCACCCGACGTGATGCACAGCGAGTGGGATTGTTCGCTGGAGCCCGCATGCGACGGACAACGAACCGAACAGCCCGCCATTCGATTGGGTCTGCGCATGATCAAAGGCTTGTCCGAGGAAGGTGCGAAGCGGTTGACTGCGATGCGAGCGATCCACATCCATCGGCTCATGGTAAACGAGTGGTCATTCGAAGATCTTGCGCTCAGCGCTCAATTGGAGCGTCATGACACCCATGCGTTGGCCGCGGCCGGTGCGCTCTCATCGCTGATCGGACATCGGCGCAAAGCAGCATGGGCCGTCACCGGCATCGAGCGCCACCCGCCTGTGCTACGGCATGCCGCTATTGCTGAACGAGATGTCACGCTCGATGCGCCGAGCGAAGCGTGCGATCTCGTCGCCGACTATGCGACATTGGGGCTCACGCTCGGTCGCCATCCGCTCGCACTGTTGCGCCCGCGCTTTCAGCGTCTGCGTATGACGGACGCTACGCAACTGCGCCGGTTGCCGCATGGCCGCCTCGTTCGCACGGTAGGTCTGGTCATCGGTCGTCAACGTCCCGATACGGCGAGTGGCGTGATTTTCGTCACACTCGAAGACGAGACCGGGATGACCAACGTAATCGTCTGGCGCTCGGTGTCGGAAGGACAACGGCGCGTTCTGCTCGGCGCACGTTTGATGGCTGTGCACGGCGCGATCGAACGTCAAGGTGAAGTTGTACATCTCGTTGCAGGAAAGCTCCTCGATTACAGCAGTTGGCTCGGCGCTCTGTTGACCAAGTCACGCGATTTTCGTTAACGCCTCGTCAATCGTCAATTTCGCCGAAAACAACCCTTCCGCGGCCCTGCCCAGAGGTCTCGCGGTCTCCACGATCTGGCACTGTCGGGACCTCTTACAGCTTCGCTCTCGATTGCTCGCACAAGAGTAGCAATTGCTTGAGGCACAACGCATAAATGCTATCGGCATGAGCTTTGCAGTTTGTTATCTAAAGTCGTTAGTCGACAACAACTTAACGATTCCGGTCTTAGCCGTACCAAACAGCGGCGAAGACGATTTGCAAAACAAAGAGGGATAGCAAGTGAAGAACGTCAAACTCCTCGCAGCGGCGCTATCGATGATGGCCGTCGGCGCTCCCGCCCATGCCGGCACAATCAAACTGTGGATGTCGTCGACTGCAAAGCCAGCACCTTACGCCAGTTACACCACCGGTACCTCGCAAGACCCGGCAGGACCGAACAACAAGTATTGGCAGTGGAATGTCGCCGACTCCGAATATCCTCAGTATGGAACGTTTCAGATCAAGGCCTCCGGCTACGCGACTGCCAACGACAACGGTACCGGCGCTTTCAGCCAACGTGATGTTGAGCGCTATGACGGTGGTCTAGGCATTTGCGACGATACGAGCTGCAGCTCGCCGCAACATTCTATGGACAACGACGGAAAGAACGACCTGATCGTCATCGACCTCGGCGTGGGACATGAGTACAAGCCGGTAAAGTTCAGCATCGGATGGGAATACTACAGCGGCTGCGATTCGACCCACACGTCGAATAGCTGCCCCGACATCGAAGCCTGGGTCGGCAACAGCTTCAACCCGGCACTCGGCTGGGCTGGCATTACTGGCAGCTGGACGCGCGTGCTCAACGGCAATCCGCAGAACAACATCCAACCCGACAAGGATTACAACTTCGGCAGTGGGTCGGGCCGCTATCTGGTCATCGCACCCCAGACCGGCAGCGAGGAATGCGTGGCCTTCAGCAAAAGCGGTAGCTGCACCTCCTGGCAGTACGACTACTTCAAGTTGCAGTCCCTCGTGTTAGAGAAGGATACGGATGTGCCCGAGCCGAGTGCTCTCGCACTGGCCGGCTTGACCGGCGCGGCACTTCTCGCTGCGCGGCGTCGACGACGCTCCCACTGAGGCGCGCTGCGGTTCCCAACCAAACGGCGCCCTCGGGCGCCGTTTGTTCTTGTCAGCACGACGGCAGTAGGTTGGCTAGACTGTCTGCGTTTCCCGGTCGCTTTTTCGGTAGTGTTCAAAGTGCACTTCGATTTCGACACCGCGCCAGACCGCCGTTCCACCTCGAGCAGCAAATGGAATCGTTACGCCAATCGCGACGTCATTCCGATGTGGGTCGCGGATATGGACTTCCGCTGCGCGCCCGCGATCATCGACGCCCTTGCGGCGCGAGTCGCTCATGGCGTGTTCGGTTACACCGATCCACCTGCCGAGCTCGCTCCGACGATTGTCCGCACCCTTCATCGAGACTACGACTGGCAGATCGAGCCTGATTGGATCGTGTGGCTACCCAGCCTGGTAGTGGGGCTCAATGTCGTGTCCCGAGCTTTTGCCGACGACGGCGACGCGATCCTCACTTGCATTCCGATCTACCCGCCCTTCCTGTCAGCACCCCAGTATGCCGATCGTGCGGCTATTCGCGTGCCGCTTTCTCTAAGCCGGGACGGCGAACGCTGGGAATGGAATTTCGAGGCGCTCGAGGCGGCGGTAACGCCGAACAGCAGATTGCTCCTGCTGTGCAGCCCGCACAATCCGACCGGGCGAGTGTGGTCGCGCGACGAGTTGCTACGGCTCGCCGCGTTCGCCGAGCGCCATGGGCTTACCGTGGTGTCGGACGAGATCCACAGCGGGCTCGTGCTCGACCGTGACAAAACACATATCCCATTCGCGAGCCTCGACGAGCGGACGAGCGCGCGCACGGTAACGCTAATGTCCGCCAGCAAGACGTTCAACATACCAACCTTAGGGTGCGCCTTCGCAATCGCATCGGACCCACACTTGCGCGGCCGCCTCAAGCGCACGATGGCCGGCATCGTTCATCACGTCGGTGGGCTCGGCTATACGGCCACGCTCGCAGCTTACAGCGAAGGCAAGGCCTGGCAGGCGGCCTTGATCGACTATCTGCGCGGCAATCGTGATTTGGTCGAGCAGGCGCTCGCGACGATGCGCGGTTTGCGCAGCTGGCACATCGAGGCCACCTACCTCGCTTGGATCGATGCACGCAACCTGCCGGTGGGCAGTGCGATGCAGTTCTTCGAGGAGGCAGGGGTGGGCCTGTACGACGGCGTCCTGTTCGGAGCACCCGGCTATCTGCGCTTGAACTTCGCTTGCCCTCGCTCTCTGCTGCAGGAGGCCCTGCGGCGCATGGGCGTTGCGGTCGCCCAACTGAGCTAGAACCGCGCGACCAGGCTCACGCGAAACTCCCGTGGTTCGACCGGATGGAAGTGAATGTCGTTGATGCCCTCACCGCCTCCGGCGGCCGGGCATGCTGGGCTCAGACCGACCTCGTTCTTCAGGCAGGACGCATAGTAGTAGTCGATGTCGTGGTCCTTGCTATTGAATAGATTGAAGACGTCGACTTGGACCCGAAGACTCTTGCTAATTTTGTAGCCAATGCGAGCATTCGCCAAGGTGGTCGAATCGGATCGCACGCTGTTGTCCTCGATTAAGGGACGCGGGCCGAAGTAGCGAAGCTGGAAGCCGCCAAACCATCTACCGATGTTGTCGAACGTGAAGCCGACCTGCGCCGTGCGCTCGAGCGCGCCTGGTATGCGGTCACCGATCGGCTTGCGGTCGGCGAACCGCGCGTGGGTAAACGCGAGCTCCGCGTCGACCATGAGCCAATCGTTGAGCCGGTAGGTGTTGATCCATTCGACGCCGGTTCGTTTGCTCGGGCGGCTAGGTTCCGTCGTCCCGGCGTCGCCAACGAACACAAGCTCGGAGTCTTGCTTCAGCAGCCACAAGGCGAGCGAGCTCTGAAGGTAGGGCACGATCTCGGTTCGCACACCCAACTCCGCACCTTTGGTTCGCACGAGCGGATCCACTGGCTCGACGGGTGCGAGCGTCTTCGGATCAACCGTGATGACGGTGCCGCGGGCGTCGTTGCTGTGAAAGCCGTATCCCGCATTGACGAAAAATTCGGTCTTGGCCCAAGGCCCGAAAATCAGGTTCAGCTTGGGAGAAACGATGTGATCGTCCTTATCGCCGGAATTCGCCGCGATGTTGCTCGATACGTCGAAGGTGTAGTAATCCGCCCGCGCACCGAGGATCGAACGGAACCAAGGAGTCCATTGGATCGCCGTCTGTGCATAAACCCCGGTGGCGGATTCGCGCACGCTGTCTTGGCGCGTGATGGAGAGGCGCTGCCGCGCGCGGGTCGAATACAAGGCCAGGCGGTCGATGTCGTCGAAGCGAAACTGTAAACCGACGCTGTTCGTGAGCTCGATCCCGCCGCGCTTGTTGGTCCACGCAAAGCGGGGATGAAGACCATAAACGTTGCGCCGATCCGATTGCTGAAACTGATCGCCGTTCACGGGATCTTCTAGAAAGTAGGTGAAGTTCGACCACAGGTCCAGCTGATAGCGGATGAAGTAGGCGTCGACCGCGAATTGACCCGACCCCAGCAGCGCCTGCGCTCCGCCCGACAAGCTGTAACGCGAGGTCCGGCCGCCGTCGGTCGGGTCGAGGCTGCCGAAGCGGCCGATCAAGCCTTCGTCCACGGCGCGTTGCGCGATCTGGTCAGTCGAGTCCCACTTAGCATCGTAGCCCATCAGGGCAACATGAAAGCCGCCGCCAGCGTCGCCCCAGCTGTAACGCAGCACTCCACTGTAGCGGTGAATGTCCTCGGGGACATCCCATGGCCCGTCGTAGGAGGTCGCTTCGGCGCCGATCAGCAAGTCGCCGTGTCCGATCGATGGCGATGTTGCGGCCATCAGCCGCTTGTACTGATCGGTCCCCAAAGTGAGTGAGAGGATGTTCTCGGGAAGCTTGTCTAAGTACCGGATATGGGCAGCCCCTGCGGAAGCAAAGTCGCCCTCTTCGGCGAAGTAAGGACCCTTGCGAAAGTCGATACCGGACACCAGTTCGGGGATGAGAAAGTTGATGTCAGCATAGCCTTGACCATGCGCATGGGTGGCCATGTTGACCGGCATGCCGTCGACTGAAAGTGCGAAGTCGGTGCCATGGTCGAGGTTGTAGCCACGCAGAAAGTACTGATTCGCCTTGCCGTCACCGCTGTGCTGCGTCACGATCATTCCGGGAACGAGCTCGACGACCTCGCCTGGCCGGAGCAACGGGCGGCTCTCCACGCGCTGCTGCGTCACTGTGCCTTCGCTCGCCGCGTCCGATGAACCGACCCCGGTAAGATAATGTCCGATGACTTCCACGGCAGGCGGCGCTTCCTTTTCCTCCTCCGCGCGAGCGCCTACACAAGCCTGCACGCACAAAACGAGTAAGGCCCACGTAAAGCGGTTCTGCATGCTCCCCCTTGGTTGTTCTTCCTGGTGAATTGCCGCTCGAGGGTTCGATGTGCGGTAAGATCTTTTTAGGCGACGTAGGATAGAAGTCTTCTACTCGCGTGTAAAGCCACGCCATCAATGGCCTTCGGGGTGTCAGGCGACGGTGTAAATTGACACGGGGCTTTGCGCTACTATCCCAGGCAATTGATTCGGGAAGCACCATGGAACGTTTCACCATCTCGCTGAGTGAGACACTCGCGCAGGACTTCGACGAACTGATCCGCAAGCGTGGCTATCAAAACCGATCTGAGGCAGTGCGCGACATGCTGCGCGAGCTACTCAAGAGCGATAGTCTCGAACGCCACGAGGCGCCTTATTGCGTCGCTGCCTTGAGCTACGTCTACAACCACCATGCGCGTGATCTGGCCGAACGATTGACCACCCTTCAGCACAAACACCATCAGCTCGTGCTCTCTTCCATGCACGTTCACCTCGATCACGATGATTGCCTCGAAACGTTGATGCTGCGGGGTCCAACATCGGAAGTCACCACGTTCGCCAATACCTTGATGGCCGAACCACAGGTGCGCCACGGTCGGCTCAACCTGGTGCCGGTGGATATCGACTCGGACAGTCACGACCACCATCACCTCCATACGCACCCTAAGATTTGAAGACATGAATGGCGTCAGCCATGTTCGCCTCGTCCACTCAACTCGTAGCACATAGGTGCTCAAACGAACGGGAGCAACGAGATGGCATTAACAGGAATGAATCACTTCACGGTACTGAGCCACGATTTGGAAGCAACCAAGGCCTTCTACATGAAGCTGCTTGGCCTCGAAGAAGGCTACCGCCCACCGCTCGGCTTTCCAGGTGCGTGGCTATACATTGGCGATCAAGCGGTACTGCACATCATCGCCGGGCGAGCGATGCCCAATAGTCCTCAGGGCGTACTCGATCACATGGCGTTCAGTGCGACGGATCTGCAACAGACCGTCGACACGCTGCGCACCGCTGGTATCGCGTTCGATTTGCGCCGACAGGCAGATAGAGGAACGTGGCAGCTGTTCTGTTACGACCCGAGCGGCGCTCGAGTAGAGCTGGACTTCGACGCGGCGGAGCGAGAGCCTACCTGACCGATCGCTGGCTTCATCTTCCCGAAGGTAGGACCGGAGGCTTCGCCTCATCCTTCTCGCGCTGCCGAGGGATTGGCGACTGCGGCACGCCTTGCTTTTTCCATTGCTCGCCGCGCTCACGTTGATAATGCTGCAGCCAGTGTGAGACGTCCCCCTCCTTCACGACCTCGGCGGCATCACGGCGGCTGCGATCTTCTTCAGCGCGCGCGTGTAAGGAGACGGTGCTGGATACGATCGCGGCGAGCAATGCCACCTGCAGCAGTCCTTTCCACAACGGCGTTCTCATGACGGCCTCCCCGACATGCACGCCTGGTAGACCTGATCCCCGAAGGTTACCTCCGAGACGGCCCTTGCATCGGGCAGCGCGCCCGCCTTCGCATACGTATCATCCAAGACCCGATTCACGAAATCGATCTCGTTCTGCGTTTCGTCGCCGTGCCAATGAACCAGAATCTCATTACGCCGCTTACCCTGCAAAAAATAGTAGAACCCGGCCACCGCGAGTTTCGCCTCGTACACGCAGCGCTCGGTCGATGGCATTCGAGTAATACGATCTCCCCAAGCGGGCTGCAGGAATAGCCCAGATTAGGAGTGCAGCAGCAATGCTGCATTACCCCTCGTTGTGTAGGTGCTCTTGCACCAGTGTAACAGCCCGGCGTTCCGCGCCGTCGTACCCTCGGCACGTCGGCTGCTGGAGGTGCCTGAAGACGCTTCTGCCATCCACGGCGCCGCTACCAGTGGCCGCGGGGTGGGAGCCAACGCTAGCCGTGGCAGTCAGGTGAGCGCCGCGCAGACGTTATACTTTATGACGGCTAGGAAGAGTAAATCACAGGAGTGGGTCATGAAACTCATCAAGGTCGCCCTCGCGCTCGCCACCGTTGGAGTGATGGCGGCATGCGCGAATGCTCCGGTTACGAATCGCAAGCAGCTCATGCTGGTATCGGAAGACCAAGCGATCAACGCTTCTGCCCAAGCGTATACGCAGGTCCTGCAGCAGGAGCGCGGGAAACTGGATGTCGATCCCGCACTGGAGCGCCGGGTGCAAGCAATCACGAGTCGTCTGGTCGCGCAGGCAGTGAAGTACCGCCCCGAAACCGACCGGTGGAATTGGGAAGTTCATGTAATCAACGAACCGAACACCCTGAACGCCTGGGCGATGGCAGGCGGGAAGATGGCAATCTATTCGGGAATCATCAATAAGCTGAACCTGACCGATGACGAGATCGCCCAGATTATGGGCCATGAAATCGGACATGCATTGGCCAAGCATACGGCCGAGCGCATGTCAACCGCGGCGCTCCAGCAAATGGGATTACAAATCGCAGGTAGCTTGCTGGGCAGCGGCGGAGTCGCAAATCAGGCCGCATTGCAGGCGGCGGCAATCGCCACCACGGTAGGGTTTACGCTGCCCAATAGCCGAACGCAGGAAGCCGAGGCGGACCGTATTGGCATCGAACTCGCAGCCAAGGCGGGCTATGACCCGCGAGCCGCAGTTACCCTTTGGCAGAAGATGATCGCAGCCACGGGACAGCGCGGCAAGTCCGACTTCCTCAGCACTCATCCGGCCGGAGAGAAGCGAATTGAATCGCTGCAAGCGCTCGTGCCGAAGATGATGCCTTACTACCAAGACCCGTCGCCGCGCCCCTCGCACCCGGTGGCGCTGATGGGCGGCTGGCCGGCGGAGGTCGCCCTGCTCGGTTTTACTGCTGTCAGCTAGCTCGCGCAGAGCCTTAACTTCTCGTCAATTCGGCTCGTGTTCCGTCGGCAGCTCAGGAGACTTGGGTTGGGGAATGCATTGATGATCGATCAGAAGCCGTCGCTGCGCCACTCGCGGCCCAGCATCCAAGGTGACGGTTTCCTCGTTGAAGTAGATTTGCACACGCGCCAGGGTCACCCCTAAGGCCTTCTCACCGTTCCATCTTCGACATAGATAGTCGGCGTAAGGCGTGCGGTACTTCTCCTTGGCTTCACTGAACAGCTGAGTCAGAAACTTGCGCCAGCGGTAGTTCCCATATTGAGAAGACAGACGCTCCGGGCGGACCCAATCAGGTTCGCCGGGCACGCGCCTGAGCACATCCACGGGCGCGCTCGTCGTAGTCTCGCCACGGATTACATACCAGCCTTCCTTACGCATCGGGAAGGGTGCGAACATGTTCCACTTCTGCTTCAGTCCGAGTCCATCGCGAATGCTGACCAGGGACGCTGGCACGTTAACGCCCAGGCTCGGAAACCAGGATAGGTTGGTCCAAAAAACCAAGATCATCAGGATCACTACGACCGCTTGCGCACCGAATGGCAGAAAACTCGGGTTGCTGCGATACGGCAACCAGATCGCGCTCAGTTCTCCTAGGCGTGCTCGATTTCGGGCAACCCATGCGTAGAACCTCTCCCCGGGTGCTGCCATCCATTTGGCTGCCAGGATGCATGCCAAGGAGCTAAAGATGGGAGAACGTTTGAACAACAATGCTAACGCCTGAAAACGTACGTGCTGGCTGCCGTCGTGGTCCACCACTACCCAGCTGTTGTGCTGCTGCATGACGGCGTAGACGTCCGCATGCTCCTGAGCAGGGAGAATGGGCGTTTGGCTCGGCAAGAGCAACTCACGCAGGATTTTGCACGTCTTCAGGCAAAACCCGCAGTCCTTGTCGTAGTAGATCCTCACCCCCATTCGCTCGATACTCCGCACCCTCGCGGCCAATTTGTCCCACACCAGGCTCGGCGTAAAGGCAAGTAACGAAGTGATGCTGACGGCTGGAAAAAGCCCGATGTTGAGGCAGACAAGGAACCCCACGTGCATCGCGATCAACAAAACCAGTCCCGCGACCCGTATCCAAGGGAAGAACAGGGGCACGAACACGAGCAGCGGCGCGATCAGCTCGAGACCCCAGACGTAATACGTCAGCATGCGATCGAGCGTATGCAAATCGCGCATCCATACGCCGACGCTGGTCGTGATGTGATCGATACGCATCGCCAACTCGACCGCGGTGCCGTTCGGCAGCCAAACTGGACTGCTCTTCAGCAGCGCCGTGAAGAAATATACCGACATGACTTGAACCAGCAGCGCGACCGTCGCGGCCGAAAAATGCTGATTGGGAACTTGGGCATCGCTCTTGTCGAGCGCGGCATCGACCGAGAACTTGGTACCAAGCGGCAAGAACATGGCCCAGAACAGCAAGGACAGCAATAGCAGATCGCCGCCGTGTAGCACGATCGGATTGCGCGCCTGCAAAGACATCAGCATCACCCACGACAGGAACGTCATGAGGCGCGTGCGATAACCGACGAGGAGCGCGATCGCGAACAATGCCGCAATCAGGAAGAGCGTTACTTGCCCGGCGGTCGATCCGGTTGCTAAATGCAAGGATGCGCGCCATCCAGCAATGCTGAGCAATGCTTGACGCGGGAGGATTCCCCAGTCCGTGTAATGATCGGTGAGCTGTGTGGATCGGCAAATCAGATCCACCAAGATCAGTGACGCTAAGCACACTCTGAGCAGTACGAGCGTTCGCAGGTCGATGGCGAACACTTCCCGCAGTCTATTCCACATCCCTTGCACTCCAAATTGCTCTGGCAATTCAGCTTTACGTACGCGTCACGAAAAAGTTAAACGGCATTGTCTCGCCGCTCGTGATTCGAATCCAGTTACATACTTGCGGAGGCTGCAGAGAATCTCGCAAGCCCACACCTTCCGCGGCCGGAACGAGCAAACACTCCTGCGACCCCATAGAGGAAGGGATTTTGCTCTAGAGCGCCCCGATGGGTGATTTGGCCGGGAATCTGTCGGGCACCGACGACTTGGCGGCCCGTTGAGCGCCGCAATTTGGCCTGCTCCCCCGCATCTGTCCGGCGCATCTCGCCTGTCGTTCAGAGATGACCAACGCTGATATTTCTCTACGTTCACCTTGAAACACTCGGGCGATTATGGGCCCCTATGACATTTCGTTGACGCTCCAAGGAGGTTATCTAGCCTATGCAAAGAAAATTCAGAACTTGCGCGAAGCACATCGCCTTCGCCCTCGGCTTCAGCGCCTTCTTGCCCGGCGCCGCATTCGCTGCGCCGCCGGCTCCTACCGATCAGGCACGCGTCATTACTTACGTCCCCGGTCGCGTCTTGGTGCAACCGCGCGCGGGACTGGATGAGCAGGAGCTGGACAAGGCGCTGAAGGTGCACGGCGGAAGGCGCGCGAAGCATCTCAAAGGCGTTAACGTCCATGTGATCGAGCTTCCGCCAAAGGCCAACGAGATGGCAGTGGTCAAAGCACTGCAGAACAACCCGCACATCAAATTCGCGGAGTTGGACGAAGTGGTGACGCCCGATATGCTGCTTAATGACCCCTACCTTTCACAGTATTGGCAGTTGCCTAAAATCAATGCCACGGCAGCTTGGGATGTATCTACGGGAACGAATGTCATCGTTGCCGTTCTCGATACGGGAATTGATTCCTCACATCCGGATCTCACTGCCCGCTTGGTACCCGGCTGGAATATATTCGAGAACAACAGCAATACTGCAGACGTCCATGGGCATGGAACGGCTACTGCAGGAACGATCGGAGAGGCTGGGAACAACGCAATAGGCGGGGCAGGCGTCGCCTGGAATGCCAAGATCATGCCGATTCGGATCGCCGACTCGACCGGATACTCGACCTTTAGTTTAATTGCCGCCGGGATCAACTGGGCCGCGGACCATGGCGCCAAGGTCGCCAGCATCAGTTTCAAGAATCTGGGTAATAGCTCTTCGGTCATCAGCGCCGCGCAATACATGCGTAGCAAAGGTGGCGTGGTGGTCGTGGCAGCGGGGAATGACGGCACGCTGCAGGGCACGACGCCGAATAGCAATCTCACTACAGTGGGGGCCACCGACAGCAACGACGCACGTGCGAGTTTCTCCAACTATGGAAATTTCGTCGACGTCGTGGCGCCTGGCGTAAGCGTGAGAACCACGCTCAGAGGTGGGGGCTACGGCTATGGGACCGGCACTTCATTCGCCACCCCGCTTACTGCAGGCGTCTATGCGCTCATGCTCAGCGCGAATCCCAGTTTGGCTCCCGCATCATTGGACAGTATTTTGTTCTCGAGCACAGACGACATAGGATCGACGGGATATGACATCTACTTTGGCTACGGGCGAATCAATGCTGCGAAGGCCGTCAGCGCAGCGAAGGGCACGAACACCGCGGATACGACTTCACCGACGAGTTCGATTGCTTCACCTTATTCCGGCTCCAAGGTCACCGGAACGGTAGCCGTCAACGTCAATGCGAGCGACAACATCGGAGTGACAAAGGTCGAGCTGTATGCGAACGGCAGTTTGGTTGCTGTCGATACGACGACGCCTTTTGCGTTCAGCTGGAACACGAACGCGTTGTCGGATGGCGATGTAAATCTATATTCGAGAGCCTACGATGCTGCCGGGAACGCCGGAGCCTCGGTTCCAGTCAAGGTTACAGTCACCAATGATACGACTGCGCCGACCACGGTAATCTCGAGCCCGAGCAACGGCGCAAAGGTTAGCGGCACCGTGATGATCTCGGTGAACGCAACCGACAACAAGAAAGTATCGAAGATATCGCTCTTGATCGATGGAGCCGAGGTGGCGGTCAGCTACGGGTCGTCGCTCAGCTATTCGTGGCTGACCAGGCCTACCGGTACCCCAGCCACCATCACCGCGCGCGCCTATGACCCGTCCAACAACGTGGGCATCGCGACGGTTACCGTTTACCGCTAATTCTCGCTTCCCGAGGGCGAAAGCCGAGCACGAGCTGGCCCGGCTTTCGTCTATCTGGCAGCGCGCTTTGACAACTCTTCTGATCGCGTGCCGACTATCCATTAGGTTGACTCACCTTCAGCCTCGGCATTTCTTGTCTTGCAATCTTTGACCTTGCCCTGTCGGTGTCCTTGACAACCGAATCATGAAGACGTCATTTTCTGATTAAATTTCAGTGCCTTAAGTATTGGCCCCTTGATTGCTTATCTGACGCTCGCAGGAAACACCCGGACAAATACACTGATAAGCCAATCTCGCTCTGGAGGTCAAAAAGGAATGATAGAAGCAAAACTCAAATCAGCCTTGGTTACTGCGGGGCTGGCGGGAGGGCTGGTCCTGGCCGGATCGGCCAGTGCAGTGCCGACCCTGCAGTTGTACATCAACGGCGGCACGTACGACACCACCACCGAAACCATCATCGCACCCAATAATCCGTTCACGCTAACGGCCTATTGGTCAGCTAACGGTAATGTCACCACCCCATCGCCCAATCAGTTCTTCATCTCGATGGCGGTGGTCCCAAGCTTCACTTCCCCCACGCCTGTCCCGAACCTCGGCTCGATCAAGGTAGATAGCAATACGATCAACGTCGTCGCCGACATGGTGTACGGCACACCTCCATTGGAATCTGGGAGCGTTACGCAGCTCTTCGATCCGGGCGATCTCTCGAAGCACGGTGTTTTCGACACTTGGTTTTATCAGACGCCAGGGTTCGCGTTCGACACGAGCACTAACGTTGGCCAGTTCGACACGGCCCAATGCGCACTGCTCGGCGGCGCGGCTTGTACGCCTAACCTGAGCAAGACCGGGTTCAGCAAGACGTTCAACATTGATGTAAGCGGCCTTGCGGAAGGTTACGCAATCCACTTTGACCTCTACAGCGTCAAGATCGTGGACTGCGCGAAAAAGAAAACTTCCACGGCATGTTCGGACATCGACATTAACGATTTCGCCCCCTTCAGCCACGATGCCGAGAGCGATGGTGGGACCGATGTCACCGATGTCACCGATATCACCGACATCACTGTACCCGAGCCCGGCTCCATCAGTCTCTTGGGTGTTGCGTTGCTTGGTTTTGGTTTACTCAGCCGCCGTCGTTTCATGAAGCGCTGAGCAACCTCGCCTTGTCGGTGAAAAAGCCCGCAAGAGCGGGCTTTTTCATTGGAGGCGCAGGCAGATGATCGGGATCAATTGGTCTCGAGGCAACGCTGATGTTCCAGTATTGCTGCCTGCAAGCAAGCGGATTGCTCGTTCGGATCAGCAGATTCTGCGCACTTGGTGGAAGTCTCGCTAAGTGTCGCCTGGCAGGGCGCCTTCTTACCGCTGTCCGGGGACATTGCTGATCTTCCTTGGCCCTCGACTAGCGGGTTACCGTCCTCGGGCATTTGAAGATTCCTGCCGGGTTCCCTATCGGGATTCCCGACGGTCGGAGAACCACCACTCACCCTCGGAGCTCCGTTGTCGGCCCGATAGGCGAAGAGCCAGTCCGAATAGCGCGAGGCGCCCGGAGAAATGCCCATATCGGGATCGAACCCGGCTACCTTAAGCGGCTTGCCCGTCGCCAGGCTATGCACGCCGACTATCCCGTCTCCGCTTCTTATCAGACCCCAGTCAGGCTTCCCTGTGAACGGATCAGCATAGATCCGTCGCAGATGCCGACGGGTATTAGGAAAACGCGGGTCGAGCACGAGCTCCTGCAATGAGCGCGGATACTCGGGCGAACCCGGTGAACTTACGGCATAGCTTTGAATGGCGCGCCTGAATTCCGCGCCGATCTGCAGCAGCTCGAGCTCCTTCTCCCGCTTGACATGGGTGGCCCAGATCTCCGCCGTCGACGCCAGTGCCAGCCCCATTATCGCGATGGCGATCAGTAAGGCCAGCAGCGCGAAACCAGCCGAGCGCCTCATCCCCCACCATTCACCATTCTGAGATCGAGGTGCCGTCGGTTGCCTTTCCTGACGCCCCGCTCTTCACGTCGAAGACCTCTCCCTTGACTTGCATGTCGGTCGGCGGAGGTAGGACCACCCAGGTGGTAGCGCTATCCGTCATCGGATCGACGGGGATGTTGCGTATGTAACGCGCAGTGACGAGCTCTTCGAGACTCGAAGGATAGCGCCCCTTGTCGCCGTAGAATTTGTCGATCGCGTCTCGCATCGTACTCAGGTCCTGCCGCAGGGTCGCCTCCTTCGCGTGATCCACGTGCGCGAAGTAGCGAGGAATCGCGACCGAAACGAGCAGTGCAATGATGGCCAAAACAACGATCAGTTCGATCAGCGTGAACCCTCTTTGCGTTCTGCCCAATGCGGCTCGTTCGCTGGATCGAGCGATGGAACTTACCATTTGCGGTACGGCACTCCGTTCAGGCCCGTCCGAGGTGAAGTGGAATGCACGTCAAACACATCATCTCCGCGCCGGGGGTCCTCTGGGCCGCTTTCGTAGCTACGCAATCCCCATGTCTGTGTGGCGGAGGCGTCAGCCTGGTCAAAGAATGGATCTCGCGGTACTCGACGGATGAAATAGATCTTTTTGCCATCTGGTTTCTTGGCGTCTTTCACTCCTTCCTCTAGAGCACTCAGGCTCGGCGGATATCCGGACATGTCTGCTTTTTTCTCGATTCGGCCCTCGTCGCTCGCCTTCTTGTAGGCATCGATCGCATTGCGTATCTCGCGTAAGGCGCTGCGCAACTCCTGCTCCTTTGCTCGCTGGTTCGCGAGTTGCGCGAGTGGCAGCAAGCCCATCACGAGAATGCCGACGATCGCGAGCGAGACGACAAGTTCAATCAGCGTGAATCCGTGAGCACATCGTGGCGGATGCATTACTCGCATCAGGGTCACTGTCCCACTGTAATGTCGACTGGCCCGGGAGAGGACACGCTCACCGTCTGGCCGCTCTCATCTTGGCCCACCACATTATCTGCGCGAATTTGCGTGCGCCCGCCTGCTAACAGTACCTTGAAACGCGCAGCAGCTGAGCCATCTACTCGCAGGGGGAGTCGTCCTGGCGATGCGGCAGCCAGCCCAACAGGCTCCAGTTGAAGCGGGTCATAGATCAGATCCACCATGGCGCGCACTGCAGCCCCCCCCGGGGGCAGGGACAACGACACGACAATGTCCGTCCCCGGACGCGCCGTCTGTGGAGCAGCCATCATCAAGCTCGACGGTCCTGTCGCACTCGCTCCTGGTGCCCCGCGTGCCCCCTGAGCACCTTGTCCTGCAGCGCGCTGAGCTACCGCATTTGCCTGCGCTTCCGGATTCGTCGCCGGGGGAATCGCCTGCGCAGTAGGAGCGGGTATTGACGGTAATGGACGGGGGCCCGCAGGTTGTGGTCCCCCACTGGACGCAAGCGAGACGCCGCCCGGCTTAGTCGGAGCGATGCGCATCGGCGCAGCCCCCAACGTCGTGTCCGTCCCTACTGAGAGATCGCCCGAGGCGCTCTGAGGATAATTCACGCTGCGCACGATCCGGGGCGTAACTAAAAGCACGATTTCCGTCTTTCTGCGGTCATTGGTATTGCTTCGGAATAGCCGCCCGAGGATCGGAAAGTCGGACAAGCCGGGGACTCTGATCGCGGCCCGCCTGTCCTCATCGCTGATCAACCCCGCCAGAACCTGGGTTTCCCCGTCCCGCAGTTGCAGAGTCGTCGCAGTATTACGCGTACCGAGCTCATAGGCCCGCGTACCTGAAAGATCAAGCGTGCGACGGATGCTACTCACTTCTAATGCAAGCTTGATGGCGACTTCGTCGCGCAGGTAGATGTTGGGCTCTACATCCAGCTTGAGGCCCACATCCAAGTAGCTCACCGAGGAGGATACGCCCACATTGGCCGTGGAAGTGGTCGTAATCACTGGAACGCGATCGCCGATGTGCACCTTGGCTTTTTCCCGGTTCTTCACACGAATGCGCGGATTGGCCAGCACTTTCGCATCGCTGTCTTCGGCTTTGAGATCGAGGACGATTGCGGGGTTCACGACGAAGCCTCTCAAGGCATCCTTGCCGATGACGAACACATCCGGGACGTTGCTACTTCCATCAGTACCGGTGCTCGTGCCGCCACCCGTAATGACTTTACCTAGACTGATCTGCTGCGGAAAGCGCGCGCCCAACTCCTGAAGCCTGCTGCTCGAGAGCTCCAGCACTTCCAGTTCGAGCATGACTTCGGGCTCCGCGAGATCCATCGAGCGCAAGAGGTTCGCGATCATGCGCACTGCTTCCGGCGAGTCCTTGACGACCATCAGATTCAGCTTCTCGTCAATGAATACGTCCGGAGTCTTCACCATACCTTTGACGAGATTCAGCGCCTGCTTCACGTCTCCGTTCGACAGGTAGAAGCTTCGGACCACCAGCTCTTTGTACTCCTTCTGTTTTGCCGGCGTGTTCGGATAGATCAAGACGGTATTGTCGTTTAGAAGCTTGCGCTCCAGCTGATTGGTGACAAGAATTAATTTCACGACATCCTCCAGGGAGGTATCGCGCACGAATATGTTGATCTTCGTATCCGAGCGCACGTCGCGATCGAACACGAAGTTGATGCCGGCTGAACGCGAGATAACCTCGAACACTGACTTGAGGCTGGCGTCTCGGAACTCGAGCGTGATCGGTTGTGTGAAATTGCTCTTCAGCGAAGCAGCTGGAGCCTGTGCCTGCAGCTCTGCCTGGCGATCCGAAATCTCGTTAAGCAGATCGCGTGCTTCGCGCTGACCGGGGTTCTGGGCCAGCAGAGTGCGCAGCGCCTTCTCCGCCTGATCGAGCCGATTCTCCGCGATATCTTGTCGGGCTTGCGCAATGATCTGGAAATGCCGTTTGGCCGCCTCGATTGCGTCGAGACCTGCTTGAGCGCGCGTATTCTTCGGATCGAGTTTGAGCGCGCGGCGA
>Ga0070741_10003022_pt1 | contig 43065 bp, 32 predicted proteins | sample Coa_R1_4_FD_66440 | JGI IMG/M metagenome (GOLD analysis project Ga0070741, IMG submission 66440) | Surface soil microbial communities from Centralia Pennsylvania, which are recovering from an underground coalmine fire - Coalmine... | ecosystem: Environmental > Terrestrial > Soil > Unclassified ... | reverse complement strand
CAGAGACCTATGGGAAAATCATTCCCAAGATAGTGTCGGGTTCGTTCGCTTTTATCGAAGCCCAGCAGGCGGTTCTGGCTTCCGCATCCGACCTGTTGAATGAGGCGCGTAAGAACAATCAGTCGAAAGGCGGTACCGGAAAGAAGTCCAGCGATAGATCCGGCGGATGAAATCGAAAGCTGTTGGCGGAGTGTTCAGGTCAGAAATGCGTCATCCACAGCGAAATTCAGACATAGCGATCATTGGTCTGTCCTGTCGATTTCCCGGAGCAAGCACGCCCGAGGAGTACTGGCAAAATCTCTGTCAGGGCATCGAGTCCATCACGTTTTTTACGGATCAGGAGCTCATCGCGGCGGGAGTTGACCCGTCCCTGATCTCGAACCCGAATTACGTGAAGGCTGCGCCGATGTTGCGGGACGTCGAGATGTTCGATGCGGCGTTCTTCGGCTACTCCCCCAAAGACGCAACAATGATGGATCCGCAGCATCGCCTGTTCCTTGAGGTGTGCTGGGAAGCGTTCGAGACCGCGGGTTACGATCCGGCGTCGTGTCCCGGAAAGGTCGGTGTCCTGTCGACCAGCGGCGGCGTCGTCACGAGCTACCTGCTGGCCAAGCTGCACCATCCGGATCTTCCCGGCCAGACAGCGAGCGCATCGCACATCAACAACGACAAGGATTTCCTCAGTACCCGCATTTCGTACAAGTTCAATCTCAAAGGCCCGAGTTTCACGGTTCAGTCGGCATGTTCCTCGTCGCTGCTGGCGGTCCACCAGGCTTGCCAGACGCTGCGGTTCGGCGAATGCGACATGATGCTGGTCGGAGGTTCCGTCGTGCGCGTGCCGCAGGCCGAGGGATATCTGGCGGAGCGGCGCAATGTTCACTCACTCGACGGGCACTGCCGTCCCTTTGACTCGTCCGGGCAGGGAACGATTTTCGGCAGCGGTGTCGGCGCTTTATTGCTGAAGCCGCTGCAGCAGGCGATCGCCGATCGCGACCACGTTTTTGCGGTCATCAAAGGCACGGCAGCAAACAACGACGGTTCGGCCAAGAGCAGCTACACCGCGCCGAGCCTCGGCCAACAGTCCCAGGCCGTAGTCGACGCGCTGGAATCGGCGAGGGTAAGCGCCGAGAGTATCGGCTATGTCGAATGCCACGCAACCGGCACGATTGTCGGTGATCCCCTTGAGATCGACGCGTTGAGCATGGCATTCCGGAAGCAGACAAAACGGAATCAATACTGTGCTGTCGGGTCGGTGAAGGCCAATATCGGACATCCGGAGCAGGCCGCGGGAATTGCAGGGCTGATCAAGACTGCATTGACGCTGCATCACAAGAAGATTCCGCCCAGCATAAATTTTGAAACGCCCAATCCGGCGATCGATTTCACGTCGTCTCCGTTTTACGTAAACACCGCACTTCGGGATTTCCCGTCCTCGGGTACGCCGCGACGCGCCGCGCTGAACAGCCTGGGCATCGGCGGAACCAACGTATTCGCCGTGCTCGAGGAAGCTCCGCCGGCCGGTGCGGCCGCGGACCGGTCGCAGGAGCATTTTCCGCGCCTGCTGACCTTGTCGGCCAAGAGCGCCGAAACCCTTGTGGCCCGCGTGGAGCAGTTTTTGAACTGGCTGGACGCCAATCCCGAAGTGCCTATTGAGGACGTCTGCTACACCAGCAACGTCAGCCGAAGCCAGTTTGCTTTCCGATTTGCGGCGCCCGCCCGTTCCGCTGCAGATCTCAAGAAGCGCCTGGCAGTGTGGCTGCGAAACGCATCCAGAACCGCTGCCGTCATTCAGCGTCCGGGCAATGTCCCGATCGCTTTCATGTTTTCCGGCCAGGGTTCGCAATATGCCGGCATGGCCGCCAGGCTCTATCGCACCCAATCGATTTTCCGGAACGCCATGGATCAATGCCATGCGCTGGCGAAGGCGCATCTTGAGCATGACCTGCTCGATGTGATTTTCGCCACTGGCGGCGAGGATGCACTGGTCGACCGCACGGACTACACCCAGCCGGCCCTGTTCGCGGTCGAGTATGCCCTCGTGGAATTGCTGAAGTCGTGGGGTATCTCACCTGACGCTGTAATGGGGCACAGCGTCGGCGAGTTCATCGCGGCATGTGTGTCCGGGGTCATGACGCTCGAAGATGCAATGCGGCTTGTAATTGCCCGTGGCGCGCTGATGCACAAAATGCCGCCCGGCGGGGGCATGGTCGCGATATTCGCACCGGAATCCGAAGTGCGTGCGCTGCTCGACCGGATTGCTCCCGACATCGCTGTGGCGGCGATGAACGGCCCGCTGAATACAGTCGTATCCGGGAATCGGGATACGCTAGACGTGCTCGCGCACGAGCTCGACCGGCAGCATGTCAGCTACCGTAAATTGCACGTGTCCAATGCGTTCCACTCGTCGTATACCGAGCCCATTCTGAATGGCCTGCAGGACGTTGCGAGCCAGATCGCATTTAGTCCGCCAAATCTGCCTCTGATTTCCAACGTGACCGGCGAGGTAATGACGACCGCGCCCGATGAAACTTATTGGCGGCGGCACCTGCGGGAAGCCGTGCGCTTCGAAGACGGCATGCTCGCGCTGGCCGAACTCGGATGCCGGACCTTTGTCGAAGTCGGTCCGCACCCGGTGCTGCTGCCGATTGCGCAGGCTTGCCTTGGCGCAAGAGGAAAATCGGCGACCTGGGTCACGACGCTCAATCGTCAAAACGCGGACGCCGATTCGATCACAGAAATGCTGGTCGCGCTGTACGCCGCGGGCCATAACATAAACTGGAGTTCGGTGCATGCCGAATCCACATGCCGCCGCGTGCCGCTGCCGACCTATCCCTTCCAGCGCAAGCGTTACTGGATCGATGACAATGCCATCCATGCCGCAGACGCGAAGGCGGCTGGAAAAATTCATCCGCTTGTGGGCACGCGCGCAGGTTCTGCGTCGAACGAATTGTGCTACGAAGCGCGCTACGGCGCTCACCACGCTGGTTTCTTCTCCGACCATAGAGTTGGCGGCACCGTCGTGCTTCCGACAACCGCGGAACTGGAAGCGGCTACGGTCGTCGGCCGGATGCATTTCGGGACGTCGCAGATCAGCTTCGACAGCGCGATGCATCACGAGGCGATGTCGTTCGCCAACGGGGACGATCGCACCGTGCGCGTGACGGTAACTCCGCTCAAATCCGGCAAGGCAAGCTTCAAGCTGCTGAGCAGGGACCCGGAAGACCCGAAGGTCTGGCATACCCATATGACCGGTACTCTGCGCAAGTATGAAGCGCCGGCCCGGCCTGTATTTTCTACGAAGCAGGTTCGCGAGCGTTGTCAGCGAACAATGCCTGCCGCAAGTTTCTATGACCGGCTGGAAAAACTCGGGCTTGAATACGGTCCGAGCTTTCGGGGCATCCGCGAATTGTACATCGGTGAGCACGAGGCCCTTAGCAAAGTCAGGCTTCCCGAGGGGTTGGCGGATACGCAGTATGTGATGCATCCGGCGTTCCTGGACGCGTGCCTGCACTCCTATCCTGCTGTGCTTGACTGTGTGGAGAATGCCGAAGATGGCCGCAAATCTTACCTGCCTGTCTCTCTTGAGGGCTTTCGTTGCTATCAGGATAGGATTGAAAAAGGTTGGGTCCACACCCGGTTACGCAGCGTCGAGAACGAGGATACGCAGATCCTCGACATTCAGGTTTATGATGATGGGGAGCGACCGGTCGCCGATCTCGAAGGATTGACCGTACGTCTGTTGCCGCTCGAGAAGGTTCGACAGCCGAACGTCGGCATCGATAGCCTGCTTTATCGGCCTGTCTGGCGCAAGAGCATCAGACCGAGTGCCGATCCCGGCGAGAAGCGGGCTCCGGCGAGTTGGCTGATCTTCGCCGATGCAGGGGGCGTTGGTGCGGCCCTTGCCGGCAAATTGGAAGCCGCGGGTCATCGTTGCCATCTTGTCTTCAGGGGTGACGGGTTTGCCCGACAGGGGGCCCGAACGTGGACCGCCAACGAGCGGCAGCCCCAGGAATTTCGTCAATTACTGACCGAGTTCGCAGCGAACGAAACGCTACTCTGCGACAGCATCGTTTACCTGTGGGGATTGGATGCTCCGTCGATCAACGGTCTGACTCTCGCGAAGCTGAAAAGCGGCAGCGAGATGATGTGCCGCGGCGCGCTGGCGATCCTGCATGCCGCTTCTGAAACACGATCGGCTGACCCGAATGGCAGGCGGCTTTGGTTTGTGACTGCAAACACGCAGAAGACGGAAGACAATGGCTGGCATGTCGACCCGGTGCAGGCCTGTCTGTGGGGCTTGGGACGGACTGCGGCCATCGAGCACCCCGGTATCTGGGGCGGATTGATTGATCTGCAGCTAGACAGCAAACGGAATCCGCAAATCGATGCCCTGGCGGCAGAGTTGTTGCATCCGGACGGCGAGCCCCAGATTGCCCTCTCGGCCGGCAATCAACGCTATGTTCCGAGGTTCGTGAGACAATCCGTGTCGGAACTCGCGGCGCGGTCGTTGCCGGTCCGCAAAGACGCGACATATCTGGTGACAGGCGGTTTGGGAATGCTGGGCCGCAGTGTCGCCAAATGGCTTATAGGCCAGGGCGCCAAATACATCGTCTTGACGGGCCGACGTGCCAGCCCCGACGCGATCAAAAAAATATTCAGCGCGAAAGAAGCTGACGGCGTATCGATCGAGATTATGGCGAGCGACATCGGTCGGCATGAAGATGTGAGCCATCTCATGCAGATCATCCGCAAAAAGTATCCGCCGTTGAGGGGCGTGGTTCACTCCGTCGGCGTCTTGGATGACGGGATCCTGGCGCAACTCGACTGGGACAGGTTCTCGCGCGTGTTCGAGCCCAAGGTGTATGGAAGCTGGCTACTGCACGAACATACGAAGTCGCTCGAACTCGATTTCTTTGTTTTGCAGTCTTCAGTGTTGAGTCTGCTGGGTTCTGCCGGCCAGGCAAACTACAGTGCGAGCAACGCATTTGAAGACTCCCTGGCATCGCATCGCCGCCTTGCCGGCTTGCCGGCTACGGCGATCAACTGGTCTGCCTGGTCAGGAGGCGGACTGGCCACTGCCTCGGGTGCCCGCGGTGAGGCGATGTGGTCCTCCCTGGGCGTCAAATTTATCCCACCCGATCTCGCGATGGAGACTTTTGACAAATTGATGCGCCACGATGTCGATCAGGTCGCGGTGGCAATCGCCGACTGGCCGACTTATGCGGGGAAGGTCGGCAACCCTCCGTTCCTGGCGGAGCTTCTGAGCGGGCACTTCGGATCGACCAAACCGGTGCGGGTCAACGGCGAACCGGCCGCGGCCGGTGGTCGGGTCAATGACGGCACACGTGAAGAGCTTCTGGGCAGATTACAACAGCGCATTATGGCGGAGCTCGGCTTCGTCGAGCCCATCGACCCGGACCGGCCTTTGAATGAGGTCGGACTGGATTCGCTGAGATCGGTCACGCTCGCCAACAACTTGGAAGACGAATTCGGCGTACTGATTGCTATTTCGCAGCTCATCAGCGGACCGACCATCAACCAGCTTGTCGACCATCTATCGGGGCTGTTTGCAGGAGCAGTGCATAACGAGGCCGCGGCGGTGCGCCCTGCAATAGCCGTCGATAATGGGAAAGGCCGCTCCCTGAACGGCGTGGTGCTGCAGTACGCCGATGATCACGCCCCAGACGCGGCAGCAGCGGATCGCGGCGAAGACCGAAGCGGCCCGATGCTCTGTCCGGGCGTGGGATCGGATGAAGAAATGCCGCGCGGCAGACCGGCGAACGGGAACGGAGCGCCGAGTATTGCGTCGCCATCGCTGGCGTTGCGCGGCTCGGGAAAATGGCTGATCGCCCCGCGGCCAAACCCGGATGCCAGAGCCCGCATATTCTGCTTTCCCTACGCCGGCGGCGGCTTGGTGTCGTTCCGGGCCTGGGCGCAGTTGTTCGACAGCGCCGTTGAGGTCGTGGCGGTCGAAGCGCCGGGACGCGGGACGCGCATCAATGAAGCGGCTGTCGACGACCTGAACGCTTTCGTCGAAGGTCTATTACCGGAAATGACGGCCTGGCTGGACAGGCCATCCGCCTTTTTCGGCCACTGCCTGGGTGGACTTATCATGTTCGCGACGCTTCACGCGCTGCCTGAAGCGTGCACGCGTTTCGTCAAGCACGCGTTTGCCTGCGGAGTGAGACCACCGCATCTGCTTAAGCGCAGGGGACAATTCGAGGACAATCTGGTCTACGACATGATGCTGCATCCGGACTTTGATGCGAGGCTTCCTCCTTTCTCCCAAACTGACGAAATCTTCGCGGATATCATACGTCAATTCGATACTCCGGCTGCGAACAGGATGCTGGAAATACCGAAGCTTCGCGAAATATTGCTGCCCACGATCCGTGCCGAATTCCGCATGGCCTACAAATATGAGTACACGCCAGTAGAGCCCTTTTCGTTCCCGATCAGCAGCTTTGTCGGAGCGTCCGACCCGTGGGTTTCAGAGGAAGACTCTGCCGGCTGGGGCGAACTTACACGCGGCGCCTTCGCAAATCATGTGCGTAAAGGCTCACACTTCCTGATGGCCGAGGACGGGGGCTACATCCTGGAAACTATCAACAATGAGTTCGTGAATTCGGTAACGCGGCAAAAAGAGTTCGAAGCTACTTGTTGAGCGTTTCCAGCCTTGCTTTGGCTGCCACAAGGTCCGCCGTGTCAAAGCCCTCGGTAAAGGATCCGTAGGCCTTGCCGAGCTGCGAGCGGCACTTGTCGGCCTTTTTCCCAAGGTCGTGCAGGTCGCAGATGCTCAGGCAAAGTCTGAGTTCGAAGTGTCTGTTTTTCTGCTCATGTGCGATCTTGAGGCCTTTGGAAAAGTAATGTTTTGCCTGGTCTAGGTCCCGGTTCGATCGCAGATAGGTCTCACCGAGCAGCCGATATATTTCGGGCGCGTAAAATCGTCCGGACTTTTCTTCGGTGAGGCTCGATTGTGCCTCATTCAGGAAATCAAACGCCTCCTGGTAGCGTTCGTTTCTGATGCAGGCGTCCGCCAGTAGTCCCAGAGAGTAAGAATCAAAGAGCAAGGCACCGGTCGCACGTTCTTTTTCCAGGCCTTCGTGAATTTCGGTGACGCCTTTCTCAAACTCGCCCAGCTGGGCTTTTGCCCAGCCGCGCAGAATGTAACCCATGGCTATATAGTGCACGAACTCATGCTCTTCGCAGAGCGCGATTGCGGCGTTGGCCTGCCCTGCGACAATGGCGGCCTCGCCGCGAAGCTGGTGCACGCGGAGGCTTATGTTGCGTGCGATCGCCTCGCTGAACGGATGCTGGGACGCATCGGCGTAGAGGCGCGCCTCCGCGCAGAGCCGCAGTGCCTGGTCCGGGAAGCCGAGCAGACAAAGAACCATGCCGTCATATGCCCGCGCATGAACCCGCGGGTCCTGCGCCGACAGCTCAAAATACGCCGACGCCTTGTTGTCCTCGCAGAGCTTGATGCTGGACTCCAGCTCTGCGTGGGCGGCGGCAAGTTTTCCCTGCGCGAACAACGTAAAACCGAGAGCCTGGTGAGCCAGAACTTTGTAAACGGAATCGCCCACGTTTTCCGCCGTACCGAGCAATTGTTCGGCAAGGGATTGAGCCTGCCCAAGCGGCTCGCGCAGGAAATTCCAGGTCCACAGGCCGAACACGGCGGGAAAAGTGTGCTCGTCAAGCCCGCTTTCTTTGCAGAGCTGAAGTGCCCGCGTATACGCGTGCTTCACACTGTCAGTGCTCCAGCCTCTGGTCGCCCGGAGGGCATTGCCGAGCGACGTCTGCAGCAACAGCTCAGACTTGTTTCGCGACATCGGGTTCTCGATGTCGGGAATGAGTTTCAATCCCTGCTGCAGATGATCCACGGCAGCGTTCGCGGAGCGGCTGAGTGCAAGGTTGCCGGCCTTGAGCCAGTAGCTGACCGCAGGATCGACAAGGCCGGCTTCGGTGAAGTGGCGGGCCACGATTTCCGGTTGGTTTGCGACGATGTCGGGAAATTTTTCCTCCATCGTGCGCGCAATCTGGCCGTGCAGATGATGCCGGCGGCTTTTGAGCAGGCTCTCATATGCCGCATCCCGCACCAGCGCGTGCTTGAAAGTGTAAATGGCGTCCGGTGGCTCACCCTGGCGAAACAGGAGCTCAGCCTGCTCGAGTTTGGCGAGGGCGCTCTTTAATGACGGTTCGTCGCGTCCGGTCACCTCGCGCATCAGGGAAAAAGAAAACTCCCGCCCGATGGCCGCCCCGATCTGGCCGATCTCCTTCACCGGCGCCAGGCGATCGAGCCGCGCCATCAGCGAGTCCTGAAGGGTCGCCGGTATGGCAAGCGGGGGCAGGGGCCCCTTCAGCCGGTAGCTGCCGCTGTCCTCGACCAGGATGTCCCCTTCGAGCACGGCCTTGGTCAGTTCCTCGACGAACAGGGGGTTGCCGTCCGTCTTGTCGACGATCTGGCTCATCACTTCGGGCGGAAGGGCGCGGCCGCCGGCAACCTGCGTGACTATGCTTTCAACGTTGCTGCGGTCGAGGCGACCAAGCCTCAACGTGCCGACGTTGGAGAGGCCGACCCAGGGCGGCTCGAAATCCGGTCGCAGTGTAAACAGGGCAAGGACCGGCAATTGACGCACCCGCTCGATGGTCAGGTCGAGCAATTCCAGTGAGGTGGCATCGGCCCACTGCGCATCCTCGATGAGGAGCAGGATCGGTTTCTGACGTGCCAGTGCCTCGAATCGGTCGAGCATCGCCGCCAATGTGCGGCGGCGTTGCTGCGTCGGGTTGAGCGTCAGCCGCGGATACCGGTCGCCATAGGGGATCGACAGCAGCGAAGCAAAGAGCGGTGCCGTCTCCGGAACGCGATGTGGCGGTATCGCGAGAAATTCTTCCAGCTTGTCGAGGCGCTGGTCGGGCGTGTCGTCTGCCTTGAACCCCGCCGCCCGCTCTATCCGGGAGATGAACGGATAAAGTGCGCTGTTGGTGTGGTAAGCGGAGCATTGGTAAGGCAGCGTGACGTGCGGCTGGTCGGCGACACGTTCTTGCAGAGCCGCCACCAGGCGCGATTTGCCGATCCCCGGCTCGCCTGTGATCAGCACGACCTGGCCTTCGCCTTTCCAGGCGAGCCGCTGACGCTTCAGCAGGAAATCGAGCTCCGCTTCGCGATTGATGAGTTCGGTCAGGCCCGCCGCGTGGCCCGACTGAAAGCGGCTCTCGGAGCTCGAGAGGCCGGAGACCGACCAGGCCGCGATCGGGTCGGCAATTCCTTTGACCTTGTGAAGGCCGAGGTCGCGCAGCCGAAACACGTCGCCGAGCAGCCGGCGCGTGGAAGCGGCGATGACCACTGTCCCGGGTTCGGCCAGGGCCTGAAGACGGGCCGCTAGGCTTGGCGTATCGCCAATCACGGTATGTTCGCGCAGCTTTCCTTCGCCGCCGAGGTCGCCGACCACCACCAGGCCGGTGGCGATGCCGATGCGCACCGAGAGCGGCTCTTCGCTGCGGGTCTTGAGCCCTGCAACGGCGGCGGCGATATCGAGCCCGGCGCGCACGGTCCGCTCCGCATCGTCCTCGTGCGCACGCGGGTATCCGAAATAGGCCAGTATCCCGTCGCCGCGAAAATCGGCAAGGAAGCCATCATAGGCCAGCGTGATGCGGGCGCAGGTAGCCTGAAAGGCATCGATGACTGCCCCCATGTCTTCCGGGTCGAGACGGGCCGACAGGGCAGTCGAGCCGACCAAGTCGCAGATCATCACGGTCAGGTGCCGGCGCTCGGCAGCGACCATCGGAGAAAGTTCGCTCGATGCAATATCCCCGCGCTCGCCCACCGCCGGGAGACCGGCAGAACTGCCGGTGGTCATTCCCCTGATCGCCCGGATCAGACGTTTCCTGTGGCCAAGCGGGATTCCGAGCTTTTCGAGATCGCCTTCGGTCAGCTCCGGCAGAATATCGACGTCAATGGCATTCTCGTTGAATACCGACTCATACTGCGCGAGTCCCAAATTTTGCAACCAGTCCGCAAGGTCCATGGTAGCACTCTGATACCTTTCCAGACTCTCGAACGGGCTGCGGTCACTCGCAATCATTAGCGAAGAGCAGTGGCGTAAAATGAAAAGTCAAATAACACCGGCAAAATTAACCGCACTCATGCATGCCGATGGCATGCTACTGCTGCACCGCCCGAGAACAAAATAAATTCGCATCAAACCATTGCCGCCTTTGAGGCGAGAACGGCTTTGCAATGACTTAAAATGGCACTCAAAGTGGATCATACCACTTTGAGCTGTATCGTCGATGACGGGGTGTGACAGGCCCGCGCTTCGGCGGAAGAGCCTGGCTGATCTTCTCACCGATCCAGCTTCATGTTGTCCGGCCGTCAAAGCGCCCGGTACGCGGCGTCTTTCGGGTACTCCCCGGCCTTGTTGTTCTGCCAGTCGTCGAGCCAGCGCAAGGCGACCTTGTGGCCGTGTGCGCACAACTCCGTCATGCGCTCGCGGCTGCGGTCAAATTTCGACGAATAGGAGAGTTCATCGGCGACCTTTTCCTCCATCTTGATCGTGCGGATCGTGACCTGCTTGTGCGCCCGCCCGAAGTCTTCGTACTTCTGTTGCCACTCGTTCACTTTCAAAATGAAATCCAGCTCCTTGTTCAGCGACAGGTTGCCCATCAGTTCGTTCTGACGGTCCTCAATGTCTTTATTGGACGAGGGTACATACGGCCATTGCTGCGGATTGATGCGCACGATCCACAGTTCGTCTGGGATATCTTCGGGATCCGAGCCCGCGATGAATTCGCGCACCGGCGGGTTCTGCGAGTAAAGGCCGTCCCAGTAATAACCTTTGCCGATCCTCTGGGCCTCGCGAAGCGCCGGCAGGGTCCCTGACGCGGCGACCCCCTCAAGGCTGAGCGGCAATTGCTGGCGCCAGTAACTGGTGTTTGAGCCTTCACCGCCCTTGTTGATGGCCGAGTCGAACACGGTCTCGAGGCCGTCGACGACCTCCGAGGCGCCGATCAGCAGACGCGTGTGTACCTCCGCCCATTTGATGGTGTCGCTTTTCAGATCCGGGCAGGTCTCGGCAAGCAGTTCGGTCAGGTCAAAATATTCCTTGCGGACGCCGAGGCTTGGCAGGCAGGCGGCGAACGCCTTGTAGCCTGTGCGATACGGGTTAATCCCAAGCACCCGCGCGCTCAAGCCAAGAACCGGCACCTCGATCTCCTCAGCTCTGAACGCACCGAAGGTGAGGATGTTCAGCAGGTTCTCCGCTTCCGTCTTGGCGACGAAGTCCTGCCAGAACGTTTCGAGCTTTTCTATCGCTTCACGCGGCGTCCCGGGGCCTGCCTTCTTCGGGGCAAGTCCGTACCAAGCCATCAATGCGCACAGTGCGCCGGCCGACGTCCCGCTCAGGCCTGCCAGTTTGAAGCCGGGGTCGCCTTTATCGAGGCGTTCGAGAATGGCCTTGAGCACGCCGATTGCGAAAGCGGCGTGCATTCCACCGCCCTGACAGGCAACAGCGACTTTTTTCGACCCATCGGCCTTGCCTGTTTTGGAACTGGCCATTTTCGTCCTCCTCTGCCAATGCCTGGCAACCGGAAAGTGCCAACTAGCTCATCATTATTGTCATTATTGTCGTGCCGCTTTCGCGCGCATTTGTCATGCCGGCTCAGGTTACCATAACGGCAGCCGCGCCGTCGTGAGTGTGTCCCACAACCTTAGCGGTCCCCCGTCAAGCCGGCTGTGAAACAGGCCACACAGCACTCGATTTTTCGGCCGGTCGCCACGAATTGCGGGTCAATCGTCACGGCTGTGGTTGAACGCCTTGCCGATCGCATTCATGCGCAGGGTACTCATGCCGCCACGCTGCTCCTTCTCAGAGCGGGTGACCGCTTCGTAGCAATTGACGTAGCCCTTCTCCCACATTCTTCCGGTGCGGTTGTCGAGCATCAGCTGCCGGCAGTTCTCGCCGCGCGGCGGGACGATGATAAGTGCGCCGGTATATCGCTCACCGATCGACGCGGGGGGCTTTATGTCGGCTCCGCGCCGCAGCGTGGTCCAGCCGCTCGGGTGCCAGTCGTTGGAATAGATCAGGAGCACGGCGCCGAAAGCGAGCCAGACGAGCAGCACATAGGTGCGCGGGATATCCCGCAACATCCAGCGGCGGTGAGACGCACGCGTTGCCATGGCGCGGCCGACTCTACGCAGCCATCGTTAAGAGATTGTTCAGACTTGTTCGGCCCGTGACACCTAAGTAAGTTTGCGCCCTTCGTGAACCCGGGAAGGATGCACTTTATGCGACGTTTATTCGTTTCCGCTTTTGCGGCAGTACTGGTTGCGGCCGGTCTCGCATCTGTTCAGGGCGCCGCCGCTGACGATTATCCGGCCCGGCCGCCCCACATCATCGTCGGTTACCCGGCCGGCGGTTCGACTGACATCGTTGCGCGTCTCATCGGCGACTGGCTGGGCAAGCGGCTCGGTCAGCAGTTCATCGTCGAGAACCGCCCCGGCGCCGGCAACAATCTCGCGACGGAAGCCGTCGCCAAGGCCGCGCCCGACGGTTACACGCTGCTTCTGGTCAATCCCGCCAACGCGGTCAACGCTTCACTCTACAAGAAGCTCAATTTCGTGTTCCTGCGTGACATCGATCCGGTCGCCGGCGTGATCCGCGTGCCAAACGTGATGGAAGTGCATCCGTCGGTGCCGGCGAAGACGGTTGCAGAGTTCATCGCCTACGTGAAGTCCAATCCGGACAAGGTGAACATCGCGTCGTCCGGCAACGGAACGTCGATTCACCTGTCCGGCGAGCTGTTCAAGATGATGACGGGGACCAAGATGACCCACGTGCCTTACAAGGGCTCGGCGCCGATGCTGACCGACCTGATCGGCGGGCAGGTGCAGGTTACTTTCGACAATCTGCCGTCGTCGATTGCGCACATCAAGGCCGGGAAGCTGCGCGCACTTGCGGTGACGACGGCAAAGCGCTCGGAGGAACTGCCCGATGTGCCGACGGTCGCCGAAACCGTGCCCGGATACGAAGCCAGCGCGTTCTTCGGTTTCGGCGTGCCGCACGGGACGCCGAAGGAAATCGTCAACCTGCTCAACAACGAGATAAATCTCGCGCTCAAGGATCCGGCGATTCTCGCGCGGCTCAAGGACCTCGGCGGGACGGTTATCCCCGGCACGCCCGCTGACTTTGGCAAGCTCGTCGCCGGCGAGACCGCCAAATGGGAAAAGGTGGTTCGCGCCGCGGACTTGTCGGTGAATTAGGCCGGCGGGAACGGACGCTACCTCGGAATCCTTCGCCTCGACCCCGCCATCGCGGGAGCAGGCTGCGTTGCAGCGCGGCCGGACGCGCGGGCTAGCCCTTGTGCAGGGCGGGCGCCGCCGCGTACGCTTGCCGCCGGGTAACGGAACTCGCCACCCGCAACGAATAGCAAGGGCCCGCGCGATCAAGCGCAGGGCGTCAGGAGGGAAGCGCCATGAGGACGTCGACCAAAATGCTCGGCCTTGCGTTAAGCCTGGCTGTGACGGCAGCTGTGCCGGCCACGGCCGCCGAACTCAAGATGATGACCGGCCCGCAGGGCGGATCGTGGATTCCGCTCGGCGGCCAGCTCAAGGACCTGTGGGAGAAAGCCATCCCCGGGCTCGCGGTGCAGCAGTCGCCCGGCGCGGGCATCGCCAACGTGCGCGCGGTGGAAGAGGGCAAGGCCGACATCGGATTCTCGAATTCGATCTCGGCGGTGGACGCGATCGCCGGCAAGGCGCCGTTTAACAAGCCGCACAATAACGTTTGCAACATCGCGACGCTCTATCCGCAGTACTATCAGTTCGTGGTCAATGTCGATGCCGGCGTGAACAAGATCAGCGATCTCAAAGGCAAGAGCATCACGACGCAACAGAAAGGCAATACCGGCGAACTGATCACGCGTCAGCTGCTCGAGGTAAACGGGCTGAGTTACAACGACGTCAAGGTCAGCTTCGTCGGCTACACGGACTCGGTGAACCAGATGAAGGACGGCCACGCCGTCGCATTCGGACTCAACACCCAGGTGCCGGCTGGCGCGGTCATGGATCTTGCGGCTGCGCGCGACATCAAGCTGCTCGATCAATCCGACAGCTATGAGAAAATGAGGAAGATCAATCCGGGCTACAAGCTGATCACCATCCCGAAGAACAGCTACCCGAAGCAGGACCAGGATGTGAAGGTGATCGGTTTTTATACGCACATCGTGGTGTCGTGCAAACTGCCGGCAGACGAAGTCTATACGATGACCAAGACGGTCGCCGCGAACACGAAGACGCTTGCGACCGTTGCCAAGGACATTGCGAAGCTGCAGACGGCTGAGATGGGTGCCGATATTGGCGTGCCCTTCCATCCCGGTGCCGCGAAGTTCTACAAGGAGGTCGGTCTTACGGTGCCGACCCACTGACGATGATGGCGCGGGCGAGGGGCGCCCGCGCCGTCATTTTCTTCGGCGCGAATTGAGGGGCAAACCGCATGGCCACCAAGGTCGATCTGTCCTACGGCAGCCTGTTCCGCCTGGCCGTGACGCTGGTTTCTGTTGCGATGGTGATCTACCACGTCTGGGCCATCGCATTCGGTTCGCCGGAAGCCTTCCATTTCCGCGGCACGCATCTTTTGTTCGCGATGACGCTCGTGTTCCTGCTCTATCGCCGGTCGGGGGAGGCTGAAGGGCTGCCGACGCCCTTCGATTATGCCCTGCTCATGCTCGGCGCCGCGCCGATCCTCTATCTGTTCATCAATTTCAACTACGTCATCGACCGCATCTTCTACGTTGACGAGCTCAGCTGGTCCGACATGGCGATGGGCGTGGTGCTCACTGTGCTTGTGCTCGAGGCGACGCGCCGGGTGATCGGTCTCGCGCTGCCGATAACCGCCGTGGTGTTCCTGTTCTATGCGTTCTTCATCGCGCGGGTGACGCCGCAGAACATGGTCGATCAGCTCTACATGACCGTGGAAGGTATTTTCGGAATTCCGCTCGCGGTGTCGGCTGCCTACGTGATGATCTTCGTGCTGTTCGGCTCCTTCATGGAGCGGACGGGAACCGGGCAATTGTTCATGGACTTCGCCATGAGTCTGACCGGCGCGACCGCTGGCGGCCCCGGCAAGGTGTCCTGCGTTTCTTCGGCGCTGTTCGGCACGATCTCGGGCAGCGCAGTGGCCAACGTGATGGTCGACGGGCCGATCACCATCCCGCTGATGAAACGCTCGGGCTTTCCGCCGCATTTCGCCGCCGGCGTCGAGGCGGTGGCCTCGACCGGCGGCCAGCTGATGCCGCCGATCATGGGCGCCGCTGCCTTCGTGATGGCCGAATTTCTCGGCGTCTCCTATGCGCAGGTGGTGATCTGGGCGATCATTCCCTCGGTGCTCTATTACATAGCGTGTTTTTCCGCCGTGCACTTCGAGGCGAAGCGGCGCGGTCTCGTGGGCGTGCCGCGCGCGGACCTGCCACGGCTCGGGCAGGTCATGCGCGAACGCGGCCACCTGTTCCTGCCGGTGCTGGCCATCCTGGTCGTGATGTACTCCGGCTACAGCGCGCCGCTGGCAGCGCTTGCCGGCGTGGTGGCCTGTTTCCCGGTGGCGGCGCTGCGCAAGTCTACGCGCCACTACGTCACTTTCGACAATTTCATCGCCGCCTGCATCGACGGCGCGCGCAATGCGCTGCCGGTGGCGCTCGCCTGCGCCGCCGCAGGCATCGTGATCGCGGTGGTGACGCTGACCGGCCTCGGCATCGTGTTCACGCAATACGTCGTTCACCTGTCGCAGAATTTCCTGCTGCTGGCCCTGATTTTCACCATGATCGCGGGCATCGTGCTCGGCATGGGCATGCCGACGACGCCGGCCTACATCATCATGACGGCGCTGCTTGTTCCGGCCATCGTGAAATTCGGCGTGGTCATCCCGGCGGCGCATATGTTCGCCTTCTATTTCGCGATCCTTTCGGCGATCACGCCGCCGGTTGCGCTTGCGGTCTACGCCGCGGCCGGCCTCGCCAAGTCGGACCTCTGGGCGACCGGCTGGGCCGCCGTGCGCATCGCCGCGACCAGCTTCATCGTGCCGTTCATGTTCGTCTATGAGCCGGCGCTGCTGATGATCGGCGATTGGCCCAACATCATATGGGCAAGCTTCACCGCGGCAGTGGGCGTGATCGTCTTTGCCGCCGGGTTGCACGGCTATTTCGTCACGCATTCGGCGCACTGGCAGAGCGCGACCCTGGTGGTCGCCGGCTTGCTGCTGATCGATCCGCATGTCATGACCAGCATAATCGGCGCAGCCATGGCCGCCGCTGTGATCTTTGCGCAACTGGCGGCCAGGCGCACGCCCAAGGCCGAGATCGCGGCGGAATGAACGAACGTAAACGTCCCGAAGACCTGCGCAGCCATCGGTGGCTCGGCGTCAACGATCTGCGTGCCTTCGGGCATCGGGCACGCCTGCGCCAGGGCGGCTTCGACGCCGCCGACTTCCGCGGCAAGCCCGTCATCGGCATCGTCAATACCTGGAGCGACATCAATTTCTGCCACACGCATCTGCGCGACCGCGCCGAGGACGTGAAGCGCGGCGTGCTGCAGGCCGGCGGCTTCCCCGTCGAGCTGCCGGCGATGTCGCTTTCGGAACCCTTCGTCAAGCCGTCGACGATGCTCTATCGCAATCTGCTCGCGATGGAGACCGAGGAGCTGCTGCGCAGCCATCCGATCGACGGCGCCGTGCTGATGGGCGGTTGCGACAAGACCACGCCGGCGCTGATCATGGGTGCAGTCAGCATGGGCGTGCCGGCGATCTATGTGCCCGCGGGGCCGCAGCTGCGCGGCAACTGGCGCGGCCTCGAGCTCGGCTCCGGCTCGGATGCCTGGAAGTACTGGGACGAGAAGCGCGCCGGCCGCATCAGCGAGGCCGACTGGGCGGAACTCGAAGGCGGGATCGCCCGCTCCTACGGCACCTGCATGGTGATGGGCACCGCGGCGACCATGATGGCGATCGCTGAGGCGCTGGGGTTGTCGCTGCCGGGCGCTTCGTCGATTCCGGCAGCCGATGCCGCGCACCCGCGCATGTGCGCGGCCGCCGGCCGCCGCATCGTCGACATGGTCTGGGAGGATCTGACGCCGGCGAAGATCCTTACGCCGCAGGCCTTCGACAACGCGATCCGGGTGCACATGGCGATGGGCGGCTCGACCAACGCGATCATTCATGTCGTGGCGATGGCACGGCGCGCCGGGCTCAAGCTCGACATGAAGCGGTTCGACGAGATCTCGCGCGAGATCCCGGTGCTCGCCAACGTGCGCCCGTCGGGCAAATTCCTGATGGAGGATTTCTTCTACGCCGGCGGCCTGCGTGCGCTGATGGCCGAACTCAGGAGCGTGCTCGATCTGTCGTGTCTCACCGTCACCGGGAAGACGCTCGGCGACAACGTCGCCGGCGCCGAGGTCTACAAGCGCGACATCATTCACCCGCTCAGCGATCCGGTGTCGCGCGAAGGGGCAACCGCCGTGCTCACCGGCAACCTGGCGCCGCGCGGCTGTGTGATGAAGCCGTCCGCGGCGGAGAAGCGCCTGCTCAGGCACCGCGGCAAAGTGATTGCTTTCGAGGACTACAACCACATGGCGCGCGAGGTCGAGCGCGACGACCTTGATGTCACTCCCGACCACATTCTCGTGCTCAAGAACGGCGGACCCAAGGGCGGGCCGGGCATGCCGGAGTGGGGCATGCTGCCGATCCCGAAAAAGCTGGTGAAGCAGGGCGTGCGCGACATGCTGCGCATTTCCGATGCGCGCATGAGCGGCACCAGCTACGGCGCCTGCATCCTGCACGTGGCGCCGGAGAGTTTCGTCGGCGGGCCGCTCGCCTTCGTGGAGACCGGTGACGAGATCGAGGTGGACGTGGCGTCGCGGCGCATCCATCTGCATGTGGGCGAGGAGGAGCTCGCGCGCCGCCGTGCCGGCTGGACGCAGCCCGCGCCCCGCTATCCGCGCGGCTACGGCGCGCTTTACTCGCAGCACATCGGCCAGGCCGACGAAGGCTGCGATTTCGATTTCCTTGCGCCGCTGGGTAAAATTCCTGAGCCCGAGATTCATTAGGCCCGCCTCGACCCGACGCCGATGGAATCCGAAAGCGTGCGCCTGCGTGGAAAAGATGATTACCGAATCGGGGAGGGGATAATCCGCCTGCGGCCGTTGGACCCCGGTCGTTACAACTTCTTCGTGATTTTCACCAGGAAACAAACGTGCTCTGGTCGTACGCTAGGTCGCGTCCTTGCCGCAATCGATCGGACCGGAAATCTGGTTCGACCACTTCATTGGCGGCGTTCAACAAGCCAGCCGGCGCTGTTGAAATCAACATTCCTTCAGTTCCAGGGTTGATTGCGACGTTCGTCCCCGTTCGCCAAGGTGCAACTATGGATGAAATAGTGGTAGGTCAGTCCCGCAAGCGGGCGAGCAAGCAGATGGCCGACGACATTCCCTTCGACAAGACTCTCGATCTCGCGCCGGGCATGGTGGACGAGCCCATGCCGGGCGTGCGGCGGGTCATGGCCAACAACCCGGGTCCCTTTACCTTCAAGGGGACGATCAGCTACATCCTCGGCCGCGGCAAGGTCGCGGTCATCGATCCTGGTCCCGACGATCCCGCGCATATCGGCGCGCTGCTCGACGCCGTACGTGGCGAAACAGTGACGCATATATTCGTCACCCACACGCATCGCGACCATTCACCCGCAGTGCCGACGATCAAGGCGGAAACCGGAGCGACCGTCTATGCCGAGGGGCCACACCGGGCCGCGCGGCCCCTGCACATCGGCGAGCTCAACCCTCTCGACGCCAGTGCCGACCGTGATTTCCGCCCTGATGTCGCGCTCAGGGATGGCGAGCTCGTCGGCGGCAACGGCTGGACGATCGAGGCTGTCGCGACGCCCGGCCATACCGCCAATCACATGGCCTACGCCGTTAGGGAGAAGAACCTGCTGTTCGCCGGGGACCACGTGATGGCCTGGGCCACCTCGATCGTCGCGCCGCCGGACGGCGCGATGAGCGACTACATGGCATCACTGCATAAGCTCGCGCAGCGCGGCGAAACAGTATACCTGCCGGGTCACGGGCCGGCGATCGCTGACGCTCCACGCTTCGTCAACTACTACATCCTGCATCGCAAGGCGCGGGAGGATTCGATCCTGCATCGTCTGGCGAAAGGCGCGACCGACATCCCTACGATCGTTCGCGCGATCTATATCGGCATCGACCCGCGCTTGACCGGCGCGGCGGGTCTCTCCGTTCTCGCGCACCTGGAAGATCTGGTCGCGCGCGGGCTGGTCGAAACCGATGGTCGGCCGGCGATCGACGGCATCTACCGCTTGGTCGGCTGACGCTTGTCGGGCTGGCGCTGGCCCTTCTGCCCCGGCGGCGGCGTCTTGACCGGCGGCAGTCGCCGCGGTTCCGGCGTCGTGCCCGCCACATCGTCGATATCCTCGAGCAGACCGCGGATACGCGAGGCATTGGCGCCGAAATCATGCGTGCCGACGCGCGAAGCCGAACGGACGTCAATCCGGACGCCTTGACCGACCGGCGTGATGCGGATCACCACGTCGTCACGAAATCCCATGATGGGTGTGCGCACCGTCGCCTCGATCACTCCGTCGCGCCGCGCGAGCGTTGGCGGGCGGGCGTCGCCGATCGTCCACTTGCGCCTGGTTACCACCGCGAGCGCGGCGTCATAGGCCACGCGCGCCGATACCTCGAGCTCGAGCGGCGCGATGTCGGGGTAGCCCGTGCGCTGCAGCGCCGCGACCGCGGCGCCCGGATAATCGACCCGGCCGGGCGGACGCTGGCGCGCGAGCGCTTCGTAACGCGGCGGATTGGCGGTATCCGTGCTGATATCGGAAATCGCCGGGAGCTTCAGCGCGCGGATGCCGAGATAGCCGGGATAGGCGAGCAGGGCGAGACCGAACAACAGCGCGAGCAGGGCCCGCCCGAGGCCCGCAAACCCCTGCCTCCAGATCACGACGAAGGCGGCGAACGCCAGCATGACGGCGACGGCGGCCAGGACCAGCGCCGCCCCGAACGTCGCCAGTGCCGGCCCTATTTCCAGGAGCTGCGATCGCACGATGATGATCGACAGCGCCGCCACAGCGAGCGCGAAGAAGGCGACCCGTGCCGCCCACACGGCCGTCTTCGACATTGGCAGGTCGTGAAAGGGCCGCCGTGCCATGCTCATGATCCGCAGATATGCTTGAGCGCCGTCCACTCGGCCGGGTCGAGGAACGGCGACGATGCCCGGCCAGCGGCAAGCTTGTTGATCGCGGCGACGCGCGCTTTCGTTTCCGGGTGGTTCAACAGGATTTTCATCCCGGGTTCGGTGGCGCCGCCAATCTTGTCGAGGATGACGGCGAGCGCCCGCGCGTCGCCGCCTGCCTTGTTCATGAGACCGGCGCCGTAGGCATCGGCTGCCGCCTCGGCCTCGCGCGTGTAGCTGGACTGCAGGATGACCTTGGCCGTGACCACGACGGCGCCGCCGCCGACGAAGTCGCCCAGCAGCATGCCGAAGAGAAACGACAGGCCGGCACCCTGCAGCATCGCCTTGGTGCCGTCACGATGTGCCACGTGGCCGATTTCGTGGGCGATGACGCCGGCGACTTCGTCGGCGTTGTCGGCCTTGTCGATCAGGCCGCGGAAGACGTAGACCTGCCCGCCCGGCAGCGCAATGGCGTTGGCCTCATTGCGGCGAACGACGTCGGTGCGCAGCGCAAATGGCAGTGCCGCGGCGGTTTCCAGCCGGCGGATGATCTTGTCGAGTGCGGCACGCCCCGCGGTCTCCGATGTGGCCTTGCCGCAGTCGAATGGGACCCCCGAACGGCGGGAGTCGAGCATGCCCCGTATCTGCACGTCGACGGCATCGCCCAGCTTGCGCTCGATCGCGGCCGGCAGCAGCGGCGTCAGGCGGTCGGCGATGGCCGGCACCCCGAACCAGGCGACCAGCAGCAGGGATGCCGTGGCGCCAAGCGTCCAGCCGACAACGGCCAGGCGCTGGCGCCGCTGCAGCGCTCCCGTGCGGTCAACGAGGGCGGCGCGTGCGTCGATCTCGGCCGCGAAGGCCGGATCGGAGATTTCCAGTCTTTCGAGCACCGTGCTGTTGCGGCGGCCGAGGCGGAGGAGGTTGGCGGGCGCGGAGAGCTCCTCAAGCTCCTGGTAGGGCCATTCGCCCAAAAGATGCCCGTCCCGGCTTGAGATGTGCAGGCTGGCCGGCTTGAGGACGACGAGCACGTCATGGCGGGCGCTCGTCACCCCGTCGAAATAAATGCCGGCGCCCGATGCCATGGGAGCATTCATCAATAACTGCCCACGTTGAGCGCGTCGGCAAGTCCCTCGCCGATCGCCGAGCTCGGTTGTCCGGTGGCCTTCACCTTTTCCAGCACCGAAAGGCCGGACAATTGCAGCGATTCCATGCCCAGTTGCCACAGGGATAATAATACCGTGGCGCGGTAGATGGTCGAGTATCCGAGTGCGGTGATCACGTAGCCGATCAATGCCGCGACTGTCGCGACAATTTCGCTGGCCGTGGTCATTTTGCCGATATTGGCGACGGCGCCGATGGTGCCGAGCACGATCGCGGCACCGATTCCCATCACGACGCTGAACGCGAGCGCATAGCCGACGAAACGGGCATAGGCACCGTAGACGTTGCGCATGCGCAGCTGCGAACGCACCTCGATCGGCCCGAAGCGCAATCCCGAACACCACCAGCGCAGCGTCACCGCCTGGAACGCCGGATAGAGCAGGGCGGCCATGGTGACGCTGACGCCGCTCATCAGCATCGCAAAAACGATAGCGGCGCCCAGCGCCGGATTGCTGCCCTCGATCTTGCTCATAACGTCGTCGCCGCCTTGCGCGATCACCTGGGCGAGTGCCAGCCAGTCGACGGTGCCGACGAGGATAACGATGGCGAATACGATCGGCGCAAAGACGAGCAGCCACATCGGCAGGCCGCGCAGCAGCAGCCGCAGACCCGACGCCTCGAAACGGCCGGCCAGGTCTCCGTAATAGGTGTTTCGCATCTTGTAGCGTTCGAGACTCGCCATCTGGAACGGATAGGCAAGCCCGATAGTGAGGGCGGTAACGACCCACCACGCCACGGCGCGGAACGCGTAGGCCCATGCGGAGCCTTCCTGATGAAAGCGCAGTCCGCGATAGATAGTGCGGGTCAACCGGTAGCGCCGCGCACGAAAGATCGCGTATTGACCGAGGATCGCCAGGGCGGCAAAGCCGGCGACGCCCGAGATCTTGCCGAGCAAGCCGAGATCAAGCGCGGCCAGGAAAATTCCGGCGTAGACCGGTATCAGGATCGCAATCGCGATGAGGAATCCGAGGAGAAGTTCGAGCGGCGTCCCCGTGTATTCGAGGGGCTCGCCATCGATCTCGGAATTCGACCAGAGGAATCGCCGTACATCGGTTGCGAGCCAGAAACGGTAGATGCCGAGCGTGAGCATCAGCAGCATCGCGCCCCGGATGAGCAGCCGCCAATAGGATCGGCGCTGCCCAAGGAACCGCACGCCGCCGCCCGTGGCGATCCCACCTGCATCGAGGCTCATTTGCGAGCAGGGATAATGGCTGGCGGAACGCTGCGCAACGTCGGCTCCGCAACGGCCGATTTTACAGGAGCGGCCGGGGATTTCCGGCGGCCCGGTCCCGTGGGGCGACATTGCGGTGATCGGGTACCGGTCGCTGCATGCATTTCAGGCGTGGCACCATGGCGCGCCAGTCATGACGCCGGTGAATCGCCCATTTTGTGATGGCCGTCACAGTCGCGATTAACCATGCCGCGGGACAACCATACCGTGAGGGTTAACAATTGATTAATGTCAGTATCCGACGGGGGCAGACGTGCTGTCTGGATTTGGACAGATTGGTAAATGGAAATGGGAAGTAGGTTGCGCCCGGCTGTAACAAGGGCAGTTACGCCGTTAAGGCGTTTGTCTCAGGCCACCGGCCTGAAGAGCCCCACGCAACTGGAACTTTGGTCGAACACCAACCTGACGCCCGCGCGCGAACAGGGCGTGGTTGGGCGCGCGCGTGTCGATTTTGCTGCGGAACTGGCGGGCGCACATTTCAAGGAGCTCGATCTGGGCGTCAGCGCGCACGACGAAGCGATTTGGTGCCACATGCGGCCGGACGGGCCGCCGAGCTTCACGCCGACATTGCTGTACGAGTTGATCTCGTTGCGTCGCCTGCTCCAGCGCCTGTTCGCAGGCCTGCGCCCCGGCGAATCCGCGCCCGTGAAATACTTCGTCGGCGGTTCGCATATTCCGGGAATATACAACCTTGGCGGCGATCTCAATTTCTTCATCAGGAGCATTCGCTCGCGTGATGTCGATGCGCTGCGCAGCTACGCGCGCGACTGTGTCGATGTCGCCTATCACATGACCATGGGCTTTCACCTGCCGGTGGTCACGATCGCGCTCGTGCAGGGCGACGCGCTCGGTGGCGGGTTCGAAGGCGCTCTGTCGTTCAACGTGCTGATCGCGGAAAAAAGAGCGAAGTTCGGCCTGCCTGAGATCCTTTTCAATCTCTTTCCCGGTATGGGCGCCTTCAGTTTCCTGTCGCGCAAGCTGGACGTAACGCGTGCGCACAAGATGATCCTGAGCGGCCGCGTCTTCAGCGCATCCGAACTCTACGACATGGGTCTTGTCGACATCCTGGCTGAGGACGGACGCGGGGAGGAGGCGGTACGGGAATACATCGCCCAAAACCGCCGGCATCACGCCGTCCATCGGTGCGTGCGCGAGGTGGGCATGCGCGTCAATCCGTTGTCGATCGAGGAAATGCGTGACGTGACTGACATCTGGGCCGAGCACGCGCTGCGGCTCCAGGAAACCGACCTGCGCAACATGGAACGGCTCGCTGCGGCGCAACTGCGGCGTGTAGAGCGCGCGGCTTCATAAACCGGTTGCAGCGGAATTCATCGCTCAGGCGGCGGCAATGTGGCCGGAGAACCGGCCGCGCAGCCCCATGCGGACGCGCTCGAATTCCTCGTTCAATTTCTTGAGGTGAGCCTCGCCGCGGATCGCAAAGTCCTCCGGCGCGATGTGCCGCCATCCCAGACACATCTCGTAGATGCCGCGAGCGCCGATGTTTGCCGCGGCGCTGCGCAGGGCATGCAACTGCTCGCGGAAGGCCATGAGGTCTCCTGCAGCCGCCGCTTCGGCGAGCGCATCGAGAATCTCGCTGCCGTCGGCGATGAATTGCAACGCAAGCTCGTCGACGAAATCCTTGCCGCCGAGTTCCTCAAGCGCATCGAGCGTCTGGGCATCGACTGCCGACGTCGTGGCGCTGCGCAGGCGCGGCCGTGCCGCGGGATAACTGGCGATTTCGGCGCCGCTTGCCGCGGGTTGCGCGTTCTTGGTCTCATCCGGCACCAGCGCTGCGATGATTTCGAGCAAACGGGTAGGCTCGATAGGCTTGGTGATGCAGGCATCCATGCCTGCTTCCTCGCAGCGGCGTGCAACTTCCTCGGTCGCATCGGCGGTGAGCGCGATAACCGGCACGTGTGGCCTGCCAAGCGCGGCAAAACGATAGAGCTTGGTCGCCTCGATGCCGTTCATGACCGGCATGTTGACGTCCATCAGCACCAGGTCGAACTCCTGCATTTCGAGCATGTCGAGAGCGGCTTCGCCGTTATCGACGAGCGTCACGCGATGGCCGGCCCGATCCAGAATCTTGGCAATCACGATCTGATTGGTGCGTTTGTCTTCGGCGACCAGGATCGAAAGCGATCGTTCGGCCGGGACAATTGCCGCATTGCGCGATTCCTCGGGCCGCTCGCCCGTCATGTTGCCGCGGGCGAGGCGCAGCGCGGCGGCGAGCATTTGTGCGTCGACAGGTTCGGCCAGTGCCGTGACGAAGCGGCTGCGCGTGAAGAGTTCCGGCAGCCCTTCCGTCGGCTCGTCGGTCACCAGGATGAGCGCAGGAGCGCAGCCGAGAGCGCTTCCGGTGATGCGTCGGAACGTTGCCTCGTCCGCATTCACGCAGGCCCGTCGATGAACGATCGCAATCGGCCGCCGCACGCCGTCGGCGCGCAGTGAGGCAAGCGCGGTTGCGGCCTGCTCAAGATCGGCGACCACCTTGGCAACCGGCACACAGGCACCGATCGTCTTGTGGAGATCTTTTTCTCCACCGACGATTACGACCGGCATCGGAGCGATATGGAAGGCCGGCTGTTCCTGAGCCTGCGTCCTGAAATCGATCTCGAACCAGAATGTGCTGCCCTTGCCGGGCGCGCTTTCGACGCCGATGGCGCCGCCCTGCAGCTCGACAAGCTGCTTGGCAATCGCAAGACCGAGGCCGGTGCCGCCAAAACGGTCGATGATGGTCTCATCGGCCTGGGTGAACCGATCGAAAATGCGGTTCTGGGCGTCAGGGCTGATTCCGATGCCGGTATCAGTGACCTCGAAGCGCAGGCGCGTTCGGTCGGCATCGTGGGCGACGGCGTCGACTGCAATGGTGACGAAACCCCGCTCGGTGAATTTGACGGCGTTGCCGGCCAGATTGGTGAGAACCTCCTCAAGGTGATTTTTGTCGCCGACAAGGAGCTGCGGCGTGCGCGCGGTGCAATAAAACGTCAGCGCGACATTCTTACGCTGTGCCTCGAGGGCAAGCATGCTGCGAATTTCGCTCAGCATGGAGACGAGGTCGAAGTCTCCTGCCTTTATCGTGATGTGCCCGGATTCGGCGCGCGAGAAGTCGAGGATCGAGTTAATCAGGGCAAGCAGCTGCCGGCCCGACTTTCCGATCGTCTCCGACATCTCCTCTTGCTCGGAATCGAGCTTGCTTTTGCTCAAAAGATCGCTCAAGCCGATGATGGCGTTCAGCGGCGTGCGGAATTCGTGACTGATACCGGCAAGGAAGGCGCTTTTGGCGCGATTTGCCTCCTCTGCCTGCCGCTTGGCCTGCGACAGTTTGCGGATGAGCGTCGACACATAAAGCGGCAGAAGGATCAGGCCGGCCATCAATCCGGCCGCCAGCCCGCGGTGATCGTGCCAGAAAGGCGCACTGGCAATGGCTACTCCGAAACCGACGACGCTCGTCGCAGTGGCGGCAAACAGGTATGGCACGCCGAAGCGGAAGCCATTTCCGAAGATGGTCCACAGGTAGATCGGGTAAAGCGGCGCGAACGCCTCGCCGCCGACGTACATTCCGTACGAAAACAGACCGAGGTCGGACACCATTCCGATCAGGCGCCGGCCGACCGAAATGCCCGGTTGCCACAGCAGGTGGATGAACAGCGAGATTGAAACAATCTCGTAAAGCGCGAAATACAGCCATTGTTCGTGCAGCATCTGCGCGGCGTCCGCGCGGCCGAGCATCGCGGCCACGATGAGATAAGTGAACGCCGTGCCGCTGAGCGCAAGGCGGTTGACGGTCAGCTCGTGTTCGGAGTCGGGGCGGTTGCGCAGCCGGCCTGCGACCCACGAAAACAGGCCGCGGATGTTCAGTCTGGGCATCCCGCGCAAGACCGTTTTCTGATCCGGGCCGGAGCTCATCGTCTGCCTCAAGCGCTGCGCGCCCTCGCGCGATTCTGCCGGACGAAAGTGATCAATTCCTCCGCGCTCATCGGACCGCCGAAATAGAAGCCCTGAACCTCGTCACAGCCTTCGGCGCGGAGCATCGTTGCCTGCTGCACGGTCTCGACGCCCTCCGCGACAATTTCGAGATCGAGACTGTGACCGAGGCTCACGATCGCACGCACGATCGCGGCGTCGCTCGGGTTGGTGGCTATATCGCGCACGAAACACTGGTCGATTTTCAGCCGGTCGACCGGAAAGTGCTTGACGTAAGCGAGCGTCGAGTAGCGCGTGCCGAAATCGTCGATCGAAATGCCTACGCCCAGCTCGCGCAGCTGCTGCAGGTCCTTCGACACGGCATCGGTGTTGTGCATCACGATGCTCTCGGTGAGCTCGAGGTCGAGTAGCCACGGCTCAAGTCCGGTCTCTGCAAGGATCTTCGCCACCATCAGCGGAACGTTCTGCTTGAAGAACTGAATCGACGACAGGTTGACGCCGACACGGGTCGGCGGGTGACCCCGCTGTTGCCACAGCTTCGCCTGCCGGCAGGCTTCGCGCAGCGCCCATTCGTTGATCGGGATGATGAGGCCGTTTTCCTCCGCTCGCGCCAGGAATTCGCTGGGGCCGACGAGCCCGTACCCCGGGCGCTGCCAGCGCAGGAGCGCTTCCGCGCCGGTGACGCGCCCGGTGCGCAACGCGATCTGCGGCTGGTAATGCAGGATGAACTGGTTCTTGTCGACGGCGGCCCGCAGATCGGAATCGAGGATCAGGCTGGCGCGCGCCCGGCGATCCATGTCTGAGGCATAAAAACGGAACACCTTGCCGCCGTCGTGCTTTGCGCGATACATCGCAAGATCGCTGTTGCGCAGCAACTCCTGCACGTCGGTGCCGTCTGTCGGATGGACCGTGATGCCGATGCTTGCGCTCAGCGTCACCTGCTCGCCGGCATGCGACCAGGGCTTGTTGATGGCTTCGAGGATGCGTTTGGCCATGTCGACCGCATCTTCGTTGCGCGTGACCCGGGTCTGCAGGATCGCGAACTCGTCGCCGCCGAGACGGGCAACCGTATCGGTGTCGCGTACGACGGAGCGCAGCCGGTTGCCTACTTCCACGAGGAACTGGTCGCCGACCTGATGGCCCAGGCCGTCATTGATGTCCTTGAAACCATCGAGATCGATGAGGTGCAGTGCGAAAGGACTGTCGCCGCGGCGTGTACGCGCGATTTCGCGCCGCAGACGGTCGGACAGTAGCGCGCGGTTCGCCAGGTTGGTGAGCACGTCGTGGTGCGCCATGTAGAACAGATGATTTTCCGCGCGCTTGCGGTCGGTGATGTCGAGCGAAGAGGTGAGCACGCCGATCACGGCGTTGGAGCAGTCGCGCAGCGGGGTTTTTGTGGTCAGGAAGACACGTTTCGTGCCGTTGCAGTCGATGATCTCTTCCTCGAACGACGGCAGCGGACCCTGCGTGCTGATGACCTTGCGGTCGAGGGTCTTACTGCGCTCGGCGTGGTCTTCGCCGAACATAGGGCGCATGTCGAGGCCGACTGCCTCCGTCGGGCCGATGCCGGCGAGCGACGCGAAATAGGCATTCACAAACAGGACGCGGCCCTGATTGTCGGTCGCGCTGATCATCGCCGGGACGGTGTCGATGACCTGCGCCAGGCGCTCGCTGGAGTCGCGCAAGGCTTCCTCGCGGGAACGCTCGGAATCCTTGAGCTCCTGCGCAAGGTTTTCGGCGCGCGCGGCAAGCTGGATCTGCTGCTTACGCAGCTTGAGCAGGTTGCGGGCACGCGTCAGGAATTCCTGATGATCGACCGGGCTGTTGAGGAAATCGGTTGCGCCGGCTTCGAGCGCTCGCAGGCGAAATTCACGCTCTTCATAGACCGTGATGACGATCACGGGAATTTCGCCGCAATGCGGCAAGGCGCGTAGCCGGCAGATGAATTCCGCCCCGTCCATCGACGGCATCTTGAAATCGGTGACGACGAGATCGGGCGTGTTGCGGTTGAGCCAGGCAAGCAGCTCGACGGGATTACCGAAGCTGTGCACGGTCACGTCGGGCTCGATCGAGCCCGCAAGCTTCGAGAAAATCTTCCGGTTCGTCTCCCGATCGTCGAGAATTACAATCTGCACCATGCGTCCCAGATCCGCTGCGGGCCCGAGCAAAAAAGCTGCTCCACCTGATCGCGGACAGTACGCAGTGCGACATTAAGGGATTGGAGGGACATTACCTCAACTTGTAATAAAATACTCCCTGTTAACGCTGGACGAGCGCTTGTTCCGCGCGGCTTCGTGCGCGCGCTTTCAAATGGCGCCGCCGCCTACAGTCATGCCGCGTTAAAATTGGCGTGAAGCGCCTAATGAAAAGGTGACGGGACGCCAGTATCAGGCGTCCAGCCGTCCGCTGGCCAGCTCGCCGCGATCGAAATTCATCTGCGAAAACCTTTCGCGATAGGCGCCAGGTGTCATTCCGGTGTGGCGTTTGAACAGATTGCGGAAAAAGCCGATATCCTCGTAGCCGATTTTGGAGCAGACGGCCTGGATCGACGCGGCGCCGGTTTCGAGCAGCTCTTTCGCCGCCGCCACACGCAGCGCCTGGATATAGGCGCCGGGCAGGCGGCCGGTTGCTGCCTTGAAGCGCCGGATGAAGTTGCGGGCGCCCATTCCCGCGCGTTCGGCCAAAAGCTCGATCGAGACGTCGCCATCGAAGTGCTGCTGCAGGTATTGTTCCGCCTCCCTGATTTTCTCGTCGGAATGCGGGCGCGAAAGCTGCACCACCGAGTAGCCGGACTGGCGCCCGCGCGGCATGCTCAGCAGCAACGACTTGGCCACTTGCAGCGCGATCTCATGACCGCAGAACCGCTCGACCAGGTAGAGGCTCAGGTCGATCGACGCATAAATGCCGCCGCTGCAGAAGACCCGCCGGTCTTCCGTTACGAACTGCTCGGTCTGCCAGCGGACTTTGGGATAGCGCCGGCGGTAGATATCGGCGATGCCCCAGTGGGTCGTCGCCTGGCGTCCGTCGAGAATTCCTGCCTCGGCAAGATACGCGACGCCACTGCAGGCGCCGGCAATATAGGCGCCACGCTTGTGCCACTTGCGCAGCCAGGGCACGAGCGACGAACTTTTCGCGATCCGGTCGCGTACGTCCCAACCGGGCGCCGCGACGAAGATGATGTCGGTGTGCTTGATTTCGTTGATGGCGCAATCCGGGGTCAGCGTGAGGGAGCCGGCCGCTTTCACCTTTCGTCCGTCGACCGATGCGGTGCGTACGTGAAACCGCGGCTGTTGCGTCTGTCCATGCAGCCAGTTCCATACGACGCCGGCGGAATGAAAGATCTCGATCGGCGCAATTGCCGTGGAAGCATATCCCTGGTCCAGGACCACCACGGTGACATCGAACAGGGACCGGGGCGGCCGCTGCCTCAAAGGACGTTTAGGCATGGCCGTTCGCTTTCGTGGCCGGTGCGATCGGCTCCCACAGGCCGACAACGGCGCCGACCGAATCCAGGATCAGCGCGACCCGGGCAACCCCTGACACCACGAACGGATCGACGACAACCGTACCGCCAAGTGCCACCGCGCGCTGCGCGGCACAATGAACGTCGTTCACCCGGACGTAGGGCGTCCAGTGCGAGGTCATTCCATTGCTCAGGAGCACATCTTTCAGCTGATAAATTGACCCGACATCGTGCTCGCAAAGGCGCAGTCGGGTGAAGCTGCCGCCATTGGCGAGCTGCTCATGCGAGGTCCAGCCGAACAGGTTCCGGTAAAACGTCTTCGCGCTGTCGGCATCTGTTGCGGCAAGATCAAGCCAGCAAAACCGTCCGGCGTCGGTATCGGCAAGGTTCACCACAGCACATTCTCCTGTCCGCGCGCCGATGGCCCGCGGGCGCGGGGTGCCGCCCGCAATGCACGGGCGGCACCGCCCGGTCACGCTTCGTTGGCTGTCAGGGGATCAATGACGGTCCGCACTTCGCTCACTTTCGTCGCGGGAAAGCCACTCAGCCTAGCGTGTTCCCTCACCGCCGCCTCGCTCTCGGCGAGATAGATACAGAAGGTCTTGTTGTCGACCACGTAGGAATGCTCCCACTGGCATTTGCCCCCGAGCTTGGCCAACGCGCCGTTGGAGGTTGTCGCGGCGTCCCTGAGCTGCGCCCTGTTCATGGCGCCGATACCTGGCAGGTCGCGTTCGATCACGTAGCGTTTCATTTCCGGTACTCCGGTTGGATAGCTTGCGTATGGAAGATCGGCTCCCGCGCGGCGGCGGGCCAGATGTCATTAATGACAATATAGATAGGTGATTATGACAAGACCAGTTCTGCGGTGCGGTCTAGGGCCGCAGCGTTTCCGGGTATTCGCCGCGCGACACCATGACGATGATTTCGTCGCTGACGCCGCATGTCAGGTACTGGTGTCCGGGATCGCGCGACGACGCCAGAGCGTCGATCAGCTCGGCAAAATCATCTGCCGACTGCAGACGCAGGGTCCATTCGAGGCCGCCGCCGTTCGGCCGCATGCCGGTGTCGCGCCGGTTGGCCCGCATCCTGACGGTGATCGTCTTGCGGTCGACAGCTGTACAAATGCCGCTGAGCGTCGCGGGCGCGGGGGTGATCAGCAATTTGCGCAGAAAGCCGCTTAGCGCATGCATACCGTCCCGGTCGCCCCAAAGCAGGACTTTGGGGCCGCCGTTGAAGTTGCGAAAATAGGCAGATTGCAGAGACATGGCTGGCCGGGAGTCTCCCACCACGTGCTCAACCCCTAGGCGAGTGGCGCCTTCGGGTTGTTTAAAAAACAAGTTAAAATTGTCGATATTCCGGAGGACCGCCTAACCGCGTGCCGAAGCAACGGTGCCGGCGCCGGTACAGGACGTTAAGAATCGCTGTCGCAGGCTATTCGGCCGCCTGCGCGGTCGGCAGGCGGTACTCCTTGAACTGCTGGCGCAGCGTGAGCTTCTGGATCTTGCCGGTTGCAGTGTGGGGAATTTCGTCGACGAAGACGACGTCGTCCGGCATCCACCATTTCGCGATCTTGCCCTGCATAAAGCTGAGCAGATCCTCCTTGCTGGCAGTCTCGCCTTTCTTCAACACGATGACGAGCAAGGGCCGCTCGCCCCACTTGGGGTGTGCAACCCCGATGACCGCGGCTTCAGCTACTTTCGGATGGCCGACCGCGAGATTCTCAAGGTCGATCGATGAAATCCACTCGCCCCCCGACTTGATCACGTCCTTGGCGCGGTCGGTGATCTGCATGTAGCCGTAGCGGTCCATGGTGGCGACATCGCCGGTATCGAACCAGCCGTCCTTCTCGAACACCGGGTCGTTATCGACCTTGTAGTAACTGCGTGCGATCGCCGGACCGCGGACCTTCAGTCGGCCGAATGTCTTGCCGTCCCATGGCAGCTCCTTGCCGTTGTCGTCGGTGATTTTCATTTCGACACCGAAAGGCGGATGCCCCTGCTTCATCTCGACGTCGAGCTTCGCCTCGCCGGTGAGCTCGGCATATTCCGGCTTCATGGTGCAGAGCGAGCCGAGGGGACTCATCTCGGTCATGCCCCAGGCGTGGATCACCTCGACACCGTATCTGTCCTGGAAGGTCTTGGTCATTGCGCGCGGACAGGCCGAGCCGCCGATGACGACGCGCTTGAGATAGGGAAGCTTGCCGCCGGTTTTTTCCAGATCCTGCAGGAGCATCAACCAGACCGTCGGCACGGCGGCGGTGAAGGTGACCCTGTAGGTGTTGAGCAGCTCGTAGATCGACGCGCCGTCCAGCTTTGCCCCCGGCATCACCATGGTTGCGCCAACCATCGGCGTCGAAAAGGCGAGCGACCAGCCGTTGGCATGGAACAGCGGCACCACCGGCAGGACGATATCGCGTGAGGACAGGCCCTTGCAGTCGGGCAGGGACGCCATGAAAGCGTGCAGCACGTTCGAGCGGTGGGAATAGACCACGCCTTTCGGATGCCCCGTCGTTCCGGAGGTGTAGCACATGCCCGCTGCGGTATTTTCGTCGAAGCTCCTCCAGGCGAAATCGCCATCGACCTCGTTGATCCAGTCCTCATAGGCGACCGCATTCCTGAGCGTCGTCTTCGGCATGTGCGCGGTGTCGGTGAGGACGACATAACGCTCGATGGTTGGCAGCTTGTCGGCGATTTTCTCGAGCAGCGGCACAAAGGTGAGGTCGGTCATCATCACCCGGTCGCCGGCATGGTTGATGATCCATGCGATCTGCTCCGGGAACAGCCGGGGGTTTACGGTGTGGTAGATGGCGCCGATGCCGAGGATGCCGTACCAGGCCTCGAGGTGCCGCCAGGTGTTCCATGCCAATGTCGCCACCCGGTCGCCGAGTCTGATGCCGTCCTTGTCCAGGCGCTGCGCGACCTTGAGGGCACGGGCGCGAATCCCGGCGTAGTTGGTCGTATGGATCGGGCCTTCCACGGATCGCGTGATGATCCTGCGATCGCCATGAAACTTGGCGGCATGGTCGATGATGCGATGGCACAGCAGTGGCCAGTCCTGCATCAGGCCGTGCATGGCATTCCCCTCCCGGCTATTCGTCTTCTCGTCCCGGCGCCCCTCGCCAGTCGGCCTCAAGGTTAGCCGCCGCATCGCCGGGTGCAACGGTTTCATGACAGATACGGACCGCCCTCGCGGCCGGTTGCATAGCTTTCACGTATAAATGCCGCAATCGCCGCAGACATCGTTCCTATGCACCTGCTCATTGCATTGTCGTTCCTGGCCGGAACCGGCGGTATGGCTTTTGCGGGGGAGGTGCCGCTGCCGCACCCGCGGCCGCCGCTCTGGGCAGAGCCGCATTCCTTCCGCGATGCCGCCGGTTCCGGTTTTGACCCTGCCGCCGTCAGCAGTGAGCCGACGGCCTGCGACAGGCGCGTTGCGGCAATCGCGGTCGTTGAGCCGATGCCGCGGCTGATCGGGCCGGATGCCTGCGGCGGCAGTGACATGCTGCGACTCGAGTCGGTATTGCGGCCGGACGGAACGCGCATCGAGCTGAAGCCCGCGCCGGTCGTGCGTTGTGAGTTTGCGGAATCAGTTGCCGCCTGGCTGCGCGACGAGGTTGCCCCGCGCGTCGACAGACGCGGCGCTGCTTTGCGCGCCGTCGAGACCTTTGACGATTTCGAATGCCGCAGCCGCAACCGTGCCGACGGGGCAAAACTCAGCGAGCATGGCAAGGGCAACGCAGTCGACGTGCGCTCACTCGTATTGGCGGACGGACGCTCCCTCGGTCTCGCCGATATATCCGTTGCAAAAGAGTTTCGCGAGGAACTGCGCGACAGCGCCTGTCACCGCTTCACGACGGTGCTTGGCCCCGGCGCCGATGCACAACATGAGACGCATGTTCATCTCGATCTGATCGGGCGCACGGGCGGCTTTCGCATGTGCCAATGGGACCTGCACGAGCCGCTGAAGACGGAAGTTGCGGCGCGGGTCCCGTTGCCGCTGCCGCGCCCTGCGTTTGCCCGGTAGCGTCCGCGCGGACGGGTACACGCATAAATAGAAACGGCGCCCTTTGCGGCGCCGTTGTCTTGAGGATATTCGATCGCGGTCAGTTGCCGCGGAACGGATTGACCGAAGCCACGCGCGGATTTGCCGGGGAATCGCCCTCATGCGGTGCCAACACGACGACCATCGTTCCCAGCTTCACGCGCTTGTACAGGTCTATGACGTCCTCATTGGTCAGCCGGATACAGCCTGAGGAAATCGCCTGACCGATATATTCGGGTTGATTGGTGCCGTGGATGCGATAGAGCGTGTCCTTGTTGCCCTCGTAAAGGTAAAGCGCCCGCGCTCCCATCGGATTCTGCGGTCCCGGGCTGACGAAGCTCGGCACATCCATGCGCTTCTTGATGTCGTCGGTCGGTGTCCACGACGGCCATTCGGTCATCCGGCCGACTTTCGCGACGCCCGACCAGGCGAGTGCCTCCTCGCCGACGGTGACGCCGTAGCGGATCGCCTTGCCTTCCGGCAGGACGTAGTAGAGGTAGCGCGCGTCGGAATCGATGACGATCGTGCCGGGCGCTTCCTTACGATGATAGGCAACGATGTGCCGCTTGTAGGGTTCCGGTATTGTCGCCTTTTCGTAAGGTGCTGCCGCCAGGAGCTTCTTGTCGCGGGGGGTCAGGTTCGCGTCCGAGGCCGGCTCGATCGTGGATTGCATGCATCCGCCGAGAACCAGTCCACCCATCAGAACAAGCGCCAAACCCCTGACCGCCATTGTCTTCCTCATTTCCCGGCCGCCATTGACGGGCGTCCGTACTAAATTGCCTCAGGCAATTAACCGAAAAAAGGCGATCGCTGCCATGTTTCCGATTGCTCTGCGATCACCTTCCTGTGGACGTGTTGCAGGAATGTCGCAGTGCACCTAAACGCGGGTGTGGACAAATTCACTTTGCCGCCAAGACCTTAAGACCGGGTTTACCATGGCTGCGCCAATACTATCACGGTCGCGGGGCAGGCGGGAAATGTCACGAGAGCATACGAATTGCCGCGTAATTCCGCCCTACTCATGAACCATCGTAGGGGTCTGGGGACAAACGCAAGGAAGGATCGGAGTTCAGGATTATGGAAGTCGGAAAGGCAACGGAGCAGAAGCAAGACTCCGGAAGCAAATACGCAAACCTCGATAACCGTTACGGCAAGATCGGAATTTCGGCTGTCGCCGGGGCGATGTGCCACCTGAGTGGACAGCGCCAGACCACCGAAAGCCATCTCGAGCCCTACGATCGCGACTGACGTGCCGTGCACGCCGGCCGGCTAGCCGGACGGCCCTTCTCTCATCAGCACCGCCACCACATGTGCGCGGCCGCCGGAGCGGCTGCGCCAAAGCGGCAATTATATCTTGCGTAAATCCGCCCGATCAGGTCATGAGAGATGATCTGACCTTCGCGCGATCGCGAACGCGCGCAAGATGGTGGATGAATGCTTTCGGTTTACGTCCCGCACGGCACGACCCTCGAGCGCATAGCCGTTGAACCGGGCTCATCGCCACCGGATAACGCGGTGTGGATCGACATGGTCACGCCGACCGTCCAGGAAGACAAAGTGGTCGAGCAACTGCTCGGCATTGCCGTCCCGACCCGGGAAGAGATGCAGGAGATCGAGGTTTCCAGCCGGCTCTATGTCGAGAACGGCGCACGTTACATGACGGCAACGTTGATGTGCCAGTCGGACACGCCAGCGCCGAAGACGACCGCGGTCACTTTCATTTTGTCCAGCCATCGGCTGGCGACGGTGCGCTACGACGATCCGCGTCCCTTTGCCATCGTCGAGCACAAGCTGGCGCGGACCTGCCCTCCGAAAGTGTCGGGAGAAAGCGTGTTGATGGACCTGCTCGATGCGGTCATCGATCGCTCCGCCGACATCCTCGAACGCATCGGGGCGGAAGTCGATCAGGTCTCCCACTCGATTTTCGAACCCGAGGAAGAGGTCAAACCGCCGTCCTACAATGACGTGCTCAAGGCGCTTGGGCGCAAGGGCGACCTGACCTCAAAGGTGCGCGAGAGCCTGGTGTCGATCGGGCGCCTGCTGCTCTTTCTTGCCAACGAGGCCGACAGCATGAAGTGGCCGAAGGATACGCGCGCGCAGTTGCAGTCGATGCAGCGCGACGTCGGCTCCCTGTCGGATCACGCAACCTACCTCACCAACAAGATCACGTTTCTGCTCGATGCGATGCTCGGCGTGGTCAATATCCAGCAGAACAACATCATCAAGATCTTCTCGGTCGCCGCGGTGGTGCTCATGCCGCCGACGCTGGTCGCCTCGATCTATGGCATGAACTTCAAGCATATGCCGGAGCTCGAATGGATCGCCGGCTATCCCTTTGCGCTGCTGCTGATGTTGCTCGCCGCCGTGCTTCCCTATCTGTACTTCAAATGGCGGAAGTGGCTGTAGCCGGTCGTTTCGCCCGCCATTACCGGCGTACAAGAACTTGTCCCCGGTCTCTGCGCCGGAATCCACCCGTCATACGGATACTTGCAAAAACTTATCCCTGGCCTTCCGGGCGGCCTTATTGTGCATGCCGTCCTGCTCAATCGCGGGCGTCATCGTGAGAACCTTGCCAATTCTCCGGCAATGCCACTCTCACACGTGCTGGCCGCCGTTGATGTGGATCTCGGCCCCGTTGACGTAGGAACTCGTATCCGTACACAGCACGTAGATGATCTTGGCGACCTCGTCGGGCGTGCCAAGGCGCTGCATCGGGATCTGTTCGACGATCTTTTCCGTGCCCGGCGACAGGATCGCGGTGTCGATCTCGCCCGGTGCGATGGCGTTGACGCGAATGCCGAGGCGTCCGAAATCGCTCGCCATCTCGCGGGTGAGGGCGGCGAGCGCCGCCTTCGATGTGGAGTAGGCGGCGCCGGCAAACGGATGTACGCGCGAGCCGGCGATCGACGTCACGTTTACGACAGAACCCTTCGCGGCCTTAAGTTCGTCGATCAGGCCGCGCGCCAGCATGATCGGCGCGAAGAAGTTGACCTGGAAGACATGATGCCAGTCGTCGTTGCTGGTGTTGAGCGTTGAGAGCCGCTTGCCGCCCTCGGCCTTCGGCGAGATGGCGGCATTGTTCACCAGGGCATGCAGTTCCTTGTTATCGAGCCGCTGCTTGATTTCCGCGATTGCCTCATTGGTGTTGTCTTCGTCGGAGAGATCGACCTGGATGTGATCTTCGGGCCCTGCTTCCCACGGGCAGTTTTCCGGGAACGGGTGGCGCGAGCAGGTGATCACGCGCCAGCCCGCGGCGGAAAAGCGCTTCACCGTCGCGTGGCCGATGCCGCGGCTTGCTCCGGTGAGGAGCAGCGTGCGGCGTGGCTGGTTCGTTTGCGTGTTCGGCATGCGATTCCTGGAACGGTTCCGGTGTGGCGGCCCTTCCGCGATGCTAGCCTACGGATAAAGCCGCGTCTTGTTCCACGCCGCGCCTGGACGCTCGCGCCTGAAGACGATCCTGTCGTGCAGCCGGAACGGCCGTTCCTGCCAGAACTCGATCGACAGCGGGACGATGCGGTAGCCAGACCAGTTGGGAGGACGCGGCACCTCGCCGATCGCGTATTTCGCCGCATAGACGGCAATCGCCTTTTCAAAGGCGAGCCGGCTTTCGAGCGGGGCGGATTGCTTGCTCGCCCAGGCGCCGATCTGGGCCTGCTTCGGCCGTGAGGCGAAATAGGCATCGGCCTCGGCGTCTGTCACCCGCTCGACGGCGCCGCGCACCCGGACCTGCCGGTTTGACGATTTCCAGTAAAAAACGAGGGCTGCATGCGGGTGGGCACCCAATTCCTGCCCTTTTTGGCTGTCCATATTCGTATAGAAGACGAACCCCCGGTCATCCGCGCCTTTGAGCAGGACCATCCGGGCGTTCGGCAAACCATCGGCGTCGACGGTGGCGAGGGTCATGGCCGTAGGGTCGCGGGGTTCGGAGGCGGTGGCGTCGGTCAGCCAGGCGGCAAACAGCCGCAAAGGCTCGTCGGCTGCGGTGAAATCACCAGTCGTTAACCAACTCGGGTGTTCAATCGGTGTGGTGTCGGACATCTGCTGGGGTGCTTCACACGTGACCCGGACCAAGGCCCGTCATTTTCGCCGTCTTTATAGTGGATGCGCGTCTCCGCGCCTATGGCGCAAGCTGGCCGCGAGCGGCCTCTTGGCGCTTTCCGTCGGCGGATGCAGCCTGTCCAATCAGCTGGATTCCTTTTTCCCGACCGGCGACAAGTCCGAGCGTACCGGTTCGGTGGCGCAGTCCAGCGGCAAGGAAGAGGCGCAGCTGCCGCCGCCCGCCGATCTCGCCTATGCGCGGGCCGCCGCATCCGCCGTGCTCAGCCGCGGCGAAAAGGATACGAGCATGCCGTGGGAAAATCCGCGCACCGGAACGCGCGGCACGGTCACGCCAATCGCCTCCGCCTACACCCAGGACGGACAGACGTGCCGCGACTTCCTCGCCAGCTTCGTTTCGGGCAGTTCGCAGGCCTGGGTGCAGGGTGAGGCCTGCAAGCAGCAGCAGGGCGACTGGCAGGTCCGCTCGCTCAAGCCCTGGAAGCGGTCCTGAAGCGTTTCGCTCGGCCCCGCGCAGGCGGGAATTCTGAATGCAATCTGCAGGCTCGATAATGCCGCCGGATACCCGCCGGCGGGAATGAGTGGAAACGGGGCTCGTTGCATCCGCGCAATCGGAACCCCACATTGTTACAATAAAGCGTCGGCAGAGCGCCGGCGGTCAGGGGAATTCACGGGAGTCTGGATCAGATGCGCGACCCCTATAGCGTCCTGGGGGTTTCCAAGACTGCGAGCGAGGCGGAGATCAAAAGCGCCTATCGCCGCCTTGCGAAGAAATTGCATCCGGACGCCAACAAGCACGACCCCAAGGCGGCCTCGCGGTTTGCCGAGCTCAATGCCGCTTACGAGATCATCGGCGACAGCGACAAGCGCAAGGCGTTCGACCGCGGCGAGATCGATGCGGAGGGCAAGCCGCGTTTCCAGGGCTTCGAAGGTTTCGGAGCACACCCGGGTGGCGGCTTCAGCCCGGGGGGCGGGGCGCATTTCGAGAGCTTCACGTTCGGCCCCGACGGGTTCCGCCGCTCCAGCAGCTCCAGCAGCTCCGGCGGCTTTGCCGCCGGTGGAATCGACGAGCTGTTGCGCGGAATGTTCGGCGGCGCCACGCGTGGCGCGCGACAGGGTTTTGGCCGTGCATTCGAGACCGACGATTTCGCCGCCGCCACGGAGGGCGGACAGGATCTGCACGCCTCGCTGACGATCACGCTCAACGAAGCGGCGAAAGGCACGAAAGCGCGCGTGCATCTGCCAACCGGCAAGGACGTTGAGGTCAAGATTCCGGCCGGGATCACGAGCGGCCAGCAGATCCGGCTCAAGGGGCAAGGCTGGCCGAGCGCGCGCGGACGGGCAGGCGACGCGTTGATCACCGTCAACGTGACGCCGCATCCGCTGTTCCGGCCGGACGGCAGCGACCTGCGTCTCGATCTGCCGATCACGCTCTACGAGGCGGTGCTCGGCGGCAAGGTCCGCGTTCCGACGCTCGACGGCGCGGTGGAGCTCGCGATTCCCGCCGGTACGAATGCCGGGCGCACGTTCCGCCTCAAGGGCAAAGGGCTGCGGTCGAAAAGCGGCAGCGGCGACCTGCTCGCAACCGTGCGGATCGTGCTTCCCGAGCGCACCGACGATGCGTTCAGGGAGATGATGAAGTCCTGGCGCGACAAGAAGCCGTACAATCCGCGCGGGGAAATGGAATAGCGCGGAGCGATCACGACCTCCTGGCGTCGTCTCTTTCCATCTGCTCGTACGCCGCTTTTGCCACCTTTTCGAGCTTGTCGCGGTCGGCCGGTCCGCTCACAACATAGGCGACCTTGCCGTCGGCCCAGTAGAACGCGGCGGCGCGCTCGCCGGCCGTGTAGCGGAACGCGCTCGCCGGTGAGCTGACCTTCGCGCAGTAGATCGTGAACCGTTCGCCGGAGGTGCCTTCATACATATAGAATGCCGCGGCACCGGTCGGACCCGGCAACAGTCGCCCGCCGACGAGTTTCAGTCCGATCGACTGGAGGTCGGGCACGCGCAAATTCTCGCCGAGCCGCTTGGACAGCCACTGCGTCATGTGCGCGCGCTCGCTGCCCGGGACCTCGACCGGGTGACGCACCTCGACGACGTAGAGTTTGTAGGCGTCAAGCGCTTCATTTGCCACCGCGAACGAGCTCGTACGGGCACCGTTGGATGCGTCGTGCGCAAACCAGCCGGTCGCGCCGCCGGCAAGAAAGGCGACAACGGCGGCCGACGCGGCAAAGAGCTTCCAGAACCGCCCGTTGGCGCGTTCGCCGCGGATGATCTGGTCGAGCTTGAGCCGTTCCGGCACGACTTCCTGCACGACCGCGCCGTAACGGGCGCGGATGCGTTCGGCCTGCGCCCGCCAGGACGCGACCGTGCCTGCCTGCTCGGGATGACTGGCGAGCCACGCGGCGACGGCTTCCATGCGGTCGGCCGGCAGTTCGCCGTCGATATAGGCGTGCAGCTCATCCTCGGTTACGGGTGAATCGCGATCAATCATTGGTTCACCTCTTTCTCATTTCACGCGGCGCAACGCCGGGCGTCCGCCGTCGAGATAGTTTTTGATCTGTACCCGTGCACGCGCGAGACGCGACATGACGGTACCGATAGGCACGCCCTGCACTTCGGCAACTTCGCGGTAGCTCAGTCCTTCGAGCACCACGAGCAGAAGCGCATTGCGCTGGTCCTCGACCAGCGTCGCCAGCGCGCGCTCGATGTCGCGACCACCGGCTTCCGGACCGGCAAAGTCCGGCGAGTCGTTATCCTCGATGGGCGACAGCGTCGGCCGCCGGGCCAGCGAACGCAGGCGATTGCGGTTGAGGTTGGTCAGAATGGTGTACAGCCAGCTCCGCACGTCGCCGCCGTGGAACAGGTGCTCCGAGCGCAGCGCCCGAACCAGGGTGTCCTGCACCAGATCGTCGGCGATGTCGGTGTCCCGCGTCAGCGCACGCGCGTAGCGGCGCAGCGCGGGGATCGTCGCTTCGACGTTTTGCCGAAACGTAGGCAAACGGACCTCCAATCGACCTTCGTTGCGTGTTGCCCAAGCGCCCGAAAGCCTGCCTGGCTGCCACACCGCCGACGCACGTCGGGTACCGATCAGTTGTCAGAAAAACCCCGCCGGTCCAATCATATTCCTAAAAACGAATTGAATTAACAGCACAATTAACGCTGCCGGCGCTTTGCTTGATGGCCAAAAACGCCTGTGCCATAGGAGGCCGGCCGGCGCTCACCGGCAAAACGGGAAGGAACATGCCGGAAATCTCGGGCCTGATGCGCGGCAAGCGCGGGTTGATCATGGGCGTTGCCAACAACCGCTCGATCGCCTGGGGCATTGCGCGTGCCTGCCGCGACCATGGCGCCGACCTCGCCTTCACCTATCAGGGCGACGCGCTGAAAAAGCGGGTGGAGCCGCTGGCCGAGGAAGTCGACGGCCTCGTCGTCGGCCATTGCGACGTCACGGACGCGGCCTCAATGGACGCAGTCTTCGCCGCGGTCAAATCGGCCTGGGGATCGCTCGATTTCCTGCTGCACGCCATAGCATTTTCGGACAAGGATCAGCTCGACGGGCGCTACGTCGACACGACCGAGGACAACTTCATCAAGACCATGGTGGTGAGCTGCTACTCGTTCACCGCGCTCGCGCAACGCGCGGAAAAGCTGATGACCAACGGCGGCTCGCTGCTCACGATGACCTACTACGGCGCCGAGAAATGGATGCCGCATTACAACGTGATGGGGCTCGCCAAGGCGGCACTTGAATCGTCGGTGCGCTACCTTGCGGCCGATCTCGGCGTGAAGAATATCCGGGTGAACGCGATTTCGGCAGGACCCCTGAAAACGCTTGCGGCGTCGGGAATCGGCGATTTCCGCTATATTCTGAAGTGGAATGAGTACAACACGCCGCTGCGGCGTAACCTCACCCTGGAAGAAGTCGGGAAGGCCGGCGTCTATTTCCTGTCCGACCTGTCGAGCGGGGTTACCGGCGAGATTCACCACGTCGATGCCGGCTATCATATCGTCGGAATAAAGCATCCGGACGCGCCCGACATCACGGTCGGCAAGATGGACTGATGCCCAAGGCGGCAAAGATACGGCCGACTGTTTTCTACATCCGTCACGGTGAAACCGACTGGAACGTTGTCGGGCGACTGCAAGGCCGCCGCGACGTGCCGCTCAACGAACGCGGGCGCATGCAGGCGGTGCGCTGCGGCGACATACTCCGCGATCTCCTTGCGCGCTCCGGCCGCAGCGTCGCGGAATTCGATTTTGTCGCAAGCCCTCTTGGCCGTGCGCGTACGACCATGGAACTGGTACGGGCGCCGCTCGGTCTCCCGGCGGAGGGCTACCGCGTCGACCAGCGGCTTGCCGAAATAGCCTTCGGCGACTGGGAGGGCTTCACGATCGCGCAACTGCGCACACGCGACCCGCAGCGCATTGCCGCGCGCGAGCACGACAAGTGGCATTTCGTTCCGCCAGGCGGCGAAAGCTATGAAGCGGTTTCTGCGCGTATGCGGGATTGGTACGAGGGGCTTGCGCGCGACACGGTCGCCGTCGCGCATGGCGGTACCGCGCGTGGGCTCATCGCCTACCTCGGCATAGCCAAGCCTGCCGCAGCGCCGCTCCTCGATATCGCGCAGGGCGTGGTTTATGTCTTCGAAGGGAACCGGCTGACACGCCACGCATAACAAAATCGGCCGGGCGTGGAAGCCCGGCCGTTCGTTTGCGAGCGCGGACGTCGCGCCCGAGTCACAAGCTAGGCCGCGATGCGATAGATGATCTCGGACTTCTTCTCTGCGCCATCCGACTTCTTCTTCTTTTTCTTTTTGGCGGCGGAGAGGTCAGTGCCGATCACGAGGTTCTCGGACTTCTTCTCCATGGAGTCACCGCTCTTTTTCTTCTTTTTCTTCTTGGCGGCGGAGAGGTCGGTGCCGATCACGAGGTTCTCGGACTTCTTCTCCATG
>Ga0070741_10003021_pt1 | contig 43076 bp, 47 predicted proteins | sample Coa_R1_4_FD_66440 | JGI IMG/M metagenome (GOLD analysis project Ga0070741, IMG submission 66440) | Surface soil microbial communities from Centralia Pennsylvania, which are recovering from an underground coalmine fire - Coalmine... | ecosystem: Environmental > Terrestrial > Soil > Unclassified ... | reverse complement strand
CAGCAGGTCCGCTCGGCTCCGGCCGGCCAGGGCCTGAACGTCGACTCGGGCGAGGTCGAGGATCTCGTCAAGTCGGGGATCATCGACCCGACGATGGTGACGCGCTCGGCGCTGCAGAACGCCGCGTCGATCGCGAAGAACATCCTCACCACCGAGGCGATCGTCGCCGAGGCTCCCGAGAAGGAGAAGGCGCCGGCCGGCATGCCGGGCGGCATGGGCGACATGATGTAACGAGCCGTCCGGCTCTCGCTGTACGAAAAAGGGCCGCGTCTGCGGCCCTTTTTCGTGGTGGTGGTGGGGTGGAACCCTCCCTCTATCGGCGCGGATGCCCGCGACCTTGAGGGCTGCCGGACTCCGAGCCCGGAAACAGCCCTGGAAACCCCCACCCGCGCTCGCCCGGCGGCACACGCGGCCCGCCCGGGCCCACGCTCAGAACGAGTAGCGCTGCTCCCGCCAGTAGTCGGCGTCGTTGTGGTAGCCGTAGCGCTCCCAGAACCCGGGCTCGTCGTGGTCGAGGAGCTCGAGCCCGCGCAGCCACTTCGCGCTCTTCCAGAGGTAGCGCGACGGGACGAGCAGCCGAACGGGCCAGCCGTGATCCGGAGTGAGCGGCTCGCCGTCTGCCTCGTAGGCGATCAGCGCGTGCTCGTCCTCGATCGCGGCGAGCGGCATGTTCGCGGTGAAGCCCTGCTCGGCATGGGCGACCACGAACCGTCCGCTCGGCCTCGGTTGGACGAGCTTGGCCAGCTCGCTCCAGTGGACGCCCCTGAACCTCGTGTCGAAGCGGCTCCAGCGCGTCACGCAGTGGATGTCCACGGTCACCTCGCGGCTCGGCAGCTCGAGCAGCTGCTCCCAGGTCAGCGTCAGCGGGCGGTCGACCTCGCCGGACACCTCGAGCGTCCACGTCGCCAGGTCGATCTTCGGGACGGAGCCCGCGTGCAGGACCGGCCACTTCTCGGTCAGGTACTGCCCGGGCGGCAGGCGAGCAGGGTCGTAGCCGGCCTCGGCGACCTTCGCCTCCGCCTTCGATCGAAACCGGGGCACGCTGCCTAGACTAACGACGGTGCTCGGCGTTTCACTCCGACGAGTCGCGGCGAGGCCGCGGTCGTACGTCCGGGTCTCGGGGCCGGACGCGGAGGACTATCTCCAGCGGATGCTGTCCAACGACGTGACGCAGGGCGAGGTGGTCGACGCGCTCCTGCTCACGCCGAGAAGCCGGCTGATCGCGCCGGTCCGGGTCTGGCGGCGGGGCCCGGAGGACTTCCTGCTGCTGACCGAGCCGGGCCTGGGCGAGGTCGTCCGGGCGCACCTCCTTCGCTCCCGCTTCGCCGCGAAGTGCGAGATCGAGCCGGAGGAGCACGCGTCGATCGTCGTCTTCGGCGACGCGGAAGGCCTTCCGGGCGAGCTGCCGGGGACGGTCGAGGTGCTCGACGCCCCGGTGCCGGCGACGCTCGGCGAGGAGGAGCTCGAGCGCGTCCGCATCGAGGCGGGCGTGCCCGCCTGGGGCAAGGAGCTCGACGACTCGATCCTGCCGGCCGAGGCCGGGCTGGACGAGACGCACGTCTCGTTCACGAAAGGCTGCTACCCGGGCCAGGAGCCGATCGCGCGGTTGCGGCACCGCGGACACGTGAACCGCAGGCTGCGCGTCCTGGAGGTCGAGTCGGCGCAACAGGGCGACGAGGTCCGCCACGAGGGCAGGGCCGTCGGGCGGATCACGAGCGCCGTGCCGGGAATCGCGCTCGCCTACGTCCGCGTCGAGGTGCCGGACGAGGCGGAGCTCGAGGTCGGCGGCGCACCGGCGCGGCTCCGCTGAGAGAACGGCGCAAGAACGCTTCGCGTTTCGCGCCGGGAAGGTCGCCTCTTGCCCGTGTCTGCCCCCGTCGGGCGAGGCTCGCCTCTGCGCCGGGTGCCGGTCGCTACACTGATCGCCCCGGCGCCCGTAGCTCAGGGGATAGAGCGCTCGGGCGGCGCAAAACGCTTCGCGTTTCGCGCCGGGAGGGTCGCGTTTAGCGGGCACCCGCCCAGGCCGGGCGAGGCTCGCCTCTGCGCCGGGTGCCGGTCGCTACACTGATCGCCCCGGCGCCCGTAGCTCAGGGGATAGAGCGCTGCCCTGCGGAGGCAGAGGTCGCATGTTCGAATCATGCCGGGCGCACACGCTGCGCTCGCGGCGGCTCCGCCGCCGCATCGCTCCGCTTCATGGGGGGAACGGCCGGTTCCCCCCATGGACCCCCCTCCCTGAGGTCCGCACCTCAGGGATCGGTGGGTGCCGCGCCCGCCAGGTCGGTCGCGGCGTCGGATGGGTCAGCGGAACGGCAGCTTCTGCGCGGTTGACTGCCGGAGCGGCCGACCGTTCCGATCGAGGGCTCGTACCACGACGTACGGGCCCCGGACGTGGCCGAGGTCGATCCTCGTCTCGAAGCCGGTCTTCGCCACGGTCCTGAGCGGTCGCGGGTGCCCGGGGTCGGGGCCCGCCAGGACTTGCCAGCTCGCGACCTCGGTTGCGCCGTTCCAGCTGACGTAGGCGCTGACGCGGCCGAGGAGGTCGCTGTGGAGCGCGAGCGCGGGCGGCTCGCTCGGGCGGCCGCGCCAGGCGAAGCGATACGCCCGGTACGAGTCCGCCCCCGGGGTGAAGTGGGCGTCGAACAGCAGCTCGCCGTCCGGGCCGAACTCGGTCAGGTTCGGGTTCGCGCCCCAGCCGACGAACAGGTGGCCGCCGGGAAGCACCTGCGTGTTCCCCTGGCTGCCGGACAGCAGGCCGTCCGGATGCGTCTCGGCCCGGACGAGCGTCACCCGGCGCCGCCCGGCATCGAGCCGCAGGACGAGCGCGCGCGATCGCTTCGCATAGGGTGGGTCGGCCTCGTTGTCGAAGAGGGAGATGGTGTCTCTGCCCTGCCAGCGAGCGTCGTGCTGCCAGGCGAACCGGGTGCCGGGCCCCATCGCGAAGTCGCTGCGCCTGCCGCCGAGCCGCCAGAGGATCCGCCCGGTCTTCCGGTCGATCTCGTAGATCGCGTGCGTGTTGCGGGCGGAGACGAGGAGGTTGCCGTCGGGGCCCTCGTCGACCGAGTTGACGTGGAAGTAGTCGTACGGCGCCGCGGCTGCGCCCTGGCGCGCCGGCGGCGGCTTGGCATACGACTCCTCGAGCGCGACGTGCGGCAGGCTGTGCCACTCGAACAGCACGCGGCCGCTCGGGATGTCCAGCTCCTGGACGACGCCCTCGAACACCTTGCCCTGCTTCGGCCCGCCGACCGGGGACAGGTCGACCGGGACCCGGCGGTAGACGGTGATCAGAGCCGTGTCGCGCGGCGTGATCAGGAACTCGTGCACGTCCGCGGACAACCCGCGTCCCGCCCGGACGCGAGCGACCTGGCGGTAGGCGTCGTCGACGACCACGTCGTATCCGTCGCCGACGCCCCTCGTCGCCCGGCCCCGCCACCACGTCAGCACGGGCCGGCCGCGGTAGCGCTGGACGCGAAAGTCCGTGACTCCCCGCGTGTCCAGCGGGCGGAACCAGACCAGCCGGCCGCGATCGTCGAGAATCATCGGCCCGGCCTGGGCGACGTCTCGCTTCGGGGCGATGAACACGTATCCGGGGGCCGCGCCGCGTGCCGGATGGGTCACGGTCACGACCGGCGGGCGCAGGTCGGGCCGCGAGACGAACTGCTGGACGGAGCGGTCGGTGCCGCCGCAGCCGGCCGCGCCCAGCAGCGCGACCGAGCCTGCCAGAGCGACGAGAGCACGGCGCATTCGGCCTCGCATCATTACGGAGCGGTCCGAGGTCGTCCTCGCCAACTTCCCTCGCCGATCGCAGTCTGTACTGATCGGTGGGTCGGCTCGGGGTTGCAGTGCTTGCGGCGGCGCTGGTCGCGGCGACGGGCGCGCAGGCGGCGGCGGCTCCGCGGCCGCTCGCCGAGAAGTGCAGCGGCGACACCTCGGGAGTCACCGCTCAGCCGTTCACGTCTCCCGCGACCGACGGGATCGAGCTCTACGGGATCGAGGTCGGGACCGGCCCGGTCGGGGTCGTGCTCGTGCACGAGTCGCCGGCCGATCTCTGCGGCTGGCTGCCGTTCATCCCCTCGCTGACCGGCGCGGGGCTGCGGGTGCTCGCGTTCGACCTGCGCGGGTTCGGGGACTCCGCGTTCGGGATCGGGAATGCGGCCCAGGCCTACGACCGCGACCTGGCGGCCGCCGTCGCCCGCGTCCGCGCCGACGGGGCCGAAAAGGTCTTCCTGGTCGGCGGCTCCTACGGCGGCGCGGTCTCGCTCGCGTACGCGCCCCAGCTGCGGGTCGACGGCGTGATCAGCCTCTCCGGCGAGGCGTACCTTCCGCGCGGGAAGACGAACGCGCTCGCGTCCGTGCCGCGCCTGCACGTCCCGCTGCTGATCGTCGGCTCTCGTCACGACCACTATCTGCCGGTGAAGGACGCGCTCGCGCTGCTCCGCAAAGCGGGCTCGAAGGACAAGCGGACAGCCTTCTACCCGGGCGGCTGGCACGGGTGGGACATCGTCGAGGACGCGCCGTATACGGCGAGCGCGCGTGCGCTGGTCCTGCGCTGGATCCAGGCCCGCTCCTGACCGCGTCGAGGCGTGGCAGCCGTACCGGGAATCCTCTAGGCTGCCGACACCCGAGCCGACGAGGGCTCAGCCAGGGGAGGCTAGGCCCTTTCGGGTCGGTCGGATCCAGACCCATGGCCAGCGTCGCCTTCGACCGAGCGAGCAAGATCTACCCGGACGGCACCAGAGCCGTCTCCGAGCTCCAGCTCGAGATCCCCGACGGGCAGTTCATGGTCCTCGTCGGCCCCTCGGGGTGCGGCAAGACGACTGCGCTGCGGATGCTCGCCGGCCTCGAGTCGATCAGCGAAGGCGTGATCAGGATCGGCGAGCGGGTCGTCAACCACGTCCCGTCGCGCGACCGGGACATCGCCATGGTCTTCCAGAGCTACGCGCTGTACCCCCACCTGTCCGTGTACGAGAACATCGCGTTCGGCCTGCGGGTGAAGAAGGTCCCGAAGGACGAGATCGACCGGCGGGTGAAGAACGCGGCCCGGATCCTCGACCTGGAGCCGTTCCTGAAGCGCAAGCCGCGTGCGCTCTCCGGCGGGCAGCGGCAGCGCGTCGCGATGGGCCGCGCGATCGTCCGCGAGCCGCAGGCGTTCCTGATGGACGAGCCGCTCTCGAACCTCGACGCGAAGCTGCGTGTCCAGATGCGCGCGGAGATCGCGGGTCTCCAGCGCGACCTCGGGGTGACGACGATCTACGTCACCCACGACCAGGTCGAGGCGATGACGATGGGCGACCGCGTCGCCGTGATGCGCAAGGGCGAGCTGCAGCAGGTCGCCGATCCGCAGACCCTCTACGAGCGGCCGGTCAACCTCTTCGTCGGCGGGTTCATCGGCTCGCCGGCGATGAACATGGTCGAGGCCGCGCTCGAGCGGCGAAACGGCGGGTATGCGGTCACGGCCGGCTCGGCGACGCTGGCGCTCGACGAGGAGACCCTGGCGGCGCATCCGGCGATCCCGGACTACGTCGGCCGGCAGGTGATCCTCGGGATCCGCCCCGAGGAGCTGGAGGACGCGGCGCTCGCCTCCGACGCACCCCCCGACCGCCGCCTGCGCGGGAAGGTGACGCTGCGCGAGGCGCTGGGCGCCGAGATCATGGTGCACTTCGACATCGACGCGAAGCCCGCGATGACCGAGGACGTCCGCGAGCTCGCCGAGGACACCGACGCGGTCAGCGCGCGGGCGGCCGAGCAAAAGGTCCACACGACGATGATCGGCCGGTTCGGCGCACGCTCGGGCGTCCGGGAGGGCGAAGAGGTGGAGGTCGCGGTCGACACGCGCTCGCTGCACTTCTTCGACCCGGAGACCGGGCTCGGCATCTACGACGCAGCAACGACCACGAAAGGAGCTTCGGCATGAGGTACCGCATGTCAGCACTGGTGCTTGCCGCCCTCGGCGCCGCGCTCTACGCCGCCTTCAGCGTCGGCGGTGCAGGGGCAGGTCACCAGGCGGTCTCGGGGAAGGTGTCGATGATCGGCATCTGGACCGCGACCGAGCAGAAGTCGATCCAGGCGGTGATCGCCGGGTTCCACAAGAAGTTCCCGGGGGTCGACGTCAGCTACACGTCGGCGGGCAACGACACCCCGACCGTGCTGAAGACGCGGCTCGCCGGCGGGAAGCCGCCGGACGTGGCCGCGGTCGGCCAACCGTCCCTCGTCCGCGAGTTCGCGGACAAGGGCCAGCTGAAGCCGCTCACCTTCGCGCAGGGTGAGATCCGCGCCAACTACGGCCCGAACGGGATCGCGCTCGGCTCGGTGAAGGGCAAGCTCTACGGCCTGTTCTTCAAGGCGGCCAACAAGTCGACCGTCTGGTACAACGTCAAGGCGTTCAAGGACGCCGGCGTGTCCCCGCCGAAGACCTGGCCGCAGCTGGTCGCGGCCGCCAAGACGATCCGCGGCTCGGGGCTTCCCGCGTACGCGATCGCCGGTGCGGAGGGCTGGACGCTCACCGACCTGTTCGAGAACATCTACCTCCGGACGGCCGGCCCGGCGAAGTACGACCAGCTGACCGACCACAAGATCAAGTGGACGGATCCGTCGGTGACGAAGGCGCTCGGCCTGATGGCGCAGATCATCGGCGACACGTCGAACATCCCGGGCGGGACCTCCGGGGCGCTGCAGACCGGCTTCCCGCAGTCGGTCGACCAGGTGCTGAGCAAGTCGCCGAAGGCGGCGATGGTGATCGAGGGCGACTTCGTCCCCGGCGTCGCCACCACGAAGGGCCTCAAGGCCGGGGTCGACTACAACATGTTCCCGTTCCCGTCGATCAACGGCTCGCCTCCGTCGGTCGTGACCGGCGGCGACACCGTGGTCATGTTCAAGGACAGCCCCGCGGCGCGGGCGTTCATCACGTACCTCGCCTCGCCGGAGGCCTCGACGATCTGGGCCAAGCGGGGCGGCTTCACCTCGCCGAACCGGAAGGTCCCGCTGAGCGCGTACAGCGACAAGCTGACCCGCGCCTCCGCGGCGGCGCTCGTGAGCGCGAAGGCCTCGCGGTTCGACCTCTCCGACCTCGAGCCGGCCGCGTTCGGCGCGACGACGGGGCAGGGCGAGTGGAAGATCCTCCAGGACTTCCTGAAGAACCCGAAGAACATCAAGGGAACGGCGTCGGCGCTCGAGTCGGCGGCGGCGAAGGCGTTCAAGTAGGAACGTGAGCGGCGGGAGCATCACGGCGGAGCCACCGGCGGCGGCGGCTCCGCCGCCCGTCCGCGAACCGGGGCTGCTGCGCCGCTACGCGGTCGCGGCGGCCTTCCTCGCGCCGGCGATCGTCCTGCTCGGCGTCTGGATCGTGTACCCGGCGATCTACACGATCGTCCGGAGCTTCTACGGCCAGTCGGGCGGCGACTTCGTCGGCATCGACAACTACAAGGCCCTGTTCACGACGAGCACGATCACGACCGCGATCAAGAACAACGCGATCTGGGTCGGGGTCGTCCCGGCGACGATCACCGCGATCGGGCTGATCTTCGCCGTCCTCACCGAGAAGGTCAGCTGGGCGCTCGCCTTCAAGACCGCCGTGTTCATGCCGATGGCGATCTCGCTCTTCGCCGCGGGCGTGATCTGGCGGATCATGGACCGGCAGGAGCCCGGGATCGGCGCCGTCAACGCCGTCATCGGCAGCGTCCACGATGCGTTCGTCCCGGCCGGGCCGCTCTCCGACGCGCTGCCGTCCGGGACGAACGAGACCGGCAGCCCGCAGACCGGGATCGTGCTGAAGAAGCCGCTGCAGCCGGGCGGGGTCGCCTTGCTGGGGCTGACCGGGATCCCCCCGGACCAGGTTCCGAAGGGCGCCCGTCAGGCGGCGCAGCCGAAGCCGGCATCCGGCGGGATCACCGGTGTCGTCTGGCGCGACTTCAAGCCCGGCGGGGGCGTGCCGGGCAAGGTCGAGACCGGCGAGGTCGGCCTGCCGAAGGTCACCGTCGTCCTTCATGACTCGAGCGGGAAGAAGGTCGGGTCGACGAAGACGGGCGACGACGGGTCGTTCCAGTTCACCGGCCTCGACCAGGGCTCGTACACCGCCGGAGTCGGCAAGGACACGTTCCGCAAGCCCTTCGGCGGGGTCTCGTGGCTCGGCGGGAAGCTGATCACGCCCTCGATCATCATCGCCTACATCTGGGTCTGGGCCGGCTTCGCCATGGTCGTGATCGGCGCCGGCCTCGCCGCGATCCCGCGCGACACGCTCGAGGCCGCACGGACGGACGGGGCCAGCGAGTGGCAAGTCTTCCGACGCGTGACGGTGCCGTTGCTCGCGCCCGTTCTCAGCGTCGTCTTCATCACGATGGTGATCAACGTCCTGAAGGTCTTCGACATCGTCCTGTCGGTGGCGCCCGAGTCCTCGCAGGCCGAGGCGAACGTGATCGCCCTCGCGATGTGGCGCGTCGCCTTCCCGCAGAACGACTTCGGGCTCGGCTCGGCGATCGCCGTCTTCCTCTTCATCCTCGTCGTCCCCGTGCTCCTCCTCAACATCCGCCGCTTCCGCAGGGAGGTCTAGACGCCCGTGGCCACCGCAGCCGAGACCGTCGCACCCGCCTCCGTCGTCGAGGAGAGCGTCGCCGCCAAGATCCTCCGGATCGCGACGAGGCTGCCGGTGCAGCTCTTCCTGATCGCCGTCGGGCTCCTCTGGCTCGTCCCGACGATCGGGCTGTTCGTCACCTCGATCCTGCCCGCGAGCCACTTCGACCAGGCGGGCTGGTGGAAGATCTTCTCGAAGCCGAGCATGGCCACCTGGTCGAACTACGACTCGATCTTCTCGAACCACCAGATCACGCACGCGCTGATCACCACGGTGGAGATCGCGGTCGGCGGGACGGTGCTGCCGATCATCGTCGCCGCCGCGGCCGGCTACGCCTTCGCCTGGCTCGACTTCCCGGGTCGCGACTGGCTCTTCATCGCGGTGATCGCGATGCTCGTCGTGCCGCTGCAGATGGCGCTGATCCCGATCTTCAAGCTGTACAGCCACCTGAACCTGTACGGGAACGTCTTCGGCCTGATCCTCTTCCACACGGCGTTCGGACTGCCCTTCGCGATCTTCCTGCTGCGCAACTTCTTCATCGGGATACCGAAGGACATCTTCGAGTCGGCCCGCATCGACGGGGCGTCGGAGCTGCGCATCTTCCTGCGCCTGATCCTCCCGCTCGGGCTGCCGGCGATCGCGTCACTCGCCATCTTCCAGTTCCTCTGGACGTGGAACGACCTGCTCGTCGCGCTCGTCTTCGGCGGCGACACCAAGCCGATCACGGTGGCGATCTTCACGCAGCTGCGCTCGTTCAGCGCGAACATCGACATCATCGGTCCGGCGGCATTCGTCTCCCTGGCGATCCCGCTCGCGGTCTTCTTCGCCTTCCAGCGCTACTTCGTCCAGGGGCTTCTGGCAGGCTCGGTGAAATGACCTCTCCCGCCCCTGGGCGGCGAGCGCAGGGACCGGCGGAGCCGGCCTCCGCGGACACCTCGGCCCGCCGGCGGGCCGCCGGGAACGGGAGAGACACGCCGACGTGCGCGATCGTCGGCGGGGGCCTGGGAGGATTCGTCACGTACACGACGCTGCGGCACGGTGGTCTCGAGCCCGCCGAGATCGCGGTCTTCGGCACCGATCCGGACCCGGCTGCGACCTTCCGCGCGCAGGCAGCCGCAATCAGGCAGCGGCACATGCGCTCCGAGAGCGACGGGCACGTCCAGGCGCGGACCTTCCCCGGCCTCGCCGTCCGCTCGGCGTGCCGGAGCCGGAGCATCCGGCCGCTGCTCGACTCGGTGCGCGACCGCTACCGCCCGACCGTGGACGAGTTCCTCGCACACGTCGCGGAGGCCCGCCGCACGTCGGGTTGGGACGCGAGCTTCCGGCAGGAGCGGATCGAGCAGGTCTCGGCGGTCGACGGCGGGTTCTCGCTCGACGACCACGGCGTCTTCGCTCACGTGCTGCTCGCGCCGGGGCATCCCGGCCTCGCGTTCCCGCCCGGGCTCGAGGACGATCCGCGGGTCGTTCACGCCTACGAGCCGCACGACTACGCCGACGAGGTCGCGGTCGTCGGCGCCGGGATGGCCGCGGCGACCGAGTGGCTGAACGCGCTCGCGGCCGGCTCCAGGGTGGTCTCGATCCGCCGGCGCGAGCCGGCCCGGCGGCCGCTCAACGTCGAGCGCCGCTACTTCACGAAGCGGGGCCTGGCCGAGTTCCAGCGCTCGGGCCGCGAGGAGCGGGTCGCGCTGCTTCGCGCGTTCACAGCGCCCTCGTACCCGCCCGGCCCCGAGTGGGACGAGCCGATCGCCGACGCCGTCGCCGCCGGACGCTTCCGGGTCGAGCCGGAGGCGAACGGCGCTGCGCAGGTGATCTGCGCCACCGGCTTCCGCCGGGGCTTCCAGGCCGACCCGCTGCTCGGCCGGCTCGTGCGCGAGCACGGCGTGGAGACGGCCGAGGGCTGGATCGTGCTCGCTCCCGACTCGACCGTTCCGGCGCTGACCGACGAGACGCGGACGCTCTCGCTCGCAGGCTCCTGCGCGCAGTGGGGGCATCCGGGCGCGGACACCGTGGTGGGGATGAAGTACGCCGCGCGTGGCTTCCTGAGACGGGTGAGGCGATGGCGTACACGCTGAGCGGCCGCGTGCAGTCCCGCCTCGCCGCGGCGCTGCTGCCGCTCCTCGTCGCGTGCGTCCTGGCGGTCACGCTCCCGGCGTGGTGGCCACTCGAGCTCGCGGGGCTGATGCTCGGAGTCGGGCTGGCGCTCGACCTGGTCTACGACCGGGCCCTCGACTACCAGCCGGGTTGGCTCGCGCTGCCGCTCGGCCTGGTCGAGCTGGGCGCGGTGATGCTGGCCGCGCGCGAGGCGGAGATCCACGCTCCCGTGGGTGCCGCGGTCGCGTTCTATGCCGGGTCCTGGCTGGTCGCCCAGCTGCTCGCGCACGCCGGCTTCCCGCTCCTGCGGCTCACCTACGCCGACGACGGCGGCGAGCTCGGCCGCCTCGGCCTGGTCGCGGCCGCCGGGACGGTCGCCGTGTTCGGCGCGGCGGGCGGGTACGCGTGGTCGCAGCTCCCGCCGGTCGTCCATCTGTCGGCGGGAATCCACCAGGGGCCGATCGTGATCGACAAGCGCCAGCATCTGGTCGGCGAGCGCGGCGCGATCGTCCGCGGCGGCATCGTCGTCCGCGCCAGCCACGTCGTCGTCCGCAACGTCGCGACGCTCGGCGGCGAGTACGGGATCGAGGTCGACCGGGCCCGCCACGTCGTCCTCGACGGGGTCAAGGTGGTCGGCGCCCGCGTCGACGGCATCCACGTCCGGCAGAGCACGGTGTCGATCCGTAACTGCACGGTCGCAGTGCCGGGCGGACAGACACAGGGGATCGACATCTCGTTCTCGGCCGGGATGGGCATGAGCATGGTCGAGAACTGCACCGTCGTCGGCGGCCAGCAGGGGATCGTCGTCGACTCCGCGGAGGCGGACATCATGGGCAACCGGGTGAGCACCACCCGCTACCAGGCGATCGCGATGACGGAGATGTCCATGGGGATGATCGAGCAGAACGAGGTCGCCGGCGCGGTCGGGTCGGGCATCGCCTGCGTCGACCAGTCGATGTGCATGATCTCCGACAACCACGTCTCGGGGACGCGTGCCGACCCGAGCTCGCCCGGCATCGAGCGCCAGGGCGGCTACGGCATCGTCAGCGACTACAAGGCCGAGGCGGAGCTCGAGGACAACGAGCTCGTCGGGAACGCCGGGCGGATCGGCGTCTTCGCCGGAGCCGAGGTGACGCGGCCGGACGACTGATCTGCGGCCCCCGGCCCGTGTCCGCCGACCCGGGCTTCATCCTTCCGGCAGTGCCGTCCGTCCCGGACACGCTGGTGCTCCGGCGCCATCGCGACCTCGAGGGCCGGCGCAAGGACGTGTGGGTGCGCCGCGGGTTGCTGACGCTGGTCGGGGCCGTCCCCGTGCTGGCGCTCGTCAACCTGTTCGGACAGCGGCCGCACGTCACGACGGCGGGCGCGGCCGCCGCGAAGCTGGAGCTGTACGCACCGGGGCATCTGCGCGGCGGCCTGCTCTGGGAAGCCCGCTTCACGATCCAGGCGCGGCAGGAGCTGAAGGACGCCGTCCTGGAGCTCGACCGAGGCTGGATGGAGGGGATGACGATCAACACGATCGAACCGTCCCCGGTCGGCGAGGGGTCGCACGACGGACGGCTCGTCCTCGACCTCGGGCACGTCCCGGCCGGGCAGAAGCACGTTCTGTACCTCCAGCTCCAGGTCAACCCGACGAACGTCGGCCGCCGTCCCCAGCGCGTGCGGCTGTACGACGGCACGACGCTCCTGACGACCCTGCACCGGACGGTCACCGTCTTCCCCTGAGCCGTGGATCTCGCCCTCAGAGCTGTCGCCCTCTTCTGCTTCGTCTACCTCCTGACGCGGATCATCGGGCGCCGCGAGCTCTCGTCGCTCGAGCCGTTCGACCTGATCCTGCTGATCGTGATCGGCGACGCGATCCAGCAGGGCCTGACGCAGGACGACTACTCGGTCACCGGCGCGGTGATCGTCGTCGGGACGTTCGGGGTCCTGCAGGTCTTCGTCTCGTTCCTCAGCTACCGCTTCCCGAAGCTGCGGCCGGTGCTGGACGGCGAGCCGATCGTGATCGTCCAGGACGGCTCGCCGATCGAGCGCAACCTGAAGCGGGAGCGGCTGACGGTCGAGGAGATCATGGTCGAGGCGCGGCAGCAGCAGGTCGCTTCGCTGGACGACATCGCCTGGGCCGTGCTGGAGACGAACGGGAAGCTGAGCATCATTCCGAAGAGCCCCTAGAGTTCAGGGCCTGACGCTGCACCTGACAGAAGCCGACGTGGCCCGGCTGCTGACGCCTGCCGACGCGATCGACGCGGTCGAGGACTGCTTCCGGCGGTTGGCGGCGGGGACGATCGAGAACGTGCCGCGCTACCGCGTGCGGCTCGAGGACGGCGCGCTCGCGGTGATGTCGGCGGTCGACCGGGAGCGCAACCTCGCCTGCGTGAAGGCCTACGTGGCCACCGGCGAGGGGGTGACGTTCGTCGTCGTCCTGTTCGAGGGCCTGGAGGCGAAGGCGGTGATCGAGGCCGACACGCTCGGCCGGCTGCGAACGGGAGCGGCGAGCGCCGTCGCCGCCAGGCATCTGGCGCGCTCCGGAGCGCGCTCGCTCGGCGTGATCGGCTGCGGGACGCAGGCGCGAACCCAGGTGGCGTGCATCAGGGAGGCGCTGCCCGGGATCGAGCACGTGGTTGCCTTCTGCCGCCGCGAGGAGCGGCTCGCGGCGTTCTGCGCCGAGGTCGGCGCGGAGGCCGGAGAGAGCCACCGGGACGCCGCGACGCAGGACGTCGTCGTGACGATCACGACGTCGCGCGACCCGGTCCTGCGGGGCGAGTGGCTCCGCGCCGGCGCGCTCGTCTGCGCGGCGGGAGCGAACCGCCGCCAGGCTCGCGAGCTCGACAACGCCGCCCTCGAGCGGGCGGCGTTCGTCTGCTGCGACTCGCTCGCCGTCGCCCGGATCGAATCGGGTGACCTGATCGAGCCGGTCGAACAAGGGGTGCTGGACTGGCTCGAGGTGCACGAGCTGCAGGAGGTGGTCGCCGGCGAGCTGCCCGGCCGGCAGGCGGACGAGGACATCGTCGTCTTCAAGTCGAACGGGCTCGCCGCGTGGGATCTGGCGGTCGCGGCTCGCGTGGTCGAGCTCGTCGGGCAGCACTAGGCGCGGGCGACGGCCGGAGGCCGGGCGCTCCCGGCGGGAGGCCGAGTCAGCTCGGCGGGTCGCGTCCGGGCAGCAGGGGCTCCGTGGCGGCCCCCTGGCTTCCCCGGCGAACGGCTTCGGCCATGTCGTCGCCGATCGCCTTGATCACGTCGGCGCGCTCGAGCACCCGGGCGACGCCCTGCTCCGAGCAGCGGTTGCGGACGTACGGGTCGTCCAGGATGTCCGCAAGCGCGCGGCCTCGATCGTGCTCGCGGATCACGTAGGCAGCGACACGATCCTCCTGGCTGGAGCGAGCCCCGAGAAACGAGAAGAGGCCGCGGAAGAACCGAGCGATCGCCCCCACGGAGGCGATTGTATCCTTGCCCGGTTGCCCCGGAAGCAGCAGGCAGGCCGCTTCGCCGAGCGGGTCGTCGAGGGGTTCGACGACGCGGGCGCCCCCGAGCGCATCCTGATCTGGATCGAGCGCAAGGAGGGCGGGCTCTGGGCGGTCGGCCGCGCGGTCAACCCGCAGCACCGGCCGAGCGACGAGCCGCGACCCGGCGACTACGTCTTCGAGGGCTTCGAGCTGCAGGACGCCCTGGACGCGGCGAACGAGACGCTGGAGGACGACGCCAGCGTCTCGGAGCAGGACGGGCGCAGCGCCGCTGTCCGTCCGTTCAAACGCTCGGAGATCCTCGGGCCGCTCGAGCGCTGGTTCTTCGGCCGCCGATGACGCCCTCGGCCGGCGCGGCGACGGCCGGCGAAGCCGGCTTCCGCCTGCGGCCGGCGCCGCGGGAAGGCAGTGCTGCGGTGCCCGCGGCCACGAGCCCGGCCCCGGTGTCCCGTCCTCGCGCTCGAGTCGGCGCCTCGTCTGCGGGCGCGGCCCGAGACGTCAGCCCTTCGCTGCAGCTCCGTAGGAGCTACGCTCACCCGCTCGTATGCTGATTCGGCTCGGTCACAGCCCGGACGCAGACGACGCCTTCATGTTCTGGGGGCTCGCCGAGGGGCGGGTCGACACCCGCGGCCTCGAGTTCGAGCACGTCCTCCGCGACATCCAGACGCTGAACGAGTGGGCGCTCGAGGGCCGGCTGGAGGTGACGGCTATCTCGCTGCACGCGTACCCGTTCGTCCAGGACCGCTACGTGCTCCTTCCGCACGGCGCCAGCATGGGGTCCGGCTACGGGCCGGTGCTCGTCACCCGCGAGCCGATGACGAAGGACGAGCTGCGCGGCAAGGAGATCGCCGTTCCCGGGACGATGACGACCGCGTTTCTCGTGCTGCGGATGTACCTCGGCGACTTCGCCCACCGCGTGGTCGCGTTCGACGAGATCCTCGACGAGGTCGCTTCGGGACGGGCCGACGCCGGCCTCGTCATCCACGAGGGCCAGCTCACGTACGAGTCCGAGGGCCTGAAGAAGCTGGTCGACCTCGGCGAGTGGTGGTTGCTCGAGACCGGGCTGCCACTCCCCCTCGGGGCGAACGTCGCGCGGCGAGACCTCGGCGAAGAGGTGCTGCACGACGTCTCGGCGGTGCTGGCCGAGTCGATCGCGGCGGGGCTCGCCAACAGGCGCGAAGCGATCCAGTACGCGCTCCAGTTCGGGCGCGGCGTCGACCGCGCGCTGGGCGACCGGTTCGTCGGGATGTACGTGAACGACCTGACTCTCGACTACGGCGAGGAGGGACGCGAGGCGGTTCGCGAGCTCCTCCGCCGGGGCGAGGCGATCGGCGCCTTCGACGCGCCCGTCCAGGTCGACTTCGTGAGCTGATCCGCGCGCCCGAACCGGTGCCGGGCACGGGTTACGGAAGTGTGACGCCGGCAGAGGAATCCATCGCTTTGCGCGGGGTTCGAACCGTCGAACCGGTGCCAGGCACCAGGTGGCGACGGTCGGCTCACTAGACTGGTCGCGTGAGCCGGGCGGTGATCCTCTCCGCCGTCCGCACCCCGGTCGGCAGGTACGGAGGCGGCCTGGCGGGCGTGCGGCCGGACGACCTGGCGGCGACGGCGATCGCCGCGGCGGTCGAGCGCGCCGGCGTCGACGCGGCGGAGATCGAGGACGTCTGGTTCGGCTGCGCCAACCAGGCCGGCGAGGACAACCGCAACGTCGCCCGGATGGGCGCGCTGCTCGCAGGGCTCCCCGAGTCGGTCGCCGGCGTCACGGTGAACCGGCTGTGCGCGTCGGGCCTGTCGGCCGTGGTCGGGGCGTGCCATGCGGTCGCGGCCGGGGACGGCGACCTGTTCGTCGCCGGCGGCGTGGAGTCGATGAGCCGGGCGCCGCTCGTGATGGCGAAGCCCGAGCGGGCGTTCCCGCGGGGAAACCAGACCGTCTGGGACACGACGCTCGGCTGGCGCTTCCCCAACCCGCGAATGGAGGAGATGTTCCCGCTCGAGTCGATGGGCGAGACCGGCGAGAACGTCGCCGAGCGCTGGGACGTGTCGCGCGAGGAGCAGGACGCGTTCGCGCTGGAATCGCAACGGCGCTGGGCCGCCGCCGACGCTGCCGGCCGCTTCGCCGACGAGCTCGTGCCCGCAGGCGCGCTCGAGCGCGACGAGCACCCGCGTCCCGACACGAGCGCGGAGAAGCTCGCAACCCTCACGCCGGCCTTTCGTGCGGGCGGCACGGTCACCGCCGGCAACTCGAGCGGGATCAACGACGGAGCGGCCGCGCTCGTGGTCGCCAGCGAGGAGAAGGCCCGCGAGCTGGGCGTCGAGCCCCTCGGGGCCTTCGCCGGCAGCGCCGTCGCGGGTGTCGATCCGCGGGTCATGGGCGTCGGACCGGTCCCCGCCGTCCGGAAGCTGCTGGACCGGGTCGGGATCGACCCGGCCGACGTCGACCTGGTCGAGCTGAACGAGGCGTTCGCCTCGCAGAGCCTCGTCGTGATCCGCGAGCTGGGCCTCGACCCGGCGAAGGTGAACGTCAACGGCGGCGCCATCGCCCTCGGCCACCCGCTCGGGATGAGCGGTGCCCGGCTCGTCGTCTCGCTGCTCCACGAGCTGAACCGGCGAAACGCACATGTGGGCCTCGCCACCCTCTGCGTCGGCGTCGGCCAGGGGCAGGCGGCGCTCTTCCGGCGTGGCTAGCGCCGCCGAGCGGTTCGTCCTGCTCGGGCTGCGACTGGGTCGGCTGGAGGACGGCCTCGTCGACTCGTACTGCGGCCCGGAGGACCTCGCCCGGCAGGTCGAAACCGAGCCGCTCTCCGATCCGGCCGCGCTCGCCGCCGAGGCGGACGCCCTGCTCGGCGATCTCGAGGACGGCTGGCTCCGCGACCAGGTGCAGGGCCTCCGGACCTACGCGGGCGTCCTCGCCGGCGAGGAGCTCTCGTACTCCGACGAGGTCGAGCGCTGCTACGGCGTCCGACCGGAGCGGGTGAGCACCGACGTCTACGCCGAGGCGCACGAGCGGCTCGCCGCCCTCGTCCCTGGCGCCGGCTCGCTCGCGGAGCGCTACGCCGAGTGGCGGCGCTCGCTGGCCGTCCCCCGCGACCGGATCGCGCCCGTCCTGCGCGACGTGACCGAGGTGCTCCGGGAGCGGACGCGCGCGCTCGTCGAGCTCCCCGAGGGCGAAGACCTCGAGATCGGGCCGGTGGAGGACGAGCCGTGGTGGGCGTTCAACCACTACCGGGGCGGCCTGCGGAGCAGGGTCGAGGTGAACGTCGACCTTCCGGCGAGCGCGGGCGACCTCGTCGAGATCGCCGCGCACGAGGCCTATCCCGGGCATCACACCGAGCGCGCCGTCAAGGAGCAGCGCCTGATTCGCGAGGCCGGGATGCTGGAGGAGTCGATCCAGCTCGTCCCGACTCCCGCCTCGCTGATCGCGGAGGGGATCGCCGAGGTCGGTCCGGCCGTCGTGATGGACGACGACCTCGTCGGGCGGCTCGAGGCGGCGCTGCGCCGGCACGGCCTCACGGAGGATCTGAAGCGGGCCCGGGCCGTGCGCGAGGCGAGGCGCCCGCTTCGCCGCGTCCTGCTCGACGCAGCACTGCTTTTGCACGAGGACGGCGGCTCGCCGGAGGACGCGCGGGCGTACCTCGAGCGCTGGGCGCTCACCTCGCCGGAGGAGGCCGCGCACGGCGTCCGCTTCCTCTTCGACCCCAACTCGCGCGCCTACGCGATCACCTACTCGGCCGGGGACGAGCTCTGCCGGGCCTGGGTCGACGGCGATTCGCATCGTTTCGCCCGCTTGCTGGGCGAGCCGATCCGTGTGCGCGACCTGCTGGCGGGGGTATCGTCAGGGTCGTGAGCGCGACGGCGCAACGCGAGTTCGGCCTCCACGTCGGCGGCGAGCAGATCGAGGGGAACGAGTCCCGGGAGCTGGTCGAGCCCGCGACCGGCGCCGCCCTCGCCACGGTGCAGCTCGCCGGCGAGCGGGAGATCGACCGGGCCGTCGAAGCCGCCCGCTCCGCACTCGACGGAGACTGGGGCAAGACCGGTCCGACCGAGCGCTCCCGGCTGCTGCACGCCCTGGCGGACGCGATCGTCGCCAACCGCGCCGAGCTGACCGAGCTCGAGGCGCGCAACGTCGGCAAGGCGATCTCGTCGGTGAAGGCCGAGCTCTTCGGGGGCGCGGAGAACTTCCGCTTCTACGCCTCCGGGATCGCGACGATCGCCGGCCGCTCGAACCCGATCGGCGGCTCGCTCCTGTTCTACTCGCTGAAGGAGCCGGTCGGGGTCTGCGCGCAGATCGTCCCCTGGAACTACCCGTTGCTGATGTCCACCTGGAAGCTCGCGCCGGCGCTCGCGGCCGGCTGCGCCGTGGTGCTCAAGCCGGATCCGCAGACCCCGCTGACCGCGCTCCGGATCGCCGAGCTGGCCGCCGAGGTCGGGTTCCCCGCCGGCGCGATCAACGTCGTTCCGGCGGACGGGCCGACGGTCGGCGCCTACCTGGTCGGGCACCCGGGGGTGGACAAGATCGCCTTCACGGGCTCGACCCGGACGGGCGGCGAGATCATGCGGCTCGCGGCCGACGGGATCAAGCGAGTCACCCTCGAGCTGGGCGGGAAGAGCCCGAACCTCGTGTTCGCGGACGCCGACCTCGGCAGCGCGATTCCGAGCGCCGTCTGGTCGATCTACTACGCGGCCGGGCAGAGCTGCGAGGCCCGCTCGCGGGTCCTGGTCGAGAAGTCGCTGTACGACGAGTTCGTGTCCGCGTTCGTGGCCAAGGCGGAGTCGATCAAGGTCGGCGACCCGCTCGACCCGGAGACCCAGATGGGCTCGCTCATCTCCGCTGCGCACCGTGACCGCGTGCACGGCTACGTCGAGCAGGGCCGGTCCGAGGGCGCCGAGGTCGTTCTCGGCGGCCGGCCGGCGGACGGGAACGGCGCGTTCTACCCGCCGACCGTCCTCGCGAACGTCGACAACGCGATGACGGTCGCGCAGGAGGAGATCTTCGGCCCGGTCGTGACGGTGATCCCGTTCGAGGACGAAGCGGACGCCGTGCGGATCGCGAACGGTGTCCGGTACGGGCTGATGGCGACCGTCTGGACCGGCGATCCCGCGCGCGGGCACCGGCTGGCCGCCCGGATCAAGTCCGGCACCGTCGGGATCAACATGCCGTATACCGCGTTTCCCGGGATCCCGTTCGGCGGGTACAAGCAGTCGGGGTTCGGCCGGGAGCTCGCGCTCGAGACGCTCGATCTCTACCTGGAGACGAAGAGCGTGATCGTGAACACGGGCGCCAGGCCGATCAACCCGTTCGGGCTCTGAGCGTCGACCGGGTCTTCGAGCGGCTCGAGCAGCTCTACGCGATCGGCCCCGGCCCGGGCGCAAACCGGCTCTTCGAGTCGCCCGAGGAGGACGAGGCTCATCGCGTCGTGCGCGGCTGGCTCGAGGAGGCGGGGCTCGAGGTCGAGGTCGACCCCGCCGGGAACCTGTTCGGCCATGCCGAAGTGCCGGGCCCGAAGGCCCGCCGCATCTGGGCGGGGTCGCACCTGGACACGGTTCCGCAAGGGGGGAAGTTCGACGGCGCGCTCGGCGTCGTCGCGGCGATCGAGGCGGTCGAGCGGGCCGGCGCCGGGAGCGTGGCCGCCTTTCGCGGCGAGGAGGTGGGGTGCATCGGCAGCACCGCGCGCGTCGGCCTGGGCGGGTTGCCGGACGCCTTCGTCGAGGTGCACGTGGAGCAGGGGCCGCGGCTGGCCGCGGCCGGTGCTCCGCTGGGCGTCGTCACGGGGATCGTCGGCTACGCCCGCGGCGAGGTCGCCGTCGAGGGTCGTCCGGGACACGCCGGGACGACCCCGATGGCAGACCGCGACGACGCCCTCGTCAAGGCGGCGGAGCTGATCCTGCGGCTCCGCTCGAAGGCCGCGGCGCTGCCGGAGGCGGTGTTCACCGTCGGCCGGATCGAGGCCGAGCCGGGCGGCGTCAACGTCATCCCCGGCCGCGTCCGGTTCAGCGTCGACGTCCGGGCGCCGGATCGCGAGCGGCTCGACGCGTTGATCGCGCTGACCGGGATCGACGGCTCGAGGGCCGTGCCCCCCGCCGAGATGGACGACGGCATCCGCGCCGTGATCCGCGCCGAGATCGGCGGCCGCGGGCTACCGGTCGTCGAGCTCGCCTCGGGCGCCGGCCACGACGCCGGCGTGCTGGTGCGCGCCGGCGTCCCGAGCGGGATGCTGTTCGTCCGCAGCCTGAACGGCGGCGTCAGCCATTCCCCGGACGAGGAGTCCTCGCGGGAGGACGTCGAGCTCGCGATCGAGGTGCTGGCGGCGACGCTCGCGCGACTCGGCGACGCCTAAGGGACGGCCGCCTGCTCACGCAGTGGCCCTCCCGGTCACTCCTCCGCGAAGCGGATGTCCTGCGCCCCCTGCCAGAGCACGACCTCGCCGATCTGCGGCAGGTGCTCCAGCCCCTCGACCACGGTCGCGAAGTGGTTGCCGGCGAGCTGGCCGGCCTTGCTCGCGAAGCAGGTGTCCCCGTACGGAAAGAGGATCTCGACCTCGCTCACCCCGCCGGGGTACAGCAGCAGCTGGCCGGGCGCGGGATAGCTCGTCGGATCCTCGGGGCCGAGGTCGCCGACGTCGAAGTCGCCCATCGGGATCCACGCCGCCTGCCCGCTCCAGCGCGCCTGGATCAGCTTGCTCTCGTACGGCAGCATCGTCCGAAAGAAGGCGACCGTGCGGGGCGACCGCTCCTCCTCGAGCCGCGCGGCCAGCTCGAACGTTCCGACGGTGATCGTGATCACGGCGCGATCTTCGCACCCGCGGCAACCCAGCGCCCGAGCAGCTCGCGCTCGGCCTTCGTCATCTTCGTCGCGTTGCCGAGCGGCATGGCGGTGGAGACGACCGCCAGCTGCCGGATCTGCTCCGCCCGCGCGCGGATCTCCTCCGGCGTGTCGAAGGCGACGCCGAGCGGCGCCTCGCCGACGCCGGTGTACGTCGGATGCTGGGAGTGGCACGGCTGGCAGCGGGCGGCGACGACGCGCTGGACGTCCGCGAACGGGACGCCGGCCGCGCCCGCCTGGGCGGCCGGCGCGCCGGGCGGCCGCAGCCAGACCGCGATCGCGGCGATCGCAGCCGCGCAGCCGACAGGGATCCACCAGAGCGTCTCGCCCGCGTGGCGGCGGTTGAAGTAGTGCCTGATCGCCGCGCCCACCGCCATCAGCGCGACGAGCACCGCCCACGCATGGTCGTGGGTGTACGTGAAGGTGAAGTGGCCGGCGAGCATCGAGAACAGCACCGGCAGGGTCAGGTAGTTGTTGTGCACCGAGCGCTGCTTGCCGAGCACGCCGGGGCGCGGGTCGGGCTCGCGGCCGGCCTCCTTCGCCCGGACGAGCTCCCAGTGGCCGGGGATGATCACGAAGAAGACGTTCGCGGCCATGACGGTGCCGAGCATCGCGCCGACCTGCAGGTATGCGGCCCGGGCGCTGTACAGCTCGCCGACGCCGTACGCGGCGCCGGTGGTGAGGCCGAGGATCGCGACTCCCAGCAGCAGGGGGCGCCCGGCGAGCAGACGGCAGGTCGCGTCGTAGACCACCCACGCGGCGGCGAGCAGCCCGATCGAGATCAGAATCGCCTGCCAGGGCTCGAGGTCGGCGACGGTCGGGTCGATCAGCCGCAGCCGTGCGTCCGCGTAGTAGAGGACGCAGAACAGTGCGAAGCCGGACAGCCAGGTCCAGTAGGCCTCCCACTTGTACCAGTGGAGCGGCTCGGGGAGCTTCGGCGGCGCGACCCGGTACTTGCGGATCACGTAGAAGCCGCCGCCGTGGATCTCCCACGACTCGCCGCCGACGCCCTCGTCGCGGTCGGCCTCGCGCTCCGGCTCGTGGAGGTGGTTGTCGAGCGCGACGAAGTAGAAGGACGTCCCGATCCAGACGATCGCCGCGATGACGTGGAACCAGCGAAAGACGAGGTCGAGCCAGTCGGTCGTGTAGCTGGCCAGCATCTGGGTCACTGCCGCCGCCACCGGTCCTCCGCGATCGCGACCAGCTCCTCGACGGCGGTGGCGAGCTCCTCCTCGCGGGTGCGCTCGATCCGTGAGCGGAGCACCTCGAGGATCTCCGCCTTCGGCCGGCGGTTGACGAAGACGACGAAGCGGAAGCCGAACCGGCGCTCGTACTCCTCGTTCAGGCGCGCGAGCTCGGCGAGCACCTCGGGGTCGTCGTCGGCGCCCTGCTCGGCAGCCGACCGGGCGGACAGGCCCGCGCGGGCGCCGATCGCGGGGTGGGCGTCGAGCGCCTCGAGCTTCTCGGCCTCGGTCAGCGAGGCGATCACCTCGCGGGCGTTCCCGAGCGGGTTCTCGATCTGCGCCAGGCGGCGGACGAGCTCGGTGTCGCCCTCGAACAGCTCGGCGAGCTGCGCGCGGCCTAGCTGCCGCGGTAGATCACGCACGCGTACGGCGAGAGCAGGAGCGGGACGTGGTGATGCCGGCCGGGCTCGATCTCGATCTCCACCTCGACCCGGTGGAAGAACGGCGAGCGCGGGTGGAACACGAGGCGGTAGCGGCCCGGGTCGACGTCGGCCAGCTCGCGGATGCGGCCATCCTCGTCGGTCTCGCCCTCGGCGACGAGCTCCTCGCCGCGCAGGAGCTGGACGCCGACGCCGGGCGCCGGGACGCCGTGCTCGGTGTCGAGGACGTGCGTCGAGATCACCGTGCGAATCTTCTACGGTCGGCGCGCACGGTGCGAGCCGGACGCGCTCCGCTGGTCGCGGAGGCGGCGAAGGAGCGGCAGCCCGTACCAGAACAGGACGAACGCGCCGCCGATCGCGGCGGTGACCGGCGCCGTCGCCGGCTCGCCGTAGAGGAAGTCGGTGATCAGGTAGACGGAGGCCGTGACGCCGGCGGCGAGGAAGACCGTCGCCGTGATCGCCGTCCGGTTGGCGAGCACGAGCAACGCCTCCTTGTCCTGCTGCCGCCAGCGGATGCGGTGGGCGGCGGTCGGAGCGATCAGCAGCACGATCGCGATCGCGGCGCAGAGGAGGGCGGAGAAGTAGACGTAGACCTGGCCGTCGTCCAGGCGCTCGAAGCGCTGCTGGAACGGCAGCACGAGCAGGAAGGTGAAGAGCACCTGGGTGCCCGGCACGGCGAGCCGGTGCTCCTCGATCATCTCGCTCCACTCCTGGTCGAGGTCGCGATCGGGAGGCTCGACGCCCGGAGTGCCCACGGACGGTGTATTCCCCGTTGACGAAGCGGCACGCAATCGTTCCAACACCCGGTCTCGGAGACCGGGTGGCGAACGTCACGAGAGTCGGCTCGAATGGACCCGGTGCTGGCGGGCGATGTCGTCCTCGTCGGCGCGGACGAGACGGCCGTCCCGGACGACCTCCGCGCCGCCGACGTAGAGCCGGTCGACGCGGTGCGGCGCCGAGAGGACGAGACCCGCGACCGGGTCGGCCTCGGCGCCGCCGAGCTCGAGCCCGTCCGTCCGCCAGACCGCGAGGTCGGCCCGCTTCCCGGGGGCGATCCGGCCGATGTCGTCGCGGCCGAGCACCTGCGCGCCTCCCCGCGTGCCGAGCCGCAGCGCCTCGCGGGCCGTCATCGCCTTCGGCCCGCCGCGCCCGCGCGCGACGAGCAGCGCCTGCTTCACCTCGAACAGCAGGTCGGAGCGCTCGTTGGAGGCCGAGCCGTCCACGCCGAGCCCGACCGGCGCGCCCGCGTCGACCAGCTCGCGCACCGGCGCCACCCCCGCACCGAGCCGGAGGTTCGACGTCGGGCAGTGCGCGACCCCGACGCCCGCGCGCCCGAAGGAGGCGACGTCGCCCTCCGAGAGATGGACGCAGTGCGCGCACCAGACGTCGGAGGCCACCCAGCCGAGCTGCTCCAGGTACTCGACCGGCCGGCAGCCGTACAGCTCGTTGCAGTACTCGTCCTCCTCGATCGTCTCCGCCAGATGCGTGTGCAGGCGCACGCCGAGCCGGCGCGCGAGCGCCGCCGACTCGGCCATCAGCTCGCGGGTGACCGAGAAGGGCGAGCACGGCGCGACCGCGATCGACACGAGCTCGTCCTGCAGGGCCGCGAGGCGCTCCGTCTCCGCGAGCACGTGGTCGAGGTCCTCGACCAGCTCGTCGGGCGGAAGCCCGCCGTCCGACTCGCCGAGGTCCATCGACCCGCGAGCGGCGACGATCCGCACGCCGAGCTCGCGTGCGGCCCGGAGCTCGGCCTCGACAAGTCCCTCCCGTCCGCGCGGGAAGACGTAGTGGTGGTCGAAGACGGTCGTGCACCCGGAGAGCGCGAGCTCGGCCAGCCCGGTGCGCGCCGCCGCGTACTCCGCCTCGGCGTCGATCCGCGCCCAGACCGGGTACAGCTCGCGCAGCCACTCGAACAGGGTCGCCTCCTGCGCCCTCGCGCGGGTCAGCGTCTGGTAGAGGTGGTGGTGGGTGTTGACGAGCCCCGGCGTGACGACCGCGCCCGCGAGGTCGACCCGTTCGCCGGCCTCGGGCGGAGGGCCGCCGCCGACCGCCTCGACGAGGCCGTCGCGCACCAGGATCCAGCCGCCGGGGAGCTCCGTTCCCTCGTCGTCCAGCGTGCAGATCCACCCGTTCGCGAGCAGCAGCGACATGCCCGCCGACCTTACCTCGCCCCACCCTGTACGTCCGCCGCGGGACTCCCTATAGTCGGGCCTCGGGCGTCCTACGGCATTCGGGAGGAGCTAGATGAGCAAGAGGAGGTTCGCGCTGGGCGCGCTGGTCGTCTGCCTGGCGGTGACGGCGGCTGCCCTGGCCGGGCTCGCTGCGGCGAAGCCCGCCAAGAAGGCGGCCGGGCCGTTCAAGGTGGCCTGGATCTATCCGGGTCCGCACAACGACGGGGGCTGGTCGCAGGCGCACGACGCCGGGCGGCTGTACGTCCAGAAGATGCTCGGCAACAAGGTCCAGACCACCTACAAGGAGAACGTCTTCAGCAACGCGCAGGTGCCGCAGATCGTCGCCGGCCTCGTCCGGGACGGCTACCAGATGATCTTCGGGACGTCGTTCGGGCAATTCGAGCTCGGCGTCAACGGCCAGCTGTACGCGAAGTACCCGAAGGTCCTGTTCGAGCAGGCGACGGGCCTGCAGCTCAAGCCGAACCAGGCGGAGTACTTCGGCGCCGGCGAGGACACGATCTACCTCTCCGGGATGGCGGCCGGGGCGGCGACGAAGAAGGGCGTGATCGGCTACATCGTTCCCTTCGGCACGCCGGAGGTCGTCCGTCACCTGAACGCCTTCACGCTCGGCGCGCAGGCGACGCATCCCGGCGCGAAGGTGCGGATCGTCTGGACGAACGCGTGGTTCTCGCCGCCGAAGGAGACGGCGGCGGCGAAGGCGCTCGTCAACGCCGGCGTCGACGTCCTCGGCCAGAACGTCGACAGCCCGGCGGCGGGCGTCTTCGCGGAGAAGAACGGCATCCCGTGGGTCGGCTACGACTCGGACGCGAAGAAGTTCGCGCCCAAGGAGTGGCTGACCGCGGCGGTCTACAACTGGGGGCCGTACTACCTCCGGCGGGTGAAGGCCGCGATCGACGGAAAATGGAAGCCGGGCTTCTACTACGGCTCGGTCAGGGACGGCTTCACCGGGCTCGCGCCCTACGGCCCGAAGGTCTCGGCGGCGACGAGAACGGCGATCGCCAAGAAGCGGGCGCAGATCCTGACCGGGAAGTGGCACGCGTTCTGCGGGCCGATCTACGACCAGGCAGGCAAGCTCCGGGTCGCGAAGGGCAAGTGCCTCGATCCGAACACGAAGGCAGGGATCGACGCGCTGTACTCCATGCAGTGGCTCGTGCGCGGCGTGGTCGGCTCCGTCTCCCACGTCCAACCCGGCTAGGGGCGTGGGGCAGCAGGCCCCGAGCCCAGTACGCGAAGCGAGAGGCGCCGGCGACCCCGGCGCCTCTCCCGCAGTCTCGATGCGCGGGATCACGAAGCGCTTCCCCGGCGTCGTCGCGAACGACGGCGTCGACTTCGAGGCGGCGGCCGGCGAGGTGCACGCGCTCCTCGGCGAGAACGGCGCCGGGAAGAGCACGCTCTCGAACATCCTCACCGGTCTCTACCGGCCCGACGAGGGGGAGATCTCGCTCTACGGCCGGCCCGTGCAGTTCGACTCGCCCAGCGACGCGATCGACGCGGGCATCGGCATGGTGCACCAGCACTTCCGGCTCGTCCCGACGTTCACCGTCGCCGAGAACATCATCCTCGGCGAGCACCGGGAGGAGGCCCGCCGGTTCCTGATCGACCCGCGCGAGATCGAGCGCCGGGTCAGCGCCCTCGGCGAGCGCTACGGGCTCGCCGTCGACTCGGGTGCGCGCGTCTGGCAGCTCTCGGTCGGCGAGCAGCAGCGGGTGGAGATCCTGAAGGCGCTCTACCGCGAGGCGAAGATCCTGATCCTGGACGAACCGACCGCGGTGCTCACGCCGCAGGAGGCCGAGGCGCTGTTCTCGACCCTGCGCACGATGGCGGGCGAGGGCCGGACGGTGATCTTCATCTCGCACAAGCTGCACGAGGTGAAGGCGGTGGCGGATCGCGTGACGATCCTGCGCGGGGGGCGGTCGATCTCGGTCGTCCGGGCCGCCGAGGCATCACCTCGCGAGCTCGCCGCGCTGATGGTCGGGCGCGACGTCCAGCTCGCCAGGCGCGTCGACCGGGAGGCCGGGCCGAGCGAGCAGGTCGCCCTCGAGGCCCGGAACCTGAGCGTCCGCGGGGACCGCGGCGAGGAATCGGTTCGCGAGGTCTCCTTCACCTTGCGGGAGGGGGAGATCCTCGGCGTCGCGGGGGTGGCCGGCAACGGGCAGCGGGAGCTGGCGGAGGCGATCACGGGCATGCGCCCGGCCGCCCAGGGAAGCGTCGCCGTCTGCGGACGCGACCTGCGGCTCGGCGATCCGCGCTCGGCAATCCGCGCCGGAGTCGCCCACGTCCCCGAGGACCGGCTCGGAACCGGCGTCGCCCCTTCGCTGTCGATCGCGGAGAACGCCGTCCTCAAGTCCTATCGGGGACGCTCCGCCTCCCGCGGGCCGCTGCTGCGCTGGCGGGGCATCCACGAGCAGGCGCGGGACCTGATCCGGCGCTACCGCGTCGCCGCGCCCGGTACCCACGCCCGGGCGCGTGACCTTTCCGGCGGCAACCTGCAGAAGCTGGTGCTCGGGCGGGAGTTCACCGGGCGGCCGAGCGTCCTGATCGCCGCCTCGCCCACGCGCGGTCTCGACGTCGGCGCGATCGAGACGGTTCACGCGTACCTGCGCGAGGCGGCCACCGACGGCGTCGGCGTGCTTCTGATCAGCGAGGACCTGGACGAGATCCTCGCCCTCGCCGACCGCGTCGTCGTCGTCTACGAGGGCCGGCTGACCGGCGAGTTCGACCCGGGGACCGCGACGGTCGAGGAGATCGGGTTGGCGATGGCCGGGGGCGAACGCACGTGATCAAGGTCGAGCGGCGCCTGGTGCAGCCCCGGTGGCTCTCGGTCGGGGTCCCGGTCGGCTCCGTCGCCGTCTCCTTCGTCGTGATCGCGGTCGTGCTCCTGATCACGGGGCACGACCCGCTGCACACCTACAGGCGGCTGTTCATCGCCGCCTTCGACGGCAAGGCGGCCTGGAACGACACGATCACGCTTGCGACGCCGCTCCTCTTCACGGGCCTCGCGGCCGCGGTCGCCTTCCGGATGAACCTGTTCAACATCGGCGGCGAGGGACAGCTCTACATCGGCGCGATCACCGGCTCCGGCGTCGCGTTCTGGCTCGGCCCGCACCACGCGAAGACGCTGACGATCGTCCTGATGTGCGTCTGCGGCGCCGCGGGCGCGGCGATCTGGGCGCTGATCCCGGGCGTCCTGAAGGCATTCGGGCGGACGAACGAGATCATCACGTCGCTGATGCTCAACTACGTCGCCGGGCTGCTGCTCACGTACATGATCTTCGACAGCGCGTCGCCGTGGCGCGACGTCTCGACGGTGCAGACGCGCTCGTTCCCGCAGTCGGTCGCCCTGCAGCCGAGCCAGTTCTGGCCCGCGGTCCACCCGGGCGGCGTGGTGATCCCGTTCGGGTTCCTGCTCGCCTTCGGCGTCGCCGCGGCGCTGTGGGTGCTCTTCCGGCTGACGCGGTTCGGCTACGAGATGAACGTCATCGGCGACTCGCAGCGGGCCGCGCGCTACTCCGGAATGCGGACGAGGCGGAAGATCCTCGCCGTGATGGCGATCTCCGGCGCCGTCGCCGGCCTGGGGGGCGCCAGCCAGGTCGGCGACTTCTCGCACGTGCTCGACGCGAGCGCCCAGGGGCTTCAGGCCGCGAACTACGGCTACACCGGGATCGTCGTCGCCGCGCTCGGCCGCTACAACCCGATCGCCGTCTGCCTCGTCGGCGTGCTGCTCGGCGGGCTCCAGAACGCCGGGCTGTTCCTCCAGGGTGCGGACTTCCCGAGCGGCCTCGTCGGCGTGATGCAGGGAATCATCCTCTTCTGCACGCTCGGCGGCGAGCTGCTGATCCGCTACCGCGTGCGGCTGGGTCGGCGGGCGCGCGCCGCGGAGACGGCGCCCGCGGCGGAGGTCGCGTGAACGACTCGCTGGTCGTGCAGGTGCTGGCGCAGGCCGTCCTCTACGGAACGCCGATTCTCTTTGCGGCGCTCGGCGAGCTGCTGGCCGAGCGCTCGGGCGTCCTCAACCTCGGCGTCGAGGGGATGATGCTCGTCGGCGCGACGATGGGCTTCTGGGGCATGCAGCGCGCGCCCGGACCGACGTCGCTCGTCCTCCTGCTGGCGATCCTGACCGCGGCCTTCGCGGGTTTGGTCCTGGCGGCGATCCACGCGTACCTCGTCGTCACCCTGCGCGCCAGCCAGATCGTCTCCGGCCTCGCGCTGACGATCTTCGCGGGTGGTCTCGGCCTGTCCAGCTACCTCGGGAACGACCTCGGGCTCGCCGACGTGCCGCCGAAGCACCAGTTCTCGGACATCGACGTCTTCGGGTTGAAGGACGTGTCCGTGGTCGGGCCGATCCTCTTCCACCAGTCGGCGCTCGTGTACGCCTCCTGGGCTTTCGTCGTGATCGTGGCGGTCTACCTGGCGCGGACGCGGCTCGGCCTCAACGTCCGGGCGGTCGGCGAGAGCCCGGGGGCCGCGGACGCGATGGGGATCAACGTCGTCCGCTACCGGTACGCGCACGTGCTCGCCGGCGGGGCGCTCGCCGGTGTCGGCGGAGCCTGCTACTCGCTGGCGATCACGCCCGGCTGGACCGACGGCGACTCGCTGGTCGGCGGCGCCGGCTGGATCGCGATCGCGCTCGTCATCTTCTCGTTCTGGCGCGCGGAGCTGTGCCTGGTCGGCGCGTACCTCTTCGGCGGCCTGTCCGGTGGGCTGCCGTCCGCTCTCCAGGCGCACGGGTACAAGATCAAGCCTGAGTTCCTGAACGCCCTTCCCTACCTGATGACGATCGTCGTGCTCGTGCTCGTCTCGACCAGCCTCGCCCGCCGCCGCATCGGCGCCCCCGCGGCGCTCGGGATTGCGTACGTTCGAGAAGAACGCTGATGGACGTCCTCACCCCGCGCACCCTCGCCGAGGCCCTTCGGATCAAGGCCGAGCACCCGGACGCGGTGCCGATCCAGGGCGGCACCGACGTGATGGTCGAGCTGAACTTCGACCGGCGGCGGCCGGAGGTGCTGCTCAACCTGAACGAGGTCGCCGAGCTTCGCGGCTGGTCGCGGGAGAACGGGGCGGTTCGGCTGGGGTCGGGGCTGACCTACGACGAGGCGATGCGCCCGCCGCTCGCGGAGCTGCTGCCGGCGCTCGCCGAGGCGTCCCGGACGGTCGGCTCGCCGCAGATCCGAAACCGAGGCACGATCGGCGGCAACCTGGGCACCGCCTCGCCCGCCGGCGACGCGCTGCCGCCGCTGCTGGTCGAGCGTGCGGAGGTCGAGCTCGCCGGGGCCCGCGGGACGCGCACGCTCCCGCTGTCCGAGTTCCTCGTCGGCCCGAAGCGGAACGCGGCCGAGCCCGACGAGCTGATCACGGCCGTACGGGTGACGCCGTCGGGCGCACCGCAGACGTTCATGAAGGTCGGGCCGCGGAACGCGATGGTGATCGCCGTGTGCTCGCTGGCCGTGGTCGCGGATCGCGAGCGGGGCGAGCTGCGCGCCTCCTTCGGCTCCGCGGGCCCGGTGGCCGGCCTCGTCTCCTGCTCGATCGAAGAGGCGGCGTCGTTTCCCGAGCGGGTGGCAGCGGCCGCATCGCCGATCGACGACGTCCGCGGAACGGCCGCCTACCGGCGGCACGCGTTGCGCGTGCTCGCCCGCCGCGCCCTGGAGCGGTGCCTGGCATGAGGATCGAGCTGACCGTCAACGGGGAGCGGCGCGAGGCGGACGTCTGGCCGGGGGAGAGCCTGCTCTTCGCGCTGCGGGAGCGGCTCGGCCTGCCCGGCTCGAAGAACGCGTGCGAGCAGGGCGAGTGCGGATCCTGCTCGGTGCTGCTCGACGGGACGCTCGTCTGTGCCTGCCTCGTGCTCGCGGCGCAGGCCGACGGCCACGAGGTGGTGACGGTCGAAGGGCTCGCGGACGGCGGGCGGCTGCACCGCGTCCAGGAGGCGTTCGCGGAGGCGGGCGCGGTCCAGTGCGGCTTCTGCACGCCGGGGCTGGTCGTCGCGACCGCCGATCTCCTCGCCCACCGGCCCGATCCGAGCGACGACGAGATCCGCGAGGCGCTGTCCGGCAACCTCTGCCGCTGCACCGGCTACCAGAAGATCTTCGACGCCGTCCGGCTGGCCGCGGAGCGGGCCGCATGATCCCGTTGCTGGTCGCGGCCTCGCTCGCAGGGCCGCCGGCGGCTCCCGTCGTCGGCTGCGACCGCCGCATCGAGGGCGGCCGGCAGGTCTCGGACTCCCTGCCGGCAGACGTGGAGATCGGGCCGATCCGCTTCACCGGGCTGCGGTGGGCGGCCACGGCGAGCCGCGCCGACCTGACCCCGTCGCCAGGCCCGCGCTGGCGCGTGTGGAAGGCGACGCCGGTGGTCGATGCCGGACGGGCGGTGACCGTCGTCGTGGCGCCCGCCGACCGGCCCCGGCTGCAGCTGAGCTGGCAGGGGGGAAGCGGCCCGGCGGTGACGTTCCGACCGTGCCCGTCCGGGACGAAGGCGTTCAGCTACCCGGGCACGGTCGGGCCGCACACGGCGTTCGCCGGGGGCTTCCTCGTCGACGGGCCGGGATGCCGGCGCCTCCAGGTCTGGGTGCAGGGCCGGTCGCGGCCGTTCGTCCGCGTGATCTCCTTCGCCGCCGGGCGGTGCCGGTGACCACCACCGTCCAGGCGCCGCGGACGCTCGAGCGCGGGCGGGTGGGTGAGAGCGTGCCGCGTGCCGATGCGGTGCCGAAGACGACGGGCCGGTTCGCGTACGCCAGCGATCTGTCCGCGGCCGGGATGCTCTGGGGCCACACCGTTCGCAGTCCGCACGCGCACGCGCGGATCGTGGCGGTCGACATCGCCGAGGCGCTGGCGATGCCGGGCGTGCACGCCGTGCTGACGCACGAGGACGTCCCGGGCGCGAAGCGGTACGGGCTCGAGTTTCCGGACCAGCCGGTCCTGGCGATGGAGCGGGTGCGCTACTTCGGCGAGCCGGTCGCGCTGGTCGCCGCCGAGCATCCGGAGCAGGCCCGCCGGGCGGCGGAGAAGGTGCGGGTCGAGTACGAGCCGCTCGAGCCGGTCGTCGATCCGGAGCGCGCGACCGAGCAGGAGCCGCTGCACCCCGACCGGCCGACGATGGGCCACGGCTACCGCGACGACCCGCGCCCGAACGTCGTCCGTCATCTGGTCATCCGGCACGGTGATCCCGACGCGCAGGGGGACGTGACCGTGGAGGGCGTCTACGAGCTGGGGATCCAGGACCAGGCGTTCCTCGGGCCCGAGTCGGGGCTGGCCGTTCCGGACGGCGAGGGCGGGGTCGACATCTACGTCGCGACCCAGTGGCTGCACGTCGACCGCGACCAGGTCGCGCCGTGCCTCGGCCTTGCGCCGGAGCAGGTGCGACTCCACCTCTCGGGGGTGGGCGGGGCGTTCGGCGGCCGCGAGGACCTGTCGATGCAGATCCACGGGGCGATGCTCGCCCTGCACACGGGCCGCCCGGTGAAGCTCGTCTACGGCCGCGAGGAGTCGTTCGTCGGCCACGTCCACCGCCACCCGGCGAGGATCTGGGCCGAGCACCGGGCGACCCGCGAGGGCAGGCTCGTCTGCGTGCGGATGCGGATCCTGCTCGACGGCGGCGCCTACGCGTCGTCGTCCGCGGCGGTCACGTCCAACGCCGCCTGCTTCGCCTGCGGGCCGTACGCGGTGCCGAACGCGCTGATCGAGTCGACGGCCGTCTACACGAACAACCCGCCGTGCGGGGCGATGCGCGGCTTCGGAGCGGTGCAGACGTGCTTCGCGGCCGAGTCGCAGATGGACAAGCTCGCCGCCGCGCTGGCGATCGACCCGGTGGAGCTGCGCGTGCTGAACGCGCTCGGCCCGGGCGGGACGCTCCCGACCGGGCAGGCGATCCGCGGCTCGCTGCCGGTCGCGGAGGTGATCCGCCGTGCGGCGGCGCTGCCGCCGCCGGAGCCGGAGGAGCTCCCGCGCGACCCGATTCGCCTGCCGGGCGGCGCCGGCAACACCACCCGTGGCGAGGGCGTGCGCCGCGGGGTCGGCTTCGCGGTCGGCTTCAAGAACATCTGCTACTCGGAGGGCTTCGACGACTTCTGCGCCGCCCGCGTGGTGCTGCGCGACGGGTCGGCCGAGATCCACTGCGCCGCGGCCGAGGTCGGCCAGGGCGTCTCCGGCGTGATCCTGCAGGTCGCCCGGACCGAGCTCGGCCTCGACGACGTCGTCCTCGCCGACGCAGCCACCTCCACCGTCGACTCGTCCGGGTCGGCCTCGGCGTCGCGGCTCACCTACATGGCCGGCGGGGCGGTCCAGCTCGCCTGCCGCGCCGCGCTCGAGGAGCGCGAGCGGACGGGCGCGGCCGAGGTCGACGTGGAGCGCGTCTACCACCACCCGCGCACCTGGCCGCTCGACCCCGAGACGGGGCAGACGACCGGCGAGCGCTCCCACGTCGCGCTCGCGGTGGCGGCGATGCGCGTCGTCGCCGAGGTCGACGTCGAGCTCGGGCTCACCCGCGTGGTCTGGATCGGGACTGCGCAGGACGTCGGGCGGGCGATCAACCCGCAGGCCGTCACCGGTCAGATCGAGGGCGGCACCGCGCAGGGCCTCGGGCTCGCGCTGATGGAGGAGATCCAGACCCGCGACGGGCTGATCACGAACGCGAGCTTCACCGACTACCTGATCCCGACCGCGCTCGACATGCCGCCGGTGGTGGCCGAGCTGATCGAGGACCCCGAGCCCGACGCGCCCTACGGGATCAAGGGAGTGGGCGAGCCGCCGACGGTGGTGTCGACGGCGGCGATCGTGTCCGCGCTCCGCGACGCGACGGGTCGTGAGCTCACCCGCGTCCCCGTGCGGCCGGACGAGATCGTCGGGCTGTAGCTACCTGCGCAGGACGAGCGCCGCGCCGCCGAGGAGCAGGACGATGCCGACGAGCCGCGGCCAGCCGAGCGCTATCCGCTCGACGCCGAGCCAGCCGAAGTGGTCCACGGCCGCGGCGGAGATCAGCGTCCCGGCGATGTAGACGCCGAGCGCCCCGCTGACACCGATCCGCGGGGCGGCGAAGGTCAGCGACAGGACGATGAAGGCGCTCAGGGCGCCGCCGACCCACAGCCAGGCCGGCTGCTGCAGCGACGCCGGCACGGCGTGGAAGCTCTGCCGCCCGACGAGCAGCACGAGGGCTCCGGCGGCGCCGGCGACGAGCATCGCGAACCCCAGCGCCTCGATCGTCCCGACGCGGTCGCCGAGCGTCGCCTGCACCGCGGCCTGGATCGTCCCGCCGACCCCGGCCGCGGCGACGAAGATCACGCCGAACGCAGTCCCGCCGGACACGGAGCAACCGTACAACGCTGCCCGGGCTCCCGGCCAAGGGTCGGCTCCGAGGCGGCGACGTCGTCGAGCCGGGGGATCAGGCGGGGACGGTGGCCGCGCCGACGATCGCCGGCCGGACGATCCTCGGCACCCCGTTCAGCATCGTGCGCTCGAGCGCCTCGACCTCGAACCCCTCGCCCCTGATCGCGTCGAGCGTCGCGCGGTTGCACTCGCAGCGGGCGACGAACCGGTGCAGGCGGTTCAGCCGGTCCTGCGTCCTCGCGAGCTTCGGGTCGTCGGAGCGGACGTGCTCGACGAAGACGAGGCGTCCGCCAGGGCGGAGCACACGGCGGATCTCGCGGAGCGACTGCCGCTGGTCCCGGACGCCGCAGAGCACGAGCGTCGACACGACCGTGTCGAAGGCGTCGTCGGCGAACGGCAGGTCTTCCGCGGCTGCGCGGACGACCGTGGCCGGCGAGCCCTGCTCCCGCACCCTCCGCTCCAGGCGCTTCAGCATCGGCGCCTCCGGCTCGGCGATCGTCAGGGAGGTGGCGGCCGGGCCGTAGTAGGGCAGGTTGCCGCCGGTCCCTCCGCCGACCTCGAGCACGTCGCCGGCCGCCCGCGCGAGCGCGCGCTCGCGCAGCTCGCGGAACCCCGCCTTCTCGATCCGGGCCATCGACCGGTCGTAGGTGAGCGCGAAGATCCTGCCCATCAGGCTCATCGGCACCTCCCCTGGAGCTGTCGCGAGGCAGGGTAAGCGATTACGCTCCGGCGGATTCCGACGTGAAAGGGGGTGGGCGTGGCCGAGCCGCAGCGCCCCGCGCCGCGCTCGCCGGACGAGCTCGGCTTCGAGACGATCCTGTACGAGAAGGCGCCGCCGCGGGCGACGATCACGCTGAACCGCCCGCAGGTGCTGAACGCGTTCGACTTCCGGATGCTCCGCGAGCTCGCGCGCGCCTGCGAGGACGCCTCCTGGGACGACGAGGTGCGCGTCGTCGTCCTGACGGGCGCGGGCAGGGCGTTCTGCGTCGGCGCGAACCTGCGCAGCTGGGCGGACGAGGGCTACGTGGGCGACCAGCGCGAGTACTGGAAGTGGTTCGGCGCGATGGACGCCGGCGTGACCGCGCTGCGCCGGATCGGCAAGCCGACGGTGGCGCGGATCAACGGCATCTGCGTGGGCGGCGGCAACGAGCTGCAGATGGCCTGCGACCTGGCGGTGATGGCCGAGGAGGCGTTCATCCGCCACGTCGGCCTCCAGCACGGCTCGGTTCCGGCCGCCGGGGCGACGCAGTGGCTGCCGCTGATCGTCGGCGACCGCAGGGCGCGCGAGATCGTCATGCTCTGCGAGGAGATCCCGGCGGCAAAGGCGCTCGAGTGGGGGCTCGTCAACCGGGTCGCGCCCGCGTCGGAGCTCGACGCCGTCGTCGACGAGCTGGTCGGCAAGCTCGCCGACCGGCTGCCGCTGATGGCGCGCTACGCCAAGCAGCAGCTCGACTTCTGGCGCGATCTCGCCTGGAACGGCACGATCGGCCACGCCCGCGACTGGCTCTCGCTCTCGATGCTGAGCGAGGAGGCCGCCGCAGGCGTGCAGGGCTTCCTCGAGCGGAAGAAGGACTAGAGCCCGGTCAGCTGCTTGCTCAGCTCGCGCAGGCGGCCTCGGGCCTCGGGGTCGTAGGCCTGCGGCTTGGCCCGCGACTCCGCGGTGCGGTCGAAGAACCGGCCCGTGACGCCGTCGAGCTCCGGGTCGGCGACGAGCCGCATCGTCGCCTCGACGCCGGACTCGAGCGAGTCGACCGGGCTGATGCCCGCGTGCGTGACCATCTTCGTCGGCATGTAGGTGCCGGGATGCAGGCAGTTCGCGGTCACGCCGGAGCCGTCCAGCTCCTCGGCGAGGTCGAAGGTCAGCATGACCAGGGCGAGCTTGCTCTGGCAGTACGCGTGCACGCCGTCGTAGCCCTGCTCGAGCATGACGTCGTCGAAGCGGACCGGCGCCTGGCCGATCGAGGCGACGTTGACGATCCGCGCCGGGGACGACGCGAGCAGCAGCGGTCGGAGCGAGCGCGTGAGCAGGTACGGCGCCAGGTAGTTGACGGCGAAGCGCAGCTCGTGGCCGTCCCTGCTCTCCAGCCGCTTCCCGTCGCCCGGGAGCGTGAACCCGATCCCCGCGTTGTTGACGAGCGCGTCGAGCCGGTCGTGGTCGGCGGCGACGCGCTCGGCGAGCTCCCGGGTCTCGCGCAGCGAGGCGAGGTCGGCGCGGTACCAGCGGAGGCGGTCGCTCCCGGTCTCGCGGCCGATGTCGGCGAGCGTCTCGGCGCCGCGCGCGTCGTCGCGGCCGTGGACGAGGACGGTCGCGCCCTCCCGCGCGAGGGCCGTCGCAAGCCCCTTCCCGAGCCCGTCCGTCGCCCCGGTGACGAGCACCGTCTTCCCGGCCAGGCGCGGCATCAGTCGACGAGCTCGGCGGGGACGATCTCCACGTCGAGCTCCCGGCCTTGCCGGAGCACCCGCGCGGTGACCGCACGGCCGATCAGGCCGCCGTTCATCAGGCGCTGCAGGTCGTCGGTGCTGCCGACCGGCTGCCCGTCGACCTCGACGACGACGTCCTCGGGCCGCAGGCCAGAGCGCGCCGCGGGGCTGCCCTCGACCACCTCGACGACCTCGATCCCTCCGCGGCGCCCGAGGGACGCGGCGAGCTTCGGCGGCAGCGGCCGCGGTCCGAACGCGATCCCCAGGTAGGCCCTGCGGAAACGGCCCTCGCTCATCAGCGCGCCGACGATCGTCCGCGTGGTCGCGTTGATCGGAACCGCGAGCCCGAGCCCGACGCCCGCCACTGCGGTGTTGATCCCGACGACGCGGCCGCTGCCGTCGGCCAGCGCTCCGCCGGAGTTGCCCGGGTTGAGCGCCGCGTCGGTCTGGATCACGTTCTCGACGATGCGCGTCGCGGAGCCCGAGCGCGTCGGCAGCGACCGCCCGAGGTGCGAGACGACGCCCGCCGTGACCGAGCCGGCGAACCCGTTCGGGTTGCCGATCGCCACCACGAGCTGCCCGACCTGGAGCGACTCTGCGTCGCCGAGCTCCGCGGCCGTCATGCCGTTCGACTCCGTCCGCAGCACGGCCAGGTCGGAGAGCGGGTCGGTACCCACCACCTCGACCATCAGCTCGCGGCCGTCGACGAAGGAGGCGACGCCGCGGCTCGTCCCCTGGACGACGTGGGCCGAGGTGAGCACGAACCCGTCCGGCGTGATCACGACGCCGCTGCCGCCGCCGTCCACGCGCCGGCCGCGCAGCCGGCGAGAGACGCGCAGGTTGGCGACGGAGGGCGAGAGCCGGCGCGCCACCTCGGTGACGACGCGCGAGTAGGCGTCGAGCGGCGTCTCTTCCTCGAGCGAGACGAGTCGCAGGGCTCCCATGGCCCAGTGATACCAGTCGCCGAATGGTCTACGCTCCCGGCCGTGTCCGAGGTCGAGACCTCCCGCGACGGCGCCGTCCTGACGATCACGCTCAACCGGCCCGAGGCGTACAACGCCTTCACCACCTCGATGCACGCGGCTCTTCGCGACGCCCTCGGCGAGGCGGCGGACGAGGAGGTTCGCGCCGTCGTGATCACCGGCGCCGGCCGCGGGTTCTGCGCCGGGCAGGACCTGACGGAGTTCCGGCAGCTCGAGCACGGGATCGGCGAGCACCTCGAGGCGACCTACCACCCGAACATCCGCGCGATCCGCGAGCTGGCGAAGCCCGTCGTCGCGGCGGTCAACGGCGCGGCCGCGGGCGCGGGCCTGTCGCTCGCCTGCGCGTGCGACGTCCGCATCGCCGCCGACACGGCGAGCTTCGTCCCCGGGTTCATCGGCGTCGGCCTCGTGCCGGACGCCGGCGGCTCGTACTTCGTCGCGCGCCTGCTCGGCCCCGCCCGTGCCTTCGCCTGGATGATCTCGAACCGGAAGCTCGGCGCGGCCGACGCGAAGGAATGGGGGCTCGTCTCCGACGTGGTCGCTCCGGACGAGCTCCTGCCTCGGGCGGCGGAGCTCGCAGCCACCTATGCAGCCGGGCCGACGCGGGGGATCGCGTTGACGAAGCGGCTGATCGACCGGGCCGCCACGGCGACCCTGGACGAGCAGCTCGCGCTCGAGGCCGAGCTGCAGTCGGAGGCGACCCGCACCGCGGACTTCGCAGAGGGCGTCCAGGCCTTCCTGGAGAAGCGGCCGCCGCGCTTCAGCGGTCGTTGATCTCCACCGTCGACTACCACACCGCCGGAGAGCCGTTCCGGATCGTCACCGGCGGCGTCCCCGTGCTCGAAGGCCGCCGGATCCTCGACAAGCGCCGCTGGGCGGCCGAGCGGCTCGACCACGTCAGGCGGCTGCTCGTGTACGAGCCGAGGGGCCACGCCGACATGTACGGCTGCTTCGTCACCGACCCGGAGGACGAGGGAGCCGACCTCGGCGTCGTCTTCTTCCACAACGCCGGCTACTCGACGGCGTGCGGGCACGGGACGATCGCGCTCGTCACCTGGGCGATCGAGAGCGGTCGGATCCGCGCGGCCGACGGAGAGGTCGAGGTCGTGGTCGACGTGCCGTCGGGACGGCTGCGCACGGTCGCGCGAGTCGAGGACGGGCATGTCACCTCTGTCCGGTTCCGCAACGTGCCCGCGTTCGTGCACGGGCGCGGTCTCGCGGCCGCCGGACGAACTGTCGACGTCGCCTTCGGCGGGGCGTTCTACGCGTCCCTCGAGGAGCGGGTCGAGCCCTCGGAGCTGCCCCGCCTGATCGAGCTCGGCCGCTCGATCAAGGCCGACCTCGAGCGCGACAACGAGATCGTCCATCCGGGCGAGCCGGAGCTGCGTGACGTCTACGGCGTCGTGTTCTGGCAGGACGAGGGCTCGAGCCCGCTCGTCCAGCGCAACGTCGCCGTGTTCGCCGACGGCGAGGTCGACCGCTCGCCCTGCGGCAGCGGCACCTCCGCGCGGCTCGCGCTGCTGCACGCGGAGGGCCGCCTTGCGCTGGGCGAGACGCTCGTCCACCGGAGCATCGTCGGCAGCGAGTTCACCGGGCGGGTCGTCGAGGAGACCGGCGCCGGAGTCGTCACCGAGGTCGAGGGCAGCGCGCACCTGACCGGCCGCCACGAGTTCGTCCTCGAGCCCGACGACGAGCTGGGCGAGGGCTTCCTCCTGCGCTGAGCGCCTGCGATAGTCGCGGTCGAATGTCCGACGACCTGCACGCCAGCCTGAGCGCGCTCCTGCACGAGGCGGCCGAGACGCACCACGTGGTCTACCGGATCACGGACGGCGACGACCCCGACTGGGCGTCGTGGTATGCCGATTGGCTGCTGAACCTCTCGGAGCTACCCGAGCTTCTCGGCTACAGGCCGATCCGAAGCAGGCTCGTGCACGCGCTCGTCCAGCTCGACCGTGACTACACGGCGGAGCGGCCGAGCGAGCGGTGGGAAGACTGGTACGCAACCCGGCTTCCGGGTCTGGTCGCGAACTAGCCCTATACTCGCCGAGCCGTGAGCGATGGCCAGACAGCCATTCGCACGTTCCTGATTGCCGACATCCGCGGGTACTCCCGCTTCACGGAGGAGTTCGGGGACGAGGCGGCCGCGCGGCTGACGGCCAGCTTCACGGACATCGTCGCCGACGAGGTCGAGGCGCACGGCGGGCACGTGGTCGAGATCCGCGGCGACGAGGCGCTGGCCGTCTTCACGTCGGCGCGGCAGGCGATCCGCACCGGCGTCGACCTGCAGAGCCGCTTCGGCGAGGCCGTCGACGACACCGAGCTGCCGCTCCACGTCGGGATCGGAATCGACTCGGGCGAGGCGGTCGAGCTGGCCGACGGCAGCTATCGCGGTGCAGCGCTGAACGTGGCGGCCCGCCTGTGCGGGCGCGCACACGGCGGGGACGTCCTGGTCAGCGCCGGCACCTCCCGGCTCGCGGGCCGATTGCCGGGGCTGCAGTACGTCGATCGAGGCAAGGTCCACCTGAAGAACATCCCGGACCCGATTCACGTCTTCACGGTGCTCTCGGAGCTCGAGGCGCGTCCGTCGAACCGATGGGTGCTGATGTTCTTCGGCAAGCCCGGACGGTCGCTGGGCTGGAAGCTCGGCGCCGCGGTCGCGCTGATCGCCGCGGCCACCGCGGCGGTGGTCGTCTTCCTGATCACGAACGACCACGGCCAGGGCGGCACGGCGGCGTTGAAGACGACCGCCGCCGGCGGCCAGGTCACTCAGCCGGGGTCGACCGCGGCGAGGAGCTACACGCTGAGGGATCTCGTCCCGGCCGCGCTCTGGAAGGACTGCAAGCTGCAGACCGTGCCGGAGCCGACGGCCGTCGAGACCGCCGTCTGCCTGCCTGCGAACGGCGTCCCGGACCGCTGGGAGATCTCCACCTACCCGAACGGCACCGCGTTGCGCGAGGCGTACGAGGCGGAGCTGCGCCGCCATCCTGCGATCAAGCGCGACACGGGCAAGTGCAACGCGTTCGTCTGGGGCGGCGAGCGGGCATGGCTGCACGGGCCGGGGAAGGCGGGCGGCCACGTCTTCTGCTACTTCGACGGCGACGACGCCGTGATCGTCTGGACGCACGAGCGCCTCGGCCAGGACAACCACCGCGACATCCTCGCCACCGCCCGCGAGAGCGGCAGCGACCATCCGGGCCTGACGCGCTGGTGGCGTCCCTGGCATCACATCATCGGCAAGGCCGCGTGAGGCCGGCCGTTCAGACGCCGTTCGACTCCGGCGCGTCCGTTCGGGCGCCTGTGCCCCGGTGCCGGTGCGCGACGGCGATTCCCGCATCCCAGCCCGGGGCGCGTCCGCCGCGCGGGAGGGGGACGGATGCGGCGTCGAGCCCCGTTCTGGCCAGCAGCCACGAGATCGTCGAGTTCGAGTTCCACATCTCTCCTGCTCCCAGCTCGTCGCGTCCCCAGACGGGTGTCGGCACCTCCGGGACGAGCTCGAGGAGTCGCCGTGCGTCCGCGAGGTCGTCGCTCAGGCGAACGGGGCTCTCGACGGCCTCGGCGATGTCGGGGATGACTCCCTCGCGCCAGCAGCGGATCTCGTAGCGAAAAAGGCCGAAGCGTCCCAGGGCGCGCGCCCCGACCGCCCCTTCGCCGGCCACGCCCCGGCGCGAGCCTTCACCCCATGCCGGCGCCTGCTCCACGACGAACCGTCCTTCCGGCACGTAGACCTGGAGCGCCGAGTGGTAGAGGTCGCAACGGTCGCGGCGCTCGAGCAGCGCGGCGGTCCACTCGAACGCCTTGCCGTTCGCCCGAACGCAGTGACCGCCCGCGCCGAGCGGCAGCCAGTAGAGATCGATCGTCCGCATGCGTATTCGACACCCTCGCCGACCGCGGCCGGCGTGCGCGCTGCGAGCGACCGTTCGGGGTCCGGCGTGCTCCTCCGTCAGATCGTCTTGAACTGCTCGAACGGCTGCTTGCAGCGCGCGCAGTAGCGAAGCGAGCGACAGGGCGTCGGCCCGAAGAGGTTGTCGAGCCGCGTCTCGGTCGACCCGCAGTACGGGCAGCGGAACGGCCCGTTCTGCAGCTGCAGGAGCTTCGGCGAGCCGGCGGTCCGCGGCGCGGGCGGGCCGAGCCCGGCGGAGCGGAGCTTCTCCCGCCCGGCCGGCGTGATCCGGTCGGTCGACCACGAATCGTCGAGGATCACCTCGACGTCGGCCCTGGCGCCGAGCGCCTCGATCGCAACGGCGGCCCGGTCGCGCATCACCTCCAGCGCCGGGCAGCCGAGGAAGGTCGGCGTGAGCTCGACGTGCACCCGCTCGCCGTCGACCTGCACGTCCCGCACGAGGCCGAGATCGACGATCGACACGACCGGGATCTCCGGATCCTCCACCTCGGCCAGCGCCGACCAGACCGCCTCGGCCGTCACCACGATGCGCCGGGAACCGAGCGCCGCACCTCGGTCATCTCGTTCCAGAGCTCGCGCCAGCCGTCGGCGTGAGCGCCCCGCCGGGCCCCTTGTAACAGACTGTTACTTGGGGTGGTTTTCGGCTCGAACATGCGCTCCAGCTGCTCGCGGTCGTCGGGCTCGGCCATGGCTACGGCGTACGGCCAGAGCTCCTCGACGGCCGCCTGGAACCGCGGCTCGGTCGCCAGCCGCTCGCGCCACATCTCGGCGTGCAGGCGGTGGTAGGCCTCCTCGCGGTCGATCTTCGCCGCGAGGCCTGCGACCGCCTCGTCGCTCGAGGCCCTCAGGCGCTCGAGGCGCAGCTCGTCGACCGCCTCGTAGAGGACGCGCCGCGCGATCGTCCGCGCCCAGTCCGGCACGAACCGCAGCTGGACGAGCGGAGCGCAGCGGTACTCCTCCGGCGGGCGGTCGAACGCGAGCGCGTCCGGGTCGCCCGCCGTCGGCACGCTCGACAGCGCATCGCCCGCGGCGATGGCGCCGGCGTCGCCGGCGCCGGAGCGCGCGGAGAGCAGCGCGTAGATCGCCCGTGCGTGGCCGATCTCGTTCTGCGCGATCGACGAGAGCGCGACGTCCTCCTCGAGCACCGGCGCGATCCCGGTCCACTCCGAGTCGCGCCAGCCGAGGACGAGCTCGTCGTCGGCGATCGCGAGCAGGGCCTGCCGTTCCTGCTCGTCGAGCGCGCCCTGCGGCCTCGACGGGTCGGCGGAGCCGTTCACGAGGCCGGCACTGATCCGGAGGCGGCTGCCCGTTCGCGCGCCTCCTTGAGCTTCGCCTTCAGCGAGTAGCCGTCGACGCGGTGGTAGTTGCGGTTCAGCTCGTCGACGAAGTCCTCGACCTCCAGGATCGATGCCCGGGGAACGACCCAGAGGCAGACGGACTCGCCGCGACGGCCGTACTGCTCGTGGGCATAGGCGCGCGCGAACGCCGCGTCGGGAGCGGCGACGGAGCCGGCGTGCTCGAACGCGGCGCCCTTCCGCTCCTGCCGGAAGACCTCCCAGATCCCCGCTCCGGCGCCGGCAACGCCGATACCCTCGCTCCCGGGCGGCTCCGTCGAGCGTACGCCGCTCGTCACGCTGCCTCCGCGAGCATCACGCCGCGCACCCACTCGGTCTCCTCGCGGGTCGTGCGCCGCAGCTCGAGCCGCT